>ERZ869936.299-NODE-299-length-50786-cov-6.928939_pt1 | contig 50786 bp, 46 predicted proteins | sample MGYA00520876_ERZ869936 | MGnify/ENA primary metagenome ERZ869936 (study PRJEB32218, sample SAMN09650985) | biofilter metagenome | isolation source: enrty point of leading RO module | place: Saudi Arabia: Thuwal, RO plant located on Red Sea | collected 2016-02-17 ... | reverse complement strand
GCGGCGTGGCGTAGCCGGCCGGTGCCAGCGACAGCGCCGCGGCCTCGCCGCCGAGCTGGCGCACCAGCATCTCGGCCAGGCCGATGCCGCGGCCGCTCGCCATTTCGAGCGAGATCTGCTGGTCGAACATGTCCTGGTACATGTCCATCTGGTCGGAGCCGAACAGCGGCTCGGCCAGCTCCGCGCCGCGCATGTTCTTCAGCAGCGACTGGACGAACAGGGCCTCGAACTGCGTCGCGACCTCGCGCAGCGCGGCCGGGTCGTTACGGTCCGCGTCGGCGCGCAGGTCCGTGAACTGGCCGAAGTCGGTGATCGCGGCGGTCATCGTTCGCGGCCGTCAGATGACGAGCAGCTCCGCGCGCAGCGCGCCGGCCTGCTTCAGGGCCTCGAGGATCGCGACGAGGTCGCCCGGGGCCGCGCCGACGCGATTCACGGTACGCACGATTTCGTCGAGGCTCGTGCCGGGCTCGAACAGGAACATGCTCGATTCCTCCTCGGTGATCGACACTGTCGAACTCGGCACGACGACGGTCTCGCCGGCGTCGGAAAAGGGCGCAAGCGGCTGGCTGACCAGCGGCTGCTCGCTGATCGTCACGACCAGCGAGCCGTGCGACACGGCGGCCGGCGACACCCTGACCTCGGAACCGATCACCACCGTGCCGGTGCGCGAATTGATGATCACCTTGGCCGCGGCCTGGCCGGGATCGACGTCGAGGTTCTCGAGGTAGGACAGGAACGACGTGCGCTGCCCGGGGTCGGCCGGCGCCTGCACGCTGACCGTGACCGCGTCCATCGCGAGCGCGGTGTTGCCGCCCAGCGTCTCGTTGATCAGCGTCGCGAGCCGGTGCGAGGTCGTAAAGTCGGGCTGGTGCAGGTTCAGCAGGATCGTGTCGCGCGCGTGGAAGTCGCTCGGCACCGCGCGCTCGACCGTGGCGCCGTTCGGGATGCGGCCGGCGCTCGGGATGTTGACCGTCACGCGCGAGCCGTCGTTGCCGCTCGCGCCGAAACCGCCGACGACGAGATTACCCTGGGCCACCGCGTACACGTTGCCGTCGGCGCCGCGCAGCGGGGCCATCAGCAGCGCGCCGCCGCGCAGGCTCTTCGCGTTGCCGATCGAGGACACCGTGACGTCGATCATCTGCCCGGGCTTCGCGAACGGCGGCAGGTCGGCGTGCACGGTCACGGCTGCGACGTTCTTGAGCTGCAGGCTCGTGCCGGGCGGGATCGTGACCCCGAACTGGGTCAGCATGTTCTTGATGCTCTGCACCGTGAACGGCGTCTGGCTGGTCTGGTCGCCCGTGCCGTTCAGGCCGACGACGAGCCCGTAACCGGCGAGCTGGTTGTTGCGCACGCCGGAGACGCTGGCGAGATCCTTGACGCGATCGGCCTTGGCCGGTGCGATGCCGAGCATGGCAATCGCGAAGCAGGCGCCCAGGGCGCGTGCGGACTTGCGGGCGATGCTGTTCATGGCCGCCCTCCTCAGAAAGGTGACAGCACGGAGTGGAAGAAGCGCGCGAACGGACCCATCCGGTTCGCCGCCGCCAGCACGCCCTTGCTGCTGTAGGTAATGCGCGCATCGGCGACCTTCGCCGAGGGCACGGAGTTGTCCGGCTCGATGTCATAGGGCCTGATGATGCCGTCAACGCGTATGAACTCGTTGCCCTGGTTCAACAGCACGCGCTTTTCGCCGCGAATCCGCAGGTTGCCGTTCGCGAGGCGCTCGACGACCGTGACGGTCACGTTGCCCTGCAGGCTGTTCGACTGGTTGGAGGTGCCGGAGCCGTCGAAGGCCTGTTCGCCGGACAGCGAGCCATCGAACAGCGCCGTGCCGTTGCGGGTCACCGGCCGGCCGAGAAAGGTCGGCGTCGTGAAGCTCGCCTCGGTCGATTTCGACGTGCTGGTGTTCGACTGCAGCGACGCGGCCGTGCTTTCGACCAGGCGCACGGTCAGGATGTCGCCGACGCGCGCCGCGCGCAGGTCCTCGAACAGCCGCGCGGCGCCGCCGTCGCGATAGATTGCGCCGCTGGTCGGCGCCGGCAGTTCCGGCAGCACCGGGGCCGGCGGCTCGTAGGGATCGCGCAGCTGCTCGATCCTCGCGCAGCCGGCCGCCAGCAACAGGGCCGTGGCCGCCAGCAGCGCGCGGGTCAGTTTCGTCGGTGCGTCGGGACTCATGCGGCCGGTCCTCACAGGTTGTTGTTCAGGTACTGCATCATCTGGTCGTTGGTCGAGATGGCCTTCGAGTTCATCTCGTAGGCACGCTGGGTCTCGATCATGCTGACCAGTTCCGACACGACGTTGACGTTCGAACCCTCGAGCGCGCCCTGGATCAGCGAGCCGAAGCCGTCGAGGCCCGGCGTGCCGGTCTGCGGCGTGCCGCTTGCCGCGGTCTCGATGTACAGGTTCTCGCCCACCGACTGCAGGCCGGTCGGGTTGATGAAGTCCACCGTCTCGAGCGTACCGACCTGGGCCGGCGTCGCCTGGCCCGGCAGTCGCACGCTGACCGTGCCGTCGGTTCCGATCGTGACGCTCTGCGCGCCTTCCGGCACGACGATGCTCGGCTGGATGCGGTAGCCGCTCGCCGTGACCAGCTCGCCCTCGGCGTTCTTCTGGAAACTGCCGTCGCGTGTATAGCCGAGGTTGCCGTCCGGCATCAGCACCTGGAAGAAGCCGCGGCCGTTGATCGCGACGTCGAGCGCGTTCTCGGTCTGCAGCACGCTGCCCTGCGTGTGCAGTTTCTCGGTCGCGACGATGCGCACGCCGGTACCGACGTTCATGCCCGAGGGCAGCTCGGTATCCTGCGACGACTGGCCGCCGGCCTGGCGGACGTTCTGGTACAGCAGGTCCTCGAACACGGCCCGGTCCTGCTTGAAACCGGTCGTGTTGACGTTGGCGAGGTTGTTCGAAACGACCGACATGCGCGACTGCTGCGCGTCGAGGCCGGTCTTGGCAATCCACAGTGCCTGGTTCATGGCGTTACTCCTTCAACTCCGGATCGATTACGGCATCCGCAGCAGGCGGGCGGCCGAATCGGCATTTTCCTTGGCGGTCTTCATCGCATTGACCTGCATCTCGTACTGACGGGACAGCTCGATCATGTTGACCAGCGTCATTGCGACATTGACGTTGCTCTGCTCGAGCGCTCCCGCCGTGATCGTGACCGAGGCGTCCGCCGGCGCGGCCTCGCCGTCCGGCAGGTGCAGCAGCCCGTCCTCGCCCTTCTCCAGGCGCTTGACGTCCGGGTTCACGAGCTTGATGCGGTCGACGTTGACGAGAGCCTCGGGGCCCTGGCCGAGCGGCTGCACGGTCACGCTGCCGTCCGCGCCGATCGTCAGGCTGACGTTCGGCGGCACGGCAACCGGCCCGCCGTCTCCGAGCACGAGGTGGCCCGCGCCGTTCGACAGCAGGCCGCCCGAGTTCACGCGCAGGTCGCCGGCGCGCGTGTAGGCTTCGCTGCCGTCGGGCGCCTGCACGGCGATGAAGCCGTGGCCCTTGATCGCGATGTCGAGATCGCGCCCGGTGGTGGCGACGGCGCCCTGCGCCAGGTCGGTGCCGAAGGCCTCGACCACCGCGTTGACCCGCGAGGCCGCGCCCGGCCCTTCGACCGGGCGCGAACTGAACGCGTGCAGGTCGGCACGGAAGCCGCTCGTGGAAATGTTGGCGAGGTTGTTGCTGTTGATGGCCTGCGCGTATTCGGTTTGCTTCGCGCCGGTCATCGCCAGGTAGATCATTTCGTCCATGAGCCTGCTCCGTCAGCCAATGCCCGCCTTAGCGGATGTTGATGACCGTCTGGGTCACCTGGTCCGCGGCCTCGATCATCTGCGCGTTCGCCTGGAAGTTGCGCTGCGCCGTGATCATCTGCACGAGCTGTGCGGTCAGGTCGACGTTCGAGGCTTCGAGGCCGCCGGACTGGATGCTGCCGAACGAAGCCGTGCCGGCTTCACCGAGCAGCACGCTGCCGGACTGGAAGGACTCGGCCCAGTTCGTGTCGCCGACCTGCTGCAGGCCCTGCGGGTTGACGAAGTTCGCGAGCGCCACCTTGCCGAGCGACGAGGACTGGCCGTTCGTGAAGCGCGCGTAGACAATGCCTTCCGGATCGACACTGACGCCCGTCAGCCGGCCCGTCGTGAAGCCGTCCTGCGACAGGGAATTGACGCCGAACGCGCTGCCGTACTGAGTGGCCGTCGAGAAATCGAGCGTCAGGTCGATGTCCGCCGCGCCGGTGGTCGGCGTGTACGGGTTCAGCGCCATCTGGCCGTTGGCCGGCGTACTCAGGCTGCCGTCGTTGTTGAACACGAGCTGCGAGGTGCCGGTAACGGTCGTGCCGTCGATCTCGAACTGAGTGTTCCAGACGTTGGCGGCCGCATCCTTGATGAAGAACACCGTTGCCGTGTGTGCCGAGCCCAGCGAGTCGTAGACCGTGATCGAGGTCGTGTGATTGAAACTCGACGGGTCGGTCGGATCGAAAACCGGGTTCGTCGGCACCGGCGCGTTGGCCGGCAGGTTCAGGCCGAAGTCCGCGGTGGTGCTCGCCTGCGGCGGGTTCGCGCCGATCGTCAGCTGCAGGTCCGTCGGCGAACCGGTATTGAACAGGCCATTGCCGGCAAACGGGTAGGCCTGCAGACGGGCGCCGTCGGAGTTGACGACGTAACCCTGGTTGTCCACGCCGAAGGCGCCGGCGCGGCTGTAGGTGCGGGCGCCGTTGTCGGACAGGACGAAGAAGCCCTCGCCGCCGATCGCGAGATCGAGCGCGTTGTCGGTGAAATCGATGTTGCCCTGCGTGAACTGCTGCGAGACCTGCGACAGGCGCACGCCGCTGCCGGAAGCGCTCGAGCCGACGCTCTGCGTGCCGACGGCGAAGACCTCGGCGAACTCGGCGCGCGACTCCTTGAAGCCGGTCGTGTTGACGTTGGCGACGTTGTTCGCCGTGACTTCGAGGTCCGACGATGCGGCATTGAGGCCGCTCAGTGCTATGGCGAATGGCATGGATGTTCTCCTTGGTGAATTCCGTGTCGGTCTGTCGTGTCCGTTAAGTAATGCGGCGTACGCTGGCCAGCGACAGCTCGCCACCGCCCGCGAGATTCAGCGTCAGGCCGGCGCCGCCGCGGCCCAGCGTGACGCTGTCGATAGTCGATTCGAGCAGCACCGGGGCGCTCTCGACCTGGTTGCCGCGCAGGCTGCGCGCGACGACCTGGTAATTGCCGGCGGGCACGCTGGCGCCGCTGTCGTCGCGGCCGTCCCAGGTAAATTCCGCGAGGCCCGCGTTCTGCTGGCCGAGGTCGAGGCGCCGTACGAGCTGCCCGCTCGCGTCCACGATCTCGACCTGCACGGCGCCCGCACTCGCCGTCAACTCGACGCTGCCGCTGAGCTCGCCACCGTCGGCGAGCCAGCCGCTGCCGGTTTCCGCGAGCACGCGGCGGCCGACGAGGTTCGCTGCCTGCAGCGCCTGGTCGGACTGGATCGACGCCTGCAGGCCGGCGAACGCGCCGTTCAGCTCGTCGATGCCGCTCACGGTGCCGAACTGCGCGAGCTGCCCCAGGAACTCGCCGTTTTCCATCGGCTGGAACGGGTCCTGGTTGCGAAACTGCGCGATCATCAGCTTCATGAAATCTTCCTGGCCGAGCTCGGAGCGCTCACGGTCGTCCTGCACCGGCGGCGCGAAGCCCAGGCCCTCGAAAGGATTGATCGTGGTCATCAGTCGTTATCCTCAGCGGCCGAGCGTCAGCGTCTGCAGCAGCAGGTCGCGGGTCGTGTTGATCATGTCGACGGAGTTCTGGTAGGAGCGCGAGGCCGACATCATGTTGACCATCTCCTCGACCGTCGAAACGTTGCTGACGTAGACGTTGCCGTTCTCGTCGGCATCCGGGTGGTCCGGGCGGTACTGGACCTCGAGCGGTGCCTGGCTCTCGCTGATCCCCGCGAGGCGCACCCCGGACACGCCGGACTGCGAGGCCAGCGCGTCGTCGAAGCTGCGGAACACCGGCTGTTTCGCGCGGTAGACCTTGTCGGCATCGCCGTGGACGCTGCCGGCATTGGCGAGATTGCTCGCCGTGACGTTGAGGCGCACGGACTGCGCGTTCATGGCGCTGCCGGCGACGTCGAAAACCTTGAACAATGACATTACTCGCCTCCCTTGATGGCGTAGCGCAGGCGCGAAATCGTCCCGCCCAGGAACTGCAGGCTCGCCCGGTACTGCACGGCGTTCTCGGCGAACGCGGCCTGCTCGACGTCGGACTGCACCGTGTTGCCGTCGAGCGACGGCTGCGTCGGCACGCGGTAGCGGACGTCAGCGCCGGTCGCGTGCGTGCCCGCGGGCTGCAGATGCCCCGGCGCCGTCGCCTTCAGGGCCGGCTGCGACGCACTCGCCTGCCGCAGCGCGGCGGCGAAGTCGATGTCGCGGGCCTTGTAGTTCGGCGTGTCGGCGTTCGCGATATTCGACGACAGGACCTCGTTGCGCAGCGCGCGCAGCTTCAAGGCCTGCTCGTGGAGGGCGAATCCGGGAATCTTCATGTCCGTCGGTCCTGCCTGTCGTTTGCACCGGGGATAGCGCCGGATGCTCGCGACAGGGACTATGCAACTGCCATGCCAAACCACGTCCAGGCCAGCGGCGGCGGCGCCGCGCTAAAGTTTCGCGGCCGGCGGCCGATACGCCCCGACCGGCCCGCCCGGCAAGCGCTTGCCGCCCGGCCGGCAAGGCCTTGCAGAGCGCCGGCCGCCCGCGCGGCAGGCCGCGCGCCCGCCGCCTGGTGGCACGCGAATTGCACCTGTACGTGCTGACTTTCACCGCGCAAGGCCCGCCGCCACGGGGGCTGCCCGCGCCGCACGGCGGACCGCAGACATGAGCAGACCGGACAAGCAACGCCCGAGACCAGGAATCGTCGGCTTATTGACGGCGGGCGCCGCAGGGCGTCGCCGAACCGACGCGCCGGCCCGGCTCGGCGTCGTCGCCTGCCTATTAATAAGTGCGGCTGCCATCGCGGCCGAACGCCAGCCGCTCGCCGACGTCGAGCGCGCGGCGGAGGCCTTCGTGGCCGGCGACGCGGCCGGGCACGCAGCCGAGGCGGCGCCGCTCGACCGGCGGCTCAACCTGCCGCGCTGCGACCGGCCTCTCGAGCCATTCCTGCGCGCCGGCGCGCGGGTGCAGAAGCGGACCGTCGTCGGCGTCCGCTGCAGCGGCAGCCGCCCGTGGAAGGTTTACGTACCGGTCACGCTGGCGGTGAGCGGCGAGGTGCTGGTCCTGAAGCACCCGCTGCCGCGTGGCCACGTGCTCGGCGAGTCCGACCTGGCCGTCGAACGCCGCGACCTGTCGCGGCTACCGGCCGGCTACGCGACCGAAGCGGCGGCCGTCGTCGGCCTGCGCCTGAAGCACTCGCTCAGGGCCGGCGCCGTCGTGACGCCGGGGGCGCTGGTCGCGAGGACGCTGATCCGCCGCGGCCAGGCCGTCACGCTGGCCGCCGCGAACGACGCGGTGCGGATCCGGGTCGCGGGCAAGGCCCTGATGGACGGCGCGCTGAACCAGCGGATCCGGGTCGAGAATTCGAGCTCGGGCCGCATCGTCGAGGGCATCGTGCGTTCCGCCGAGCTGGTCGAGGTGCTGGTGCCGTGAGGGTCCCGGGGCGTGCGCGAAATTTTTTCGCGGATTTCGTTAAAGTCCCGGCCGGGCCTGCCGATAGCCTGCATGACGAGCAATGAATGCCGAGGGTTGGGATTATGTCTAACACGATCAAACCGGTGGATAACGCCATGCTGACGAAGATAGGTGACAAGATTGGGAGCGCGAAGGAGGCGCTGTCGACGAGCGGTGCACACCGCGTCGACAGCCAGCCGTCCGGCGGCACCGCGGCGAAGAGCGAGACCGTGGAGCTGACCTCAGGCGCGCAGCTGCTGGAAAGGCTCGAGAAAAACCTGGCGTCGCTGCCGGACATCGACCCTGCGCGGGTCGACGCGGTGAAGACCGCGATCGCCAGCGGCGACTACCGCATCGACGCCGAGAAGATCGCGGACGCGCTGCTGCGCTTCGACCGCGAGTTCGACCGCTGATCATGACGGCACCGCTTGCAGGTGACGACGTCGTGCGCGCGCTGCTGGACGACGGCTATCGCTCGGCCCTGGCCCTTGCCGGGGACCTGCGCGCCGAGCTCGACGCGCTGGAGGCCGAGGACCTCGACGCGCTGCGGGCGGCCGCGGCGGCGAAACGCGCGCAGCTCGAGGCGCTCGAGGCTGTCGAAGCCCGGCGCATGGCCCTGCTCGCGGAGCGCGGCCTCGGCGACGACACCGACGGCATGCAGGCGCTGCTCGGCGACGACGACGGGCTGGCGCGCCAGTGGCGTCGCTACCTGAAGGTGGCGGACGACTGCCAGCGCGCCAACCTGACCAACGGCGCCGTGATCCGGCTGCGGCAGCAGCAGGTAACGAGCGCCCTCGCCGTCCTGGCCGGCGGCGAGACCGGGATCTACGGCCCCGGGGGCACTGAACGGCCCGCGGCTTCGCGAACGCTCGCGGAAGCCTGACCTAAACACGCACTCACGGACGAGGCCAGAACCATGCTGATCATCAGCCGCAAGGACGCCGAATCGATACTGATCCGCCCGGCCGACGGGGTGGATCCGCAGCTGACGCTGGCCGAGCTGTTCGCGCAGGGACCGATCGAGATCACCGTGTTCGGGGCGACCGGCAACCGCGTGAAAATGGGCGTCCAGGCCCCGACCGAGCTCAGCATCTGGCGCAAGGACGCCCCGAAGACGGCCGCGGCCTGAACGCCGCGCCCGGCCAGCCGGCGCGCAAACCCTTGTTTTAAATTATTTTTCCCGATCGGCACCGGCGCGCGGCGTTTTTGCTGCATTGCGTCAAAAAATCCTTGACATCCGCCCCGCGAGGCCCTATTGTGCGTCGCAACATTTGTTGCACCGCACAAACGGAGCCCGATCCATGAACAAACAGCTCGAGAATTCCGCAGAACTGATCGAGGACGGCGCCGGCGAAATCGCCGCCGGTGCCCGCGCCGGCCTGAAGGGCCTGGTCAGCAGCGCCCGTGACGGCGGCCGCCGTGCCGCCGAGACCGTCCGCGGCGGCAAGCAGCCGCTGAACACGCTGACCGGTGTCGGCCTGAAGCTGTCGGCCGTCTCGCACCGCACCACCGAACGCGTACTGAAGCAGCAGACGGCAATGGCCGCGAACCAGCTCGACCTGCTCGCCGAGCGCATCAACGCGGCGGCCGACGCCAGTTGCCTGCGCGACCTCGTCCGCCGCCAGATCCGGCTGACGCCGGAGCAGTTCTCGCGCCTCGGCAGCGATGCGCGCGAGTCCTTCAAGATCCTGGCGAACGGCGGCAGCGAGGCACGCGAGGTCATTCGCGGCGCCTACGGCGAGCTGACCGGCAAGCGCCCGGCACCGCGCCGCAAGGCGTCGAAGGCGGCATCCAAGGCCGCCTCGACGGCGAAGTCGGCCAAGAAGACCGCACGCAAGAAAGCCAAGAAAGTCGCCAAGAAGGCCAAGGCAGCCGCCAGCGCCTGAAGACAGGTATTGATCACCCCGGGGTCCTCAAGGACCGAGTGATCAAGGCGAAACCGCCAGCGTCCCCCCCGGCGCTGGCGGTTTTTTTTTGCCCCGCGCGCTCGCCCGCTCCGGGAAAACGCACCGAGACACCCCGGGCGGACTCTGCAATAATGCCGCCCCTGCGCGGCCTGCAGGCCCGCCGGGACAACGACCGGAAAAAACCACGAGCAGGGAGCGGAACGCGGTATGACCACGACGCTGAACAGCCTGAAAGACTGGGTCGACGAAGTCGCGAAACTGACGAAACCGGACGCCATCCACTGGTGCGACGGCAGCGACGCCGAGAACGAGCAGCTGATCGGGCAGATGCTTGCGGACGGAACGCTGGTCCGGCTCGACGAGGACCGCTACCCGAACTGCTACCTGCACCGCTCCGACCCCTCCGACGTCGCGCGGGTCGAACACCTGACCTTCGTCTGCACCCGCGACGCCGAGGATGCGGGCCCGAACAACAACTGGATGGCGCCCGCCGAAGCGCACGAGAAGATCGACGCCCTGTTCGACGGCGCGATGCGGGGGCGCACGCTGTACGTCATCCCCTACTGCATGGGTCCGATCGATTCGCCCTACGCGCGGCTCGGCGTCGAGATCACCGACAGCCCCTACGTCGTCGTCAACATGCGGCTCATGACCCGCATGGGCAAGGCCGCACTCGCCCGCATCGAGCGCGAGGGCCGCTTCGTGCGCGGCCTGCACTCGACCGGCGACCTGGATCCGGAAAGGCGCTTCATCATGCACTTTCCCGAGGAGCTGACGATCAAGAGCATCGGCTCCGGCTACGGTGGCAACGCGCTGCTCGGCAAGAAGTGCCACGCGCTGCGCATCGCCAGCTGGCAGGCCCGGCAGGAAGGCTGGCTGGCAGAGCACATGCTGATCGTCGGTGTCGAGAACCCGCAAGGCGAGACGCATTACCTGGCCTGCGCATTCCCGTCGGCCTGCGGCAAGACCAACCTCGCAATGCTGATCCCGCCCGCGTCGCAACCCGGCTGGAAAATCTGGACGCTCGGCGACGACATCGCCTGGCTGCACCTCGACGGCGAGGGCCGGCTGCGCGCGATCAACCCCGAGGCCGGGTACTTCGGCGTCGTGCCGGGCACGAACGCGAAGACCAACAAGAACGCCTACGACATGATCCGGCAGGACACGATCTTCACCAACGTCGCGACGACCGCGGACAACGAGCCGTGGTGGGAAGACAAGAAGACCGGCGAACCCGCCGTGGACTGGCGCGGCGAGGACTACACGCCCGGCAACGGGGCCGCCGCGCACCCGAATTCACGCTTCACGGTGTCGGCGAAGCAGAACCCGAGCTACTCGACGCTCGCGGAAGCGCCGGACGGGGTGCCGATATCGGCGCTGGTGTTCGGCGGCCGTCGCAAGGAACTCGCGCCGCTGGTCTACGAGGCACGCAACTGGCGCCACGGCGTGCTCGTCGGGGCCGGCGTGGCCTCGGAAACGACCGCGGCGGCGACCGGCGACGTCGGCGTGGTGCGCCGCGACCCGATGGCCATGAAGCCGTTTTGTGGCTACAACTTCGCGGATTACTGGGCACACTGGCTGTCATTCGAGGGGCGCTCGGAGCGCCTGCCGCGCATTTTCCACGTCAACTGGTTCCGCCAGGACGCCGGCGGTCGTTTCCTGTGGCCGGGCTTCGGCGAGAACCTGCGCGTGCTGCGCTGGATCATCGACCGCTGCGAGAACCGGGTCGACGCGCGCGAGACGCCGATCGGCCTGCTGCCGCACGCCGACGACATCGACACGCGCGAGCTCGACATCGATCGGGCGACCCTGGAGGCCCTGCTGGCCGTGGACCCGGACCAGTGGCAGGCAGAGATGGATGCTGTGGGCGAATACCTGCAGAGTTACGGCAGCCGCCTGCCGGAGACGCTGCGCGAGGAACACCGCCGCGTCGTCGACGCGCTGAAGAGCGCCTGAGCTCCGCGGCGCGGGTCCGTCAGGACTCGCAGATGAAGTGAATCGCCAGCGGCGTGCCGGGCTTGGCGACCCTGCCGAGACCGATGATGCCCTCGCCCGACAGCTCCGTGCTGTCGCGGCGGACAAAGGTCTCCTCGCCCTTGACGTTCTGCAGGAAGGTACCGTTGGTACTCTGGTCGACCAGGATGAACTTGCCCCGCCGCATTTCTATCTTGGCATGGATGCGTGATATCAGGTTGCCCTTGATCACGAGGTCATTGTCGTCCGCGCGGCCGATGTTGATGCTCTTCTTGCGATCGTTGACGACGACGGTCTGCTCGCGGAACGACAGCGTCAGCTTGTTCGCCTTGCGGGCCTTGTTGTCCCACTCGATCGTCGGCAGCATGCTGGTCGCTTCCTCGGGCTGCCAGACCAGCTCGTAGAGCGCCACCTCGTCGAGCCGGCCGCGCACCGTCGCGACGTCGATCTGGCGGGTCTGCGACTTCCATTCCTCGCTCATACGCTCGACCGAGCTGCCGGAGATGACGATCTGGCGCGCCTTGGCCTGCGAGGTCATGCGGTTCGCGGTATGCACGGCCGCGCCGAAGATGTCGTTGTGCTCGCGGACCACCGGGCCGAAATGGCAGCCGATGCGAATGGACACCGGGATTTCGTCCTCCCCGTCCCCGCCCGAAATGCGCGTCTGCATCTGGGTCGCGGCGCCCATCGCCTCGTCGATCGTCGGGAAGGTCGACATGACCTCGTCGCCGATGGTCTTGATGACAGTGCCGTTCCACTGCCCGGTGGATTCCTTCATGACGCCCAGGCAGTGAGCCACGGTCTCGCTGGCCTTGGTGTCGCCGAACTTGTCGTAGAGCTGGGTGCTGCCGACGACGTCCGCGAACAGTATCGCCACTTCGAGATCTTTAGCCATCTGCTCCTGGTCCACTGAGCTGCCGCCGCCGCTGTCCGGCCGTGCGGGGATTATAGGCGCTGGGCCCGCCGCTGACATGCGCGGATTCACAGCGCCGCAGGCGCTGAAGAAGGTTGCCCAAGCACTTATAAACTAAACTATTTCTCGGCGACAATATAGGCTATCCAGGCCAGGTCCGCCTCGCCGCGCTGCTCCGGCGTGAATTCGCCGTTGCCCTCGCCGTCCTCGTCCTCGCCCTCCCAGTACACGGTGACCTTGCGGAAGCCGGCCTCGAGCATGATGTCGCGGATCTCGGGCGCCGAATACAGCCGCCATTCGTAGGTGAAGGCGTCCTTGATCTTCGAGCCGTCCCTGAACTTGAAGTGGATCGCGCAGCGCATCCAGTTGGTCACCGGGTGGAACTCGGCCTGGTCCCAGACGTAGGTGAAGCCGTGTTCCTTGAATTTCGTCTTTTCCTTCGTTTCCTCCTGCGCCTCGGGGCCGCCGAACACGTCGGTGATGAACAGCCCGTCGTCCTTCAGGGCTGCATGCGCGCGCCGGAAGTACTCGAGCATGCGCGCGCGCTCGGTGAAGATGAAATAGCTGAAGTTGAATGCAACGAGCAGGTCGACCGGCGGCGTCTCCACCTCCAGCACGTTGGCCTCGATCAGGCTCACCCGGGCGCGGTCCTCGGCCGGCAGGCGCCCGACACGGTTCCCCCTGCCCCACTCCAACACCGACGGGTCGATGTCCACGCCGATGGCCTGGAAGTCCTTGCCCTGCCGGACCCACTCGCAGGATGCGGAAGCCGTGCCGCAGAAGTCCTCGCGCAGCACGCGGGCCTCGCGGCCGCGAATTTCACGAAACGTCTGCTGCAGGAACTCCACCTCGTGCTCGACGTTCTGCACGGACAGCTCGTAGAGCTCGTGGATGTCGGCCTCGTCGGCCATCGTGCGCTTTTTTCCGGACTTCTCGGCGTGCTTGCCACTCATGATAGTCAGGCAATCCTCGCAAGGCAGGGGCAGGAACCGGGCATTGTAACGGCAGCGGCGGCAACAATCACCGGCACTCTGCCGCGGCGTCGGCCCAGTGCTTCAGGCGGCCGCCGGCACGGCCGCCAGGGCGTCGCTCAGCACCTCGTAGCCCGCGCCGGGCAGGTGCGCGTGTTCGCTGAGGTGCCGTCGCCAGGCACGGGCGCCGGGGCAGCCGGCGAACAGGCCGTGCAGGTGGCGGCTGATCTGCTGCAGGCGCGTGCCGGCGGCAAGCTCGGTCGCGACGTAATCGCAGAGCGCGGCAATGACCGCTTCGCGACTCGCCGGCAGGCCGTCACCGCCGCCCAGTGCACGATCGAGCTCGACCAGGAACCACGGGTCCTGGTACGCCTGGCGGCCGATCATGACGCCGTCGACGTGCGCGAGGTGCGCGCGCGCCGCGGCCACGTCGGTGATCCCGCCGTTCAGCACGACCCGCAGGTCCGGGCGAGTCTCTTTCAGCCGGTACACGCGCGGGTAATTGAGCGGCGGCACCGTGCGGTTCTCCTTCGGGCTCAGGCCGTCGAGGATCGCGATACGCGCATGCACGATGAACGTCTCGCAGCCGGCGTCGGCGACCCGCAGCACGAAGTCCCGGAACCACTCCCAGGAATCGTGGCCGTCGATGCCGATGCGCGTCTTGACCGTGACCGGCCGGTCGCAGGCCTCGCGCATCGCCGTGACGCAGGCGGCGACGGTGGCCGGCTCGGCCATCAGGCAGGCACCGAAGCGGCCGCTCTGCACGCGGTCGGACGGGCAGCCGACGTTGATGTTGACCTCGTCGTAGCCGGCCTCCGCGCCCATCGCCGCCGCCTCGGCCATCAGCGCCGGATCGCTGCCGCCGAGCTGCAGCGCGACCGGGTGCTCGGCCGCATCGAAGCCGAGCAGCCGCTCGCGGTCGCCGTGATGCAGCGCCGCGGCCGTGATCATCTCGGTGTACAGGCGGGTGCGCGGGCCGAGCAGGCGCAGGAAGTACCGGCAGTGCCGGTCGGTCCAATCCATCATCGGGGCTACGGCTACGCGTTCGTTCATGTCGTCTTCGTTATTCCTGTCGGGATGCTGATGCTGTCCGGGCCGCAGCGCGGCACGGCGCGACTCAGGCGTCGGCCAGCGCGGCGGCGACGATGTCGCGGGCGTCGGCCAGGATCGCGTCCAGGTGATCCTCGCCGTGGAGTGCCGCGGCGTAGCTCCGCTACCGCTCCTCGGTCCCGGACGGCCGCGCCGCGAACCAGCCGTCCTCGGTCACGACCTGGCGGCTGCCGATCGCCGCGTCGTTGCCGGGCGCGCGCGTCAGCCGCGCCGTTATCCGCTCGCCGGCCAGTTCCGTGGCGCTGACCTTGTCCGGCGACAGCGCGGCCAGAACGGCTTTCTGCTCGCGGCTGGCCGGCGCGTCGATGCGCCGGTAGACGGGCGAGCCGAAGCGCGCTTCGAGCTCGCGGTAATGCTCGCCGGGATCGCGGCCGCTCGTGGCCGTGATCTCCGCGGCCAGCAGGTCGAGGATGATGCCGTCCTTGTCCGTCGACCAGGCGCCGCCGTCGCGGCGCAGGAACGACGCGCCGGCGCTCTCTTCGCCGCCGAAACCGAGCGAACCGTCCAGCAGGCCGTCGACGAACCACTTGAAGCCCACCGGCACCTCGAGCAGCTCGCGGCCGAGCTCCGCGGCCACGCGATCGATCATGCTGCTGCTGACCAGCGTCTTGCCGACCGCGGCGCTCGCCGGCCAGTCCGGCCGGCGGCTGAACAGCCAGCCGATCGCGACGGCGAGGTAGTGGTTCGGGTTCATCAGCCCGACGCTCGGCGTGACGATACCGTGCCGGTCGAAATCGGTGTCGTTGCCGAACGCGATGTCGTAGCGGTCCTTGAGCCCGATCAGCCCCGCCATCGCCGACGGCGACGAGCAGTCCATGCGGATCTTGCCGTCCTTGTCGACGCTCATGAAGCGGAAGGTCGGGTCCACGCTGTCGTTGACGACCTCGAGATCGAGGCCGTAGCGCTCGGCGATCGGCCCCCAGTAGGCGACGCCCGAACCGCCCATCGGGTCGGCGCCGATGCGGACGCCCGCGGCGCGGATCGCCTCCATGTCGATGACCTCGCCGAGGCCCTCGACGTAGGGCGTGCGGAAATCGTGGCGGACGACGTGCTCCGCGGCCATCGCGCGCGCCCAGGGCCAGCGGCGGATGTCGCCCGGTGCATCCAGCAGTTCGTTCGCGCGGCGCTCGATCGCGCGGGTGATCGCCGTGTCGGCCGGGCCGCCGCTCGGCGGGTTGTACTTGAAGCCGCCGTCGGCCGGCGGGTTGTGCGAGGGCGTGATGACGATGCCGTCCGCCTGCGCGCCGCCTGCCGCGTTGCGGTTGTGCGCGAGGATAGCGTGCGAGACGACCGGGGTCGGCGTGTAGCCGAGTTCGTGGTCGAGACGCAGCGCCACGCCGTTCGCCGCCAGCACCTCGACGGCGCTGATCAGCGCCGGTTCCGACAGCGCGTGCGTGTCCATGCCCAGGAACAGCGGGCCGTCGATGCCCGCCGCCGCGCGGTACTCGGCCACGGCCTGGCTGACCGCGAGGATGTGCGCCTCGTTGAAGCTGCCGGCGAGCGCGCTGCCGCGGTGCCCGGAGGTGCCGAATGCCACGCGCTGGGCCGGGTCCTGCGGGTCCGGCTGCAGGCTGTAGTAGTTCGCGACCAGCCGCGGGATGTTCTCGAGCAGCGACTCGGGCGCCGGCTTGCCGGCGAGCGGATGCAATGACATGGCGATTCCTGTAGCCGTGGGGCAGCCGGCGTGCACCGGCCGCCCCAGATTATAAAGAGAGTAGCCCGGCCTGCCGGGCCGGCTCAGCGGGTACGCGGGGCAACGGCCGCGGTCGTGCCGTCGCGCCGGCTGTCGGCGGCCCCCTCCAGCCCGTCCGGGCGCACGACCACGAGGTGCAGCCCGGAATTCTCTCCCTCGCTCTCGCGTACGTCGTAGCCCAGCTCCGCGAGCTCCGCCGCGAGCGCGCGGCCGGTGTCGTCGGCCGTCTCGACACGCACGCTCTCGCCGCGCGCGATCACGTTGGGGTAGTCGGCCGCGGCCTGCGCGGTCAGGCCCCAGTCGAGGACGCCGAGCACGCTCTTCGCGACGTAGGCGACGATCGAGTTGCCGCCGGGCGAGCCGGTGACCAGCGCGAGCTCGCCGTCCGCGCCGTAGACCATCGTCGGCGACATCGACGAACGCGGCCGCTTGCCCGGCTCGACGGCGTTCGCGACCGGCTCGCCGCGCTCGACCGGCACGAAGGCGAAGTCGCTCATTTCGTTGTTCAGCAGGAAACCGTGCACCATGCGCAGCGAGCCGAAGGGGGCGCCGACGGATGCCGTCAGCGATACCGCGTTGCCGTCGGCGTCCACGATCGACAGGTGCGAGGTGCCGGGCGCCTCGCGCGTTGCGTCCGCCCCGCCCGTGTCAGCCTCGCCGCGCGGCGCGCCCGGCTCCGGCAGCGCGTCCGGGGCCGCGCGCTCTGCCGCGCGCCGGTCGAGGTAGGCCGGCTCGATCAGCTCGGCGAGCGGCACGTCGGCGAAAGCCGGGTCGGCGATGTAGCGGTCGCGATCGGCGTAAGCCAGCCGCTGCGCGTCGACGAAGGCCGTGAGCGGCGACGCGGCGTCCGGCAGCAGGCGATCGTAAAGCCCGGCGATCATCACCTGCGCGACGCCGGACGACGGCGGCGGCGCCGAGCAGATGCGGTAGTCGCGGAAGGCGCCGCAGACGGCCTCGCGACGCACGACCTCGTAGGCCGCGAGGTCTGCGGTGGTCAGCGTGCCGGGCAGCGGCGCCTGCTGCGCCCGCGCGGCGATATCGCGGGCAATGTCGCCACTATAGAAAGCTGACGGCCCCTCGGCGGCGATGCGTTCGAGCGTCGCCGCATAGGCCGGGTTGTCCCGGCGCGCGCCCTGCGCGAGCGGCTCGCCGTCCGGGTACAGGTAGGCGGCGGCCGCCGGCGAGCGCTCCGCATCGATCAGCGGCGCGAGCCGCAGCAGCCAGTTGTGCAGTTTCGGCGGCACCGCGAAACCTTCTTTCGCGAGCAGGATGGCCGGCCGGAACAGCTCCGCCCAGGGCAGGCGCCCGTGTTGCGCGTGCGCCGCCGCGTAGGCGGCGACGGTGCCCGGCACGCCGACCCCGATGCCGGTCTGCCAGGCCTCGCGGAAGCCGAGCGGCTGGCCGTCGACGACGAACATCGATGCCGTCGCCCCGGCCGGCGCGGTCTCGCGCCCGTCGTAGAGGACCGGCGTGTTCGCGCCGTGCTCGTGCACCAACAGGAACACGCTGCCGCCGAGGCCCGAACTCTCCGGCTCGACCAGGCCGAGCACGGCATGCGCGGCAATCGCCGCGTCGACCGCGTGGCCGCCGCGCTCGAGTATCTCGCTCGCCACGGCGACGGCGTAGGGGCTCGCAGCGGCGACCATGCCGCCACGCGACCAGTCGGCGCCGGCCGCGGGACCGGCCGGCGGTCCCTCGGCCGGGCGGCAGGCGGTTACGAGCAGCAGGACGAGCAGTCCGGATTTCTTCACGTCTGATCTCCTCGAAGCACAGGCGGGAGCCTGCCCCGAACGACCCCCTGGCCGCAAGCCGGGCCGTCGCGCGCGGGGGCGGCGCCGCTCAGGCGACCCAGAACGATAAGGACATGGAAACGCCGCTGACGACACCGCGCACGCCGACAGTAGCGGCCACGTCGCGGCCGTCCCAGCTCGCGCGCACGGCCGCGCGGTCCACCGAGTCCCAGGTCAGGCCGCGAATGCGGTCCCGGTCCGGCGGCGGATCGAGGCGCGACGCCAGCACGATCGTGATGACGCTGACCAGGAACAGCACGCCCGAGAAGTACAGGAAGTTGAAGTCGCCGACGGCGGCGAGCAGGGCCGGCGACTCGATCTTGCCGGCCCCGAACAGGGCCTGGATCAGCAATTTGGCGGTGCCGAGCGCGAAGCCCAGCCCGAGGCCCCAGACCGCGCCGCGGTGATTCATGCGGCTCCAGAAGATGCCGAGCAGGAACACCGCCGTGATCGGCGGCGCGAGGTAGCCCTGCACGCTCTGCAGGTACTGGTAGAGGCCGCCCTTCGAGATCATCGGCATGACCGGGATCCAGACGAGTCCGAGCACCACGACGACGACGGTCGCGAGGCGCCCGACCTGCACGTAACGGCGCTCGCCGGCATCGGGCCTGAGCTTCTCGTAGATGTCTACCGTGAACAGCGTCGCGGTCGAGTTGAACAGCGAGGACAGCGAGCTCATCAGCGCCGCCATCAGCGCGGCGACGACGAGTCCGCGCAGGCCCTCCGGCAGCAGGGCCGTGACCATCGTCGGGAACACCTGGTCACCGACCAGGCCGCCGGCCGAGTCCGTCGGGATCGCCATCAGCCCCTTGGCATTCAGCGCTGCGCCAATCAGGCCCGGTACCAGGAAGATCATAACCGGCGAGATCTTGAGAAACGCGCCGAACAGCGCGCCGCGGCGGGCGGCCCTCAGGTCCTTCGCCGCCAGCGTGCGCTGCACGATGTACTGGTCCGTGCACCAGTACCAGATGCCGACCACCGGCGACGCGATCAGGATGCCGAGCCAGGGGAAGTCGGGGTCAGACAGCGGTCGCCACAGCGCGTACTGCGCGACGTTCTCGCTGGTGAAGGCCCTGAGCTCGCCCCAGCCACCCAGCAGGTCGAGGCCGAACCAGGTGATCGCGACCGAGCCCGTGATCAGGATCATTGCCTGCACGGCATCCGTGTACAGCACCGCGCGCAGGCCGCCGGCGACCGTGTACAGGCCGGTCAGCACGACCGTCGCGATGGCGCCGACCCAGAACGCGTTCTGCGGGGTGCCGAACGTATCCGGCAGCAGCGTGCTGAACACGATGGCGCCGGCGTACACGGTGACGGACACCTTGGTCAGCACGTAGGCGGCGAGCGAGACGAGCGACAGGATCCAGCGCGGCTTCGGGCCGAAGCGCCGCTCCAGGAATTCCGGCATCGTGAAGACTTTCGCGTTGTAGTAGTACGGCACGAACACCCACGCGAGCAGCACGACGATCCAGGCGTGCAGCTCGTAGTGGGCCATTGCGAGACCGGTCGAGGCGCCCTGCCCGGCCAGTCCGACGACGTGCTCGGAGCCGATGTTCGACGCGAAGATCGACGCGCCGATCGCGAAGAACCCGACGTTTCGGCCGGCCAGGAAGTAGTCGGTGGTGTCCTGCTGGCGACGGGTCACGGCCACGACCACCGCGACCAGCACCAGGAAATACAGCGCGACCACGATCCAGTCGAGTGACGTCAGTCCGCTCATGCCTGCCCGCTCACCTCGCCGTTGCAGGAAGTAGCCGCACGATCACGTCAGTGCGGGGTCGCCGTGGCGGCAACGTCGCCGGGCGGCCTGAAGGCAATCGCCAGCAACAGTGCGGCGAGTATCGAGATCGTCATCGGGATCATGAACATCGACCTGAAGTCGGTCACGCCGTCGACCGTGTAGACGCTCTGCAGGAGCCACGGGCACAGGCTGTTGGCGATCAGCGCGCCGATGCCGAGGATCATGACGTTGAACAGCCCCTGCGCGCTCGAGCGCGCGTCCGGCGGGAAGTACGCGTCGACGAAGATATAGACCGTCGCGAAGAAAAACGCGTAGCAGATGCCGTGGACGAGGTTGACCAGGACGATGAGCCAGGTGGACTCGGGGAACCACGCGAAAATCGCGAAACGCAGCGCGTAGCCGAGCACGCCGACCATCAGCGTGATCTTCCAGCCGAGGCGCTTCAACACTAGGCCGAGGATCAGCATCGTCAGGATCTCGGCGACCTGGCCGATGCTCATGACCGGCATGATCCAGTTGCCGGGAATGCCGACCGCGTCGCTGCCAAAGAAAATCGCGGCCCAGTTGAAGAACGCGTTGTGCACGAAGGAGTCAGCGAGCGCGACTATCCACAGCACGAGGATGAACGGGTGCTTCAGCAGCTTGGCGGCCTCGAGCCAGGCCAGCTTGTCCATGTCCTCGCCGCGCGCCTTGCGCGCCGGGGTGTGCGGCAGGAACAGGCTGTAGACCGCGAGCAGCAGGCTGACCGCGCCGGCGACGCCGAAGGTCCAGGGTGTAGCCGCGCGCAGCTCGTCGCCGCTGAGCCCGGAGCCGAGCGCGGTACCGATCAGCTCGACGATCCCCTCCGGGTTCGCGGCGCGCACCGCGGCCCAGTCGACGAAGATGAACGCGAAGGGCCAGGCCGCCAGTACCCAGCCGATCGTGCCACCCATGCGGATCGGGCCGAACTCGCTCGCGGGATCGCGCATGTGCGCGAACGCGATCGAGTTCGTGATCGAGATCGTCGGCACGTAGAACAGGCAGTGAATCCACATCAGGACCAGGAACGGCCAGAAATCCGTCGTCAGCGTCAGCCCGAACATCGACAGGCCGCCGACCAGGTGGCTGAAGGCGAGAAATTTCTCGGCAGCGAAATTCCGGTCGGCGAACTGGTTGGAGAAGAACAGGCCGATGATCGCGGCCACCGGGAAGGCGTTCAGGACCCAGGCCTGCTGCGTCGGCGTGTAGCCGAGCGTCGGCAGGTAACCGAAGATCAGCGGCAGCCACGCGCCCCAGATGAAGATCTGCAGCAGCATCATGAAAAAAAGCTGTGCCTTCGGCGTCTTCGCGACCGGCGCGACGGATGCGGCATCGCTCATTATTGTTCTCCTGCTTCCCCCGTTTCGCTAGACTGGCGCCAGCGTCCCCGGCCCAAGAATAGGGACAAGCGCATGAAAAAGCACTCCGTCAGTCGCCGCGAGCTGCTCGCCGCCGGCGCGGCCGCCGGGACACTATGGCTCGCGCGGCCGCGCGCCGCGCGCGCTGCGAGCCGGCCGACGCCGCGGCTGCCGGGTATCCAGCTGTACACGCTGCGCGCCTCGATGGCCGACGACGTCGCGGCGACGCTCGAGGCCGTCGCGGCCATCGGCTATCGCGACGTCGAGTTCGCGGGCTACTTCGGGCATTCGCCGGCCGACATCCGCCGTCTGTTGGGCGAATTCGGCCTGGCCGCCTCGAGCGCGCACCTACCGCTCGGCGAGCTGCGTGCCGCGCCGGCTCCGTTGCTCGACGCGGCAGCGACGATCGGGCACCGCTACGTCACCGTCCCCTGGCTCGAACCGGACGAGCGGCGGACGCTGGACGACTACCGCCGGCGTGCCGACGAGCTGAACCGGATCGCCGAGGCCGCGCACAGCCGCGGCCTGCGGCTCGCCTACCACAACCACGATTTCGAGCTCGCGGCCATCGACGCCCGGCTGCCGCTCGACGTCCTGCGCGAACGCACCGACCCGCAGCTCGTAGACTTCGAACTCGACTTCTACTGGGTGACGCGCGCGGGGCACGACGTGCTCGACGTGCTCGCGCAGGACCCGTCGCGCTACGCGCTCGCGCACCTCAAGGACATCGGTGACGACGGGCAGATCGTCGACGTCGGCAGCGGGCGGATCGACTTCGCGGCGATACTCGCGTCGCCGGCGGCCGCGCACCTGCAGCACCTGTTCGTGGAGCACGACCGGCCGGCCGACCCGTTCCGGACCGCCGCGCTCGGCCGCAGCCGGCTCGGCCGGATCCTCGCCACGAGCGGCAGCTGAAACGCCGCGCGGGGCCTCTGCACCGCTACTCGAGCGGCGTCAGCACGATCCGGCGGAACTCGATCGGCCCGTGGTCGCCCTGCAGCATCAGCGGCCCCGGTTCCGCCTCTTCGGCGTCGAGCGCGCCGCCGGTAATCCCCGGTATCTCGCTCCCGGCGATGACCGTCGTGCCGTTCAGCGCCACCGTGACCCGGCGACCGCGCAGCTCGACGTCGTAGCGCTGCCACGCGCCGGCCGGGCGCGCGGCATTCGTGGCCGCGGCGATGAAGCCGTAGACACCGCCCATGCGCAGCGGGTCGACGGCCAGGCCGTGGTCGTCCTGGATCTGCAGCTCGTAGCGGCCGCGCAGGTACAGGCCGCTGTTGCTGCCCGCCGGGTAGCGGAATTCCACCTCGAGTCGGAAGTCGTCGAAGCGCGGCACGGACACGAGATCGACGCAGGGCGGCGTGGCACGCAGCACGCCGTCGGCCACCTGCCAGCAGCCCGCATGGGCGGCGTGACGCGGCCGCCAGCCTGAGAGCGAGACGCCGTCGAACAGCGCGAGCGGGTTGCCGGCCTCCGGCACGCCGGCCCGCTCGAGCGCGGGAGCCCGCTCGCCCGTGAACGGGACCGCTTCTGCGCCGGGCGCGATGAGCGTGCCCGCCAGGCCGCCATCGCGCAGTTCGCCCTCGAATTCCAGCGCGCCCGGACCGGGCTCGTACTGCACCGGCACGCGCAGCCGCAGGCGCCCGTCGGCGAACTCGACGTCGTCGGTGTAGCGCGTGCTGCCGAAGCGGCCGACGAAGCGCGCCATCAGCTGCCACTCGGTGCGCAGGCGCAGCTCGACCCAGGACGGGTACTCGCCGTCGTCGCCGGCGACGCGCAGGTCCCAGCGCCCGAGCAGATCGTCGGCAAAGCCGCGCGCCGGCCGTTCGGCGGCGCAGGCCGGCGTCAGCACGAGGCACAGCAGGATCGTCGCGAGGAACTGGCGCATGCAGCGATCCTAGCAGCGCGCACGGCGACTGGCGACGGTATCCAATGCCGGCCGATGAACGTATGATCGTGGGCACGCTAGGTGCTACGGGGGCAACGGGTGGCTCAGGAGACATTCGACGCCATTGTCGTCGGATCCGGCATATCCGGCGGCTGGGCCGCCAAGGAACTGACGGAGAAGGGTCTCCGGGTCCTGCTGCTCGAGCGCGGCAAGAACGTCGAGCACGTAAAGGACTACGTCAACGCGCGCAAGGGTCCGTGGGAGTACCCGCACCGCGGCGAGCGCACCGTCGCGATGGAGAAGGCCTACCCGGTCCTGAAGCGCGACTACCCACTGAACGAGACCAACCTCGACTGGTGGGCCTCGGACCGGGATTCGCCCTACACCGAGCTGAAGCGCTTCGACTGGTTCCGCGGCTACCAGGTCGGCGGCCGCTCGCTGATGTGGGGACGGCAGAGCTACCGGCTGAGCGAGTACGATTTCGAGGCGAACGCGCAGGACGGCGTGGGCGTCGACTGGCCGATCCGTTACGCCGATATCGCGCCGTGGTACGACCACGTCGAGCGCCACGCCGGCATCGCCGGCTCGATCGAGAACCTGCCGCAGCTGCCCGACGGCCAGTTCCAGCCCCCGATGCCGCTGAACTGCGCCGAGGAAGTCGTCGCCGAGCGCTTGAAAAGCCATTTCGGCGGCCGGCGGCGCATCATACCGGGCCGCAATGCAAACCTGACGCAGCCGCTGCCCGGGCGCTCGCCGTGCCAGTACCGCAACGCGTGCTGGCTCGGCTGTCCCTACGGCGCCTACTTCAGCACCCAGTCCTCGACGCTGCCCGCCGCGATGGCGACCGGCCGCCTGACCCTCAAACCCTGGTCAATCGTGACGGAGCTGGTCTACGACCGCGATCGCCGGCGCGCGAGTGCCGTGCGCGTGCTCGATGCCGTCAGCGACAAGACCACTGAATACCGCGCGCCGATCGTGTTCCTGTGCGCCTCCGCGCTGAACTCGACCTGGATCCTGATGCGCTCGGCCACCGACGTCTGGCCCGGCGGACTCGGCAGCAGTTCGGGCGAACTGGGCCACAACCTGATGGACCACCATTTCCGCGTCGGCGCGTCCGGAAGCATGCCGGAGATGGCGGACAAGTATTATTTCGGCTCGCGGCCAACCGGATTCTACATTCCACGCTTCCGCAACCTGTTCGGCGACAAGCGCGACTACCTGCGCGGCTTCGGCCTGCAGGGCGGCGCCAGCCGCCAGGACTGGCAGCGCGCCGTGCGCGAGCTCGGCGTTGGCGGCGATTTCAAGGACCGCATGGCGCAGCCGGGTGAGTGGCGCATCGGCGCCACGGCGTTCGGGGAGATGCTGCCCGATCACGACAACTGGATCGGCATCGACGACACGCGGGCCGACAAGTGGGGGCTGCCGGTGCTGAAGATGCACTGCGAGATCGGCGAGAACGAGAAGCTGATGCGGCGCGACATGCAAAACGACATGGCCGAGATCCTGGAGGCCTGCGGCGTCAGCGACGTGCACACCTTCGACAACGACTACGCGCCGGGCATGGGCATCCACGAAATGGGCACCGCGCGCATGGGCCGTGACCCGAAGTCCTCGGTACTGAACGGCTGGAACCAGGTCTGGGACGCGCCGAACGTGTTCGTCACCGACGGCGCCTGCATGACCTCCTCCGCCTGCCAGAACCCGTCGCTGACCTACATGGCGCTGACCGCCCGCGCGGCCGACTACGCCGTGCGCGAACTGAAGCGCGGCAACCTGTGAACAGGACAGGGAGTGAGGACATGGCAGACGAAGACGTAGCGCCCGTGACCATCAACCGCCGGGAAATGCTGAAGCGCGTCGCCGCCCTGCTCGGCGGCAGCGCGCTGGTCGGACAGGCCGCGCTGCTCGCCGGCTGCGAACGCGCGGCCGAGGCGCCGCCGGCAACCGGTGCCGGCGTCGGCCTGTTCACGGCGGACGAGGTCGCGTTGCTCGACGAAATGGCCGACACGCTGCTGCCGGAGACCGACACGCCCGGCGCGAAGGCCGCCGGCGTCGGCCCGTTCATGGCGCTGATGGTCAGCGACTGCTACTGGCCGGACGACCAGCGCGTGTTCCGCGACGGCCTCGTCGAACTCGACGAACGGACCGGGGCCGCCCACGGCAAGACGTTCATGGCCGCGACCGGCGCCGAACGCCTCGCAGTGCTCGAGGCTCTGGACGCCGAGCAGTACGCCGCGACGCAGGCGCGCGCCGACGGCGAGCCCCCGCACTTCTTCCGGATGATGAAAGAGCTGGCCCTGCTCGGCTACTTCACGTCCGAGATCGGCTACACGCAGGCGCTGCGTTACGCGGAAACGCCGGGGCGCTACGATCCCTGCGTGCCCTACGAAGCGGGCGAGCGCGCTTGGGCGCCGCACGCCTGAGCCTCGCCCTGCTGGCGCTCTGCGTCGCGCTGCCCGCCCGGGCCGGCTGCGACGGCGACTGGCAGCCGCTGTTCAACGGCCGCGATCTCGACGGCTGGACCGCGAAGATCCGCGGCTACCCGGCCGGCGAAAACTTCGCGGACACGTTCCGGGTCGAGGACGGGCTGCTGACGGTCAGCTACGACGGCTACGATCGTTTCGACGAGCGCTTCGGCCACCTGTTTTACGCGCGGCCGTTCAGCCACTACCGCCTGCGCGTGGAATACCGTTTCGTCGCCGAGCCTGCGCCGGGCGCGCCCGCGTGGGCATGGCGTAACAGCGGCGCGATGCTGCACGCCCAGTCGCCGGGCTCGATGCGCCGCGACCAGGACTTCCCGATTTCGCTGGAGCTGCAGTTTCTCGGCGGCCTGGAGCCCGGCGTGGCCCGACCGACAGGCAACCTGTGCACGCCCGGCACGCACGTCGTGATCGGAGGTCAGCGCGTCGAGCAGCATTGCATCGAGGCCGCCGCGCCCACCGTCTACGGCGACGAATGGGTGCTGGCAGAGGCCCTGGTGCTGGGTGACGAACGCATCGTCCACTACGTCGGAGGCGAGGCCGTGCTCGAGTACGCACGGCCGACGACCGGCGGCGGCGTGGTCTCGGGACACGACGAATCGCTGCTGCGCGCCGGCGCGCGGCTGCCGGGCGGCTTTATCGCGCTGCAGAGCGAGGGTCACCCTATCCAGTTTCGCCGGGTCGAGCTGGTCGATCTCGGCGACTGCCCATCCGGCCTGGAGGCTCCCGCCGGGCGCTGAAGGCCGGCCGCCTCAGGTCACGAGGAAGTGCATGCAGCCGGCGCCGTAGCGCGGGATGTCGACCTGGAAGCCGATTCCCGTGGCCGCCTCGAGCTCGGCGATCGCCGCGCCTGCCTGTTCCGCCGGCAGCGTCTTGTGCAGGCGCAGGTGCGCGCTCGAATCGGACATCAGCAGCTTCGAGCAGATGTTCATCACCTCGTAGAAATTGTCGCGCATGACGGGCGTCATCTCGCCACCCGCCAGGATCTCGTTGACGGCGTCCGGCGGGATCATCGACAGCGCGCCGCCCGAGTAGCCGACGAACTGGTCGTCGCAGGCGCACAGCGCGACCAGCCGGTCGCTGTCGTCGACGAACGTGGCCACGGTCTTGCCGGTGACGTCGGCCGCGGCCTTGTCGACTTTGACGCCGTCACCGAAGATCATCTCGAGCAGGGCCGAAATCGCCTTCGGCTCGGGCATGACGTAGCTGGTACTCATGAATTGCCGCCCTCCGCGCCTAGTTCATGACCAGGCTGAGTACCTTTTCGAAGGACTCGACGGTGAAGGGTTTGGAGATCAGGAATTTCGCGCCGGCGTCGGTCGCCTTCCTGCGCATTTCCTGGGTCGACTCGGTGGTGATGAAGCCGAAGTCCACCTCGTTGTTCTCGGCGCGCAGCGCGTCCAGCAGTTCGATGCCGGTCATGTTCGGCATGTTCCAGTCGGCCAGCACGAGATCAGGGCAGCTGGCCCGGATCTTGTCCAGCGCCACCGCGCCGTCCTCCGCCTGCTCGACGTCGTTGCCGCCGAAGCCTGCCTGCCGCAGGGTCCGCACGACCATCATGCGCATGGCCGAGCTGTCGTCAACTACCAGAATTTTCATTTCGCTTACCTGCCTGGAGATTCCGTCTCTATGGTTTTCGCCCTGGAGCCGGACGCGAACCGGCTCCACCTCATACCGTATCGGCCACGGCCAGCGATTCTTGAATGGCCGCCGCGGGCCCGAGCCGGGTCGCAATATTGGCCAGGCCGAGCACTTCCGCCGCGGCGCCCAGCTCCACGGCCGCGCGCGGCATGCCCCAGATCTGGCTGCTGGCCTCGTCCTGGGCGATCGTGGCCGCCCCGGCCCTCTGCATCTCGAGCAGGCCCGCAGCGCCGTCCCGTCCCATCCCGGTGAGCAGGATGCCGAGCGCGCGGGCGCCGGCGTGCTGCGCGATCGACGCGAACAGCCGGTCGACGGCCGGCCGATGCCCGTTCACGCGCTCGCCGTCGTCGAGCTGGCAGTACAGCGTGCCGCGCTCCTCGCTCAGCGTCAGGTGGCGGTCACCGGGCGCGACGTAGGCGTGGCCCGGCAGCACCGGCTGGCCCGCGCGCGCCTCGCAGACGTCCAGGTCGCTGTTGCGGTCGAGCCTGGCCGCGAACGAGGCGCTGAACTCGACCGGGATGTGCTGCACGATGACGATGCCGGGGCAGCCCGGGCGCGCGTGCTGCAGCAGCTGCCGGATCGCTTCCGTCCCGCCGGTCGATGCGCCGATACCGATGACCCGGTGTTCGTCGCGCAGCGGCTTGCCGAGCACGAGGGCCTGCTGCAACGCCGTGTCGACCGCGCCCGGCGACAGCGGCGGATGCAGCGTCCCGACGTCGACCAGCGCGGCGGCCTTGATCTTGCGGATGATTTCCTCGGCATAATCCTGCATCGCGTGCTCGACGTTCAGCCGCGGTTTGCCGACGAAGTCGATGGCGCCTAGTTCGAGCGCCCGGAAGGTCAGGTCGGCGCCTCTCTGGGTCAGGCTCGAGATCATGACCACCGGCATCGGCCGCAGGCGCATCAGGTTCTTGAGGAACTGCAGGCCGTCCATCTTGGGCATTTCGACGTCGAGCGTCAGCACGTCCGGGTGCAGGACCTTGATCTTCTCGCGCGCGTCGTAGGGATCGGTCGCGGTGCCGACGACCATCACGCCGGGGTCGGAATTGATCAGCTCCGTCAACAGCCGGCGCATCAGCGCCGAGTCGTCGATAACCAGTACCCGCAGCCGCCTCATGCCCCCGGTACCCGTTCAGTCGAACAGGTACACTGCCCCCGTCTTGTCGTTGCCGCAGATGGAACTCTGGTACTGTCGCTCGCGCATGACGACGCCGTCCGACTGCGCCGAGCGCAGGCGCTTCAGCATGACCTTGCCGGTCCGCGGAAAGTAATTGAGCTTGCGCGGCGCATCGCCGCCGAGGTCCTCCGCCGCCACCGGGATGCGCTCGACACGGGCGAACTCCCGCACGAAGCGGATGTTGCGCATACCGACATGCTGGCCCGGCATGCCGAGTACGTTGCCGCCGCCGAACAGTTTCATTTCGAGCCGCGCGCGGCTGCCCCCGAGTTTCATGATCTCGTTGACCAGCGACTCCATCGCGGCCACGCCGAACCGCGTCAGCAGCGCGGCACCGCCGTCCGGGTCGTTGTTGCGCAAGCCGTCGTCCGTGGGCAGCATGAAGTGATTCATGCCGCCGACGCCCAGCTCCGTATCGCGTATGCAGGCGGCCACGCAGGAGCCGAGCACGGTCGTGACGATCTCGTCGTCGCGCGTCACGTAGAACTGGCCGGGCAGCACGCGTGCGGTCCACTGCTCGAACACCGGGTTGAAGCTGCGGGACACGTGCTCGAATCCGGGCAGAGCCGGCGGACACTCCTGCCGGTTGACGGGCCGGGCGACCATTAGCGCACCTTCCTGTAGATTGTCTTGCCGACCAGCCGGAAGCGTTCGCTCGCGTTGATGACGCTTTCCGAGTGCCCGAGGAACAGGTAGCCGCCGTCGTCCAGCAGCTCGGCGATGCGGTCGACCAGGCGCAGCTGCGTCGCGCGTTCGAAGTAGATGAACACGTTGCGACAGAACACGGCATCGAACGGGCCGCGCATCGGCCAGCCCTGCAACAGGTTCAGCTGCTTGAACACCGTCAGCGCCCGGAGACCCTCGCGCACGACCCAGGTATCTCCGTCGCGGTCCAGCCAGCGATTGCGCAGCGCATCCGGCACGCTCTCGACCTGGCGTTCGCTGTAGCGCCCTTCGCGCGCGTGCGCGATGACGCTCGAATCGATGTCCGTGCACAGGATGCGGGCATCCCAGCTGTCGATCGCCGGCAGGTGCTCGCGCAGCGTCATCGCGATCGAATAGGCCTCCTCGCCCGTGGAACAGCCGGCCGACCAGAGGCGCAGGCGCCGGCGGCCCTGCCGCTTTTCCCGGTCGAGCTGCGGCAACAGGCTGTCGGCGAGATACTCGAAGTGGTGTCGCTCGCGAAAAAAGGAGGTCTGGTTAGTCGTCATCGCGTTCGTGAAGGCCTGCAGTTCCCCTGCGTCGCCGGTTTCGAGCAACGCGAGGTAGTCGGCGTAGGTCTCGCAGTCCAGCTCCCGCAGGCGCGACGCGAGGCGCCGCGACACGAGGTGGCGCTTGGTCTCGCTGACCGCTATGCCGGTCTTGTCACGCAGCAGTCCGCGAATGCCGTCGAACGCGCCGTCGCTCAGCTCCGGGCGCGCCGGCAGGACCGGGCCGCTCGGGGGACGCTGCCTGTGCGGGGCGTCAGTCATCGCTGCCGCCTCCGCCGAACAGCTCGATCCTCTCGTCCGCCGCGGCCGCCGCGTGCGCAGGTCCGCCGAAAGCCCGGTCGAACGCCCGCCGCTCGTCCTCCATCGTGTAGGATCCCCGCGCGCGCTCGAGCAAGGCTGCCCAGTCAGCTTCATCGCCGGCAACGAAACCGGCGAGCAGCAGCAGGTTCTTGCGTACGTTGCTGACCTGCTGGTCCAGCCGGTCAGCGAACTGCAGGTGCACGAACAGGCTGTTCATCGCCTCGGCAGCGTCCGCGGCATCGGCATTCCCGGCCGCGCCGAGTTCCGCAAGACGACCCGCGGTCGTAATCGCGGCCCGGGACACCAGCTCGGACTTCTGCTTCGCGTCCTCGACAGCGGTCTGCAGCTGCGACGCACAAAGTTCGAGGAAACGGGCGCGGTCGCCCTCTTCTTCGCCGGGCAGACAGGCGCTGTTGTTCAGAAGACCGGACACAGCCCGTCCTCGTCCGCAGGGATCTCCGTGTCGGCACCCGGCGCGTCGAATTCGATGCACTGCGTAAGGCCGGCGAGGCGCAGCGCAGCGGCCAGCGTACCCGCGTCTTTCCAGCGCACCTTGCGGCCCGCCCGCTGCGACGCGTTGGCGTAGGCGACCAGCAGCTGCAGCACGGCGGTGTCGACCGACTCCAGCGCCGTCGCATCGACGAGCGCCGGCCCGGCCTCGAGCTGCTGCGTAAGACCGGCCGCATCGCGAATCGACAGGCGCGGCGCGAGCACGAGTTCGGGCGGTGTCGCCTTTTTCGCGGCCGGCGTCTTCTTTTTCGCCGCGCGGCGGCGCGGTGCGGCGCTGCTTTTCGTCTTCGCCACATTCTTCTTCGCGGCGCGACGCGTCTTCTTCCGCGGCTTGCTGTTCGTCGTCATGGTTTCGCTTTCCGCCTCACTGCGGTCGGTAGCCGGCAGGCCGGCTGCGTGCACGGGCACGGCACCGGCGCCGACCGGGATCCGGATCAGAATTCTTCCCACTCTTCGTCGCTCCACTGGGCCGCCTCGCTGCCGGCGACCACGAGCGCCGCCGGTTCCTCGCCGGCTGCCGGGCGGGCCCACGGCCGGTCCGTCCCGCGACGTTCGATGCCGTCGTAGGCCGGCTCCGGACCCTCTTCCGCGCGGGCGCCGAAGAAGGCCATCAGGCGGCTCAGGTCCGTGGCCTGGCCGCGCAGCGCCTCGCTGGCCGCGGCGGCCTCCTCGACCAGTGCCGCGTTCTGCTGCGTCAGCCCGTCCATCTGCAGGATCGACTGGCTCACCTCGTTGATGCCGACCGCCTGCTCATGGCTGGCCGCGGCGATCTCGCCGACGATGTCCGTGACTTTCTTGACGCCGTTGACGATGCCCTCGAGCATCTCGCCCGACTCGTTGACCAGTCGCGAGCCTTCCTCGACCTTGCCGCCGCTGTCCTCGATCAGGTCCTTGATTTCCCGGGCAGCGGTCGCGCTGCGTCCCGCGAGGTTGCGCACTTCGCTCGCAACTACCGCGAAGCCGCGGCCCTGTTCGCCGGCGCGCGCCGCTTCCACCGATGCGTTCAGCGCCAGCAGGTTGGTCTGGAACGCGATCTCGTCGATGACACCGATGATGTCCGAGATCTTGCGGCTCGAATCGTTGATCTCCCGCATGGCGAGGACCGCCTGGCTGACCACCGCGCCGCCCTTCTCCGCCTGCTCGCGCGCGTCCTGGGCGAGCTGGTTGGCCTCGGAGGCGTTGTCCGCGTTCTGCCGGACGGTCGTCGTCATCTGTTCCATGCTCGCGGCGGTTTCCTCGAGGCTCGCCGCCTGCTCCTCGGTGCGTTCGCTCAATACGCGGTTGCCCTGCGAGATCTCGTCGACGCCGGCCTTCACCTGGGCCGAGGAGTCGAGAATGCCGCTGACGACCTCCGTCAGCTTGGCCACGGTCGCGTTCGCATCCCTGCGCAGCTGGCCAAAGGAGCCCGCGTACTCGGACGTGATCATTTCGTCGAGCCGACCTGCTGCCATCGCGCCGAACACTCGCTGCGTGTCGCCGATGACGCATTCGGCCACCTCGAGCAGGCGATTGACGGTTTCGGACAGCTCGCGGAAGAAGCCCTGCTTGTTCGCGATCTCGATGCGCGGACTGAGGTCACCCGCCAGTGCGCTCTCGACGACGCGGTGCACGTCGGCCTCCATCGCGATTTCCTGCGTGCGGTCGGTCCACTCGACCACGACGCCGAGCGGCTCGCGGTCCGTGGAGCAGACAGGGTTGACGACGACCCGCAGCGTGCGGCCGCCGAGCGTCAGTTCCGTCTCGTGCTGCGCCATCAGCTCGCCCAGGAAGCCGCCCTTGACGGAGCGCCTGCCGGCGAACATCTCGATGCTGTTGCCGATCAGGTTGCGTGCGTCGAAGTCGGGCAGGTCCTTGCGAATATCCTCCTGCGCCCGGTACAGCAGGGCGGTCATGGCATCGTTCATGTACACGATGCGCATGTCGGTGTCCGCGATCATGACGTTGCCGTCGACGTTGTCCAGCGCCTGGCGAATGCGCGAATTTTCGGCCAGCGCCTCGCGATCCGCCGTTATCCGGCTCCGCAGCTGGCGCTGCATGTGCAGCACGTCCGCGAACACCCCGGTTGCCGAATCCGCGTCCCCGGGCTCGAGATCGAGGTCGTCGTTCGCGATGGCATTGACGACGGTCTTGAGGCGCTGCGGATCCGCGCCGAGCTGCCGCATGATCGCCTGGCCCATCGCGACGCCGAACACGACGCAGTAGGACAGGATCGCGAGCGCGAGCAGCACGGCGAAGTTCATGGCCGCGCCGGACTCGCGGCGCAACTCGCCGAGATCGGCACGCAGCTCCTCGGCTGCGCCGGAACGGACGTCCTCGAACAGGCCGAGCATCTCGGCCTGCGCACGCAGCCAGCTGCCTGCGTCGATGCCGAATCCCGCGAGCTCGACGCTCCCGTAAACGGCGCTGCGCATTTCTGCGAGATCCTCCAGCGGCCGCGCGATGCGGGCCTCGGCCCAGTCCGTCCGCAGCCGGGGCGATGCGAGTGACTCGAAGGTCTGCGTGTACACGGCCTGCGCCTCGCGCAACCCGCGAGCGCGCTCCAGTGCCGCGTGGTCGATGTAATCGGCGGCAATCGCGTTCGCGAGGATTGCGCCTTCGATCGCCGCGCGCTCCTTCCCCTGCATGAGCGCGACGTAGGCGATCGACGAATTGTTGATCGCACCGATCGAACTATGCTGCGGCAGTACCGCGGCGAGTTCCAGCAGCGCGCTATTCGCGTCTCCGTAGACGGCCAGCAGTTCGTCGAGCCCGGCGCGTCCGCCGCTGACCGCGGCGCGGGTCGCCGCCAGCATGCTGAGCCGGCCGCGGGCGTTGCGCATCAAGGCCGCCATTGCCTCGGTACCGGCTTCGCCGGCCTCGAGCGTGGCAAGCAGCGTCGTCACGTGGCGGTCGCTCATTTGCCGCAGCTGCGTGAGCTCGGCCGCGACGGCGGCACCGCCCAGCAGCGCGGCCGAGACCGTGCGCTCCTTCTGCAGAGCGTGAACCACTTCGCTGACGACGGCCGACAGGTCGGCCAGCTCGAGCAGCTCCGCGGTTTCCGCGCGCCGCTCGACGCCGTTCAGTATCTCGTCGTAGACCAGCCACACGAAACCCAGCACGAATACCGACAGCATGACCGCCAGCTTGTGCCGCAATTGCATTTCCTCGAAAAACCTGCCCATCCCGAAACCCTCATTGGCCTCTGTCGTCATTCGCCCGAGCCGTCGCCATCAGTGGCGGCGGCCGCTTCGAGCGAGCGGAAATCGATCAGGCGATCTACTTCCAGCAAAATAACCATCTTGTCGCCCACGGTCGCGAGACCGCGCACGAACTCCGTGTGAATCGCCGTGCCCATGTCGGGCGCCGGCTGGATCTCGTCCGTCTCCAGGCGGTAGACGTCGGCGACCGCGTCGACGACGAGGCCGACCGTGCGCTCATGACCGTCGCCCTGCATCTTGACGACGATGACCACGGTCGTCGGCCCGTACGGGATGCTCTCCAGGTCGAATCGCTTGCGCAGGTCCACGATCGGGACGACCGCACCGCGCAGGTTCAGCACGCCGAGTACGTGCGGCGGCGTGTTCGGGATCGGCGTGGCGGTGCCCCAGCCCTTGATCTCCTGCACCTTGAGGATCTCGACACCGTATTCCTCGCCCGCCAGCATAAACGTCAGGTACTGGCCGGCCGCGTCGCGCGTCTCGTTGGGAGCGAACAGCTCATCGGCTGCATGTTGTGCTGCTGTCATTAGTCTTGCCTCTTCCTGTGCCGCGTCAGGCGGCTGCCGATTCCCGATTGCGGTCCACGAACAGCTGCATAAGGCCGGGCACGTCGAGGATCAGCGCGACGGTGCCGTCGCCGAGAATCGTCGCTCCCGAGATGCCCTGCGTTTGCCGGTAGTTCGCCTCGAGACTCTTGATGACGACCTGCTGCTGCTCCTGCAGTTCGTCGACGAGAATTCCGACCCGCTGGCCATTCGCCTCCGCGACGACGATGAGCCCGTCCTCGATGTTCGTGCTGTCGCACTCGATTCCGAACATCTCGTGCAGGCGCAGCACCGGCAGGTATTCGTCGCGCAACCGGAACAGCTCGGAACCGCCGGCAATGCTGTTGACGGTCGCTGCGCCGACCTGGATCGTTTCGACGATCGAGACCAGCGAGACGATGTAGGTCTGGCTGCCGACCCGCACCAGCTGGCCATCGAGGATCGCGAGCGTCAGCGGCAGGCGAATCGTGAAGGTGCTGCCGGCGCCGGGCTCCGACGTCACGCTGACGCTGCCGCCCAGGTCGCTGATGTTGCGCCGCACGACGTCCATGCCGACGCCGCGACCGGAAAGGTCGCTGACGGCCTCGGCCGTCGAGAATCCCGGCATGAAGATCAGGTTGTTGATGCGTTCGGGAGTCAGCTGTTCGTCCGCGCCGACCAGGCCACGCTCGCGCGCCTTGGCCAGCACCCGCTCCTGGTTGATGCCGGCGCCGTCGTCGATCACGTCGATTACGATGTTGCCGCCCTCGTGATAGGCGGACAGCTCGAGCACGCCTGTCTCGGGTTTGCCGGCGGCACGCCGCTCTTCTGGCGTCTCGAGACCGTGGTCCAGCGAATTGCGCACGAGGTGCACCAGCGGGTCACCGATCTTCTCCAGCACGGTCTTGTCGAGCTCCGTATGCTCGCCGGTCAGCCGGAGGTCGACCTGTTTGCCGAGGGCATTGGACGTATCCCGCACGAGGCGCGGGAAGCGACTGAACGCGAAACTGATCGGCAGCATGCGGATCGCCATGACGCTTTCCTGCAACTCGCGGGTGTTGCGGGCGAGCTGCGACAGGCCCTCGCGCAGCGACTCGATCTGGGTAAAGTCGAAGTCGCCGCCGAAGCGGCTCAGCATGGACTGCGTGATGACGAGTTCGCCGACCAGGTTGATCAACGCGTCGACCTTGTCGATCTTGACGCGGATCGAGCCACTCTCCTTGCTGCCGCCGCGGCTGGCCGCCGGGTTGGCGGGCGATGCGGCCGGTTTCGCGGCAGCCTGCTCCGCTGCCGTTCCTGGCTTCGGCGCCGGCTCGGGAGGCGCGCCCGCGGAGTCGTCGGCGATGGGGCGAACGTCGAGCTCGCACTCGTCGACCACCCAGGCAAAGGTCTCGTCGATTGCCGTGCGCGGCACGTTGCCGAGCAGCACGAGCTGCCAGCCCAGCTGGCATTCCTGCGGATCGAATTCGCCCAGGACCAGCTTTTCGCTGCCCTCGCACATCACGGCAAGATCGCCGAGCGCATCGAGCTCGCGCAGTATCCGCAGCGGATCGTTGGCGGAACGAAACATCGACGGCAGCGGGCGGAAGTCGATCTCCCAGCCGGCAACGGCTTGCGCGCAGTCCGCAGTCTGTGCGGTCGCAGCGACGACGGCCGCGGCATTGTCGGCCATCAGCTCGGAGATCTTCGCTTCCAGCGCTTGCGCGCGGCGCGTGTCGACGTTGCCGCTGGCCAGCCCGTCCATCATTTCCCGGATACAGTCCACGGACTGCAGCAGCAGGTCGACCGCGTCGCGGGTCACCTCGCGTTCGCCCTGGCGCATCTCGTCGAGCAGGGTCTCCACGTGATGCGCGAACTCCGACACCTCGTTGAAGCCGAAGGTCGCGCCGCCGCCCTTGATCGAGTGCGCGGCACGGAAAATCGCGTTCATCGTTTCCGGGTCGGCCGCCCCGAGGTCGAGGTTCAGCAGCCCGTTCTCCATCAGGTCCAGGCCTTCGACGCTCTCCTCGACGAACAGCTGGGCAATTTCCGCAATGTCGAGATCAACAGACATCGACGGACTCCCGGACGTGAAGACGGGCCCGGTACATCAGGACAGTACCCTGCTGATCGTCTGGATCAGCATGGTCGGCTCGAAGGGCTTTACGATCCAGCCAGTCGCGCCGGCCGCCTTGCCCTCGAGCTTCTTCTCGCGACCGTACTCGGTCGTCAGCACGAGCATCGGCACGTACTGGTAGCTGGGCATGGCACGCAATGCCCTGATCAGCCCGATGCCGTCGAGCTTGGGCATGTTGATGTCCGTCAGCACGAGGTCGACCGTGTTGTCCTGCGCCCAGGCGAGCGCCTGCTCGCCGTCCTCGGCGAGAACGACGTTGTAGCCGGCCCGCTTCAGTACGAAGTCCACGAGACTGCGCATTGACGGCGAATCATCAACTGCCAGCACGTTTTGCATGTCGGAGGCTCTCCACTCTCATTGTTTCGGTGTTCGCGGCGCCGCGCACCGCGTAAATCGCCGGCGGGACGCGGCGATGCACCGCTCGGGGGTGCAGACGGCCACGAATCATTTCCTGCCACCAATCACGTTCGGGCGTATCGGCGGCAGGGGGCAAAGCTTTAACGGCCGCGCCGGTCCGGCGGCGGCCGGGCGGACTCCTGTGACGCGCGTCACGTTTTCGCGGGCCGGAGCCGCAAGTTGCCCCGTGAGGCCGGTCTGCGCCCTCCCGGAGCTAAAGTTCCCGGCGTGCGTGACGATCAAGTGACAGCGCCGCTCCGTCATGGCGGCGGGCACGCGACTTTCGAACCAACGGAGCGCCAGGAAGGCGACCGTCAAGAGGCCCAAGAGGAGGGCATATGAGCATGAAGAGACTGGCCGCGGGTATCGCGGTAACCTGGCTGCCGATGACGGCCCTGGCCGTGGAAACCAGCTTTGACGGTTTCCTTACCATCGGCGCCGGCAGCGTCAGCGAAAGCGGCATCGACTATGCCGGCTACGATGACGACTGGAGCTTCGAGCCCGACACCGTATCCGGCTTCCAGCTCGGCGCGAACTTCACGGACCGGCTGAGCGCCACCGCGCAGGTGGTGATCCGCGGTTCGGACGACTTCGAGCCGGAACTCGAGTGGGCCTACCTGTCCTTCGACGTCACCGACAGCGTGACCGTACGTGGCGGCCGCCTGCGCCCGCCGTTTTTCGTCGTATCCGACTTCTATGACGTCGGCTTCGCCTATCCCTGGGTGCGGCCGGTGGAAGAGGTCTACATGAACATCCCGTTCACGCACTACGAGGGCATGGACATCATCTTCAACACGTCGATCGGCGACTGGGATGCGACGATCCAGGCTTACGCCGGCGGCGAGGACGGTGACCAGGAATACCGCGGTTCCAACGTCGATCGCAAGCTCGAGGACTTCATGGGCATCGCGTTCACTTTCGATCGCAACGCCCTGAGCCTGCGTGCCAGTTACCACCAGGCCGATGTGACCTTCGACGTCGAGGACACGCGCCCGCTGTTCGACGCGCTGCGCGGGCTGGGCTTCGGCGCAGTTGCCGACGACGTCGCGATCATCGCCAAGCCGGCGGATTTCGTGGAAGTCGCGGCCACGTACGATGCGGACGGCTGGTTCCTGCGCGGCGAAGCAACGCAGACGGACTTCTCGCGCGGCATGGTGGCCGACCAGCAAAGCTGGTACGTCACCGGTGGCGCCTACGTCGCGGATTTCACGCCCTACCTCACCTACTCGCGCGTCGAGACGGACCCGGAGAGCGGCTATGCCGATGCCATCCCGTTCGGGCTGGATCCGGGTCTCGACGTTCTGCGCCTTACGGTCGAGGGCATCATCGCGGGCAGCAAGACCGATCGCGCTGCGATCTCGGTCGGCACGCGCTGGAATGTCCTCGACAACACGGCGATCAAGGCGGAAGTCACGTTCGCCGATGACAAGCTTCCGACGGGCACTGACTTCAACGTCTACAGCCTGGTCGTCAACGTACTGTTCTAGGAGAGTCTCGTGAACTTCAGGAAATGGATGCTCGCAGGCCTGGCCAGCAGCCTGCTGTACGCAAGCGGTGCCGGCGCGGCCCCCGACGTGGTGGTCATCGCCAACCCGTCCGCCCCGATCTCCGAGGCCGCTCCGGAAGACGTCGCCAGGCTGTTCCTCGGCAAGACCAAGGCACTGTCCGGCGAACGACTGACGCCGGTTGACCAGGCCAAGGACTCGGAGACTGCGCAGCAGTTCTACGAGCTGGTCGTCGGCAAGACCGCCAGCCAGCTGCGCGCCTACTGGTCGAAGCTCGTCTTCACCGGCAAGGGCTCGCCGCCGAAGGAAGTCGGGTCGGACGCCGACGTGATCGCGGCGGTGGCCGGCGACCCGTCGCTGGTCGGCTACGTCGCAGCCTCGGCAGTCGACGGTTCGGTCAAGGTACTGATGACCGTCAAGTAGTCCCTGCGTGGCAAGGAAGCGCCGGGGATCGCAAGGTCCCCGGCGCGCTGCCCGGAATGCGGAGCAAGGAAGAGTCCAATGTTCAAAAACCTGCCATTCGCCTACAAGATCGGCCTGCTGCCCGTGATATCCGCACTGGCGTTCATGCTGATCCTGACCACGTCCTGGTACATGGGCGGCCAGAGTATCGGCAAGGTCGACGACATCGAGAACGGCTACTATTCCTCGCTCGAACTCAACAACCGGCTGGGCGAAACGCTCGAACTCATCCAGCGCTCGTTCCAGGATGCGGCGGCCAGCGCCGACCTCGACATCCTGGCCGAAACCGACGATCTTCGCGATCGATTCCGCAACCTGATCGGCCGCGGCATGGAAAATGCCGTCGTCGACACCGCTCCGCTCGGTGAAATCGCCGCGGAATTCAACTCCTACTATGCGCAGGCCAGCGCGACCACGCGCCGCTTCGTCGACGGCGACATGGACGACGAGGTGTTCGCGGCGCTGCAGGACACCGCGGCCCGGGTCGCGAGGCTGCACGAGACGATCGAGTCGCTCGCGGCCCGCGACAAGACCAACATCGCCCATGCCTTCACGAGTACGAAGGACTACACGGATCGGGCAACCCAGATACTCATGATCGTGATCGCCGTGTCGCTCGGTACGATGATCGTCTTCTCTTTTCTCATCATCCGGGTGGCGTCGCAGTCGGTCAACGACACGGTGCGCGGTATGAACGCGCTCGCGGACGGCAATCTCGCGCACGCAACCACGGCCACGTCGAACGACGAGATCGGGCAAATGGTGTCCCACGTCGGCGAGGTGACCCGCACGATCGACTCGCTCGCCGGCGAAATCAGCGCGCTGATCGACGCCGTGCGCGCAGGCCAGCTCAAGGTCCGCGGCAACGCGGACCAGTTCCGCGGCGCCTATGCGAGCCTGATCGAAAACATCAACGAGCTGATCGACGAGTTCGTCGCGCCGATCGAAGTGACCGGTGAGTACGTCGAACGCATCGCTCGAGGCGATATCCCGCCGCCGCTGGCCGACGAGTACCACGGCGATTTCAACACGATCAAGGGCAACCTGAATACGCTGGTCAGCGTCATGAACGGGCTGGTCGGCCAGACAGCCAGCCTGACCAGCGCCGCGCAGGCCGGCGAACTCGACAGGCGCGGCTCGTCCGCCGAGTTCTCCGGCGTCTGGAGCAACCTGATCGAGGGCATCAACGAGACCCTCGATGCGGTTACCGGGCCGATGCGCGCCGTGACCGGCGTAATGAGCGCGATGGCCGGCGGCGACCTGACCCACAAGATCGTCGGCAACTTCCGCGGCACGTTTGCCCAGCTGCAACACGACACCAACGCAACCATCGATCGCCTGACCGACGTGATCGGCTCGATCAAGTCGTCGGGCGACGCGGTCTGGGTGGCGTCGAACGACATCGTCGCCGGCAATCAAAGCCTGCTCGCCCGCACCCAGGAGCAGGTGAAGAGCCTTGCCGCGACCACGGACCACATGGGCCACATGACCGGAATCGTGCGCCAGAACGCCGAGAATGCGCAGCGCGCGTCGACCACGGTCCTCGCTGCCCGCGACAAGGCGCAGGAAGGCGGCAACGTCGTCGGCAACGCGGTACGGGCCATGGACGAGATCAACTCGTCCAGCAAGAAGATCTCCGAGATCATCAACGTGATCAACGAGATCGCGTTCCAGACCAACCTGCTCGCGCTGAATGCCTCGGTCGAGGCGGCCCGCGCGGGCGAGGAAGGCCGCGGCTTCGCGGTCGTCGCCAGCGAGGTACGCAACCTGGCCGGCCGCAGCGCGAACGCGGCCAAGGAGATCGGCGAACTGATCGAGGATTCGGTCGGCAAGGTCGAGGAAGGCTCGCGGCTGGTCAACGAGTCCGGGCGCACGCTCGAGCAGATCGTCTCCGCGGTCGCGAACGTCACCGAGATCGTCAGCGAGATCTCTGCGGCAAGTGGCAAGCAGGCGAACAGCATCGAAGTGGTCAACCGCGCCGTCGCGCAGATGGAGCAGATCACGAAGCAGAACTCTGCGCTGGTCGACGAGGCCACGACCTCCAGCCGCACGATGGGCGCCGAGGCTCGCAAGCTCAAGGAAAAGACCGCGTTCTTCACGGTCGACGCCGGCGACGACGAGCGTATCCCGCTGAGCATCGCCGGTTAGCGGGCGGCCGCTGGGGGGAATACCCTAGCCGGCCTGGGGAGATCACCCGATATCGCCGCTGCGGCGGCGGGCGCAGAATCCGGACCCAAGTCTATTTCGGGGACCGGAACTCGCCATGAAATCCTCAGCCAAGCGCAAGCTGCTGCTCGCTGCAGCATCCGCCGCCATGACCGTCTCGTTCGCGACGGCGTTCATGGCGCAGCCTTCGTCCGCACCCGGCAACCCGCCGGCGGCCGCGGCCATTGAACCCGGGACATTCGCATTCGGCGACGAGCCGGCGCCAGCCGCGCTGGCGGCGGCCGCACCGACGGCGCAGGCACAGGCGCCCGCGTCGCTGCAGGCGGAGGCCTCCGGCGCGGTCAGCATCCGCAGCGAGGCAGCGACCGGCGGCGCCAGCCTGGTCCGCGTCGAGCGCGGCGGCGACCTGTTCCCGCAGGCCCGGCAGCTGGCCGCGGCTGACAAGGCCACGGCCTTCCTCGAGCGCCACGGCGCGATCTTCGGCATCGACGATGTCGGCGCCCAGCTGCGCATGATCGGGCTCAACATCGACCAGTACGGGCACACGCGCGTGAGCTGGCAGCAGATGCACGGCGACGTGCCGGTGTTCGGCGCCGTGCTGCACGGCCACGTCAGCAGCGACGGCCGCCTGACCGCGATCAATGGCAACTTCGTGCCGGAGCTGCCGCTGCCGACGCAGCCGACCCTGGCCGAGGCCAGCGCCGCGCAGACCGCCGTGGCCGCGGTCAGCGCTGAACTGCGTTCGGCGCTGAAGGGCGCGCAGCCCGAGGTGGCATCGACCGCGCTGATCGTCTATCGCAAGTACCTGACCCGCGGCACGCCTGGCCCCGCGCACCTCGCCTACGAAATCGAGGTCACGCACCAGTCGGCCGTACGCGAGTTCGTCTACGTCGATGCCCTGAACGGCAAGGTCGTCGACCGCATCACCGGCCTGCACGGCGCCAAGTCCCGGCGGGTCTACGAGGGCAGCTACGATCCCGACAACCCCGAACTGCCGCCGCCGGCCTGGCGCGAGGGCGACCTGCGTCCCGCCGCCGACCCCGCGCACGAGGACGAAGTGTCGGGCGCCGGCCAGTCCTACAACCTGTACTTCAACCTGAGCGGCGGCACCTACCGCTCCTGGGACGGCAACGACGCGGAGATGATCACAGTCAACAACGACCCGACGATCCTCTGCCCCAACGCGAACTGGAACGGCACCTCGACCAACTACTGCACCGGCACCTCGGCCGACGACGTCGTCGTGCACGAGTGGTCCCATGCCTACACCCAGGAAACCAGCGGGCTCATCTACCAGTGGCAGTCGGGCGCGCTGAACGAGTCCTACTCGGACATCTTCGGCGAGACCGTGGACCTCATCAACAACCGCGAAGGCGTCGAGGGCACGGCCGCGACCGGCGACAACGGTCCGCGTTCGCAGGACGAATCCGTCTGCTCCGAGTTCACCAGCGAGGCCCCGACCGGCGATACCTCGCTGCGCTGGCTGATCGGCGAGGACGCCTTTGCGTTCAGCCCCCTGCCGCCCGTCGGCGACGCGGCGATCCGCGACATGTGGAACCCGCAGTGCTCGGGCGGCGTGCTGCTGCGCGGCGACCCGGGGCACATGAGCTCCGACAACTACTACTGCGGCTCGGGTGACGCCGGCGGCGTGCATTACAACTCCGCCATCAACAACCGCGCCTACGCGACGCTGGTCGACGGCAACACGATCGAACTCCGCGACGGGGGCGAGCCGTTCGACGAGCCGATCACGGTCGACGGCATCGGCCTGACCAAGGCGGCGCACATATTCTGGCGCGCCAACTCGGTCTACAACGTGCCGTCGACGACTATGCCGCAGAACGCGGACTCGCTGGAAATGGCCTGCGAGGACCTGATCGGCGTCAACCTGACCAAGCTGGTGACGACGGCCGAAGACGGCACCGGGCTGCTCGGCATCAACGACGACACGATCGACCCGACCCCGGAACTGTCGGGCGAAGTCATCACCGCCGACGACTGCGCCCAGGTCGCGAACGCCATCGCCGCCGTCGAAATGCGTTTCGACGTCACGAAGCAGTGCGGCTTCTCCAATCTGCTCGACCCGGCGCCGGCCCCGCGCTGCGACAATGCCGAGGTCCGGACCTTCTTCTCGGAAGACTGGGAAGGCGGCCTGCCGGCCGGCTGGAGCACGGGCCAGGCGGGCGTCAGCAAGGCCATGCTGGACACGCGCGAGTGGTTCGTGCGCTCGGGCGACCTGCCGGCCAACCCCGACGGCTCGGCCCACGGCGGCTCGGCCATCTTCCAGGAGAACCGGCGCGATCTCGGCAACTGCACGACCGACGACGAGTCCGGCACGCTGTTCCTCGATTCGCCGGCAATCACGGTCGACGCGAGCGACCCGAGCCACCTCGTGTTCGAGCACTACGTCAACACCGAGACCGGCTACGACGGCGGCAACGTGATGCTCAGCATCAACGGCGGGCCGTTCGAACTGATCCCGTCGGATGCCTTCGTGCACAACCCGTACAACGCCAGCCTGACGAGCGCGGCCGACCAGAACACGAACCCGAAGGCGGGCGAGCCGGCCTGGACCGGCAGCAACGACAACTCGGTGTTCGGCGACTGGGGCGAATCTCAGATCGACCTGGCAGCAGCGGGCGTTGCACCGGGCGACACGATCGTGCTGCGCTTCGACTTCGGCCAGGACGGCTGCAACGGCAACGATGGCTGGTACGTCGACGACATCGAACTGTTCACCTGCGGCGAGGCGCTGGAGCCGCCGACCGAGTCCTGCCGCGTCTACCCGGCGGAAGGATTCCTGCCGGTGGTCGGTTCGCCGATCGTCAGCCTGGTCGGCTCGACCACGACGGCCACGGTCGACGGCGAAAGCGAGGCGATCAGCGACGTCAGCGTCCGCGACCTGACCGGCGCGCACACCTACATGGGCGACCTGACCTTCGAGCTGACCAGCCCGGCCGGCACGACGATCACGCTGTTCGACGGCTCCAACTGCAGCTCGGAAGACGGCATCGACGTCGAGTTCGACGACGACGCGGGCTCCGTGATCGGCTGCGGCGACTGGCTGTCGGGCGGCGCCTTCCGCCCGCACCAGGCGCTCGCCGGATTCGCAGGCGAGGCAGCGAACGGTGAGTGGACCCTGACCGTCACGGACTCCTTCCCGCAGGACGAGGGCCAGATCGACTCCTGGTCGCTGGAATTCTGCACGCCGATCGACGATCCGGAGCCGGGCGACGGCGCCGACGAAGCGCGCGGCAGCGGCAAGCTGTTCGCAAACTCCGCCGGCAGCGAGTCCGACAAGGACCAGGTGGACTTCCACTTCAACCCGAAACGCCAGTCGGACACGGAAATCAGCGGCCAGCTGAACCTGAAGGACCGGGTTGCCGACGTCCGTATCCACATGACCGACATCAGCTATCTCGGGCCGGTACAGGGCAGCTGCGGCTCGATCACGGACAGCGTCAATGCCTTCGAGTTCTCCGGCAGCGGCACGTTCGACCGCAAGGCGGACGGCGGCATGCGCGACGCCACTTTCCGGGCCTGCGCACTGGACGCCGACGAGTTCGATGCCAACGGCAACAAGACCGTGAACGGCGGCGAGTCGGATCGCTTCTACCTCGAGTGCATCGACGGCTGCGACTACAGCACCGCGGGCCGCGTCGATGACGATGTGCTCGACAAGGGCAATATCCGCATCAAGCGCCAGCCGGCGAACGACGAGGAGGCGGCCGCGCAGACGCCGGCGGCCGGCGACGGCAGCGCATCGACGGTATTCCTGTCGCCGGCGCTGCTGTCTTCCGGACTGCCGGGCAGCCTGCAACAGCTCGAAGTGACGGCGTACGACGGTGACCTGCAGCCGATCTCGAACGGCACGGTCACGCTCACGCAGCAATCGGCGGACGGCAGCACCCAGGTTCTGCAGGCGCTCACCGACATCACCGGCCAGGCGGTGTTCCAGGTCGTCCTGCTCGACCAGCTGACCTGGTACGACGCCCGGGTCGACGCCATCGACAGCAACGGCGTGTCGATCGAACCGGCCCTACCCTGACGGGGCCGGTACGCGGGCACGACGTGATTTGACTCAGCAGACCTGTCCCGCACGTATCTCCATCGCTGAGTCAGGCCGGGGTCCCTGCCCCGGCCTTTTTTTTTGCGTGGGGGTCGGGCGGCCGCGTCAGCGGCGCGGCCGGTACGGCTCCACCAGCGCGCGCACGTGCGCCGGGATCATGTGCTTCGCGCGGCGCGGTTGCTCGCGTTCGAGATGCACGACACTCTCGATCGCCTTCATTTCGACCCGGGCGCGGGCGAACTCCAGACCGCGCGGCCCGATCCGCGGCATCAGGCGGCCCACGATCGGCCGCAGCCAGCGCGGCATGCGCCGCAGCGGCAGGCCGCCGGCGGCACGCTCGACGTTCTTCAGGAAGCCGCGGACGGCGCCCCGGCGCCGGCCGGCCGAGCCCGGGCGCTCGCTGTCGAGTTCGTCGCCGAGTGCCGCGAGCAGGGCCTCGCCGCGCTCGTTGCGAACGAGCAGCCACTGCTCGCCCTCGCCGCCCATGTAGCCGACCGTCAGGTCGGCGAGAACGTTGGTGTAGTCGACGCAGCTCCTGCAGGTTAGCGGGAAAAAATCGCCGGGCAGCTTCGCAATCGGCAGTTCGAGGAACGGGATTTCCCGTCGGCCGCCGCCGCGGAAACGCAGTTCCACGTGGTAGTCGGCGCGGAACTCGAGAAACTCGATCTCGTCCGGTGTATCCGACAGCAGTTCGAGAAAGCGATGGAAGCGCTCGGTCGTCGTGTTGTCGGAGCACGGCGTGCCGATCACGTACAGCGCATCGAATCCGAGTTCGGCCTCGATCGAACGCAGCGCGTAGACCTGGCAGGGAATGCCGATGACGGCAATTCGCCGGTAGCCGGCCGCGCGAGCCGGCTCGAGCAGCGCCAGCAGCGGTGCGTAGCCCATACGCATGCCGAGGCAGGCCGCCATGTCGGCCGCGCGCGTCACCAGTACCGGCACCGGTTTCCAGCGGTCGTCCGCGGCCGCCGCGACCGTCAGCACCGCGTCGACCGCACCGGTTTCGAGCAGCCGCTCGGCGATCCGGGTCGTGATACCGGTCCACTGGGCGCCGGCGCGCGGCCGCTCGAGGCGCGCGCGCAGCATGCGCCGGAAAGGCCCGAACTGCAGTTCGTCCGGACGTGCCGGGTCACGGGCGCGGCCGTGCACGCGCTGTTCGAGAGCCGGGTAGTCGGGGCGGACGAACTGGCAGGCGCTGCCGCAGCGTGAGGGCTCGGACGTGCGGGACAGGCCGCAATCGGTACACAGGCTGCGCAGCGCCGGCTCGGCCAGCGCCGGCGCGGACGGACCGACGCCGGGCGGGTTCCCGGTCACGCGGCCGGCCTACTCGGGCCGGAGCGACGGGTAGGCGCTGACGGCGTCCGCGCCGCCGAGCGGCTTGCGCTGGCCCTGGTGACAGGTCAGGCAATACGCCTTGGGCGCGTCGCCGAGCTCGCCGAGGCGCTCGTCCGGGTAGACCGGCTGCAGCGGCACCAGGTAATCCTGGTTCGCGGAGCGCAGCATCTGGATGCCGTGCCAGGCGGTCCAGCGCAGGTCGGTGCTCTCGTCCCAGGCGGCGAACGCCCGCGACCTGAGCCGCGCGCAGTACGAAGCCCTGCACGACGGGCGCTTCGTCGCCGGCCTCGATGCCGGCGTACGCGACGAGTTCATCATCGACCGCGTCGGCCGCACCGAGGACCGCCACTTCCAGGACTACGGCATCGAGTACTACCGCTATACCGGCTGAGTCGCGCCCTGCGCTATTCGCCGAGTTCGGTCGGGTACGGCGGTGCCGCGTCGGGCACCGGGTCGACGAAATCCTCGAGCTGCCCGAGCGCGATCTCTATCGCGCGCTCGAGCTGCGTGTCGCGTCCCGCGTTGGTCGCGAGCGGGTCGAGCGTGACCTCGATGTCCGGCGCGACGCCCTCGTTCTCGATCGTCCAGCGGTGGTCCGTGTCGTAGAAGCGGAAGAACGGCACGGTTAAAGTGCCGCCGTCGACGAGCTGCGGGTTCGCGTAGATGCCGATCAGTCCGCCCCAGGTGCGCGTGCCGACCAGCGTGCCGATGCCGAGCTCGCGAAACGCGTACGGCAGGTAGTCGCCGCCGGAGCCCGCGTCCTGGTCGATCAGCATGACCTTCGGCCCGTGCAGGGCGCCGGCCGGCGTGTTGAACACGAGGCCGTCACGATCCTTCCAGCCCGACAGGTGCTGCCGGCTCAGGACGTCGGTTATGTAGTTCGCCGCCTGGCCACCGCCGTTCGAGCGCTCGTCGATGATCAGCGCCTCGCGATCCACCTGCGGGAAGAACAGCCGGTTGAAATACGTGTAGCCGGCGCCGGCGGTATTCGGCAGGTAGACGTAGCCGACCCGCCCGCCGGTCGCCTCGTCTACCGCGCGGCGGTTCGCCTCGATCCAGCCCCACAGCCTGAGCAGGCGCTCGGACTCGACCGGCTCGACGACGATGTCACGCGCGTCGCGGCCGTCGGCGCGCGGTCCGACGGTCAGCCTGACCTGCCGGCCGGCCGTGCCCTGCAGTCGCGCGAACAGGTTGTCCGCGGCCGTGAGCGGCTCGCCGTCGATGGCGAGCAGGTACTCGCCGGCGCGCGCGGCGTTGCCGGGCTGCGCGAGCGGCGCGCGCAGGAACGGGTTCCAGCGCTCGCCGCCGTAGATGCGGGCGAGGCGGTAGCGCCCGTCGGCGATCTCGACGTTGGCGCCGAGCAGGCCGGTCCCCGTCGCGTTGCCGCGCCAGACGTCGCCGCCGCGGACGTTGTTGTGGCCGACCTGCATCTCCGCGATCATCTCGACCAGCAACTCGTTCAGGTCTTCGCGGCGACCGACGTGCGCGACCAGCGGCCGGTAGCGCTCGTACACGGCCTGCCAGTCGAGCCCGTGCATGTCCGGGTCGTAGAAGTACTCCTTCTCCATGCGCCAGGCTTCGTCGAAGATCAGCGCCCACTCGACCCGCGGATCGATCCTCGCCCGCAGCCCGTCCAGCTTGACCGCCTCGGGCTTCAGCTCGTCGCCGATCTCCGCGACCGCAAGCGAGCCGTCCGACTTCGCGAGCAGCAGGTGCTTGCCCCCCGCTGCGAGTTCGAAGCCGTTGACGCCGGATAACAGCGTGCTCGCCTCGCGCTCCTCGAAGTCGTAGCGCACCAGCGCGTTCTGCTCGTTCTCGTCGGCACCGGGCGGTTCGTTCGTCGCCCCAGCCTGCACCCGCTGCAGGTAGTAGAGGCGTCCGTCGTCGGCTACCGCGAGGTTTGCGTAATTGCGTTCCGCGACCTGCAGCGCGACCAGGCGTTCGCCGAGACCCGCCGGGTCGATCCGGGTGGCGGGCGTCGCGGGCTTGTCCTCGTCGTCCTCCTGCCCGTCGTCGCCGGTCTCATCGGCCGCCTCCTCGTCGCCACTGCGCGGCGCGAGCGGCGACTCGCCGTCGGCGGCCAGCACCGCCGCGTACAGCCCGGCCCGGTACGGCCGCTCCTGGCTGGTCATGTTCAGCCCGACCTGCAGCGGCCCCGAGTTGGTCGACGCGGCGAAGAACAGGTAGCGCCCGTCGCGGCTGAACGCGGGGGCGGCGACGTCGGCCATGCCGTCGGTCACGACGTGGCGGGCGCCGCTCGCGAACTCGTAGAGCACGAGATCGCGATGGTAATTCGGCCGCTCTGCGGTGTAGGCCAGCCACGCGCCGTCGGGCGAAACGGCGACGTCGAAATCCTCGCGTCGGCTCGCGGTCGCGATCGTCGTGATACGGCCGCGCCCGGGCTCGATCGCGTACAGCGACAGGTGATTGTCCTGGAACACGATGCGCGGCGCCTCGCCGCTGCTCCACGCGAGCAACTCGTAGAAATGCGGGCCGAGCGCGTGGCGCGCGATTGCATCGCCGGCCTGCCCCGCGACGACCAGCGTCTGCCCGTCGAGCCCGTCCTCGATCCAGGCGAGGCGCTCGCCGTCCGGCGACCAGCGGCCGGCGTACTCGCGCCGGGCGGGCGTGTCGCTGACGTTGCGCGTCGAACCCTCGTCCGTCGGCAGCGTGAACACCTCGCCGCGGGCGGTCACGAGCAGGCGCTTGCCGGTCGGCGAGATCCCGGCGCCCTGCAGCGTGCGGCTCACGTCTTTCCACTCGCTGCGCAGCTGCGGCAGGTCGGGGTTGATGCGGATGACGATCTCGCGCGCCGCGCCGCCGGAGGCGTCGATGCGGTACAGGCGGCCGCCGGCCTCGTAGACTATCGTGTCGCCGTGCGCGGCCGCGGAGCGCACGTCCCATTCGCGCTCGTCCGAGATCCGCACGACCGAGTCGCCGGCCGCGTCGTAGCGGTACAGGTTGAACTGCTTGTCGTCGCGGTCGGAGATGAAATACAGCGCGTCGCCGAGCCACAGCGGGTTGAAGTTCGTCGCGCCGGCGCCCGGGATGACCTGCAGCGTGTCGTCAGCGAAATCGAGTACGTGGATCGCCGGGGTCACGCCGCCGCGGTAGCCCTTCCAGCCGGCAGCGCCGCCGAACAGCCCGCTGTAGCCCGAGCCGTACGGGATGTAGGCGAGCCGCCGGCCCGCCGCGTCGAAGCTGCCGCGAAACACCCTGGCCTCCATGAGCCGGGTCGGCAGGCCGCCACCGGTCGCGACGCTGTACAGCTGGCCCGAGCGGCCGTGGTCGGTCTCGCGGTCGGACACGAACGTGACCTGGCTGCCGTCGGCGTTCCAGCCGGTCGGCCAGTCGCCGTCCGGGTGCCAGGTCAGTCGGCGCGGCTGGCCGCCGTCGACCGCGATCACGTGCACGTCGAGCTGGCCCTCGTAGTCGGCGGCGAACGCGATCTCGCTGCCGTCCGGCGAGAACACCGGTCGCTGCTCCTCGGCCGGGTGCGACGTCAGCCGCCGCGGGTCCGAGCCGTCGCGTCGCGCGATCCACAGGTCGCCTGCGTAGACGAACGCGAGATGCTCGGCGGACAGGGCCGGCTGGCGCAAGAGGAGCGTCTGCTCGGCGGCGGCAAGCGGCAGGCACGCGAGCAGGCTCGCGCAGGCGATGAGATGGCGCATGGTCGGTCCCCTGTAGGCGCGGTCCGGCGGCGGCCGGCCGGCTTCGTGGCGTTCGGCAGGCCGGCAGTATAGGCCTGCGCCGGGCCGCGGCCAAACAGTCAGTCCCGCGCGGGCGCCAGGGGCCAGTTGACGACGAAGGTCGTGCCGCGCTGCACGGCGGGGTCGGAGTCCACGTGCACGGATCCGCCGTGGACATGCACGATTTTCTTCAGCACCGCGAGACCCATGCCGCTGCCCTCGACGACGTCGCGCGGCTTCAGTGTCTTCAGCATGCCGAAGATGCGGCGGTGGTGACGCGGATCGATACCCGGCCCGTCGTCACGGACCTGCAGCCGGATGCAGCGGCGCTGCACGGTCCAGTCGATCGTGATCCCGCGCTGCTCGCGGTCGTGGTGCTTGCAGGCGTTGTCGACGAGGGCGCTGACGGCGCGCGCCAGCGGCTGATCCCAGGTCCGCACGCGGCAGGGTCGCCCGGCGACGATGACCTCGGCGCCGTGCACGGCGGCCGCACCGCCGGCTGCGTCTTTTAGCAGTTCATGCAGCTCGATCTCGGCGGGCGGCAACTTGTGACTGCCGGCGCGCGAATAGTCGAGCAGCGCATCGATCATGGTCTCGAGACGCGTCATCCGCGCGCGCATCGTGTCGAGATGTGTCCGGGCCACGTCGCCGCCCGGCGGCAGTGCGTCCTCGACCCGCTGCGACAGCTTGCGCAGCGCGCGCAGCGGACCCTTCAGGTCCGTCGTCGCCGCCCGTGCGAAACGGTCCCGTTCCTCGTTGATGCGCTTCAGGTTGCGCTCGCAGGTTTTCAGTGCGTGCCGGGCTTCGCGCCTGGCGATCGAGGCCTGGCGCAGCTCCTCCAGCGCGCGGGCCATTTTCGCCAGCTCGTCGTCACCGTCGATCGCTATCGGGCCACCCAGGTTGCCGGCGCGCAGGCGATCGACCGCACGCGATAGCGCCTGCAGGCGCAGCACGATGCCGGGGTAGACGAAGAACGCGAGCAGCGCGAGCGCGAGCCCGGCATTGATGACCGCAGCGGCCA
>ERZ869936.298-NODE-298-length-51043-cov-7.061720_pt1 | contig 51043 bp, 48 predicted proteins | sample MGYA00520876_ERZ869936 | MGnify/ENA primary metagenome ERZ869936 (study PRJEB32218, sample SAMN09650985) | biofilter metagenome | isolation source: enrty point of leading RO module | place: Saudi Arabia: Thuwal, RO plant located on Red Sea | collected 2016-02-17 ... | reverse complement strand
TATCACTCCCAGTGCCGTGACCTCCGCTTGATGGCACTGACCCACAACGTCATGAGTCTGTTGCGCGTCGAAGTTTTCTACTGAGCCGGACGGGGATCCATTCTACGGTTCCGTGACAATGGGGACGGCTCTCGGTCACGCTCTCGGCCGCGCGAGCAAGGCATCACTTTGGCGCCGACTTGCAGACTGCGATCGCCCAGAATGGAGCCAGAAAACGCGCTCCGCGCTTCTCGAATACGTTGTGGCAATCTAATTGTACACGACGGTCGTTTCCAGATTGTCAGAGGTCATGCCGCGGCTGGCCATGATGCGACGGATCTCCAGGCTAACACTCCCATCCAACAGCGCGACTGACATCCCTCATATGACGGAATAAATAATCGGTGGACCCTTGCACTAGCCCAACATGTCTGGCGAAGGTGGCCTAACACTTTCCGCTAATTGCTGGGCAGTTACTCGTATATCGAAGGCCGATAAGAGGTATGCGGTTGCATTTCCGCCCCAGTAGTTGGTGACGTGAATGCCGAGCGTCCAGATCCCAACGATCGGGTTCGGAACCATGCGGTCGACGCCTGGGAAATAGTGTGTTGCCGACGGCCAATCGCCCATGTCGTCCAGATCAAAGACGTCAAGCTGCAGACCCGGTAAGTGTTCAGACGAGAGTTTGTCTTGCAATAAGTCGAGCAGCCGCAAGTTGCTCAGATCGAATGTTGGGGACACACCCACGAGTAGCCGCAATGCACTCGGGACAAGCGCGTCGCCGAGCCGCCAGTAGTCAAAGGCAGACTCACTCACTAAGTCAGGGAACCTTTCTCTCGCGTTAGCGGCTTGATCACGAATCGAAAGCCCGGGCCCTTCTGCAACAACTGCTCGTGGATCAAGTAGCTTTAGAAATCGCATCGTTCAGCTTTTCCGCATCAAAGGACGAACTAAAGGGACCGGGATCCATTCTACGGTTCCGTGACAATGGGGACGGCTCTCGCTCGCGCTCTCGGCCGCGCGAGCAAGGCATCATTTTGGCGCCGTCTTGCTGACAGCGGTCGCTAGAACGTCCAGGATTGCAACGATAACAGGATACCATGAGAGACGGATACATCGCCGTCGCTTGGCAGGATACTCAATGCTCTCGAATCGGGAGCAGTCGGACGCGTGAGCGCGCCTCATCGACAACAACGATGGCGCCTGATTCAAGCTCAGGGGTGTACTGACGCAACCAAGCAATCAGTCGAGGTGCAAGCGATGCCGGTCGCACAACCTGTGTTCGCACTTGGACAACGCTCGGTCCTGTAGCCCGCGTGGACGCGAGAATCGCACCGAAGTCGAGATCATGCGTCAATACGACCCATTGTTCCGACTGCGCCCAGTTCATCAACTCTTCGTCAGAGGCAAGATTGCCTCCGACATCGGACCAGTGAACACAATCGAATCCTTCCGCCTGCAGCACGGAGCACTACTTCGGTGACAAATTCATGTCGACCAGCAGCTTCATGGCGGCGAGAGCGGCACGTCAACTTCTTCGGCGCGCCAGGCCGCGTACGAGAGTGCGGCGGGTATGTCTTCCGGCTCAAGATATGGGTAGTCGGACAGAATCTCGTCCACAGTGCTGCCCGTGGCAATCAGGCCGACGATCGTGCCCACGGTGACGCGCATCCCGCGGATACAAGGCTTGCCACCCATGACGCTCGGATCGAAGGTGATGCGGTCAAGGTCAGCCATCGGATCACGCTCGTCGGGAAGCATGCCAACCCTAGAGTTAGGATCGCTTTCTTCGAGCAGGTTCCCTTCGCTGCTCAAGCTCCCCCGGTAGGACTCGAACCTACGACAAGCCGGTTAACAGCCACGACTTGACGGAGCCCGAAAACACCCAAAACTCCCGAGCTAGAGCGCATTCTACCATGGTCGAACGGGTTTGCAATTTGTTGCACCGATTGTCACCAATGCCCGCGAGTTTTCGGTATTTGGGCGAGTGAATCCGGTAGTCTACCGAACCGATCAGCCGCGAACGGCACGCGGCTACTGGGCCTCGTCGGCCGACTGATCAATTCCCAACACGTTCTCGATCCATTGTGCAAGTTGCTTCTCCCAGACAGGATTGATCTCATCAATGAAGGCCATGTGCCCGATGGGGAATGTGCCCAAAACAGTTTCCGGCAAACGGGCCCTCCCCAACTCAACGTACGAAACAACAAACTGACCACCACGCAGGAAACCTCTCAATCGCACTTGAATCTGAGTCCGATCGTGCCGGTTGAGGATGGCAATTTCGTAGGTGAGGATTTGCTCGCCAATCGATCTAGATCGATTGGCCACAATCGTCAAATACGTGCTCGTCTTTTCTAGCGCAAGCTGCGTCGTTCGTTCTATCAGGGAAGCTAGTTCGTCACCCATTGGCCTCGCGAGCATGATCCACTTCGCCGGAGAATCCTCGTCCGCTTTCGCCACGAGCTCCGAGAGCCTCGTATCCAGACCAGAAAAGGTCGGCTCTTGCTCCGATAAGAGTTGCTCGATCCGCGCGGCGAGGCCTTCCGCACCTTGCCATCGACGAAAGGGCTCCCATTCAAAGCCGATGTCGAATGTCTTAGAGAGGATATCTCGCCTCCACGACGGTTCACCAGCGAGGAGTTGGGCGAGGTCAACACGATTGTGCGGCTTTCGTGATTCATGATCCCGTAGTACGCCTGGCTCTTGCTTCGTCAGGCTGAAGAACAATAGACCCAAGCACGCCGTCACGTCAGTAATCGGGCTGCGATTGACGTCGGGATTGCCAGCCATGTGTTCTGGACCTGTGAAAAACCGATTCCCTCGACCTTCCCCAAGCTTTGTGCCGGCGTCTGTGGGTTGCAGTTCGGCGTGGTAGGCCAGGCCGAAGTCGATCAAGACCGGATCGTCGAGCGAACTGTCGCGCAAGATGATGTGGCACGGCTTGATGTCTCGGTGGACTACACCTCGACTATGGCAATGGTCGACGATCGCAAGGATCCTGAGCGTAAGGTTCACCGCGTCGTCGAGGCAGAGGGTGTTGTCCCGAGTGCGCGCAACCAAATCACTGCCGGACACTCGCCGGGTAACAATGTACAGCTCGACGTTGTCTTTGAAATCCTCGACATTGTCGTCGACGATCTCGACGATTCCCCTGTGCTCCAACACACTCATCGAACGAACTTCCGCGCAGAAGCGCGCCCGGCGATCTGGGTCGTCCTGGCGTTTCAACTTCTTGAGGACGTAGCTAAACTCGCCCGGGGGATCAGTGCTCTTGCGGGCAAAATGCGTGTGACCTTGGTTGCCCTCAGGGATCTCTTCACCTCGCTCCCAGCCCTTGTCCCGCCAGACTTCTGTTTTGAGCTTCGCCATCGTGCGGGCTCCTATCGATTTCGGATCCGACTCCGCTGCGACGACGCATCGGCGCCTCTCTCGACTCCCACGTTGGCCGCAGACTTGCTGCGGCGGTGCAACCTTTCCCGGATCGACATCCGAGAGGCCCCAGTTAGTCGGCAAGTTGAATCGCACGGCCCCGCCATCCGGCCAAGCGCCGCCGACGAATTTGTTGACGATCGATTCTATGACTGTGTGCGACTTCCCACCAGTGGGTACCACTGACCGGCCCTGCGTTGCCTAGCTCGGCACGCGTGCTACGATGATGGACATGGGGACCGCCACGATGCTCATCGCCGTCGTCGTCGCTGTGCCGCTGCCCAAGGCGGGTCAGCGAGCCACCGGCTGGCCCGAAGTGACCGCCGAGCCACGGCGGGTCGACAACTGGCCGCAGCACCTGGTGCGGATGAAAGCGGCGCGGCGATTTCGACCATACGTCGCTCGGGACTCGGAGGGATCGTGATGGCCGACGAACAGCAAACGCCCGAAAAGGACGATTCTCAAGCAAGGGCGATTGGCGAACGCTTCCACAAGACGCTCGATTCGCAGGGCTACAGCTTTCAATTCGCCGCGATCGAGAAACTTCAGGAGTGCTTTGGCCACAACGGACTCTGGGAACTGCATGTGTCAGAGTTCCCCGTCGTGGCTGGAAAGTTCGACGCGCGGATCGACTTCGTGCTATACGCCCGCACCATGGGGTTCTATCTGGCGTGCGAGTGCAAGCGCGCCAATCCGAGAATGAAACACTGGTGTTTCGTTCAGGCGCCGTTCGTGCGGCGGAATGCTGTTGCCGAACACCTCATGGTTGACCGAATCGAATTGTGGTACGCCGAAGCCTCGGCAACCAATCCACGAGGCGGCGTGGTTTCTTGCGCGAAGCTCAATGCAATCGACAACGTGTACCATCTGGGTTTCGAGGAGAAGGATGGAAAGGAGAAGGGTGATCCTCATGGTGGCGGGGGCCGCAACGCTATAGAGGACGCCGCGTTTCAAGCATGCAAGGGAGCCAACGGCCTGCTCACTGTGTTGCGGGGATTGCAGCGGCAGGTCAACCCGCGGTACGAGACAGACAAGGAACACTACTTCGTCATGCCGACCATCTTCACCACGGCCAATCTCTGGGCGTGCGACACAAACCTGAGCGCGGCGGATCTGTCCACAGGAGAGATTCCTGCGGACGCGCGGCAACAGATACGAAAGGTCGACTGGCTGTTTTACCAGTACCCGCTCTCACCGGCGGTAAAGCACGATCTCGACGAGGCCCCCGGAGACACCGACGAACTGGGGAAGATTCTCGACAACCGCTTTCGACGCACTATCGGCGTCGTCGGACCCGACGGGATCGAAGAGTACCTTCAGTTGCTTTCTAGCTATATCCAGTAACTCCGCGCGGCGCCGCCTACAAGTATTCGCCCGCGTAGCTGCTCATTCGGCACAGCGCACATATGTTGCCTGGCTCGGCACGCGTGGTACGATAAGGGCTATGGGGACCGCCACGATGCTCATCGCCGTAGTCGTCGCTGTGCCGCTGCCCAAGACGGTCGAGCAGGCCACCGGCTGGCCCGAGGTGACCGCCGAGCCACGGCGAATCGACAACTGGCCGCCGCACCTGGTGCGGGTCAAAGTCGGCCGCCGCAATCCACGCGTGATCAAGGAATGGCGCGATCGGAGGCAGACGTTCGCCATCTTCTGGGACGCCGCCAGCGACGGCTATCGAGCGATGCAGATTCGCGGCAAGCGCTACGTGCCGATTCCGGCGTCGACGTCGGCCGGCCGGCCACGCAAGGTCTGGCCCACGTTCGAGGATGCCAACAACCAGGTCGACGCCCACTGGCGATTCCTGATTGGCAAAGAGCCGCGCACCTACGCGCCTAGCCCGAAGCTGCGACGGATCAACCAGCGGACGAAGTAACCTGGCCGCGGAATTTGCTTGCCCGGCGCCAGCGGCGCTGGTACGCTTGCGCCCTATCGCGACTCCTTTTAGATTAGACTCCTTTTTGGAGACCGCGCCAGGGCCGGCAGTCGATCGCCGGCCCGACTTATTGGTAGACGAAGCGCGCCGCCTACCGCTCGTTGACCCGCGGCACCGTGGCGCCGCTGCGCCGCTGGTTGCGTCGTTCGTCATTGCCCGCCTTGAGCTCGTCGCGCACTTCTTCCATGACGGCCGTCTGGCGCCGAATCGCTTCTTCGGTAAGGGACGCGTCCGGTTTGAATTTCTCAAACCCTAAGCGAGTGTTTTCGACGGCCGCATAGTCGCGTGCGATTTCCTCACCCGCCATCATTTGCAGTGTCGCCGCCATCGGATCGACGCCGCTTGGCGCCAACGCGCGGTTAAACAGGTGAGCACCTTCGAAAAACTTGTGCGAAAAGAACTGAGACCAGCCGCCGGACCTGGTTTCGTCCAAGTAATCCTGATAGAGGGATCGCCCCTCCGATTCGGCCTCATATCGTGCCGCTAGGTGCGATCCGACTTCACGGCGTTCCTTTCGATACTCCCGTTGGCGTAGTGCTGCGATGTTACGCCCGGCTTCTGTTTGGAGTAGGTCAGACTGCACCCGGTCGAACGTCCCAGTGCTCGCACGTAGTTGCTCAACGATCCGAGCCCGCTCGCCGGCGTCGAGCAGCTTTAACCTGCCCGCATTGCCCGTGCCGATCGCCACGTCGGCCGCGGCCTGGTCGTTCATAATCAGACGCAACCGTTCGGACGGCGTGGCAGCTTCCGCCAGGCGGTGCTGCGCCGCCTCGGCCGCGGTCAGCGCGGTGCGACCCTTGGTGTCGGGCGCGGTGAACACCTTTTGGCTGGCGTCGAATAATTGCCGCGGCAAGCCGGGCACGTTCTGCGCGGCGGCTTGCATGCCGATGGCGATCGCCTCGTCGGGCGACATGAACTGGGCGAAGCCGCGCACGGCGCCGAACATCTCGCCGCTTTGAAACTGCCCCGCGTTGGGCCCCAGCATTTGCTTAACTGCCAGCGCAAGATCACGAACCGCCGGAGCGGAGCGTGCCGTATCTACGGTTCTCAGCTTGCCCGCAAAACGGCCAAGCTCGTCGGCGTCGATGCCAATGTCGGCGACGGGGGCGATGGCCGCAGCCAGCTCCAAGTTGCCTTTGATGTTGGTCAGCATTTCCGGCCGGGCGCTGATCCCGCCCAACACGCCACCGAACGCCGCGTGGGCCGCCTCGCGCCGCACACCGGGGATGTTCGACAGCGCCTGCTCGATTCGCGCACCGTGCTGCGTCTGGCCGGTCAGCGTGAGCTGCTTGACCAGGTTGTCGTTCAGGCGCTGCGTTTCGCGGCCGATCGATTCGGTACGGGCCTCCCAGTCCCGGTACGCTTGGGACAAAGCGCCAACGGCCGTACTGACAGTAACGTAGCCCGCCGCCATCGACTTGAGTGACGCAACCTCGCGGGTAATCAGGCTGGTTGTCTCGCTATGCCGCTGCTTCGCAGCGCGGCCGCCCTGGGCCTGCTTTTCCTGCAAGCGCACGTTCTGCCGGTACAGCTTGTCGTAGGCTGCCTCGATCTGCTTCGAGTCGCTCGTGAACTTCGTGGAAACTTCGCCCATGATGATCACCTCCGTCAGTGGTCAGAATCGCTCGAATACTACAAAACGAGCGGCCGCGTCACGAGCCCGATTCATCTTTCGCGCCAGGCTGAATCTGACCATCCGCCGGCTCCCACCGGTGAACGTCGTAATCGCCTTCCACCCACGCCTTGCCAATCACATCCGACCCGAAGAACCTGTCCCAACTCTCGTTCATGCGCAGCATCGACAACTCACTTGAACCGTGGATCGCTGAGAGGATCTCTGCGTGCAGCACCTCAAGTTCGTGCTCCTGGCGCTCGTAGTGCAACGACTGAATGTTCGACCGAGCGTCGGTACCATCGACCCAGCAGTCGATGGGCGTAGCCTTGGCAACCGCAAGTATCGCGCCAGCAACGTTCAGCAAATCGTGTATGCTCCAACCATCGGCCAAGGGCTCGATCGCGCGATTGCACTTGATCGCCTCCAGGATCGCCTGTTGCCGATCGCGGTTCGTTGTGAAGAGTACTGCCATGATTTCCGCGCTCCACCGAACTACGCGTGCCGCGCGCGTTCGCTCAGAAGATCCTTTAGCGCATCATCGAGAGACTCAGCACACGCGCCCTCCCAGTAGATGCACGTCATGAATACGTGGCCGTCCGACGTGTTGCCTTCGCTCGGCTCACACAGCCGTAAGTGCAGCAGCGGCGCCTCGGTCTCACTCCAAGGGTTCTTGGTGACCATGGCCCGCAGGGTACCAAAGTCGTGTGGCGGACAACTACGTCGAATCGGAAAAGGCGAGAATCGGTCTGCGTGCAGTCGCTCCGCGTTGCTTGAGCAAAGTTCAATTCGGGCGACGAGGTTGTCGCCTTCCGGCTCAAAGTGAACCTCGCCGGCGTCCGGTGCGTTCACCGCCGCCAGCGTTGCCCGTACTCGCTGCATTGCCCGTGACAGAATCTCGCGTTGCAGGTCAAAGTTCATGGCGACTCCCCGTGCTTGGGTTTCCCCGCCGCGTCGATCGCCGCTCGACGTCGCGCAACCGCATCGTCGATTCGGTCGAGCTGCTTGGCCTTCCCAACCCGACCGATCGCCGCCAAGACGGCCTCAACTTCGGTCGGAGTTAGCGGCGCGTTGCCGCGATCAACTCGCCGGCCCGCACCTTCTCTTGCGAGTACCTGGGCAATCGAAGCACGATTAGCATGCCGTTTGCCCAGTACTCATGGTGGCGGGCCGCCGACGTCAACTTTATCACGCTGCTCCATTTCGGCGAGGGGGCCGCGCAGATCGGCACGCCTTGGTCGCTCTTACGCTGCGGCCGCTTGTGCCAACTGGCGATGGTAGTCCGTTCTCGATCAATCCTTCGAGCATGGATAACATTGCCTGAACTTTCGGCGCAGCTACCGAATAACCATGTACGGCTTTGTTGGCCGGTTTCGTTAGCTTCCGAATCGTTGCAAGGTGCGATTGCCGGAGCCGGCCGGCGCCTTTCAACGCTCCTGCACGGGCTAGGATTCCGGCCGTTTTCTCAACTTGGCACTGATGGACTTCGCACTCTGCGCGCAGCCAACGCTCCAGAGTCACCCGGCACATTGCCGCAGCGGCCAGTAGGTTGCCCGCGCGAGATAAGTTCTGCGCCACGCGGAGCATTTCAGCCGGGGACGTCGCCGCACCGCCGTCAATCTGGGTAGCGTTCGTTGTCGGTCGCTCAACGGCGAGTGCATCGATCGTCAACACGGGCAGGTACTGCGTCGCATCGTGGCCCGGCAGCTTCGTTGGATCTACATAGCGGCGAGTAACCTCGCTTGTGGAGTGGCCGAGGAGTTCAGATGCGGCGCCCACGCCTCGGCGCATTGCCGTGATCGTTGCTACGCTTCGTCGCATCTTATGCATGCCGGTAAGTCGAGCGCGCGAGCTCCGCGGCACGCCGGCGGCCGCGATGATTTGTGTCACCCGAGTACAAAACCACTTCGCCTCGTGCGGCCAAGGAAACACCAGTTCGCGGTCAGGGAGTCGAATCGCCTGAAGCGCGGCGACCGCATCGGTGCCGATCTTGAATCGCTGGCCGCGGCGGTTCTTCATCTTCCGGCCTGGCACACGGATCGAGCTCGCGTCAAGATCCACATCTTCCCATGCGAGCTGCCGGATTGTGCCCGTCCGCATCGCAGTCCAGTAGGCCACAAGCAGAAGCGCGTGCCAGTAGCGGCCAGCGTCAATCCCGGCCACGGGCCGTCGCCATGTCATCGACAGGGGTGCGGCGATGATTCTCCGCAGCTCATCTTCGTTCCATGCGTCTGGCACATCGACCGATTCGGGTAGTTTGCGCACCCGAGGTTCTGCCGTCACGAGGCCGTTTTGGTGCGCTAGGCGCCATATCGCAAACAGACGCGCTCGGTGAGTGTTGACGGTGACAGGCCGCTGCCCGCGCGCAAGGAGCCACTCAAAGAAGCCTGCCGCCACACGGTCACCCAGTTCGCATAGCGGCAGATCGCCCCCGTGGAATTCACGCAAGAGCCGCAGCGTGTGGTTGCAGTCTCGATGGTGCTGCCACGTGCGGCCAAGCATCCGCTGGGGCTTGAACACATCGACATAGAACTCACGAAGACTGCCCGGATCGGGGACCGGCAGTGCATCAAGTTTAGATCGCCGGGGGGCGAATCGATCCGGTTCGAGGGCTCGCGCGACTCGCCCTAGTGCCGCCTTGTAGTCGTCGATCGTGGCTTTGCTACGTCCCTTGCTGCAGAGGTCCTCTGCGAATTCCTCAAGCCGCGACGACACAACGTCCGCGACCGTGGCATAGCGCCCCTGGAATTGGTTGAACGCGCGGACCACGCGTCGATACTTCGATAGCGTCTTCGGAGTGACCGTCTGAACCAGTGTCTCGAGCGCAGCCGAAAGTGTTTGGGGGCCGGCCGGTGACTTCGTCCAATCTGCTTTGTCGAACTGTGTCACTCTGCCGACTGCTGCCCGGCCAGGTTCTACTGGTGCTAGCTGCGCACGTCGATGGGCGTCATTAGCGATGGTGCGGAGTGCGCGCCGTAGCTGTGAAGCACGGCGCTGACCGTACCCATGCTCGAACACGCATCGCTCAGTTGCCGCGAGGTTTCTCGCCGTAAGGTCCGCGAGTGACGGTGTACGGCCGATGGCCCGCTCAAGCCAGGTTGCCGCCTCGGCGAATAGGCGTACTCGAGTGAAGCTCGCAGAGCCGCGTCCCGCGGCTAACTCTAGATACTCGTGCAAAGACGTTGACGAGTGGCGCGACGAACGGTCGCGCGAGTTGCGGATGACCAACATGCGCAGTGCCTCCTGTGTAACAAATGCCACAGGTCAAAGCACTAGCGTTGAACACTTGATCGATAACCGAATGGTGGCCGTGAATGCGCCGCCAGTCAAGCATTTTCTTTGCGATCGCTGCTGGTCCGGCAGCGCATCTCAGAAGCACGCCAGGACTTGCGCCAATGCCACAAGCGCGCTGCGCGGTTCGCGCGTGCCTGTTCCCGGGGGTCAGTCGCCAACCGATACCGGCCCGCGGCGGCCGAATTGTGCAAACATGATGATGATGAAGCGCTTCATGAAGTCAGGGACGTGAGGGCGACGGGCATGTGCGACCCGCGTCGGGCCGCACACACCCATCGGAGGACCCAACGGGGGGGGAGGGTCATGCCTCAAGGACTCTCACCTCGAGCGCTTTGACCCGGGCATCGGCCTCTGCGACATCCGATCGCGCCCGCGCCTGCTCCTGTTCGGTCGCCGCGATCTCGGCTTCGAACGGAGCTGCCGCCTCGGCGGCGGCCTTAGCCGCGTCGTGCTCGATCGCCTCCTCACTAGGTGGCGTGGACCTGGAAAGAAGGTCGTCGCGCAATCGCTTGGCCACTCGTTCACGCGCTTGCCGGGCGTCGGCGCGTTGCCGTTCCAAGTCGCGGTCAAACCTAGCCAGGCCGGAGAGCAATTTGCCGCGTTTGTCGATCGCCGCCCGGAGTTCGCCGGCGACGCACGGATCGGCAGTCTCTTGCAACAATTGCAGTGCACCCGCTTCGCCCTCGGCGAGACCGCTGAGTTCAACCAACTGACCGTGCAGCGCCTCCAGTTCGGCGTTGGCCGCGGCCAACGCCGCATCGCGCTCCTCGCGCTTCCGCTCGATCGCCCCATACACCTCCTTCCGCTCTGCCTGCGCTTGGCGCGCCCGCTCAATGGTTGCGCACGCCTCGCGACGTCGTTTTTTCAGTGCGACCGCTGCGGCCAGTTCATCGTGCGATTTACCGATCGACGCGAGCCGTTGGGAAACGTCTTCTTTGTCGACCTGTTGCCCCGACTGTTCCGCGTCGCACACGTCGCACACCAGCTTGACCCAGGCGGCGCGCAGGTAGCCCCGTCTCTTCGCCTCGTTGTCTCGGATCGATTTCGTTGGATTGGTGATCATTTGCGGTGTTTCCTTTCACTCTGGAAAAAAGAAGTTTGCTTTGAAGTTCGGCGGTCACGGCTTCGTAAGTTCCTCCTCGAGCGCGTCGATTCGTTTGTCGGCCTCGGCGATCGCCGATCGTAGCTGAGCCTGTCGTCCTTCTGCCTCAGCGATCGCCGCCTCAATCTCAGCCGCCGCCTCGTCGGCGGCCTTGGCGGCCTCCCGATCGATCTGTGCGGCGCGGCCGCTTCGGATCTCAGACCGCGGGAAGTCACGGCGTCGCCGCTTCGAGGCTTCTTCGCGCGCCCGCTTGGCGTCGTCGCGTTGCCGACCCATGTGGCCGTCAAGCAACGCCAGTCGGCTGAGCAGCTCTCCGCGCTGTTGAACGGCCCGTTCGAGCTCGGCTTTGACGTGCGGGTCGGCGGTGTCCCTCAAAATTTGTAGTGCTCGCGTTTCGCCGTCGGCGCGATTGCTGAGCCGATTCACCTGGCCGTTGAGCGACTCCAGTTCGGCGTTGGCCGCGGCGATGGCAGCATTGCGCTCCTCGATCTTGCGCTCGATTGTCGCGTGCAGTTCCGATAGCTCTGCACGCGCTTGGCGCGCCGGTTCGATGCTGGCCTGCGCTTCACGACGCCGGAGTTTCCGAGCGACGTCGGTCTCTAGCTCACCCGACGATTTGCCGAGCGCAGCAAGCCGCGCGGCAACCCCTTCCCCGTCGATTTGTTGACCCGACTGTTCAGCATCGGCGACCTCGTCAACCAGTTCCCGCCACGCCATTCGATCCGCGTGGTGCCGCTTCTCCTCCGACGCTCGAATGGAGTCAATCGCTTTGGTCGTCATCTTGTGTTACGTCCTTTCATTCTGGGAAGAGTAGTTGGAACATCGGGGGCATCGGGTCTTTTGCCAGGGTTCGTAACGACCGGCCCTCTGCCCCCAACAGTTCAAAGGAACCTTCGAGCGTCGCTCGCATTGCAGACATCGACGGCTTACCCAGCCACGCGCCTTGATGCGGGACGCCCATTTGATCGGCGCGCCATAGCAGGTGACACAGCACGCGCCCGAAGTCCGGTCCGTGGAGAGGATCGCGATGGGTCGACGTGCCAGGCAGACCGGGATTTCCATCGCCGCCCAGGGCCCCGGGTCGCTCCGCGGCACGTCGCACGAATTGACCAACGGCCGCGGAACTCGCTGGGGAGACAAGCGGCAGAGTCCGCGGATCGGGGTAGGTAAGTACGTGAGCCAGTTCGTGGATTAGCGTGCCGTGCAACTTGGCGGGCGGTGACATGCCATGCACCTCGCAGCTTCGAGCGATCGCGTCGAAATCGAGGACGATCACCGATTGACGATGCTGGTGAACGGGCAGACCGCACTGGACGTCGGCGGAGGGGCTGGTCCACGCGAGAACCGATCCGGGCGCGAATCGGCGGTGCGCTGCCGTGGCCAGGTACGCCGCGTCGAGGACGGCGACCGTGCCCAATGGGCAGTCGACGGGGGCCAACACCGCACACTGCCGCTCAAGATTCTGCCATCGCATCGCGAGCTCCTAGTTTTCGATCCGGCCATACCAGGCAACAAACGCCAGGAACCGCCCACAGCGGGCACAGTCGCGCCGTACCGTCCGGCCGGCGTGGATCGCCACATCGTGCACGTCGGTGCCGCCACACGGGCACACGGCCGCGCTCGGTTCGCGACCAGCCCCGGGGCCCACCGCGGCCCGATTCGGCACCTCTTGGCCGAGCATCGGTGCCACAGTTCCAGCCCGTTCTAAATTGCTATCACCCATGCTCATCCGCATAGCGTGCCAACACCACGCAACCTGGCATGTGCCTATCGTGCCAGGTCAAGAATCGGCGTTTTCCTCGTGATTTCGCCTACCGTGCCAGGATGCCAAGTTATGGTTGCCGGTATCCGCCTGGCACGCATCATCCGTGGGCAGTTCCCATAGCCACGCCCCTTGGAATTGCGTCCGGTATGGCGTGATCCCCAAATCGTCCTTTGCTCTATGCAGCGTCCGCCAGGCGACACCCGCATCGTCGGCCTCTTGACGAATTACCGCTGCCGGAAGCGGACCGGTCGAAAGCAACTCACGCAGCCACTTGACGGCCTGCTTTCGCGCTGACTGGTCCGGACCAGGCTTCGATTCTTCCTCTGGAGGCGCCAGTGCCACGTCGGCCGCGATGGAAACCGGATCGCGCTCCCAACGAACGATCCCATCGACGATCGAAAACGCCAAGCCGGTCGAATCGCCCGCTAGGTTGTTCTTCGCCGGCAGAAACAGCCGACGCCTGGCATCATGTGGATCCCGCGCAACTAACCAAGCAGCCCGTGCAGCCGCCACGAATGCGAGCGAGCCCATTGCCCTATAAAGCGCCGATCCTCCGCGACTCTTGTTCAGGTGCGTGATTGCGACAACCGCCACACCGCGTCTCTGCGCCAGGTCGGACAACACGTGCAGCAGAGCGCGCACTTCTGAATTACTATGAGCATCGACCCGGCCCAGATAAGCGCTTATGGGGTCGATCACGACCATCTTCGTGTTGCCCTGCCGCTCAATCACCTCCTCCAACAACGCGGTATCACGTTGCAGATTGACTGCCAACCGCTGTTCCGCTTGCACAGCTTCAAACGCGACGACGTTAAATACGTCGGCGCCGGCCGCGTCCAAACGAGGACGCACCGTATCGTCGAGCGAATCCTCCGCGGTCAACAGCACGACGCCCCCGCGAGGCGCGCGAGTGGTTGGATCATCTGGCCAGGCCGCGCCCGTCGAGACACGCGAAGTCAGATCGTGTGACACCATCGACTTCCCTAGGCCGGGATCGCCAAACAAGAGTGTCAGTTTGCCGAGCGGGACTCGACCCGGCCAGAGCCAGTTGACTGTCGCTGGTGAGACCGAAGCTAGGCAGGTCGAAACTGCCGCTCTCCCCTTCGCTGACGGGCTCCGCTTTATGTCGGCGAGTGCGCCCTCGGTACTCAGAAACATTTCACCGGGTGTTTGTCCATTGGCCGTTGCAGCGAGCATATTCTCGGCCAACCGGCGAAATTTTCGCTTTTGCTTCAGCGCTTCCACTTGCCGCGCATAGTAAACGGCGTTGTCCGATATCCCCACCGATTGGATTAGCTCTGCGATGTACGCCGCGCCGCCGGCCGCGTCGAAATCGCCGCGCCGCTTGAGCTCGGCGCGCAGTGTGGTGACATCGATCCCCGTCGATGCCGACTTCAAATCGATCATCGCCTGATAGATGATGCCATTGCGCGGATCGTAAAAGTCGGCTGGCCGAACGATCCCTTCCACCACGCCCAATTGCGCTTGGTTGAGCAGGACGCTACCAATCACTCCCATTTCACATTCGAGATCGTGGGGGGGCGCTTGATCGAGTATCTCGCCGCTGGATTGGATGCGCGACTTCATCGCCTCGCCTCCGTGAAACGCCGTCGCCTGCGCCGCTTTCTTCGCTCGCGAAGCGATGGCGTTTTTACTCGCCGAGCGCCCTGGATTCGTCGCTTGAGTTTGGGTCCCATTCGTGCCTTCCTTGGCGGTTGCGCTAGGACGTCAACGGCGGTCAGGCTCTGTAGCGAGAGCCTGGCCGCCGGCGTGCTTTGGGGACGTTCAAACTCCCTCGGCGGACAGCTCGCGTTCCGCAGCCCGAATCGCCTTTTCTCGGTCGCTTGTCGATCTGCCTGCCGATGTGGGCGCATCGCCATCCTGGCGTGCGAATCGTGCGATCGCTTCACGTGAAGTGAACCGCTTGCCACCGATGCGAACCGTTTCAAGACGGCGCCCGCCGACTCCCTTATGACGCCAACGCCAGAGCGTCGAGATGGAGGGCCGTCCCGGCAGGATACGGGTTGCCTCGGCCAGAGTGACCAACCGCTCAGTTTGGATGTCGATCATCGCTTGTCCTTGCGCGAAGAGGAATGAACGCGTTCGCAGGAGACTAAGCGAAAGTGAAAACAAGAAAATGGTGCGTTGAGGGGGCGTTTGTGGGATTCTTGGAAATCCTACTCCTGGCGTATCGCATACCGTCCACCGCGTCTGCGAGCCATCTTGATCGCGCTGTTCCACGCTGGGTCCATGCCGCGCAGGTTTCTAAGGTACTTGATGGCGTCGCCCCTGACCCGCTCTAGTTCCGATCTGCTTAGCCCATCGGGCCCAGCCTGGACTAGCGCTTCAACTACACGGTAGTAGGGTTCGGTCAATTCATCGACTTCCTTCCCCCGTATCGTCGGCCGGAACGCCGTGCCTCTCAGTTGGACGACCGGGCACGGCTTGCGCCGGTCAAAGTCTGTTGGTTTGGTACTGAACGACTCGCGCTCGCCACGAATCTTGCTCTCGATAACATGTGCGAACTGTTCTTGCTCCTCACGAAGGCCGCTCTCGGCAAACTCACGTTCGATGTCTTCACCGTTCCACCATTGCGGGCAATGACGAAGCCAATCGCGATAGGCACTCACTGCGAACGAGCACCAGTTGTCTAGCGTTTCGTTGGGCTTGTTGGGAAACACCGCTCGTTCGTTGGGCAAGGTCACCGGTGCTTTGACCGCCTGCTTCCTCCAGGGCTCTTGAACGGCGACCCCGTACGATTGCGTTGAGCATTGGTCGATCCAGGCTGAAAAGTTGTCGGCCGCCTCCAGCCACGAATCGGCGACGCATGGCCCGATGGTCGATCGAAAGTGCTTCGGCCACTTGGAGAGGAGCAACGCGACGTCGCCGTCCGTTACCAACCGCAATCGGGCGCGGTGTGCATCGAGCCCTAAATACCAAACGCAAAAGTCTCCGATCGCCTCTCGCGTCGTTTCGTCACGACGGATCAAGGTTGCGAGCCGGGCGGCATGCCTCCATGCTTCAATCAGGTGTGCGACAAAGTACTCGCTCGCCCGACTGCCGAGCATCTCTTGGTAGACCGCGTCGCGCTCCCTCCGCAAATCCTCCAGTGCGGAATCGCAGCTTGACGTCTCGGGGAACTCCGAGCGCAGGGCGTCGCACCTTGCTTTGTCGCTCGCGCCGCGCAACTCGATCAGTCTCGCGACCGTTTCCCGGAACGTGCGTCCCGATGCCGGCAGTCCGCAGTCCAGTTCGTCCGCGTCCTGCTCAGCGACGGCACGTAGTTGAGCGAATGAACCGAGGGGTAGATCCTCGGGAGAATCGTGCCACATGATGCACTGCCTTTCCGGCGGCCGACCGACCGCACGCCGCGGGGCAGTGAAACCGCGTCGCGCGGCCGGTCTCGCGGGGAGCTACCCCGACAGCCAGCCATTCGATTGCCTCCTACCTCTACCCGATTTTCGCCATAACGTCGATGGCCCGCGTCCGATCCACTTCGGCATACACTTCCGTGATCGCCGGCGACCGATGCCCCAGAATGATCCGGGCAATCTCGATCCCATGCTCGCGGCGCAGGTTCGTCGCCGCGTTGTGGCGCAATTGATGCGGGTGCCAGTGGGGAACCAGGTCCACCTTGCCGGCGTCGACGTCGTTGGTCTCGGCGGCGGCCAGACGATCACGATTGGCCGCGGCGATTCCATACTGCACGGCGCGGTAGTACGCGACCGTATCGTACCGCTCGCAGAGTTTGCGCTTCCGGCCACGTCGTTCCCGCTCGGCGCGCTGCCGCTCGCGACGTCGCAACTCGGATGGATACACCTTGGTTTTCCTCGTGGAGCTCGTAACGCCGAACCGTCGACCGTTGGCCGGCGCGAACAGATAGGCGGTCAGATCAGTCGTGAGAAACGGTCGGATGAGCTCCTGCGATCGTGGCCCGAGGTAGACCTGCCGATCGTGGCCGTGCCAGGCCGTCTTATGGTGCTGCGGCGTGTAGAGCCAGACCTTGCCCGTCATGCTGATATCGCAGGCGCGCATTGTGGTGACTTCGCCGCTTCGCATCCCGGTGAGCCGTTGCAGTTGAATCATCGCCGCCACGGCCGGCGAGACGTGATCGAGAACGGCGTCTACGAACTGATCGGGCACAGGTCGGATTGGGGCGGTTTCCTTGGCCTTGCTACGGCCGGATCGCAGGCCCGCGACGGATTGCAGTCCGTGCAGGATGCTTGGCTCCACGAGCTCGTTCTCGACGCCCCACTTCACGATTCGCCGCAGCCGGTTCACGTCCCGATTGATTCTGCTGCGGGCCAGGCCCTCAGCGATCATCTGGCTGCGTACGGTCTTGAGGGCGATCGGACCGAAGTCGGCGACCCGGCTGCGACCGTACAGCGCGTTCAAGCGACGGATCGCCAACTTGAGGCTCTTGACCTCACTCGTCGGCCTTCCGTCCGGTCCGCGGTAGTAGGACTTCGCGTGGCGCATGTAGGCGGCGGCCAGCTCGACGACCGTCAAATCGTCGCCACTGCGGCGTGGCAGTTCACCGTGGGCCGACCATTCGGCAATCACGCGGCGGTACTCGGCGCGACTGGCCGCGCTCTTGTGCTTGCCTAAGTAGATATCGCGGCCGTCGAGTGTGACGACGGCCTGGCCACTGGCCTTGTGAAGGCGATAGGACGGGACGCGTGGCGAAGTGTTCGGCATGGTGCGGGTCTCCTGATCGGGGCCGAATCCGGTAGACTACCGGAAACTCGGGACGTTTCAGGCCGCACTGCCGACCGCCGGCAGGTAACACAAGTCTGTGCTTCGGCGAGCGTTAAGCTCAGCTCCCCCGGTAGGACTCGAACCTACGACAAGCCGGTTAACAGCCGGCTGCTCTACCAACTGAGCTACAGGGGATTGGGGAACGCATTATCCTAGTTTCTACGGGCCAAACTGGCAAGCCGCGCTGACCCCGCAGACCGATCGCCCACAACCGCCAGCATGCGGATAACCGGGATCGCGGGCGAACGACGCAACCGCCAATCGCCCGGCCGCCGCGCCGCGCACGATCGTCTCGCTCACGAGCGTTCAACTCGGCAACCTTGCCAATGATTCGCCGCGCGTCCGGCATCACCGCGCGCAACCGAACCATGCCGCACGATCGCGCCAAGCGGCGCAGGCCTGACAGGCCGCATCCCAGACTGGCCAGTGCGGACCGCCGTCCAAATGATGCACCATCGGCCCGCGACCCGCGTCGTCGCGCGCCCGCCACCTGCCGCGCCGCCGAGTGTCCGCGAGTGTCCGCTCACCGAACGAACAGTCCACCCGGGCCGGCCGTGCGGTCGTTGGGGATGCGCCGGCTGTTGCAGCAACGCGGCATCGACGTGCAATTCGGCGGCAACTGGAGCGCGCAGCCCGCGATTCGTCTTGGACAGTGTGCGGAGAGGGTGCTACGATTACACAGGCTTTGCCGACCGGGCAAGGTTCTCCCACCTGCCGTTTCCCACCGTTTAACCCCACTTGCCGGAGTGCATTGTGATAGTCTCTGAGACCATGACGGTCGCCGGTACGGCACGCCGCGCCGCCGCTCCCAACCAATCGAATATGTCAGACCAGAAACTCTCTGACGGCCGGCGTCGGGTCGCGATCGAAAACGTCGAACCAACCCTCGACGGAGGCCGTTTCGCCATCAAGCGGGTGGTGGGCGAGCGCGTGCGCGTATTGGCCGACTTGTTTGCCGACGGCCACGAGGTCGTCGTCGCGCGGCTCTTGTTCCGCAAGCAAGACGCTCGCACGTGGGACGAGGTGCCGATGCTCGCGCTGGTCAATGACCGCTGGCAGGGCGAGTTTGTCGTCGAGGAAGTCGGACGCTACGAGTTCACAGTCGAAGGCTGGGTCGATCAGTTCGATACCTGGCACCGCGACTTAAAAAAACGGCTCGCCGCGGCTCAGGACGTATCGATCGACCTACAAATCGGCGCGCAGTTGGTGGCTGCCGCGGCCGAACGGGCGACCGGCGACGATGCGACCCGGCTGCACGACTGGCACGTGATTTTGTCGGCTGGTGCCCAAGGACTCGACGCTTATCTGGCCGGCGCCGACGAGCTCGATGCGCTGATGGCCCGCTATCCCGACCGGTTGCACGCCACGCGATGCGAAAAGACGTTCGGCGTCGTGGTCGACGTGCCCAAGGCGCGCTTCAGCACGTGGTACGAGTTGTTTCCGCGTTCCTGTTCGCCGGTCGAGGGTCAGCACGGCACGCTGGCCGATTGCATCAACTGGCTGCCGCGCATCGCGGAGATGGGTTTCGACGTGCTGTACCTGCCGCCGATTCATCCCATCGGCACGACGTTTCGCAAGGGCAAGAACAACGCCGTCACGGCCGAGCCGGGCGACGTCGGTTCGCCCTGGGCAATTGGTTCGCCCGAAGGCGGTCATAAGGACATTCACGCGCAGCTCGGCACGCTGTCGGACCTGCACCGCTTGATCCAAGCCGCCGGGCAGCGCGGGATCGACGTGGCGTTGGACATCGCGTTTCAGTGTTCGCCCGACCATCCGTACGTCAAACAACATCCGCAGTGGTTTCGCCATCGGCCGGACGGCACGATCCAGTATGCCGAGAATCCGCCGAAGAAGTACCAAGACATCTATCCGTTCGACTTCGAGACGCCGGATTGGCGCGCCCTGTGGCGCGAGCTGACCGACGTGTTCCTGTATTGGAGCCAGCAGGGCATTCGCGTCTTTCGCGTCGACAATCCCCACACCAAGCCGCTCCCGTTCTGGGAATACCTGATCGGCGAGGTCAAGTCGCAGTATCCCGAGACGATCTTCCTGGCCGAGGCCTTTACGCGTCCGAAGGTCATGTATCGGCTCGCGAAGCTGGGCTTCACGCAGTCGTACACGTACTTTGCCTGGCGCAATACGAAGTACGAGCTAACCGAGTACTTCACCGAGCTAACGCAGACGAAAGTCCATGAGTTCTTTCGCCCAAACCTCTGGCCGAACACGCCCGACATCCTGACCGAGCCGCTCCAGACGCTTGGCCGGCCGGCGTTTGTGGCCAGGCTGGTCCTGGCCGCGACATTGAGCGCCAGCTATGGCATCTACGGTCCGGCCTTTGAAACGATCACGCACGAGCCGCGCGAGCCGGGCAGCGAGGAATACCTGAACTCGGAGAAGTACCAACTGCGGCACTGGAACTTCGACCGGCCCGACGGGCTGGCCGTGGTGTTCAGGAAAGTGAATCGTGCGGGGGATGATAATCCGTCGCTGCAGTCGAATGAAAGCCTGCGGTTCCATAACACCGACAACGATTGGCTGGTTTGTTATAGTAAGCGGGACGCCGCCAGCGGCAACGCGATCGTGACGATCGTGGACGTGCGCCTGCCTGATACGGCGATCGGCATGGTCGACTTGCAGCTCGACGCGTTGGGGATCGACCCGGCGCGGCCGTACCAGATGGTCGATTTACTGAGCGGCGAGACGTTTACATGGCACGGATCGCGCAATTACGTGAAGCTGGAACCGGGCGTTTGGCCCGCCCACGTGTTGCGCGTCGAGCAGGTTTAATACGTCCTGACAGAACCTGCCGGAGTCCGCGATGACAGGCGGCAATCGGCCGTGGACCGCCGATTGCACTCACACACCTAGCGGTTTTGTTCGGTTGCACTTAATCGTTGCCGGGAAGCATCGGTCGATTCGCCAGGGCGGCGCCGACGCAAACGGCCAGCAAGCACGGACCAGGGAGGAGTCTCATGCACGCCGCGCCAGGCGATGACTTGCCCCGTTGGTCGTTGCCCAGTTGGGACCGCTGGCACGACGCGCTGTCGGGTCCGGCGCGGGCGGCGCTGGAAGACGTGCTGGCAGCCGGCCTGCCGCTGCGCAGGTGGTTCGGCTCAAAGACGCGGCGGATTCGCGCGGTCCGCCTGCTCGACTCGTTTCCCGTGTCGCACGCTGTGCAGTTGGCACTGTTCGAGGTGCAGTTTGCCGACGGCCCGTCGGAGATCTATCAGCTTCCCCTGGCGTTCGCCGAGCTGGATCGTGCCATGGACGTGCTCGCCAACGCGCCGTCGAGCGTTTGGGCGCACGTCCATCGCGACGATAAGGCCGGCCCGGCCGTCGTCTATGACGCGCTGGTTGACGATACGTTTGGCGACGCCCTGTTGAGCATCTTCGACGAGCGGGGCACGTTGGCCGGCGACACGGGACAATTGATCGCCGACACGTCGCCGGTCTATCTGGAACTGCGCGGAGCGAACGACAAGCGTCTGCCGACCCGCTTGTTACAGGCCGAGCAGAGCAACAGTTCGATCGTCTTTGGCAATCGGCTGATCCTGAAGTTGTTTCGCCGGCTCGAGATGGGAACGAACCCCGATCTGGAACTCATCGCGCACCTGACCCGACAGGGTTTCGCCCACGTGCCGCCGCTTGCCGGTTCGATCGCATTTCTGCGGGATGGCCAGCATCCTTGGGCATTGGCCGTGTTGCAGCGATTCGTCCCCAATCAGGGCGACGCCTGGCAGTGGTTCTTGTCGCGGCTCGAGCCGTTTCTGGCGCAAGCAGCCGAAGGCGGCCCGCCGCCAAAGGCATTTTTGCCGTCGACGAAGAAGTCGCTCGCCGCCGCCGCCCAACAGCAAGTGCCCGCAATCGTGGCCACTGCGCTGGAGTTGTTTCTGCCAGACGCGCAACGCCTCGGCCAACGCACCGCGGAGATGCACCTGGCGCTTGCCGCGGGCGAGGAAACGGCGATCATGCCCGAGCCGTTCGAGTCGGACGATCGGCGGCGGATGGCGGATGGGGCCAACGCGATGGTTAAGCAAGCGTTCGAATTGTTACGATTGCACGCGCCACGACTCGAGGGCGACGTCCGGCGCCGCGCCGACGACGTGCTCGCGCGTCGCGCGCAGGCGACACGGTTGATCGAACGTTTCGCCGAACAGCCGCTCGACGTCCAACAGATCCGCTGCCATGGCGACTACCATCTGGGCCAGGTGCTTGTAGCAGGCGGCGACTACCAGATCATCGACTTCGAGGGCGAACCGGCCCGATCGCTGGCCGAGCGGCGCCGCAAGCAGCTCGCCTTGCGCGACGTGGCCGGCATGATCCGGTCGTTTCACTACGCCGCCTGCGCAGCGGCCATGCAGGCAAAGCAGTCGCGCCCATCGGCTGACCAGGCAGCCATCGACGCCTGGGCTGCCGGCTGGTACCACGGGACGGCCTGTGCGTTCCTGAACACGTACCGCACGATCGCGGGCAACGCTCATTTCTTGCCGCACGCGCCAGATCAGTTCGAGCTGGCGCTGGACGTCTGCGTGCTAGACAAAGCCATGTACGAGCTGCGCTACGAGCTCAACAACCGACCCGATTGGGTCTATCTTCCGCTGGCGGCGCTCGACGAGTTGTTGACGTAGCAGGTGACGTGGGCTTCCGGCTGGCGGCGCGGGCCCCGGTCTTCGTCGAGCCGCTACTCGACCGGCTCCAGCCGCACCAGCAGGTCGTTCGTGTCGACTTGCGAACCCGGCTCGACTAGCAACTCCTTGACCTGGCCCGGTTCCTCGGCGTAGATGGTCGTTTCCATCTTCATCGCCTCGAGCGTCATGAGCTTTGCGCCCGCCGGCACCGTGTCGCCGACGTGCACGGCAATTGTCGTCACCAGGCCCGGCATCGGCGAGCCGACTTGCAACGGGTCCGCGGCGTCCGCCTTGACGTGAACCTGTTCGTCCGGTTCCAGCGCGCGATCGCGCACGCTGATGCTTCGCGGCTGCCCGTTGAGCTCGAAGAACACCGTCCGCCGGCCGTCCGCATGAGGATCGCCAACCGTCAGAAACTTCACGATCAACCGCTTGCCCTGCTCGATCTCGATGGTCGCTTCTTGCTGAGGCTCCAAGCCGTACAGGAACACGTCGGTCGGCAGCACGCTCACGTCGCCATATTCCTCATAGTGAGCGACATAGTCGGTGAACACCTTCGGATAGAGCAGATAGGACAGCGTTTCTTGCTGCGTTGCCGGGCGGCTGATCTTTTCTTGCAATTCTTCGGCCGTGGCCTTGAAGTCGACCGCCGGCAGGTGGGCTCCAGGTCGATCGGTCAACGGCTCTTCGCCACGCAGCACGCGTTGTTGGACTTCCGGCGGAAACCCGCCCGGCGGCTGCCCCATCCGGCCGGCGAGCAGATCCTTGACCGACGCGGGAAACGAAAGCTCGCGCTTCGAGTCGAGCACGTCGCTGACTTGCAAGTTATTCGTCACCAGAAACAGGGCCATGTCGCCCACCGCCTTGCTCGACGGAGTGACCTTGACGATGTCGCCGACCAGTTGATTCACGTCGGCATACATCCGACAGATTTCTTCCCAACGATCGCCCAGCCCTAGCACCTTGGCCTGCTGGAACAGATTGGTGTACTGCCCGCCCGGCATCTCGGTCGTGTAGATATCGGCGGTGGTGGCCATCATCCCGGTCTCGAACGGCGCATAGAACTCGCGCGCGGCTTCCCAGTATCGGGCAAGCTGGTGCAGCGGCTCGAAACTAAGGCCCGTGGCGCGGGGCGTGAAGTGCAACTCTTCGACGACGGAGTTCAGGTTCGGCTGCGACGTCAGTCCCGACATCGACGCCATCGCGCCATCGGCGATGTCCAGACCGGCCTCGGCCGCTTTTAGGATCGAAGCCGCCTGCACGCCGCTCGTGTCGTGCGTATGAAAATGGATCGGGATGCCGATCTCTTGCTTCAGCGCGCCAACCAGCTTTTCCGCGGCATAGGGCTTGCACAATCCGGCCATGTCCTTGATGGCCAGAATGTGGGCGCCCATCTTCTCGAACTGCTTGGCCAGCTCGACGTAGTATTTCAGGTCGTACTTCTTGCGGCTGGGATCCAGAATGTCGCCGGTGTAGCAGATCGCCGCTTCGCAGAGTGCACCGGACTCGACCACCGCCTCCATGGCCACCTTCATGTTCGGCACCCAATTCAGCGAGTCGAACACGCGAAACAGGTCGATGCCGGCTTGAGCCGATTCGTGAACAAACGTCCGCACGACGTTGTCGGGATAATTCGAGTACCCCAGCGCATTCGACGCGCGAAACAGCATCTGAAACAGGATGTTCGGGATCTTGTCGCGCAGATCCGCCAACCGCTGCCACGGACACTCTTTCAAAAAGCGCATCGCCGTGTCGAACGTCGCCCCGCCCCACATTTCGATCGAGAACAGCTCGGGGCACAGTCGGGCATACGCTTCGGCGATCGCCAGCATGTCGTACGTGCGTACGCGGGTGGCCAGCAGCGACTGATGCGCATCGCGAAACGTCGTATCGGTCAGCAGCAGCTTTTTCTCGGCCAGGACCGCCTTGCAGAACGCTTCCGGCCCAAGCTTCTGTAACTGCTGGCGCATGCCGTCGGGGATCGGCGACTTGTGCGCCAGTTCCGGCACCGGCGCCGGGTCGCGGCGGACGTGCGCCGGTTTGCTCTTCACCAGCGGATGGCCGTTGACGATCACCTCGGCCAGGTACTTGAACAACTTCGTCGCCCGGTCTTGCCGCGGGACAAAGTCGAACAGCTCGGGGGTCTCGTCGATGAAACGCGTCGAGAACCCGCCCTCGACGAACTTCGGGTTGGTGACCAGGTTGATCAGAAAGGGAATGTTCGTCTTCACGCCGCGCAGCCGAAACTCTTGCAGTCCGCGCTCCATCCGCCGCGTCGCGTCGTAGAACCGCGGACCCCAGGCCGTTACCTTCACCAGCAACGAATCGTAAAACGGCGTGACGACAGCGCCGGAAAACGCGGAACCAGCATCCAACCGCAGCCCCATTCCGCCGCTCGAACGGTAATGAACGATCCGCCCGTAGTCCGGCAGGAAGCGGTTCTCCGGATCCTCGGTGGTCACGCGACACTGCAACGCGAAGCCGTGCGTTTTGATCGCGTCTTGCGAACCCAGTCCAACTTCCGGATCGCTCAGTGGTCGCCCTTCGGCCACGAGGATCTGGCTCTTGACGATGTCCACGCCAGTAACGGCTTCGGTCACCGTGTGTTCGACTTGGATGCGCGGATTGACTTCGATGAAGTAATGTTTGTTCGTGTCGGCGTCGACCAGAAACTCAACCGTGCCGGCGTTTTCATAGTTCACCGCTTTTCCGATTCGCAGCGCCGCGTCGCAAATCGCGTCGCGCACTTCGGGATCCAGGTTCACCGCCGGAGCGATCTCAACGACCTTCTGGTACCGCCGCTGCACCGAACAGTCGCGCTCGTGGACGTGGACCAGGTTGCCGTGCTTGTCGCCGATCAGTTGCACTTCGATGTGCCGCGGCCGTTGGATGTACTTCTCCAGAAAGACGTCGCCGCTGCCAAACGCCGCCTGAGCTTCGCGCTGCGCCTGTTCCAGGGCCGTGGCCAATTCGTTGGGCTCGTTGACCACGCGCATTCCGCGACCGCCGCCACCTTTTGCCGCTTTGAGCAGCACCGGATAACCGAGCGATTCGGCCAACTTTTTGGCCTGATCGGCCGATTCCAGCGCCCCGGCCGAGCCGGAGAGAATCGGCACGCCGGACTTTTCGGCAATGGCCCGTGCCGCGATCTTGTCGCCAAGCTTCTCCAGGATCTCGGCCGGCGGGCCGCAGAAGATCACACCCGCCGCCTGGCAGGCATTGGCCAGAGCAGGGTTTTCCGAGAGAAAACCGTATCCGGGGTGTATCGCGTCGACGGCATATTGCTTGGCCACATCCAGAATGGCGTCTACGTCCAGATAGGTGCGAATCGGTTCGCCACCTTGCCCGATTTGGTACGCCTCGTCCGCCTTGAACCGGTGCAGCGCGTAGCGGTCCTCGTGCGAATAGATCGCCACGGTCCGGATCCCCAGTTCGTGTGCCGTGCGAAACACCCGGATGGCGATCTCGCTACGGTTGGCGACCAGTAGTTTCTGAATATTCGAGGGCATGCTTCGCGGTTTAGTTGTTGGCTCTTTTCAGGTTCGGTGCCCAATGTACCAGCGCCATGCGGCGACCGACTAGGGGGCGGGCAGGCGCGACAAACCGGCAAAAGATCCCACGTCGAATTACGTAGGGTATAGTAAATGCGGGGCTTTTCCGCCCGCGACGCGCCCGCGTCGCGCCGGCGGCCCTGAGTGCGACAATCCTTCCTTACGATTCCTACGATCGGACCCGCCATGTATCCATCCCGCGCGATTGGTGGCTTGCTTTGCGCCGTTGTATCGCTTGTGAGCGTTGTCAGCTTTGCCGCGACGACCGATGTTGCCCGCGGTACCGCTACCCGCTCGATCACTGCCGCAGAGACCAAGCGGCACGTCGACGCACTGGCCGACGACACCTTTGAGGGTCGAGAGGCCGGAAGCCGGGGCAATCGGGCCGCTGGCGGCTACATCGTCGACCGGATCAAGAAGCTTGGTCTTGCCGGAGGCGGACCCAAGGGCGGCTACTTTCAGCCGTTCGGCCAGTATCGCAACATTCTCGCGATCGCCGAAGGCAGCGATCCGCAGTTGAAGCGCGACGTCATTCTCGTTAGCGGCCACTACGACCACGTGGGCTACGGAACGCGCCGCAACAGCTATGGGCCCATCGGCCACATTCACAATGGTGCCGACGACAACGCCAGCGGCGTTGCCGGCTTGCTCGAAATGATGGACGCGCTGGACCAATTGCCAGAGCGACCGAAGCGAACCATCTTGTTCGCCTTTTGGGATGGCGAAGAGAAAGGTCTGCTGGGCTCGAAGCATTGGATCGATTATCCCACCATCGATCTGTCGCGCGTCCGCTTGATGATCAACATCGACATGATCGGCCGGTTGCGGAACGATCGGGTCGAGGTCTTCGGCACGCGCACTGCCCCCGGGTTGCGCGGGCTGGTAAGCCGGCAGAACGACACAGAGTCGCTGCTGCTGGACTTCAACTGGGACATCCGGCCGGACAGCGACCACCACACCTTCTTTTCGCGCAGCATCCCGTTCCTGATGATGCACACCGGAACACACGAGGATTACCACCGGCCCAGCGACGACGCCGAGAAGGTCAACAACGATGGGCTACAACAAATCACGCGATTGCTATTCAACGTGATTATCGAGCTGGCCGACGCGCCGAACGTCGCCGACTTTCGCGCCGCGTCGCGGACCGAGTCGCAATCCATTCAACGCAGCCAACTGGGTGGCTCGCCCGTTCCTGCCGGACGCCTTGGCGTTCGCTGGGATGAAAAGAAGGCCAACGACGACGGGGTCATCATCGTCGAGAGCGTGTCGCCCAGTTCGGCCGCCGATCGGGCTGGCATTCAGGCGGGCGATCGATTTCTCACGCTGGCCGGCCGTCCAATCGAAGGGCCGGACCAGTTTCGACTGATGGTGCTGGCCGCCCATAACCCGGTCGCCGCAACGGTTGAGCGGGTGGGAGCCGAAGAACCCATCGAAGTCTCGCTCCAACTGCGGGGCAATCCGGTCCGCTTGGGAATCTCGTGGCGCACCGACGATGCGGAGCCCAAAACGGTGATCGTCAGCCGTGTCGTTCCCGGATCAGCGGCGTTTCTCGCCGGAGTGCGCGTCGGCGACCGCATCGACCGATTCGACGGGCAGCCCTTTGACGACGCGGAAGCGTTTCAACAGCTCGCGACCGGCGCCACGGGCCCGATTACGCTCGACGTCGAACGGCGCGGCCGCGTTCGCAAGCTCGAACTGCCGATCGTGGAGCTAGACGCGACTCCGATCGCGGTCAACGAAACGTTGCCGTAGAAGCCGTCGTCATCTTCATCGTGAGAAACTAGCGCACGGGCTCGGCACCTGGACGTGACTTGGCAGCGCCGGCCGGCGGTGCTTTGGCGATTTCTACCAATTCCAAGTCGAAGACCAACGCCGTGTTGGGCCCGATCGGCGGCTGGCCAAATTCTCCGTACGCCAACTCGGCCGGTACGAAGATCATCCATTTCGAGCCGGTTGGCATCAGTTGCAGCGCCTCCTGCCAACCGGGGATCACGTCCTGCACACCGATCGTGAACGGCTTGCCGCCCGAGCTGTCGAATTCATCGCCGTTGATGAACATACCGCGATAGACCACCGTGACCGCGTCGCCCTTTTGCGGTCGCGGGCCGTTGCCGGCCTTGAGCACTTTGTACTGCAGTCCGCTGGCGGTCGTCTGCACGCCGGGCCGTTTTTGATTGTCTGCCAAGAACTGAACCGACTCGGCCGCTTTCTTGGCCGCCATTTCTTTCTCGAACGCGGCGATCGCGGCGCCGGCCTGTTGTTGCGTCAGCAGCAACTTTCCTCCGCTGGCCGCGTCGCGAAGCCCCTGAATGAAAAGGTTGTAGTCGACGTCGACGCCCTGCTTCTTCAGGTTCGAGCCGATCATCATGCCGAAGCTGTAGCTGGCCTGATCGCGCACTGTCTTTAGTTGCCCGCTCGGAGCCGTTTGCGTTGCCCCGGGCCGTGGTTGCACCGGCTGGCGCTGCTGTTGGGCCATGGCCGAAACGGCACTCACGACGACGGCCAAGGCAAGAATCCAACGACGGATCATACTGGGGGTCCTTTCTGAACAGGTCGTTTTGTGCCCGGTGGCGAACTGGAGCGCCAGGCGTGGACGGCGGGCAATCGTGGGAGAGCTATCGCGGACGGGCGAATCTTAGCCGAATCCACCCGAACCTCCCATAGCGATTCAAGTACCTATTGCCACCGTCTGCCCGACGACCACCGGCCGGAATCTGCCCGGGCGTGCCGAGCCTTCCGCATTGCCAGGTGGCCCATTTATCGCTTGCTTCGTGTTAGCCCCCGTTTAGAATGTCATTGTTTGCCTGAGTTCCCAAAAGGCAACCGCGACCCCCACCAGATACCAAGCGCCGCCGCCAAGGCGGCAATCCCGCCGTAACCCAAAGTCCCGCAGGCTGTTGACAAGCCGCCAACCCTGCTGAAATGACGCTCCGTTGGCCCGTCTCCAGGGTGGGACGAGCGTCAATTTCGGCCCGCCGTTAAAAAACTTACAAACCATTTGCGGTTGGCGTGCGTACAATGCGGCAACCGTGGTGCTTCCGGAAGTGTTTTTCATTACCTAGGAGGAATCTGCACGATGAAAGCCATCGTCACCCTGAGTTTGGCCGTGGTGCTGGCCGGCGCCGGCGCCGTGATCGGCGCTGAGTTGAAGAGTGGTTTGCAGCCGGGCGACCTGGTCGGCGCATTCGACGTTGAGAAGCGTGGCGGCGCCGTCAACGACGGCCGTAGCGTGGGCGACAACTTCTGCTATCGGTGCATGCTCGGCAACAAGCCGGTCGTGATGGTCTTTGCCCGCAAGGCCGACAATTCGCTGGCTTCGCTCGCCAAAGAACTGGACAAGCACGTTGCCAAAAATTCGGACCAGAAACTGTCCTCGTTCGTCAACTTGCTCGGCGATGACCCATCCGAGCTGAAGGAGACCGCCTCTTCGTTCGCCTCGAAGAACAAGCTTGAGAACGTGGCCCTGGTCGTCCCGCACGACAACGAAAACGGCCCGCCGGAGTTTGCCATCAATCCGAGCGCCGAAGTAACCGTGACGATCTATCGTGGCGGCAAAGTTGCGGCCACGCACGCCCTGGGTCCCGGCCAATTGGATCAGGCCGCCGTTCAGGCGATCATCAAGGACACCGGTAAGATCCTCAAGTAATACGACCGACACACGTTGTCGACTGCAAAGAGGCGCGATCCTGAGCCTGCTCGGGGTCGCGTCTCATTGCTTGCGCGTGGGCGAGATGCGATTTCCCTTCGTTCCGCCCGCGCAGCCGGCGATGCCCTCTGGGACGACCTTTACCGGTTGGCAACGCTGGTCTATCGTGTGGCCAACGCGGCCGTGCGAACGTCGTGCTCGCGATTCGCGACGTCTGTTCCCAAAAGCGGATTGCCCGGCACCCCCGTTTCGCCCCTTCCAAGCACACTAAGCGCGATGCCGGTCCTGCTGCAGCTACGAGACGTCCATAAGAGCTACGGCGACCAGGTGCTCTTCGACGGCGCCGAAGCCACGCTCGACGATGCGCACAAAGTCGGCTTTATTGGCCGCAACGGCGCCGGCAAGTCGACACTCTGCCGCGTCGTCCTTGGCGAAGAGGAGCTCGACCAGGGCGAGATCGTTCGGCATCCGCGGCTGCGGCTTGGCTATCTTCGCCAGCACGATCCGTTCTTGCCCGGCGAGACCGTGCTCGACTTCTTGATGCGCGACAGCAACCAGCCCGACTGGCGGTGCGGCGAGGTGGCGGCGCGCTTCGAGCTCAAGGGACCAGCGCTGCACGGCCCGATCGAAACTCTCTCCGGCGGCTGGCAGACCCGCGTCAAGCTGGCAGCGCTGTTGCTGCACGACCCGAACCTCTTGGTGCTCGACGAGCCGACCAACTTTCTTGACCTGCGCACGCAGATCCTGCTGGAACACTTCTTACGCGACTTCAATCGGGCGTGCCTGATCGTTTCGCACGACCGGGCGTTTCTCGGCGCGACGTGCGATCAGACGCTCGAATTGTCGCGAGGCAAACTCACCTTGTTTCCCGGTCCGATCGAAAGCTTTATTGAGAACCAGCGCGAACGCCGCCTGCACGACGAGCGCGTCAACGCGTCGGTTTCGGCCAAGATGCGACAGTTGGAAACGTTCATCGACAAGAATCGGGCCCGGGCCAGCACCGCGTCGCAGGCACGGTCGAAGGGCAAGCAGTTGGCCCGTTTGCAACTGATCGATATCGAAGGTCCGGAATCGACCGCCAACATCCGCGCGCCCCAGGTCGAACCGCGCAAGGGGCCAGCGCTGCGCTGCAACGATCTGGCCATCGGCTACCCGGAACACGAGGTTGCCAGTCAGATTGACGTCGAAGTCGAACATGGTTCGCGAGTGGCCATCGTGGGCGACAACGGACAGGGCAAAACCACGTTTCTGCGCTCGATCGTCGGCTCGCTCGAACCGCTGGCCGGCGAGGTGCGCTGGGGCTACGGATGCAACCGCGGAGTTTACGCGCAACACGTCTACACCAGCCTGCCCGAAAAACAGACTGTGCTCGAGTATCTCGAGTACCACGCCGCCGGCGGAACGAAGACCCAAGCCATTTTGGACCTGGCCGGCGGTTTTCTGTTTCGCGGTGACCATGTTCATAAGCAAATCGCCGTGCTCAGCGGTGGCGAACGGGCCCGGCTCTGCCTGGCCGGCATCTTGCTCGGTGGGCACAACGTCTTGGTGCTGGACGAGCCGGGCAACCACCTCGACGTGGAGACAGTCGATGCGCTGGCCGACGCGCTAGTCGACTATCAGGGCACGGTGCTTTTTACCAGCCACGATCGCTACTTCATGCAGCGCGTGGCAACCGGCATTGTCGAAGTCCGGAACCAGCGCGTCGTGAACTACCACGGCGACTACGCCACGTACTTGCACTACGTCAACAAGGAAATCGACGACGGCGAGCGCGCTCAAGCGACCGACGTTTCGGCGAACAGGGCAGCGCGAAACGCCGCCACGAGCGAAAAGGCGCGCAAGCAGCGGGCCAAGCAAGACCGTCAGCGGCGCAAGGAGGCCGTGTCGCTCGAACGGTCGATCAGCCGGCTTGACCAACGCAAACGCGAGCTCGATCAGGCGCTGATGAGCGTTACCGATCCGGACGAAGCGATGCGGCTGCACGAAGAACTTACAGCCGTCAGCGACGAACTGTCGGCGGCCGAAAGCCGTTGGTTCGAATTGCAAGAGTTGACAGAGAGCGAATAGGTCGCCGCCGATGGATTGCCCGCGGCGCTACGAACCGCGTGCGGATTGCTTCGAGCACCAGTCGACCCACATCTGTCGGTACGCCGCTTCGAGGTTACGCGTGAATCCGGCATAGTCGGCTAGCGGCGATTCCTGCATACGGTCGCGCAGCGTGGCGCGCAGTGCTTCAAGCCGATCGACGTCGTCGGCCAGTCCGCTGGCGATGTCGACGTATTGCTCCGTGGTGCTGGCGATCAATTCCTCGAGCCCGAGCGTCTTCAGGCCGCTGCCGCCAAATCGCGAGGCGTAGCGATCGCCCGACAGGTGGACCACTGGCACACCCTGCCAGAGCGTATCGCACGTCGTCGTGTGTCCGTTGAAGGGAAATGGATCGAGCGCGACGTCGACCTCTGAAATCAGTTCGAGATAGCCCTTGCGGGGCCGGCGATGGATCAACTCGACACGATCACTGGAGACGTCTTGTTTGGCGAATGCGCCGTGTACGTACGCACGCACCGAGTCGGTCACGGTCGTAAGGATCACCAGTCGTGCATCGGGCACGCGCCGGAGCAGCTCGGCCCAAGTGGCCAGCACCTGCGGCGTGATCTTGGCGAAGTTGTTGAACGAACCGAACGTGACGTGTCCACGCTGCACCGCTGGAAGCGGCCCAACCGGCGGAGCATCGTCCGAGGGCAGATAGCAAAAGAAGCTCCGCGGCAAGCGAACCAGTTGTTCGGTGTGAAATCGATCGGTTTGATCGGGCGGGTCGGCATAGTCGTCGGTGAGCCGGTAGTCCATCGCCCGCATGCCGGTCGTGTTCTGATAGCCGACGTACGTCACCTGCACCGGCGCCGGTCGCCGGGCAAACAACATCAGTCGATTGCCGCCGATGTGCCCGGAAAGATCCACCAACACGTCGATCTGGTCCTCACGAATGCGCTCGGCCAGTTGTTCGTCCGACAGATCATTACACACGCGCCAAGTGTCGGCATGCGATTGCAGACGCTTGGTGGTGTCGTCCGGATTGATCGTGCTGGAATAGCAGAACACGTCATACGACGCGTGGTTGTGCGAGGCAAGAATCGGCTCGACAAACGCATTCACCGCATGGCTGCGAAAGTGGGGCGAGACGTATCCAACCTTCAAGCGACGGTCCAACACCCGGTCGTTGTCGTGGGGTGGGCTCTGTTCAGTTAGCGGGTCGGCATACTTGCTGCCCCACGTGACGTGTTCGTCGTAGATCTGCTGCGCGCCGTAGCCAGGGTGATAGTTCAGCGCGTAGAGTCGATTCGAATGATTTTGGGGATCCGACGGCTCGATGTCGATCGCCTTCTGATACAGTTCGATCGCCTCGTCCAATCTTCCCTGAAGCTGGGCACAAATCGCGAGATTGTTGTAGGCCTGGGCCGCGCGCGGACTGAGCTCGATCGCCCGCCGGCTGGCGGCTTCGGCTTCGTCAAACCAGCCGGCGTCTTGCAGCACGGCTCCCAACGCGGCATGCAGCGCGGCATCGGCAGGCGACAGCTCGACCGCCCGGCGCAGCACCGGCACGGCTTCCTCGAAACGGGCTGAGCGCATCAGCAACATGCCCAAGTTGTTGTAGGCCCCGGCCAACTGCGGGTCGAACTCGATCGCCCGCCGGTAGTGCGCCTCGGCAGCGTCCGGCTGATTCAACTGTTGCATGACCGTGCCCAGGTTGACCTGCGCAGCCGGGTTGTTCGGATCGCGTTCGACTGCTGCCCGGTAGCTCGCCGCCGCCTCGTCGAGCCGCTGCTGCGCGTGCAATGCGGCGGCCAGGTTGAAGTGGGTCAGGGCCTCGTCGGGTTGCAGGGCAACGGCGCGCCGCAAGTGGGTTTCCGCCTCCGAATGCCGACCCTGGTTGACGAGCGATTGCGCTAGCAACATGTGTGCCCGCGGGTCCTGCGGCACCAATTCCACCAGCTTACGAAAGCTCTCTGTGGCCGCGTCGCCTCGGCCCTGCTGCATCTGCAACTGCCCCAAGTTGGCGTGCGCGCCGGCCATGTTGGGCTGCACGGCGATCGCCCGCTCGTTGCACGCGATGGCCGCAGCAACATCGCCCGAGCGGCGAAACGCTTCACCCAGGTTGACGTGGTACATCGGGTTGTTCGGATTGCTTTGGATGGCACGCTGGATCTGTTCGATGGCCGCGGGCAGCCGTCCGCCAGCAATGGCCAGCGTGCCAAGCAAGTGCAGCGCATCGGCGTTGTTCGGCTCTGTTTGCAGGACCTGCTGGTAGACGCCCTGCGCTTCGGCCAACTGGCCCGACTGCTGGAGGCGCATGCCCTGTGCCAGAAGATCGGCGATGTTCCCCACGATCGATCCACTCCCGCAACTTCGAATTAAGTTGTACTACGAACGCGCTTCGCCGGTGCCTGACTGCGCGCACCAGTCCTGCCACGCTTGCCGATAGGCCGCTTCGAGGTTGCGCGTAAATCCAACGTAGTCGACCAGTGGCGAAGCCGCCATCCGCGGTCGCAGTTCTTGGCGCAGCTTGGCGAGCCGTCCAACGTCGGCTGCCAGACGCGCGGCAGTTTCAACGTATTGTTGCGGAGTCTGGGCGACTAGATCCTGCAATTCCACGTGCTGGTGCGCGCTGGAACCGAACCGCGATGCATAGTGGTTTCCGGCCAACGCTACGACGGGAACCCCTTGCCACAGGCAGTCGCAGGTCGTCGTATGCCCGTTGAACGGAAAGGGATCAAGCGCAATGTCCGCTTGCTGGATCAGCTCCAAGTATTCGGCCCGGGGCCGCCGATTGGCCAGCGTGATGCGCTGCGCGTCGATCCCTTCGCGCTGGAAGATGTCATTCAAGTAGGCCTGTTGCGAGGGCGCGGCGTCTGCCAGGATCGTGAGCTTAGCGTTGGGTACCTCGGCCAGCAGCGTTGCCCACGTGGCGAGCACTTCCGGCGTGACTTTGCCAAACGCATTGAACGAGCCGAACGTGATGTAGCCGTTGTCCGCCCGCGGCAACTCGATGATCGGTGGAGCGTCGGGCGACGGCTGATAGCAAAAGAAGCATCGCGGCAGGCGGAGCAACGTTTCCGTGTGAAAGGCGTCGGTCACTCCGGGCGGATCGGACCACTCGTCGGTCAAGCGGTAGTCCATGGCCGCCAGACCCGTCGTGGCCTGATAGCCGATGTAGGTCATCTGAACGGGAGCCGGTTTGTGGGCGAAGACCAACAGGCGATTTCCACCGATGTGCCCGGCCAGGTCGACCAGAATATCGATCCGGTCTTTGCGCACGAGTTTGGCAACCTGCGCATCGCTCAGGGTGGCGATATCGCGCCAGTGGTCCGCATACGACTTCAAGCGGTCGGTCGTCTCGTCCGGCCGCGGCACGTGGGCATAGCAAAACACTTCGACCTGCGACTTATCGTGCGATGCAAGAATCGGTTCGGTAAAGAAGTTGACGGCGTGTGCCATGAAGTGCCCGGATACGTACCCCACCCGCAGCCGGCGGTCTGGCGCGCGATCGTTGTCGTGCGGCGGACTCTTGGCGGTGATCGTGTCGGCATGCCGCGCCGCCCACGCGCGATGTTCCTTGGCGATTGCGGCCGGGTCGGCCGCGGCCGGATAGTTCAACATGTAGAGCAAGTTGCTGTGATGCGGGGAATCGGCCGGACTCAGTTCCGACGCCTTTCGCGCCGTGGCGACCGCTTCGTCCATCCGCCCCAGTGCCATCAGCGCCACGGCCAGGTTGTTGTAGGGCGGCGCATAGTCGGGCCGCACGGCAATCGCCCGGCGACATGCGGCAACTGCCTCGTCGCGCTGGCCTTGCTCGTTGCGCACCATGGCCAGATTGCCCAATGCTTCGGCGTTGTCCGGCTCGATGCGCAGCACGGAATCTAGGTTCTCGACGGCGCGAGCCAGCCTGCCCTGTGCCTGATACGCTGTGGCAAGGTTCAAGTGTCCGGCAGCCCGATCCGGCTCTAGCCGCAGCACTTCCGCGAAGGCCTCGACCGCGCCGTCGCTGTCTCCCTGTTGCAACAGCACGGAGCCCAGGGCGTGGTACGCTACCGCACCCTCGGCGCCCAATCGGATCGCCGCACGATAACAATCTTCCGCAGCTTTGAGTTGACCTCGCGCTTGCAGGTTGGTTCCGACGTTCAGGTGGGCCGAGCCGCGATTCGGCTCCAGGCGCAGTGCCTGGCGAAAATGCTTCTCGGCCTCGTCGAACCGGTTGTGCTCTTGCAGGATGGCGCCCAGGTTGGTGTGCGCGTCGGCGTGCGCCGGTTCCAGGCGCAGTGCAGATCGATAGCAGTCAGCTGCCTCATCGAGCTGTCCGCGAGCCTGGAGCACAGTGCCCAAATCGAAGTGCGCCGCCGGCGAATCTCTCTCACCCAACAGCACGCGTCGAAAGCAGGCCTCCGCGTCGTCCAGTTTGCCCAGGTCGCGCAACGCATGCCCCAACAAGCTTCGCGTCGTGTTCTGGTCCCCACGCAGGCGCAACGCGGTCTGCAACGCGGCGACAGCGTCGTCCAGTCGTCCCGCGGAGTGCAACAGTTGCCCGAGCGACGCGTGGACCTGTGCCAGATCGGGCTGCAATTGCACCGCACGGCTGAGGCACTCGATCGCCTCTTCGTCGTGGCCCAGTTGCCGATGCGCCTCGCCCAGATTCGCGTAGTGCGCAGCCTGCGTGCCGTCGACCGCGACTGCTTGCCCGATCAACGCGACCGCCGTATCGAATTGCCGGGCTTGCAACGCCAGCATTCCCAGCAGGTGCAGCGCCTGGGCGTTATGCGGATCGACCTCAAGCACCTGGCGATAGAGCCGCTCGGCTTCGGCCAGTTGGCCGGCCCGATGATGGCGGGTGCCCGTTGCCAGTGCTTCTGCGATGTTCGTCACGAAACGCGCGCCGTCAATTCGACGCCAAAACGGGAAGGAGTTTGGTTTCTGAGTGTCAACTAGCTCGCCGGCGCATTGCACCAGTCGGTCCATGCCTGACGGTACGCGGTTTCCAGATGACGCGTAAAGCCGGCAAAATCCAAGAGGCACGACTCCTGCATGCGATCGCGCAGTTCGACCCGCAGCGTGGTGAGTCGGTTTACGTCGTTAGCCAGCGCCACGGCGATCGCGTGATACCGCTCGGGCGAATCGGCGATCAGATCTTCCAGGCCCAGGTTAACGAGCGCGCTCGATCCAAACCGCGAAGCATACGTCGTTCCCGCCAGGGCCACCACCGGCACGCCTTGCCACAGCGCATCGCAGGTGGTCGTGTGGCCGTTAAACGGAAACGGATCCAGCGCCACGTCGACCTGGCCGATATGTTCCAAATACTCCGGCCGTGGGCAGCGGCTCACAAACGTTAGCCGGTCTTCACCTACCCCATGTTCCGCCATGATTCGCATCACGTGTGCCCGCAGCGAGTCGGCAAGGTGCGCCAGCAACACGAACCGCGAGCCGGGAACCGCTTGCAGAATACGCGCCCACGTGGCCAGCACCTCGGGTGTGATCTTGGCGAAGTTATTGAACGAGCCAAACGTTACGAATCCGTTGGACGTGGCAGGCAGCGGACCGACCGGCGGCGCGTCGGGCGATGGCCGGTAGCAGAAAAACGACTGCGGCAGGCGAATCAGCTTCTCGGTGTGATAAGCGTCGGTCTCGCCCGGCTGGTCCGACCACTGGTCGGTCAGGCGATAATCCATGGCCTGCATGCCCGTCGTGTTTTGGTAGCCGATGTACGTCATTTGCACCGGTGCCGGCTTGCGCGCAAACAGCAACAGCCGGTTGCCGCCGATATGCCCGGAAAGATCCACCAGCACGTCGATCTTGTCGTCGCGCACCAGTTTTGCAGCCTGCTCCTCGTCGAGCGGCAGGATCTCGCGCCAATGGTCGGCGTACGTACGCAACCGCTGATTGGTTTCGTCGTGCTTGGCGCCGTTGGAGTAACAGAACACCTCGACGTCCTGATGATCGTGCGACGCCAAGATCGGTTCGGTGAAGTAGTTCACCGCGTGCGCGCAAAAATGGGCCGAGACGTAGCCGATGCGCAGTCGCCGGTCGGGCGTGCGATCGTTGGTGTGCGGTCGCGCGGCGGCCGTCAGCGGATCGGCATGCGCACGGCCCCACGCCCGATGTTCGGCAAAGATGGTCGCAGCGTCGAATCCGCCATGAAAGTTCAGCGAGTAGATCAAATCGCTATGCTGATAAGCGCCTTGCGGATCCAGCCGGATGCCCGTTCGATACGCGTCGAACGCCTCGTCCAGTCGGCCCAGGTTCTTGAGGCTCGTTCCCAAGTTGGCGTACCCGTATGCAAACTCGGGATTCAGTTCGATCGTGCGCTGGGCGGCCGCCACGGCGGCGTCCAACTGCCCAATCTCGTCCAAAGCGCGCGCCAGATTGCAATGCGCCTGGAACGACTGCGGATCCAGCTCGGTCGCGCGCTTCAGCGCGTCGATCGACTCGGCGTGGCGGCCCTGATCCAGCAGCAGCGCGCCCAGATTGTTATGGGCCGCGGCCAACGACGGATCGAGCCGCGCCGCCTCGCGAAGATGCTGTTCCGCTTCCGGCCACTGATGCGTTTCCTTGAGCACGGTGCCCAAATAGTTGTGCGCGTTGGCGTCGCTTGGATTGATTCGCAGCGCGGCCTCGAACTCGGTTTTGGCCTCCTCGGTCTTCCGCTGGTCCAATAGCGCAAGGCCTAACAGCGCGTGCGCTGGGCCGTTGTCGGGCTCGTTGCGGACCGCCCGTCGAAAACACGCCTCGGCTTCCGTGGGCTTTCCGGTCTGTCGCAGCGCGCGCCCCAGCGCAATGCGGGCCGCGCTGTCGTCCGGTGCCAGTCGCACGACTTGCCGGTAACACGCGACCGCCTTCGCCCAGTCGCGCTGTTGGTAGTGGATCGCCCCGAGATTGGCGTGCGGCCCGACCAGCTTGGGCTGGAGTTGCAACGCCCGCTCGTTCGAGGCGATGGCTTGCGCCAAATCGCCGGTCAGCCGGTAGGCTTCCGCCAGGTTCGCGTGGAAGGCCGCCTGCGTGCGATCGCGCCGAATCGCGTCACCAATCAACTGGATCGCCGGCGCCGGGTTACCCGCCTGGATCGCCACCGTGCCAAGCAAGTGCAACGCTTGGGCATTCGTCGGGTCCTGCGTGAGCACCTGGCGATACAGCCGTTCGGCTTCGGCCAACTGACCGGACTGCTGATGGCGCGCTGCTTGTGCAAGAACTTGGGCGGGATCGATCATGGACCGTGAGCGCGGTTTCGCCTTTCTGGCAGGCGTGTGCAATTTGGGTGAACGTGGGAAGTTCGCAACGCTTAGTGCATCCGAACAAAACTGCACGGCGCGTTGGGGCAATCGGCGATTCACGGCCGATTGCCGCACGTGATCGCGAACACCTGCGGGTTTTGTCAGGACAATCTTATTGTTGGTTACCGCCGGAAAGTTTACCAGGGCGAGTCGCGCGAGGCCCCGCACATCGCCCGAGAGCGCGCTACTTGCCGACGCGACCCACGCGCAGGTACAAGGGCCAACGCACCGCGCGGGCCGAATCGCCCTGCCCCCACGCCGCGGCCAGCTCCCGTGCGACCGGCTCGAGCGGATTGTCGTCGTGCTGCTTGATATATCGCTGCAGGCTCGACCACGTGCTCAGATAGCCCAGCAGGTCGTCGAGCGTCCACTCGGCCGTCATCGCAAAGTCGGGCGCCGCCAGCTCGTCGAACGGAAACTCGATCGTGCGGTAGCCCTGCTCGATGAGCCGCCGTTCGTGTGGCCAGTACGGCCCCAGGATGTCTTCGTACAAGTGATAGACGATGCGGTCGACCGCCGGCGAAATGCTACCCAACCCATAACTCCAAACTGCCAGCACGCTGCCCGATCGGCCCACGCGGCGCACCTCGGCATAGAACCGCGCGCGATCAAACCAGTGGACCGCCTGGGCCACGGTCACCAGGTCGACGCAGTCGGGCTCCAGCGGACACACTTCGGCCGGGGCGCGTACGTACTCGACGTTGGCATGCGCTTCGGCATGGCTCAGTTGATCGGCGCTGGCGTCGGTGGCCACGACCCGCTCGAAGTGCGCCGCCAGATCGACGGCCGCCTGGCCGTTGCCCGTCCCGCAGTCCCAGGCCCGTTCCCGCCTGGCGGGCAGCGTCGCCAGAAAGGCAAACAACTCGGCCGGATACCGGGGCCGAAACTGTGTGTATTGGCGCGACTGCCGCGAGAAGTGATCGGCGAATTCCATCAATGCCCCGCTGCGTGTCCCAACCCGATCGCCGAGCGGCCGCCGCTACCGATTCGCGCGGAACCACTCCTCGTGCCGTTCGAACAGCGCGTCGGCCAGGTTCTGGATCGTGTAGTTCGGATAGAGCGGCTCTTTGAAGCGGTTCTCCGTGGCGATTCCGTTGAGCAGCTCCAGCGCGAACCCTTCGCGGAGGCGGTTGTGCGTCTCGACCCACAACACGCAGTTCTCGCGGTGCGCCGTGCTGCACTCGACGACCTGACAGTATGGGTGAGGGTTTTCGGCCTTCTCGTAGCCAAGGTACAGGTCGAATCCGCCTTCTGGTTCGCGGCGAATGCGGGCCCGATAGACCAACAAGCGTTCCGTCTCGAACAGCGGATCCATGACAACCTCCTTTCCCGGGTGTCTTTTGGCGGCATGGCGGCAGCACGTGTCTGGGCCGGCGCCTCGGCGGGCCACGGGGCGACACGATGCAGCCGTCGACGATTTGGCCGACGGTTTGCGCCGGCGGCGAACCGCTGCGCGCCGGTCCTGTCAGTCTAACGTGCGGCGGTCGGTCCCGTCATTTTTTGTGCGGAAATAATGCCCGTTTTGCGGCGGGCGGAGCCGGCGGCGCGTGCCGGAGCTGGCCTTGTCCCCTAGCGGTTTCGTGGTACCTTTTAGACAGTCAATCGTTGGCTATTTCGGGCATCGACCCGCGTCCCCGCGTAGCGGGCACGGGCACCGGGATGGCGATCGATCGGCTCGGGCAAATGGGCCCGACTTGGCGGCGTAGCTCAGTTGGTTAGAGCAGCGGAATCATAATCCGCGTGTCCGGGGTTCGAATCCCTGCGCCGCTATTAGACGGCAACGTCGAGCCTCTGGCGCGATGTTGTGCCGAAAGGTGCGGAGCGATTCTCCGCGACTGAGCGAAAACGGACACCAGAGTCGCGGACTGTCACTCCGCGACTGGCGAACTAGGAAAACCAGCGAAATAAGTTGGGCCGCTTCGTCCCTCGAGTTTCTTCGCTGCTTAGGCGAGGGCCACGGCGCGGATCAACAAAGCCCCGCCCGGCGTCACTAACCGGGCGGGCACTTATACATGGCCGGTTGGCGCTAAGACCAGGTGAGTAGGGCAAGACGCAATGGGGCTGCCATTCCTCGATTCAAACCACCACTTGCTCACTCGCCTGCGACCTCGTGAACTGACCCGGACGCAGCGCAATGACGTGCTGCGCGAGATCCAGCAGCTCGATCTCGATCCGGCCGACTTCGCCTGGGGATTCGTGATGGCGCGGTCCGGCATGCAGAAGGCTGTCGCCGCGGTGGAGCACCGGCCCACCGGCTGCTACTTCATCTTCGATCTCAACGCCGAAGCCGGGCCGATTTTCTTAGCACACGGTAGTCCTCAGACAGCAACGCCGGAGCTGCTGTCGATCAGCTTTCCGACGGGGTCCGGAATCGAAGGCGCCGCCAAGCAGTTCAATTGGGACGAGCAGTTGGGGACCTGCTGCGCATGGCTCGCGCTGGTGGAGAAGGAGGCTGCCGAGCCGGACCTGTGGGCTGGCGTTGCCGGTGCGGACCGTTTTCCGGGGGTCGATCCCGCGGCGGGCGACGAACCGTTCACCGAGGAAGAGCAGAAGCGGGTCACCGCCTGCGTCGATGAGGTCGAGGAGTACCTGGTCGAAGCATCGGACGTGGTAGCAGCCAAGCGGGCCGAATTCAAGCCAATGTTCGACTACCTACGCGGCGCTGTGAAACGAATGAGTAGGCGCGACTGGACCCTTACGTTCGTCGGCGCGCTGATGAACGTTGCCATGGAGGCGGCGCTCGACGGATACGGATTCAAGGCACTGTTCAAGTTCGCCGGCCAGCAACTCCAGTTGGCCCTGGGAAGCGTCGGCGCAGCGATCGGCGCTGCGGCAACAAAGCTACTCGAGGGACCGTGAGCAACGGTCCGCACGCCCGGCGCTGTCGCGGGTAAGCCTCCCACACCACAAACGACCGAGCGGAAAATTTTTCGCCCTAGCGCGCTTGACTCGATTCGGCGTGCGCGCATAATCGTCCCTCGCCGACCTCGCGGTGTAGTGAACCGCGGGCCGACTAAGCAGCGAAGTCTTCGATGCGCACATGACACGGACTGGCCGTCCGTGTCGCCTCGTGCCCACTCGGGCCAGGGTCGCCTCGCTCGACTTCGCCCCAAGCGTTGTTCGATCGAGCCGCTGTTTTTTTCGCTGCTTGGCAGCGGAGCCGCGGCCCATTGGCAATTTCCGAGTTTTCAGGGCTCACGCCCCTGCGCGGGCAAACCAGTACCCGTTTGCCCCAGCGCAAGGCACTGCGCCGTTCGGGGGGTGGTGTGACATACGTCTGTCACTACCCCGAGCGGCGCGCGTGACAACCGTAGGAGGGCCGACTATGTTCGGCGCCGCGCGGGTCAGGATGACGACCCAGGATGTTTGCGCGCAACGGTCACCGACTTCGAGCACGACGTCGCTCGAACGGATTCTTGCACGGTGGATGACGGCGTGCGTTGTCTCCTTCGATGGGTTTTGCCATGCAATCCACTTCGCCCCGCTCGACGTCGAGGGCCGCTGCCGAGCCGCAACCGCTGCGGCTGTTCGAGGCCGCGGCGCCCAACTCCGCCGGCCACCTGTCGGCCCGGATGACGTTGGGCCAGTTCTACCGCGCGTTCTACCGACCGGTCTGCCTGGAGTCGCGCGGCGCGGCGCAGCGCAACCTCGACCAGTACGACCAGTCGGTGCACTACTGGGTCGCGCTGACCGACGATCCGCCGTTGGAGGCGATCGACGACTTCACGGTGGCCCGGTTTCTGTCGGGTGTGACGCAACTGCCCGGGCGGAAGCCGGGCACGACGATCTCGCCCAACACGATCCGCAAGCATTGCACGCACTTGCAGGCCGTGCTGGATCGGACCGGACCGCGCTCGCGCGAGGCCCGGTTTCGCAAGGCGCAGGGGCTGCTCGAGCTGGTGCCGTACATCGAAAAGCCGCCGGCGCGGAAGAAGGAGGCCAGCGACAGCTTCACGGTGGCCGAGATCGAAGGCATCCTGGCGGCTTGCCACGCGGCGGCCGCGCCGACGTATTTGGACCGGGCGCGGCGCACGATCTGGTGGCAGGCGCTGGTGCTGTTTGCCTACAACACGGGGCTGCGTCTGGGCAGCCTGGTGATCGTGCGGTGGGATGCGCTGGAGGTGGACGCCGACGGCAGTTGGTGGGCCAGCGTGCGGGTCAAGGGCGGCGACACGCGGCGCGTGCATTGCAACCGCTTCGCGATGCAGGCGGTCGAGTCGATGCGCCCGCTCTCGGGCCGCTTCGATTGCATCTGGCATTTTCCGCACGTGCAAAGCTGGCTGCAAGAAAACCGCCGACGCATCCTGCTCGCGTCCGGGTTGCCGCCGGATCGGCACTTCGGCTTTCACGGACTGCGCAAGGCGCACGCCACCGAGGCCAGCCGGATCGACGCGGTGGCCGCGTCGCTGCAACTGGGACACAAGGATTGGTCGACGACGCAAAACGCCTACATCCATCCGAACCGGATGAAGGACGGCGCGGCCAAGCTGCCGCAGCCCAAAATGCCCACGCGGCAAAAGCGCCTCTTCGATTAGCGGCCGCCCACCGGGCCGACCAACGCACTCGATTCACCCCCGGCCGGCAGGTGGCCGAGCGCTCCGTGTTGCACTGCACGGCGCGCAGGCGACCGGCCGGGGGTTTGTTTGTTTCATCGTGTTTGTTGCGCCGCACGAGCGGACTGCGGCGGCGCAGGAGTCTTTCTCGAAAGGAGGTGATGTTCAATCTGGGCGTTGTCACCGAAATCCCCGCTCACCTACACGGCGCGTCGGTTCCGCTTGCGACGCGCCGCCGGGCGGGGAACCACCGGACACCATTTTCGCCGCCGGATCGGACGAGGTCGGCACCGGAAGCCGCGGCGCAGGGACCGTGCGGGCCGCCGCGCAAGCAAGCGCGGACCTTCGGCAAGGCCCGCCAGGCCGCAACGGACTCGGCCTGGCGGGAGTGAATCGCAGAGGAACACACGATGGCCCAAGTCCGATTGAACCTGCAAATGACGATCGACAACCGGGGGATGCCGGCGGAGCTGGCCGCCGGGCTCGAGCGGGTCTGCGCGTCGTTGAGCCGAGTCGACGCCGATACGCTCGCCGATGAGCACCTGATGCGCGACCTGGTCGATGCACTTCAGTCGCTGGAAAACTGTTTTCGTCGCGCCGTAGCCCGCACCGCCGGACGACGTCGCTAACTGCCAAACCCACGAAAGGAGTCCCAGGCATGATTTCTCGACACCGGCGCACCGTGCGGTCGCTGGCCGCCCGCCAGCGCCGCGCTTGCGAAGTGCGATCGTTGGACACCACGCTTGCGCCTGCGAGCCCCCGTCCGCTGGTGCTGGTCGCCGTGCGGAGCAAACCGGGCCGCTTGCGGCTGCACATCTTGCAACTGGCCCGGCCCATGGAGTTGGCACGCTGCGGATAGAGCAAAGCAGGAGCACGAGTGAGCGTCATGACGACCGACCAACCAACCACCGACGGGCGAACCGATCAGCCAACCGGCCGCGCAAGCGCCGACGATCCGGCCTGGGACTACGTCAAAGCGCTGGCTGGGCTGCGGCGCGAACCGAAGGAAGCCTGGCGCATCCTCTGGAATCGGGCCGGCCGCCGGCCAACCAGCGTGTGGGTCAGCTACCAAGAACTTGCAGACGAACTGGGTACCAGCGCGCGCTCGGGGCGCCGGTACATTCGCCGCCTGGCGACGCAGGGGCTGATCGCCATCGTCGAGTCCCCGCGCGGCCGTGCGCGGGTCTTCGTATGGGAACCGCGGGAAGTTGCCCGAAGTGGCCGTGATCGGACGGCCGACCAACAGCGGCCGCTGTTGGAGCGTTGCAACGCCGCGCCACCTAGCGAGACCGCGCCGGCCGGGCCAGCGGCCCTCAATCCATCGGCCGATGTTCGGATCGGCCAACACACCGTCGATGATCGGATCGACCAACACGAACCGGCGAATCCGCCCATCGGCCCAAACCAACCGGCGGATCCGCCCATTCGGCATCGCAAAGCGGCGGATGTGGTCGTTCAACCGGCGGATCCGCCCATTGCTAACTTAGAACTTAAGCGGAGCGCAGCTCTTAACCTTACACCTCGGTCACTTAGAACCTCGGAACCTACCGAGCCGTTCGAGTTGGCCGACGGGCCACATCCGCCCAATCGGATCGACCAACCGGCGGATCCGCCCATTGCCCAGACCGATTCGGCGCAACCGCCGATCAGCTTGGCCGATCTCCAGCGGCTCGAGCGCGACGGTCGCCAGCGGACCGCGGCCGAGGCGGGCAACGAGCAGCAGATCGCCGGGTCGATCTATTCGGCGATGCGCCAGGCCGTCGAGCCCCCGGGGCAGCGCGAGTGCATCGACTCGATCGGCAAGATCCTGCGGCGGATCGATCGGGCGGTCGCCGATCCGCGGTTGCGCGACACGCCGAAGCTGCGCGTGGCCCGGGCGATTGTCGACGGGCGGCTGCCGGCGGCCGAGCTCGACACGATCCTGGTCTGCCTCAACCGAAAGCGCGACGCCGGCGAGCTCGTCGGACCGCCCTGGGGCTACTTCGTCGGCGCGGCGCGGCGCGCGTTTGCCAACCACGGACTGGACTGGCCGACCCACCCACAACCAAGGAGTTCACGACGATGAGCGATCAACCGAAACCGGCGCCCAAGCCCGACGACACAGCGGGCGCCTCGCCCGATGCGTACTTCAACCTGGTCACGATCGTGCCCAAGGCCATCGGCGAACAGATCGACCGCGAAGCGCGCGCCGCCGGTGTGACCGGCCGGCGCGTGTGCAACGAGAAGCTAGCCCGGCCGTACGGGCAGCCGAGCGCGTACCAGGCCGCCACCGCCGTGTCGCTCAACTGAGGATCTGCCATGAGAAACAGCCTGGCACCGATTACCAGCGTGGCATTGTTGGCCGTCGGCGGGTGGATGATGGTCTCACTGTCCCGCCCGGTGGCCGACGTGGGCGCGGGCCTGGTTGGGATGGCGTGCGCCATCGCGTTGGTCCTGCTGGTGGAGACGGTTCGTGACAAACCCGGAGAGAAGTAGATGCGCGTCGTTTTGAATCCGGCCTACGTTTGGGATTGTGAGCAATGCGGCCAAGAAAACTTCGCGCGCGGCATCGTGTGGGAAGGCTCACCGGAGGACGTTGCGGAGATGCGCGACGCGCACGGCGTGCAGCCTTGCGAGGAAGGCGAGTTCTTTTCCGCTCCCGACGAAGTGACGTGTGCCCACTGCTGCCAAAAGTTCGAGACACAGCACTGGAGCGAACCCCCGGAGGACACCCATGTCGAGTGAAATGATCCAAACGCCGGCGGTTCTCGTCTTGGGTCTGCTGGTGGTGGTGGGCTGCAACTCTCACGACAGCCGCGTGGGATACGTCCTCCAAGAAATTCGCACGCAGGAGCGGCGGATCGAGCGGCTCGAACAGCGCGGCCGGCAGGCACGCGAAAAGCGATCCGATCAAACGTCGTCGACGACGACTTATTGCTGCGACGCGCGATGCGATTGCACGTCGACGGTGGCCGACGCCGGGGAAGATAGCCACATGACCCACAAGGTCGTGGTGGATAAGTGCGTCTTCTGCACGTGCGGCTGGCCGTGTCGATGCACGGTGCCTGAGTCGTTGGACCCATGCCAGAGCAAGCCGGCCCCGGCCTTCGTGGTCGACGGGCACGTGTCGCCGTGCGCCGCCAAGTGCCGCTGCGAGAGCAAGCACACGAAGTACGGGCGATCCACCTCGCACGCTCCGAGCGACTGCCCGTGCGGTGAGATCGGCTGCTACTGCCGAATGCCGGTCGAGCAGATGCGGCGCAAGGAATGGGAACACCTGCGAAAGTCAGGGAGGTGACCAGGTGACCTGGCGCGAGATTGCAACGCCGATTATTGCCCGCGTGATCGCGGACAACCGGGGGGCCGATCGCAAGACGCTCAAGGCCAAGCTGCGCGCCGCCTACCCGTTCGGTCCGCGCAAGTATTGGCCGTATCGAATCTGGTGCAGCGAGGTCCGCTACCAAAAGGAACCCGCAAACGATGACCCCCGAAGAATTGGACGCGATTCGCAAGCGGGTCGCCGCCGCGGAGAAGGTCGAACAAGACGTCCGTGCGCTCGACGAAGCGTGCACCCTGCTGGCCAACGAGGGCGTGCGACTTATCGAGCTCGATCTGAGCGACGAGCGCGGTAACGTCCAGTACTCGGAGACCAACCGCGATGGCTACTGTACGGTCTGCTGGGCCGAACGGTTTCCCGAGCTGCCCGAGCGACTGCGCACCGCCGTGTACCGCGTGATCAAAGAGCTGCTCGACGAAGCGAAGGAGCGGTTTGAGAACGCCTAGGGGATAGGGGCTGGGGGCTAGGGCGTGAGGCCTGAGACCCGAGGACGAACGACGAAAGGGCAATCGATGGGAAGCAAAGCACCGCAACCGAAACCGCCGGGCGCATCCGACGCGAAGCAATTCTCTCCGCCGCCACCGCCGAAAAAGGGAAGCGACCCGCAGCAGATCATGATCAATACGCTGCGCGCGTGTTCCCGGTGCAAGCAGCTCGAATCCGAAGTCGAAAGACTCCGCGCGGAGTTGGTGGCCGACCAGTCCGACTACGAGCGGCTGCGGGACTTCGTTCGCGGTGTTTTTCGTCCCGACGATTCAGGACGACCCCCTAAGCCGCGAACAGTAGAGATTGCTTTGAAAACGGAAATCAATGCCATCGAGTACGAGCGCAAGACGCGAGACTCACGCCCCACGGCTCAAACGCCAAGCCCCCATGCACCGGAGGACCCCAAGCATGAGTGACCAACCGCAACTCGAACCGGGCAACGTCGTGTGCATCGTCGAGGTGCTGGACGCGTCCGACGAGACGCCCTACACCGACGATCCGTTCGCCGTGCAGCAGCGCGAAGAGAACCGCAAAGTGTTGGTCGGGCTGCTGGGCTACCCGCTGCGAATCGTAGCCACCTGGGACCCCTTCGTCGCGGTCGTCAGCCCGACGTACTTCCACGCGGTGGACCTGTTCATCAAGGGCCAGCGCCAACCGGCGCCGTTCGTATTGGACACGCGGCGGTTGGTGCTCGCGCGGCCCAGCGACGACTACGCCGCCGCCTTCTTCGGAAGCGAATCGCCCCGCCCCACTCCTCAAGCCCCTAGTCCCTAGCCCCTAATCCCTAGCCCCTAACCCCTAGCCCCTAACCCCTCGCCATGGATCCGCACGCACGCACCGCCCAGATCGAACGGCTGGCCGACGAGCTGGCCTTCTATCGCACGATGATCGCCATCGAACGGACCGGACCGCCCCAGCGCGTGCGCCGCCGGCGGGGCGACTATCCGTTTTGGATCTCCACGCAACTGATCGTGGCCCTGATGCGCTGGCAGTATCGCTACCGGGCGCTGGGGCCCTCGGCCGAGGAGCGCCGCGCGATCCTGTTTGGACACGGCCGCCGCGCCCGGCCGCCGGCCGGCGACCACGCCTGACGAGAGGGAGGCCGGACTTGGCCGCGAAGGATCGCAGCGACGAAGTCGCCCTGTGGAGCCGCTATCGACGTCGAGGGCGCGACACCGCCGCGCGCGACGCGCTGGCCGAGCGCTACCTGCCGTTGGTCAAGCGCCACGCGCTGAAGCTGGCCGCCGGGCTGGCCACGTCGGTCGAGGTGGACGAGCTGGTCGCGGCGGGCAACCTGGGCCTGCTCGACGCCATCGCCTCGTTCGACCCGGCGCGCGGTACGCGGTTCGAGACCTTTGCGCCCTTGCGGATCCGCGGAGCGATGCTCGACGCGCTGCGCGAAGCGGATCACGTGTCGCGCCTGGGGCGCTCGCGCCACAAAGCGCTTGAGCTGGCGGCCCAACACCTGGCCCACCGGCTGGGCCGCCAGCCGACCGACGACGAGCTGGCCGAGGCGCTGCGCACCGACGCGGTCTCGTTGGCCGCCTGGCGCGCCCCGGCGCTACACAGCCTCGAGCGGCTGGTCTTCGACGACGACACCGAAGACGCCAACCGGCCGGTGCCGTTTGCGGCGCAGTTGACCGACCAGCGCAGCCACCCGGGCCACCCGCGGCGCGAGGCGCTCTACGAGCTGGTCCGAGGCCTTGCGCAAATCGATCGGCTGATCGTCCTGTTGTACTACGCCGACGGCCAGACGATGAGCCAGATCGGCCGCTCGCTGGGCATCAGCGAGTCGCGCGTCAGCCAGCGCCATTCCGCACTGATCGCGCAGTTGCGCAGCCGGATAGGGAGTAGGGGCGAGGGGATAGGGACTGGGGACTAGCCCCTAAACCCTAAGCCCTAGCCCCTAGTCAAACGTCAGATTCGCCGGCGGCGGTGGCCGCTGGGGCTCGGACCGATCCAGTAGCGCCGCGTGCGCCGCGCAGGTGCGACACGGCACGACGACGATGTAGTGGCCGTTGGGGCAGCGGCGGGGATGATCCAGCCGGGTCTCGCCGCGCGAAAGACTCGAGGTGCTCTCGGTCGGCTGGCAATGCTCGCCGGCGCTGATCCGATGCACGGTGCTGGCCGATACCGGCAGTCCGGCTTGGGTCGCCGCGGCGGCCGTCTGCCGCTCGCTGTGCCCCGCGGCCAGCAGTTGGCGGACCTTGGCCACCGTCTCGTCCGATACGGGCCGCCGGCCCGGTTTGCCATCGGCCAAAGCGAGCACCTCGGGGTGCTGGTTTCGAACAGCACGCGGTCCGCCCTGGCGACGTGCCGCAGGTCCGATTCGTTCATTCTATCGGGCTCGGACCCGTGCCAGGGACGCTCATTTGCCGTGCGGGCCCGGATATCGCGTGATCGTAAAGGGGCCGGTGACGTTGCCCGCCTTGGTTTGGGTCTCGAGCGTGGTCCGCGCCTCGACGGTCGCAATCGCCCGCGCCCGGGCCTGGCTGCGGCGCTCGATCGGCGCCTCGCCGACCAGCTTTTCGAAGAGGGTCTGCCCCTGCTTAGGACCCAGACAACTGAACACATCGGTCAGCAGGCCGACCAGGTCGGGCTTGACCTTCCGCTCGGCCGTCTGCGAATCGGCCACGTCGAGCGTGCCTTCGATCCGCAGCATCACGTCGATCGGCTGAGCGAAGCCCACGGGCAGCTCGCTGCGCCACTTGCGGGTGTCTTTGCCGACACAGGCCACGGCGAACAGTTCGCCCGGTGACATGCCGCCCGGCGGGGCCGCCGGCGCGTCGTTGTTGCGCGCGTTTGCCATGGCCGAAGTGTCGCACGTAGCGCGAGCGGGGGAAAAAGAAGCAGGCAGCGGAGAGGGTCTAGGGGCTAGAGCATAGGGTCTAGTTGCGAGCCCCCAGCCCCTCGCCCCAAGTCCCTCCCCGCTCCGAGACGCTACCGCGTTGCGCTCGGGCCACGCCCCGGGCCCGTGCTCGGGTGCTTCTTTTTAGCTCGCCGCCGCCGCGCGGTAGGGTGCAGGCTCCTAACGTGGAAGCGGCACGGGTGCGCCGCGGGACCGATCGCCGCCAACTCAATCTTTGCGCGCTGGTGCCGACCTCGTCTCAATGCGCGGAGCGGGCATTTCGTGCGTTCGGATCTCCCGCGGCGCGCCGCCGCCGCGCCACCTCACCCATCGGCCCAATCGATGACGACCGACTACGCGAACGTCCGCCGGCGCATCGAATCGGGCGATCTGCTGGTGCGCCGTGGCGGTGGCCTGGTGGGCGCGGTCGGGCGCAATCCGGCCCGCCACGTCGGGATGGCCGTCTGGCGCCACGCCGATCAATCCAGCTTGCAGATCGCCGAGTCGCGCGAATGGTACGGCAGCCGCAACGTCTCCTTTTCCAGCCAGGTCCGCCAAGCGCCCGGGCTGTGGGACGTCTACCGGCCTCGCGACTGCCCGCTGGAGCTGCGCGAGCGGGCCGCCACGATCGCGTTGAACTGGGCCGGCAAGTCGTACGACTATCCCGGCGCGGTTTCGATCTGGATTCTCGAAAACCCGCTGTTGGCCCACGCCGCAGCCCGGTTTGGTTTCTACCGTGATCTCACCGACACCGAGCCCACACCCTGGGCCGCGGCCAAGAACGGCCCGTCCATCCGACCCGGGGCCTACCGCCGGACACGCCGCG
>ERZ869936.297-NODE-297-length-51050-cov-5.705657_pt1 | contig 51050 bp, 52 predicted proteins | sample MGYA00520876_ERZ869936 | MGnify/ENA primary metagenome ERZ869936 (study PRJEB32218, sample SAMN09650985) | biofilter metagenome | isolation source: enrty point of leading RO module | place: Saudi Arabia: Thuwal, RO plant located on Red Sea | collected 2016-02-17 ... | reverse complement strand
CCTCGCCGCCGCGTTGAAAATGCTCCCACCACGCCGCGATCTCGGGGTCGATCTCTCCGCTCTCGCTGCGCAGGAGCAGAAAATCGTAGCCGGCGCGGAATCTGGGATTCTCCAGCAGTGCGTACGGACGACGGCCGGAGCGATTGAGCATACGGGCCTGCAGCGTCCAGATTTCCTTCATGTCGACACCGAATCGGCGCGGAATCGCCAGGCTTTCGGTCTGACCGTCGATGACCGCATCCATCGCCCGGAACAGCGCCGGTATCGGCTTCAGCCCCTCAGCCTCGCCCGCCCGCCACGCAGCCAGCACTTCGTGCCAGAGCAGCGCCGCAAACAGAAAGCCGGGGGACACCGGCTTTCCGTCCCGCACCCGTTCGTCGGTGCGCGTCAGCGCCAGCATCACGAAGCGCTCGCCCAGCGGCTGCTCGAGAATGACATCGAGCATCGGCAGCAGGCCATGGTGCAGACCCTCGGCGCGCAATTGCTTCACGCACTGAACCGAATGCCCCGACAGCAGCAGCTTCATCATCTCCTCGAACACGCGCGCCGGCGGGACGTTCCTGAGCAGCGGCGCCAGGCGCCGGATCGGCTCACGGGTGGTTTTCTCGATGCGCAGTCCAAGCTTGGCGGAAAGGCGCACGGCTCGCAGCAGCCGCACCGGGTCTTCGCGGTAGCGTGCCTCCGGGTCTCCGATCATGCGCAGGCGGCCCGCCTTGAGGTCGGCAAGGCCGCCGCAGAAATCGTGTATCTCCTCGGTGGTGGGGTCGAAAAAAAGCGCATTGACGGTGAAATCACGCCGGGTGGCATCCTCCTGCTGGCTGCCGAACACGTTGTCGCGCAGCACCCGGCCGTGCTCGTCGGTAAGACCGCCCTCGCCTTCGCTCGCGACGTAATGAGCACGAAAAGTGGAAACCTCGACGGTCTCGGCGCCGCACAGCACGTGCACGAGACGGAATCGCCGGCCGATGATGCGCGAGCGACGGAATGCGCCACGCACGTCCTCCGGCGTGGCGTCGGTGGCGACATCAAAATCCTTCGGCGCCAGCCCGAGCAGCAGGTCGCGCACCGCCCCGCCGACGACAAACGCTGCGTAACCCCTGTCCTGCAGCGTCGACACGGTGCGGCGCGCACAGGAACTGATGCTGTCCGCGGACAGTCCGTGCTTGGACTTTGGGATGACGTCAGGGGCGATCGCTCGCGCCGATCGGCCGGAAAGCAGCCGGTTGATCAGCTTCCTGATCATTGAAGCGGCAGGATTGAGAGCATGGGTTAGAGTCCTGGATTATACGCGTGCGGCCCGGCGCTCCGTGCCGGCAGAAATACGCGTTCACCGTCGACCTCGCGCATCTGTACTGGAAAGCCGTAGAGCGCCGCGAGATTGCGTTCGTCAAGTACCTCGTCGCGCGTCCCGGCAGCATAACGTCCATCGCCGAAGAGCAGCAGCAACCGGTCGCAGTAGCGCGCGGCAAACACCAGGTCGTGCAGCACCAGGAGGTAGCCGGCGGCTCGACCAAGCGCCGAATTCTTCAACCGCTCCAGCAGCGCGACCTGGTGCGGCAGATCCAGATGCTGCAACGGTTCATCGCACAGGAACAGCGCCGGCTGCTGCGCGATCAGCGCAGCCAGCCGGGTACGCTGCCGCTCGCCGCCGGACAGGGAGCGGTAGGCGCGGCCGGCCAGAGGACCCAGATCCATCTGCGCCAGCGCGGCGTCGACAATCTCCCGGTCGCGGGCGCCTGGCCCGAACAGGCTTGCGGCGTGGGGAAAACGCCCGAGCAGCGCGTAGTCGCGTGCGCTGCCCCAGTAGTCGCGCGACTCCTCCTGCAGAAGCACGCCCAGGCGGCGCGCCACCGTACGACGGCTGAAAGCGTCGATGGCCCGACCGTCCAGCAGCACGCGGCCGGCATCCGGCGGGCGCAGTCCGGCAAGCACATGAAGCAGCGTCGACTTGCCGGCGCCGTTTCGTCCCAGCACGCCCCAGCGCTGGCCGGGCGAGATTTCCAGGTTCAGGGCACGAACCAGCAGGCGGCCCGGCACGCGGATGTCGACCGATTCAGCGCGCAGCATCTTCGCGCCTCGCGATTAGTGCCAGAAGCACTGGCACGCCGATCAGTGCCGTGAGCACACCCACCGGCAGCTGTAATGGTGCCCATGCGCTGCGCGCAAGCGTATCTGCCAGCGCAAGCAGCGCCCCGCCCGCGAGAGCGGCGCAAGGCACGAGCCATCGGTGATCGTGAATGCCGATCATGCGCACCAGATGCGGCACGATCAGGCCGACGAAACCAACGGTACCCGCGATCAGGACAGCGGCGGTCGCCGCGAGCGCTGCGCCAAGGTAGAGCAGCAGTTCAAGTCGCCCGGTAGCCACGCCCAGCGTCGCCGCCTTGAGGCGACCCACCGCAAGCGCGTTGATTGCAGGCCCGCCTGCAACGCCCATACCGCACAACGCCAGGAGCAGCACGCCCACCGACAGCGGCGCAGGCGCATGCGACAGATCGCCCATGAGCCAGTACAGCATGCCCTTTACCGCCGCCTCCGGCGACAGTGTCAGAATCAGTCCGATGCCGGCATTGAGGCCGGCCGCGATGACCACGCCGGTGAGCAGCAGCCGGTAAGGATTCCAATCGCCGACCCGGTACGACAGCGCCGCAACGATGAGCGCAACCGCTGCCGCACCGGTCAGGCCGAAGCCATAGCTCGCGGCAGCGCCCAATCCCAGCAACATTGCCACCAGCATGCCCAGCGCAGCTCCGCTGGAAACCCCAAACACATATGGATCGGCGAGCGGGTTGCGCAACAGCGCCTGCAGAAAGGTGCCGGCAACGGACAGCAGCGCACCGACGCAGAATCCGGCGTACACCCGGGGTGCCCGCAACTCCCATACGATCTGCGCCGGGACGGAGTCGGGCGCCAGCAGCGCGAGCCGATAGTCCGACAGGCTCAGCGACGCGCTGCCGATAAGCAGACCAAAGCCCGCCGACAGCACGGCTAGGCAAAGCAACAAGAGCAACGCCGTTCCCGGGCGGCGCATGACGCCCTCAGCTGCCTGCCGGCGCCAGTTCAGCGCAGGCTGATGACGCGCCAGTCGTTTGCCAGCGCATGTTCCTTCAGGGTCTCGTCCGGGTCGACCGCGACCGGATGACTGACAATCGACAGTAGGGGCAGATCATTGAGCGAATCGCTATAGAACCAGGTCTCCTCAAAATCTTCCCACCTGAGCTCGTGTTCTGCGAGCCATTGCTTGAGGCGCGAGACCTTGCCCTCGCGAAACGCCGGCTCGCCTTTGACGCGTCCCGTGAACTCGCCGCCCTTCTCGTCCGGTTCGGTGGCAATGAGGTTCTCGATGCCGACCTACCGGGACATCGGCCAGGTGACCAAGCTGTTGGTGGCGGTAATTACCGCCCTGGCGTCGTCGCGATGGCTTTCCACGAGATCGCGCGATTTCTGTGTGATGATCGGCCGGATCTTCTGTTCCATGAACTCCGCATGCCACTCGTCGAGCTGTGCCCGCGGATGCCGGGACAGCGGTTTGAGCTGGAAATCCAGGAACTCGCGGATATCCAGGGTGCCTGCCTTGTATGCCTCGTAGAATTCACGATTGCGCGCCTCGTAGACTTCGCGATCGAGCACTCCGCGCTCAATGAGAAACTGCGCCCATTCGAAGTCGCTGTCTCCCGAGAGAAGGGTGTTGTCAAGATCGAACAGGACCAGGCGCATTAGAGCTTAGGGAAACGAGAGTGACCGGATCAGATATCACACCGCATCGCGGACGCGTGCAATGCCAGCCTGGCGCGACCCGGGACAGGTGGCGAGCGGACCAGCAAGCAGGCAATGGAAGGACATCGCGCGGGCGCAGATGACGGCGGCAAGCTCCGCTGTCGTCGTCGTGAGTATATCCATATCGCAATCGAATGCATATCGCCGCCGAACTGCTGCCTCAGTCCTGGTTGATCGGCGCGGGCGTCGCCGCGCCGGCCGCGCTTGCGCTTTGTATCATCCGGGCACCCTGGCGGGATCTTCGCGCGTCCGCGCGCCTGCACGTATTTCTCGGCAGCATCGTGGCGCTGGCGGTGCTTTGGCGCATCGGCGCCGATGTGCCGCCAGGTGTCACGCTGCATTTCCTGGGCGCGACCGCAGCGACGCTGATGTTTGGCGCACGGCTGGCGGCGGTGTGCCTGACCGCGTCGGTTGGCATTCAGGTGGCCGTGGGCACGATCGAACCATCGGCTGCCGCATTCGTCGTGATCCTCTGCGCGTTGCTGCCAGTGGCCGTAAGCCGCCTCGCGCAGGTCGCAGTGCAGCGTACGCTGCCGGCGCATCTGTTTGTGTTCATCTTCGCGGGTGCATTCCTGACAGCCGGGCTGTCGATGGCGGCGGTGGCGCTTGCCGCGACACTGGCGCTGGGCGCGGCCGGCGCCGAGCCCGCCCGGGTGCTGCTGGAGCAGCGACTGCCCTATTTCTTGCTGCTCGCCTGGGGCGAAGCCTTCCTCACCGGCGGCGCCGTTACGCTGCTTGCCGTCTATCGCCCGAACTGGCTGCGCGGCGTGGACCACGATCGGCTGCTCTCCGGCTAAGACCGCTCCCCGATTGCGGCAAGCAGCTCCCGGGCAAGCGGCACTGTGACGGGACGTTTTGTTTCCAGAGAGTAACGATCCAGTCCGTCCAGCACCGCCAGCAGGTGCGACATATCCCGTCGCTGGCGAACCAGCAGATAGGTGACGACGTCGCGCGGCAAATCAAAGCCGCGCTCTCGGGCGCGCGATTTCAGTGCCGCAGCCTTCTCTTCGTCGGTCAGCGGTTGCACCTGGTAGCAAAGTCCCCAACCGAGACGGGTGAGCAAGTCTTCGCGCAGATTCAGGCGCGAAGGCGGAGCGCTCCCGGCGGCGACGAATCCGCCATCGCGTTCGCGCACGGTATTGAACAGCCTGAAAGCCAGCGCCTGCCCGGCCGTCGTCAGCCGCTGCACATCGTCGACAACGATGCAGTCGGCGTAATCGGCCTCCTCGCCCGAACCGATGCCCGGATCGTTCGGCAGCACGTATACCTGCCGGCCGGTTTGCGACAACGCCGCCGAGAATGCGGCAAGCAAATGGGATTTTCCGCATCCCGGCTCACCCCAGAGATAAACGAACCGCTCAGTGCTGGCGCCGTCGAGCAGTCGGTGCAGCCTGTGCAGCAACTCGCCGTTGCGCCCGGGGACGAAGTTTTGCAGGCTCGGCGCCGGAACAGGCAGAGCGAACGCAAGCTGGCGCATCACGATTTGTACAGCGTACTGCCCAGATATCGTGAGCGCAGGTGCCGCAGGCCAACCAACAGGGCCGCGCTGGCGGGCAACGCCAGCAGCACCCCGAAGAAACCGAACAGCTGGCCGAAGGCCATCAATGCAAAAATGACCGCGACCGGATGCAGGCCGATGCGGTCACCGATCAGCCAGGGGGTCACCACCATGCCTTCAAGAGTCTGACCAATGCCGAATGCAATCCACACCGGGAGCAACGCCAGCAGGCTCTCGAACTGCACCAGGCCGGACAGGGTGGCCAGCACAAGGCCCACGATCGCCCCGAGATAGGGCACGAAGACCAGCACCCCGGACAGGATGCCGATTGGCAGGGCGAACTCCAGCCCGGCGAGCCACAATGCCACCGTGTAGTAGGCGGCCATCAGCACGATTACCGCAAGCTGGCCGCGAAGAAACTCGCCTAGCACGCGATCGATCTCTGTTGCCATGCTCACCGCAGCTTCATGATGGCGGCGCGGTATGAGTTCCTCAAGCAAATCCACGATCCGATGCCAGTCGCGCAGGAAGTAGAAGAGCACGACCGGCACCAGCAGCAACGTAGTGAAGAATCCCACCAGAGCCAACCCCCCGGTAGTGAGGGTCGGCAGCCAGCGTTGTACCGCCTCCTGGTCGGCGGAAAGCCATTCACGGATCAGCGCCTTGATCTGGGTGAGATCGAGGCTCAGGTCGATGCCCAGCGTGGATGCCAGCCACGGCAGTACCCGGTTGCGCAGCCATTCTACGTAGCCCGGCACATGCTGCAGAAAAGCGGAGAACTGGCTCTCGACCATCGGGAGCACGACCAGCACCAGCCCGACGATCGCGACCAGCAGAAGCGCCAGCACCACAGCCACCGCGACCGTGCGCGGCAGCCGGGGGCGCTCGAGCCTGTCGACCAGCGGCACGCAGATGTACGCAAGAATCGCTGCAAACAGGAACGGGCTCAGGATCGGCGCAAGCAGGAAAAGCGTCGCGCCGATGCCGACAAGCGCCGCCAGATACCAAAGATAGCGGATGGCTCCGAGGGTGGGATCGTTCATGATTTTCTGTAGAATCCGGCTGCGCTGCATTCCGACCGGCTGCGCAGCCGCTATCGGCCGCCAATTTATCCCGAAGCTTCACGTCGCTCAACTTGAACTCCGAAAAGCCCTCCTCGAATTCTTATCGCGACGCCGGAGTCGACATCGACGCCGGAGATCGACTTGTCGACAACATTCGGCCCCTGGCCAAGCGCACCTTGCGCGAAGGCGTGCTGGCCGGCATCGGCGGCTTTGGCGCCCTGTTCGAAGTCCCGAAACGCTATAGGGAACCGGTGTTGGTGTCCGGCACCGACGGCGTAGGCACCAAGTTGAAGCTCGCCTTCCAGCTCGACCGGCATGACACCATCGGCATCGATCTGGTGGCGATGAGCGTGAACGACATTCTGGTTCAGGGCGCAGAGCCGTTGTTCTTTCTCGACTACTTCGCGTGCGGAAAGCTGGACGTCGGCACGGCAACGGCGGTGGTGGGCGGCATCGCGAAGGGATGCGAACTTGCCGGGTGCGCGCTGATTGGCGGCGAGACGGCGGAGATGCCCGGGATGTACCCGCCCGGAGAATACGATCTCGCCGGCTTCGCAGTCGGCGTGGTCGAGAAGTCGGACATTATCGACGGGCGCGCAATCGCTGCCGGCGACGCGGTGCTGGGGCTCGCCAGCAGCGGCGTGCATTCGAACGGCTACTCACTCGTGCGCCGCGTCGTCGAGCGCGCCGGCACCGACCTGTCATCCGATTTCGGCGGACGCACGTTAGGTGACGCATTGCTGGAACCGACCCGAATCTACGTGAAATCCTTGCTCGCAGCGATGAAGTCGGTGCGCCTCAAGGCGCTTGCGCACATTACCGGCGGCGGGCTGGTGGAGAACGTTCCCCGGGTGCTGTCTCAGGAGCTAACCGCCGAACTGGACGGCGGGGCCTGGCCCCGCCCGCCGATTTTCCGCTGGCTGCAGGCGCACGGTAACGTCGCGGACGAAGAGATGCTGCGCGTATTCAACTGCGGAATCGGGATGGTGGTCATCGTTGCCGCCGGTGACGCCGATCGCGCCACGAAGGTGCTGGCGGATCAGGGGGAGCAGGTTTTTGCGCTTGGCCGAGTTCGCGCCCGCCGCGGCGACGAGGCGCAAACGATCGTGTTGTGACCGGCGGTGGGCATGAAACGACTGGTCATTCTGATATCAGGCCGCGGCAGCAACATGGAGGCGCTGCTTGACGCAGGCATACCGGCAGAAATTGCCGCGGTCATCAGCAATCGGCCCGAGGCCGCAGGCCTGAAAATAGCCGCCAGTCGCGGCATCGAAACGCAGGTGCTCGACCATAAGCGCTTCCCTGACCGGGAGAGCTTCGACTCGGCGCTGGCGGACAGAATCGACGCCTATCGCCCGGATCTGATCGTTCTGGCCGGCTTCATGCGCATACTCACCAACCGCTTTGTGTCCCGCTTCGCGGGCCGTGTGCTGAATATCCATCCGTCGCTGCTACCTGCTTTTCCGGGCACCGATACGCATCGGCGGGCCCTGGAGGAGGGCGTGCGGCTGCATGGCTGTACCGTTCACTTCGTGACGCCTGCGCTTGATCACGGCCCGATCATCGTGCAGTCGGCGGTCGCGGTGATGCCCGGCGACGACGAGGCCACGTTGGCGGCGCGCGTGCTGCAGCAGGAACACCTGATCTACCCGGCCGCAGTGCGCTGGTTCGTGGAGGGCAGGCTGTCGATTGACGGTGGCAGAGTGCGCATCGCCGGCAGAATCGAAGCGCCCTCGCCCGTGGTATCGCCGGAGGTTTCCGCATGAGGATGCGCGTCGTCTTGCTGGCGACATTGCTGGGCGCGGCGCTTCAATGCGCGGCAGCATCTCCGCCGAAGCGGGTCGAATTGCGTTTCGAAATCGTCACCGGAAGCATCAAGCTCGGCGAAGGGCGGGAAGTACTGGAACACGACGGAACCCGATACAGCGTGACCAGCCTGTCGGAGCCGGCGGGTATCGCAGCACTGTTCATCGACGATGTGACCCGGGCAAGTCGCGGGCGCGTGACAGAAAACGGACTCAGGCCGGAGTCATTCTCGGAAACCGGCCGAAAGGGCGGCCGGCGCGAGGCGAAATTCGACTGGTCTGCAATGCAGCTGACCCTCACCAGGGGCAAGGAGAAATCGGTGGAAGAACTGCCGCCCGGCACGCTGGACCAGGCCAGTTTCCCCTTCAGTTTTGCCTTCGAGCCCCCCAAAGCGGAGCGTTTTTCTACTCATGTCACCGACGGCAAGCGACTGAAGGAGTATGAATACCGCCTGGTGGGACGGGAGACCCTGAAAACACCCATGGGCAAGATCGAGACGTTGCATTACGAGAAGGTCAGGGACAAGGACGACAAACGCGGCTTCGATGTATGGCTTTCGGTCGAACATCACTACCTGCCGGTACGCCTGCGCTACACCGAGAAAGACGGCCGGCCCTTCGACTCGAACATCGTCGATATCCGAATGCAGTAACGATATGCCAGTCAGTCCCGCGCTGCTGAAGGTCGCGGCAAACGCAGTCGGCCTTGCCTGCAGTCTCGAGCACCCAGCGGATGCAGTGCTTAGGGAGTTTTTCCGCGCCCATCATGAAGTCGGCAGCCATGACCGGACGTTCGTCGCCGATACGGTCTATCTGGTGCTGCGCCACAAGCGGCTGCTGGAGACGATCGTGCCCGAACCCACGCCACGCCGGCTGGCGATCGCCGCGCAGATCAAGCTGCGCGGCCTGTCGATGGCGTCGCTCGAACCGCTGCTTACACCGGAAGACCAGCCCTGGGCGCTGGCGGTGAAGCGCTTCGAGGTAGAGAACCTGCCGCCAGCAGTGCGCCTGTCGCTACCCGACTGGCTCTGGCAGCGGCTGCTGGCGCAGTACGGCGAAGCCGAGGCGACGGCCCTCGCGCGCGCGCTCCTTGCGCCCGCCCCGCTCGACCTTCGCGTGAATTCACTCCTCGCCAGCCGGGACGCTGTCATTACGGAGCTGTCCCAACGTGGAATCGAGGCAGCGCCCACGCCGTACTCGCCGGTGGGCGTTCGACTGGCGGGCAAGCCTGCCATCAACCGCGATCCGCTGTATCTGAGCGGCGCCATAGAAGTTCAGGACGAAGGCAGCCAGCTGCTGGGCTATCTGACTGCACCCAAGCGCCGCGAGATGGTGGTGGACTTTTGCGCCGGCGCCGGCGGCAAGACGCTGTTAATGGGCGCACTTATGCAGAACCAGGGCCGGCTGTATGCCTTTGACGTGTCCCAGAAGCGACTGAACGGTCTGAAGCCGCGATTGAAAAGGTCCGCGCTCTCGAACGTGCACCCGCAGGTCATCTCGAACGAAAAAGACAGCAGAATCAAAAGGCTGTCAGGAAAGATCGATCGTGTACTGATCGACGCGCCGTGCAGCGGACTCGGCACCCTGCGGCGAAACCCGGACATGAAATGGCGCCAGAACCCTGAATGGCTTGGCGAACTGGTGGAAAAGCAGGCGTCGATCCTGGCGGCCGCAGCCAGTCTGCTCAAGCCGGGCGGCTACCTTGTCTACGCGACCTGCAGCCTGCTTAGCGAGGAAAACGAACAGCTGGTGCAGTCTTTTCTCGGTGAGCGGGAGGACTTTCACCTGGAAGACTGCCAATCCGTCCTCGAAGCGCAGCGCATCGACTTGCCGTGCGAGCGGTTCTTTCATGTGTACCCGCACCGGCACGGATGTGACGGTTTCTTCGGCGCAGTCATGCGCCGTGCGCCGGAGCGCTAGTCTCGCGTCAGCGCGTGTCATTCGCAGGCGAACCGCGCCGACCCGTAGCCTGTGCGCGCAAACCTGAGAGGCACGCGGACGGCGTGCCTGCACATTAGTTATCACTTACTTTCGGTTGGTCGCGGTCGATAGACCTCCCGCCCAAGCAGCAGGGCCACGCACGCCCTGACCAAGGCCGCCATCACCACTTCCGGACCCGTTACAAACTGCGATTAGTAGCCGCGAAGCGTCGCCAGTAACGGCGGGTTGGCCGCGCCAAGGTGTTCAGCCCATGTGGCTTTTTCCCGACATCCGCCATCTCGCTTTTCGCGCCACAGGATGGGCGGGTCCGGCTTTGCCGCCCGGCAGGACTCGATGCAGGGTCTTGGTTTTGATGGTCGGGTTCCGCGCCTTGGACGCTTCCCGCGTACCGCTAGCATGCACTGAAGCGCAACAGTTCGTCAGGACCGGGCTTTGCTTGTCAGGCACCGAGGCCGCAACGCGTATGGAGGCCCGGAGGGACATGCCAAAAGAGCATTATTTTCGCCCCGCTGACGCGGAGATAGCTACACGTAGTCGTCTTTTAGCCGCAAGTAGAGAGCACTTAAGTGCATTTTCCAGCGTCCCACTCTTACAAAAATTAACTGTCCGTCAAAGGTCGGTGCTGTACAATCCGCCCAGCTTTAGAACCCGAATCTGATACCGAAGGAACTGCTATATGAAAGGCATTGGGTCAATGGATCTTCCTTGGTGGGTCAACGGCCTCGTCGACCTGCCGTGGTGGGGCTATGTGGTGACTGCCCTGATCCTCACCCACGTCACCATCGCCGCGGTGACAATTTATCTGCATCGGCACTCGGCGCACCGCGCCCTGGACCTGCACCCGCTGGTGTCCCACTTCTTCCGCTTCTGGCTGTGGCTCACGACCGGAATGAAGACCAAGGAGTGGACCGCGATACATCGTAAACACCATGCGAAGTGCGAGACCGAGGACGACCCTCACAGCCCCCAGGTGCTTACACTGAAGAAAGTGTTGCTGGAAGGCAGTGAGCTCTACCGCAAGGAAGCGCTGAACCGGGAAACGCTGGACAAGTACGGCCACGGCACCCCGGACGACTGGATGGAGCGCAAGGTTTACGCACGGGACAGGCTGGGCGTATCCGTGATGCTTGTAACCGATGTGCTGCTGTTCGGACCATTCGGACTGGTGATCTGGGCGGTGCAGATGCTCTGGATCCCGATCATGGCGGCTGGCGTAATCAATGGCGTGGGCCACTACTTGGGTTACCGCAACTACCAGGTCGAGGATGCCAGCACGAATATAGTCCCCTGGGGGATTCTCATCGGCGGCGAAGAACTGCATAACAACCACCATGCGTATGCCTCCTCGGCGCGGCTGTCATCCAAGTGGTACGAGTTCGATATCGGTTGGCTCTATATCCGGGCGATGCAAGCCCTCGGGCTGGCGAAAGTGAAGAAGCTGGCGCCCCAGGTTCGCATGGAAGCGGCGAAGCCGGTGTGCGACCAGGAAACCCTGCAGGCGATTATCACGCACCGCTACGACGTGCTCGCGCGGTTTACCCGCTCGATCAAGGCCACCTGCGCGGACGAGATCCGCAAGCTGGCGGCGCACGGCTCGGCACACGTTCCGGATTTCCGGAAGTTCAAGCGCTGGATGCATCGGGACGACAAGGCTATCAGCGAACAGGATCGCGCCACGATCCTGCAGGCGCTGGAAAAGAGCCGTGTGCTCCGCACCGTCTACACGATGCGTCAGGAACTGTCGGAGTTGTGGCAGCGCTCGTCGGCGACGAAGGAGCAGCTGCTTCAGCAGTTGGAAGACTGGTGCCGCCGGGCCGAGCGGTCCGGCATCGTTCCGCTGCAGGACTTTTCGCGCACGCTTCGCAGCTACGCCTGAGCCGGCTGGCCCAGTCGGCCATCAGAGAACAGAAAAGCCCGCATTCGCGGGCTTTTTGTTTGGTGCCTCAGTCCAGCTATTTAAGCTTTGTTTCCTTGTAGATCACGTGCTTGCGGACAACCGGATCGAATTTCTTGATCTCCATCTTGTCCGGCATCGTGCGCTTGTTCTTGGTGGTTGTGTAGAAGTGGCCGGTACCGGCAGTGGACTCGAGTTTGATCTTTTCGCGCATCGAATATCTCCTGATCTAGGAACGGGTCACACCCGCTCGCCACGGGCGCGCAACTCCGCCAGAACGACGTCAATGCCCTTCTTGTCGATCAGCCGGAGTCCGGCCTGAGATACGCGCATGCTGATCCAGCGGTTCTCGCTTTCCACCCAGAAACGGCGGTACTGAAGATTAGGCAGGAATCGACGCCGGGTCTTGTTGTTGGCGTGCGAAACGTAATTGCCTGTGATCGGCTTCTTGCCGGTAATCTGGCAGACGCGGGCCATGAGCTGCTCCAGGATTCTGAAAAGTCGCGTTTTATAGCATGCTTGCCCATGGCGGGCAAGGCGCGTCGGCCGGAGTAGTCGTACCGGACTGCGCCGGGGGCAGGCATTGCCTCCTGAGGAGGCGGGCCAACCCGGCCCCAGTTGCCGCCCCGCCGGGTTCCATGCGCAGGCTGCTTTCCTTCACTCCTCGCTCTCCGGTCCAGCCTGCAGGCTGCGCGGATGACGTGGCGGCACAGCGTTTCCGCGGCCTGGAACCTTTTCACACGCTCCGCCTGCCGGTGAGCCTCAGCGCCGGATTCGGTGGAAACCCGCCTCCAGAGCGCTTTACAGGCCGGCCGGGGTCGCATACTCTTCCGCTACTGGCATCCCTCAAAGGCTGTCGGTAGGGCGTTGAACCTGCGGGAGAACAAAGGGGGCACCCGTACTGGGGAGGGGTGTAGGACCCGGTCGCAGGCACAAAACAGGATGCATAACCCCAAGCTGGGTCTCATCAGGAGGAGATAAATGAGAAAGGCAAGTATTTTCGCGGCATTGGTTGGTTTGCTGTGCGGCCTCGGCTCGTTCACCGTGTCGGCGCAGGAGATGAAGGCCTACTGGGCGGCCAGCGGCATGTTCGGCCCGTTCGATATCCGTGGCCTGATTCCGAGTCTGCCGGCTGAGCGTTCGCGCATGATCACCATCGGGGTTCCGATGTGGATCATCGACCACCCCAAGGGCATCGTGGTGTTCGATACCGGCAATAACGTCGCCATTTCGGACGGCGGCTGCAAGTCGCACTGGACGGCGGGCAACTGCGACTTCCTGAAGCCCTCGCAGAAGCGCTCCGATGTGATTGACATGCAGCTGAAGAAGCTCGGCTACTCGGTGGACCAGGTCAAAGCGGTCATTACCTCGCATTCCCACCTGGACCACATCGGTAACATCGAAATGTTCCCGAACGCGCTGCACGTGGTTCAAAAGCGCGAGCTTTACCAGGCATGGTGGCCGGAGAAGTTTCAGCGTGGCGGCGCGCACGTGATGGCGGACTACGACGGCGCGCGCGACTTCAACTACGTCGAGCTCGACGGCGACTATGACCTCTTCGGCGACGGCATGATCACCGTGCTCTCCACGCCGGGCCACACCCTGGGCAACCAGTCGCTGAAGCTCAAGTTCAAGAGCGGCAAAACCTTCGTGATCGCGCAGGACGCCATCTGGATGCGCGAAAACCTCGAAGGCTTCCCCGCGGGCCTGAACTACAGCGTGAAGGACTACTTCGCGTCGGTGAACCGCCTCAAGGCGATGCGTGACCTGGAGGACGGCGAACTGTTCTTCGGCCACGACGAGCAGCAGTGGAAGGAAAAAGGCAACAAGTGGTATCGTTGACCCGTTAGACAGGGTCTCAACGGTCAAAGGCCCCCTGCACCCGGGGGCCTTTTTTGCGCCCATAAATTCGAGAAGTTCGCATGTCCGCAGCAATCTCGCTAAGCCACGTTTCAAAGCGTTACGGTTCCCGATACATCATCCACGACGTCTCCTTCTCGGTGGAAAAGGGGGAGATCGTGGGATTTCTCGGTCCCAACGGCGCAGGCAAGACCACCACCATGCGCATGATCGCCGGGTACACCACGGCGACATCCGGAACGGTCAAGGTTGCCGGCTTCGACATGGCCACGGAGAACGAAAAGGCGGCGCAGCGTATCGGCTATCTCCCCGAGCATCCGCCGCTCTATGACGTTCTCGACGTGACCAGCTACCTCCGCTTCGTTGCCAAGGTTAAAGGCGTGACGCCGGCACGTCAGAACAGCGACCTCGAGCGGGTGATCTCTGCCTGCCATCTAGAAGCGGTGACGAGCCGGGAGATCTACAAGCTATCGAAGGGATACCGGCAGCGGCTCGGCCTTGCCCAGGCACTGCTCGGCGAGCCCGACGTACTGCTGCTGGATGAACCCACCGCGGGGCTCGATCCGGGGCAGATACATGAAACGCGGGAAGTGATCCGTTCGTTCGGCAACAGCCACGCCGTCCTGCTGAGCACGCACATTCTTCACGAGGTGACGCTGATCTGCGACAAGGTGGCTATTATCAGCCAGGGCCGCCTGCTGGCGGTCGACTCCCCTTCGAAGCTTCAACAGGCATCGCAGGAAACCAACCGGGTGAGCATCGAAGCCACCGCCCCCAAGGAGGCTCTCGAGCAGACGCTGCGCGGTGTTGACGGCGTCCAGGAAGTACACGTTACGCGTGCGCCGGGCGCGGACCTGCGGCATCGCGTGGAATGCCTCGTCGAAGTGGGCGGCGACGTCGAGAGCCGCATTGCACGCGCCGTCGCCGGCCGCTGGGAACTGCATTACCTCGAGCGCCAGCAGCCCACGCTGGAGAACGTGTTTCTGCGCTATGTCAGCCAAGGACAGCAACGAGGGGAAACACAATGAATGGCGCCCTGGCCGTCTTCCAGAAGGAACTGATTACCTACTTCCGGTCGCCGATCGCGTATTTCGTTGTCGCAGTCTTTCTGCTCGGCACCGGCTATTTCTTCACGTACAACGTGTTCCTGACGGGCGACGCCACCATGGACGAAACCTTTCGGAACATGGGCGTGCTGCTGACCCTGGTGATTCCGGTCATTACGATGCGCCTGTTTGCCGCGGAGTACAGCGCCAAGACGATGGAGTTGCTCGCAACGCTGCCGCTGCGGCCGTGGCAGATCGTTGCGGGAAAGTTCATGGGCGCGATGACAATGTTCGGTTTGATCATTGTCGGCACCCTTGTAAACCTGGTGCCGCTTTACCTGTATGGCAATCCCGAAACCACGACGATCCTTTCGGGCTACATCGGCTTCGCGCTGCTCGGCATGGCTTGCCTCGCGATAGGGCAGTTCTTCTCCGCCCTCACCCAGAATCAGATCATCGCGGCGCTGATTACGGTGCCGGTACTGCTCGGCTTCTGGTTCATCGGCAACCTTCAGAACTTCCAGACATCCGCCGTGCTGCAGGAACTCTTCGCCTACCTGTCTTTCTCGCTTCACTTTGGCGATTTCATCCGCGGACTTGTTCGCAGCGAAGCCGTAGTGTTTTATCTGGTGGTGTCGGCGATCGCGTTGTCGCTCAATGCCGCCTATCTACAGTGGCGACGTTGAAATGGATACCTCGTTTCGTTCGGTTCTGATTCTCCTTGCGGGCACAGGCCTGCTGGCAGCCGCGCTTGCGCTGGACGCAATACTGGTCGAGGGGAAACCTTGGACACTTCCGCTCGGCCTAGCAGGAACTTCCCTTATGCTATGGGGGGCCTATCGGCTGAGAGAATACCTGGCGGCGCTGATGAGCGGTCGTCGCGCCCACATCATCCTCCACACGGTCGGCCTGCTCGGAATACTGCTTGCACTCACGTACTTCTCGGTACGCTATCCGCTGCGCGCGGATCTGACCGAAGCAGGGCATTATTCCCTGTCTGCACAGACGGTGCAGATGCTTGAACGACTCGACAAGCCGGTCCGCATAACATTCTTTCACGATCCGCTGATGCGGGAGACAGTCGAGCTCTACCAGCAGATCGCTTCGAAGAGCAAACACATCGAGCTAGACCTGTACGACCCGATGCTGAATCCGGCACAGGCGCGCATGCGAGGGGTGGAGTTTGCGGGCACAGCCATCATGGAGAGCGAGGGCCGCAACCTTCAGGTACACGGGGCAAGCGAAACGGACATCGCGAATGGCATTCTGAGAGTCTCTCAGGGTATCCAGCAGCTGGTTTGCTTTCTGGACGGTCACGGAGAACCCGACCCGTTCAGCCTCGAATCGCACGATCACCTCGAGGGAACCGCAGGTCACTCTCACGGACTGGGCGCAAAGATCGTCGTTCACGAGCGCCACGGGATGGCGCGGGCGCGCAACGCGCTGGAAACCATGAATTTCGCCGTCGAGAAGCGCACGCTGCTGCAAGGGTCGACGTCGATCTCGGAGTGCGCGGTGCTGGTGGTTGCCGGGCCGAAAACCTCGCTCCTGCCGCCTGAGGTCGCCACTATCCGGACGTTTCTCCAGGAAGGGGGCAATGCGCTGTTCATGTTCGACCCCTTCGTCAAGAGCGGCCTGGAGCCCGTGCTACGGGAACTCGGCGTCGTCGCGGACGAGAATATTGTCATAGACCCTGCCAGCCACTTCTGGGCAGATCCCTCTTCCCCGGCAGTCACGGATTACAACCGGCATCAGGTTACGCGCGAGTTGCCGCTGACCTTTTTTCCGGGTGCGCGGTCGTTGTCGCCTACTGACCAGCGGGCGCCGGGTGTAGCGGCCATTCCGCTGGTGAATACGAGCAAGCAAAGTTTTGGCGAAACGTCGCCCGACAGCGCCGAGTTTACCGAGGGCAAAGACACCCGCGGACCGCTGACCCTGATGGTCATTCTCAACCGACGGCCTGCGACCGCCGCCACCGAGGAACTGCTGGGGGGCGGATCGGGGGCTGCGGAACGTGCGTCAGAACAGGCAAACGCGGGCGAGAAGCGCTCCCGGATCGCGATCATCGGAGACTCCGATTTCGCGACGAATTCCTTCTTTCACATCCTCGGTAATGGCACTCTTTTCCTCAATACGGTCAGTTACCTTGCATCGCAGGAGAACCTCATCGGCCTTGAACCCCGCTCGTACGATCCGCCGAGGGTGAATCTCACGAACAGGCAAATGAAAGGCGTGTTCGTGCTGTCGGTGATTCTGATCCCCGCGCTGCTGGGATTGATCGGAACCGCCGTGTGGTGGAGGCAGCGGTGAACCTGTCGGGCCGGAAGCTTGTCATCGTTTGGACCGGCCTTGCACTGGCAATTGGAGCGATCGCCGCGCTTGAATACCGGGACCGCATGCAGGCGGAATCGGTCGCAGAAGAAGAAGCCAAGGCCCGATTTCGCTGGCTGGTGCCTGCGCCGCTGGAAGAGCTTGGCGCGGTCGAAATTGCGTACTCGGGCCAGGTCCACCGGTTCGAGCGGGACGCGAAGGGCATCTGGTTCTACCACGCGGCCCACCAGCAGCCTGATCCTGCCGAGGGGCATCAAGCCGATCCCGGAACTGCGGAGCACATAGAAAAAGCACTGAAGGCGTTCGCCCGAACGCGGCGCGAACGCAGCTTCGAATTCCAGGCCCAGTCGGATGAGTATGGAGTCGTTTCGCCGAAGATGTTCGTGATGGTGTATAAGCCGGGAGAAACGCAACCTCTGGCCCGCTACGCAATCGGACATGTCGCGCCGGACGGACTCAGTCGCTACGTGCTGGTCATCGGCACCCCAATGGTAGTAACCATCGCCAATTACCAGGTCGAGAATCTGCTGCAGCTGATCGATTCGGTCGGCGACAGTGCGGGCTGACGTTCCGGCGCGTGTGCGCGCCCGTTGGGCGCCGGACTCTCGTTGCCACGCTGACGACGGCGGGATATTCATGGAAAGCCAGTTGTTCGCACTGGTCGTTGATGACGGCGTGGCGCGCGCCGCGCCAACGCATCGTCGGGGCGCTGTACTTCCACCTGCCCAGGAGCCGATCGGAGTTACCTGATTTGCACGGCAACCATGTGGCGAAGCTCATCAGTCAGGCGTAGATCGTGGCCTTCTGCAATGTCGCCGGGCATGGCCCTTCAGATTTTCAGTCTGGTATTCGTGCTGGCCTCGTTTGCACCCGGAGTAGACGCACGGGACGAAGGCAAGCTGTTTCTGGCTACTTTCACGATCGACGGACCGCAGGTGAAATTCTGGATCGATCTCGGCCCCGGAAGCCAGCAATCGTCGCCGGACGCCAACGCAAATGAGACGAGTCAGTCACGAACGTGGAACAAGCAATTGGGTGTTCCCACGCAGCCTGCGATCCTGATCACGGCGGACGGAAAACCGTGTGTGCCATCGGCAACCCGCCCGTCCGACGCCGCCGAGCATCAAGTCAACAGGCTTTTGCTGACGTACACGTGCAGCGGCGCGGCGAGACACTACGTGGTGCGGTGCCGAATGTTCGACTGGCTTGGCAGCAATCACCGCACGTTGACGCTGATCTCCTGGCCGGGGGGCACGCAGCAATTTACGTTCGACCAAGCATCGGCGGCGCTGCGTCTTGACCTCGACAGAGGAATCGTCAGCCCTGCGAATGAGCCGGGCCTGCTTGCCGGGGCGCAGAGCGTCGCGTTGTCGGGTCTGTCGGTGTTGTGCCTGCTGTGTATTGCGCTGACCTCGCGTCGCTGGCGGACGGCAGCGATCAAAGTCGGCCTGTTTGCATTGTCGTCAAGCTTGGCAATCGCCGCCGCCGCGCACGCTGCCTGGACGCCCGCGCTCACCGTAACGATTTCGCTGATGGCCGTTTCGGTAATGCTCGTCGCGGCAGCCAATCTCGTTTCGGCATACCGTGAACGGGCGCACTGGTTTGCGGTGTGCGTCCTCGGGGTTTTTCACGGATTCGCGTTTGCCGATGTGCCTGTACAGTCGGTGTCGGGCGAAGCGGCAAGCCTCAGTCCGTGGCTGGCGTTTGGCGCCGGGACGACACTCGGGCTGTTCGGCGTATTCCTGCTCTTGCAGCCCTTACTGAACTGGATGCGCAGGTACCCATGGGAGGAGCCGGCAGTCGCGGCGCTTTCCTGGCTGTCGCTTGCTGCAGGGCTTGCCTCGGTTGTGGTGTCTTTCATCTTCCGGTAGCGGGTCAAAGCAGGCCCCGCTCGGAAAACGACATGGCCGTACCGCGTCCGACTATGAAGTGGTCCAGTACGCGAACGTCCACGGTCGACAGTGCCTGCTTCAGCGCCTGAGTCAGCAGTTCGTCGGCACGGCTTGGTTCGGCAAGACCGGACGGATGATTGTGCGCAAAGATCACAGACGCCGCATTGAGCGCCAGTGCGCGCTTGACGACTTCCCGTGGGTAGACGCTTGTCTGGGTCAACGTCCCGGAGAAGAGTTCCTCTACCGCGATCGCCCTGTTCTGCGCGTCGAGGAAGATCGCGGCGAAAACTTCGACCGGCCTGTTCTGCAGGGACAACCTTAAATAGTCGCGTACCGCCTGCGGCGAGCCGAGTTGAACGCCCGCCTTCAACCCGTCGGCGAGAATGCGCCTTGCCATCTCGATAGCCGCCTGCAGCTGTACGAACTTTGCCGGGCCCAGCCCTTTGAAGCGCGAAAGCGCATCGACATCGGCGGCTGCGACTGCCGACAGCGAACCGAGGCCCCCAATCATGTCTCGAGCAAGCTCGAGAGCGCTCTTGCCGGCCACGCCGGTGCGCAAGAAGATGGCGAGCAATTCGGCGTCGGACAGTGCGCCAGCCTCCTTGGCGATCAGTTTCTCCCTTGGACGATCATCCTCAGGCCAATCCTTGATTCCCATCCGAGTCCTTTGCATGCAGCCGGCTGTCTGTCCGCCCGCCCCGGCGCCCAACTGGACCGTACTGGCGACATACCTTGCTCGCAGAACGATCCGTACCGTCAAACGGGCGGTTCAGCCAAATGCCAGCGGGGGCCGGTGCCCGCCTGCCGCCTGCGCATACTCCTGCCTTACCCCATCACCCCGCAACCTTTTCCTACTCCTGTCAGCCGGTTACACTGCTTGGCTTGGAATCGTTTACCCTTTCGCCATGGCTGATCTGACTGGCAAACGACTGCTGCTCGGCATAACCGGGGGAATAGCGGCCTACAAGGCGGCGGAACTCGTGCGCTTGCTGACCAAGGACGGAGCCGACGTACAGGTCGTTATGACCGACGCGGCCTGTCGGTTCATCACCCCGGCCACAATGCAGGCGTTGAGTGGCAAGCCGGTTTTCGTCGACATGTGGGGCGCCGGCGTAGACGACGGCATGCCGCATATCGAGTTGACGAGGGGCTGCGATCTCGTCCTCGTCGCGCCAGCGACGGCGGATTTCCTTGCGAAGCTGGCGCATGGTCTGGCCGATGATCTTCTTTCAGCGCTGTGCCTCGCGCGCGATTGCCCGCTGATCGTTGCCCCGGCGATGAATCGCCAGATGTGGGAGAACCCGGCCACCCGGCGCAACATGCTGCAGCTTCGGGAGGATGGAATCGGTATCGTGGGACCTGACAGCGGGGAGCAGGCGTGCGGTGAGGTGGGCGCAGGCAGAATGGTGGAACCGGTCGACCTGCACACAGCGACTACGGCCTGGTTTCGGCCCAAGATCCTGGTTGGCGTCCGCGTCTTGATCACCGCCGGGCCGACCTTTGAACCGATCGACACAGTGCGCGGCATTACCAATCGCAGCTCAGGACGCATGGGGTTCGCAGTGGCCAGAGCCGCCCGTGAAGCGGGCGCGGAGGTAACCCTCATTTGCGGCCCGACAGCGCTGGAGGCCCCTCGGGACGTCGAGCGAATACGGGTGGAGACCGCCCAGGAAATGATGGACGCCGTGCTCGGCAGGGTCGATCGCTGCGATGTTTTCATCGGCGTTGCCGCGGTCGCTGATTTCAGGGTAAAGGCCCGTAGTACCACCAAGATCAAGAGAAGTTCGCAAACCCTCTCGCTGGAATTGGAACCCAACCCCGACATACTGCAGGCGGTCGCCTCTCGCCCTTCGCCGCCGTTCTGCGTCGGCTTTGCCGCGGAGAGCGAGAATCTCGAAGAACACGCAGCACAGAAGCGCCGCAAGAAAGGCATTCCGCTGCTGGCCGCAAATCTTGCGCAGGAAGCGATTGATTCCGAGGACAACGAGCTTGTACTGATCGACGATGGCGGCATCCAGCGTCTGAAGAAAAGCCCGAAAATCGACCAGGCGCGCACATTGATCAACCACATGGCCAAGCTCTACAGGAGCGCCCAGGCCACCGTAAGCGCCCGGGACGGGCGCAAGGTGCTCGCATCGCGATGAGGCAGATCGACGTTCGGGTTCTCGATACGCGCCTCGAGGAGTTGCTGCCCAGTTACGGCACACCCGGCTCTGCAGGGCTGGACTTGAGGGCCTGCATAGACGAACCTCTGGTTCTGGAATCCGCCAAGACTGCGCTCATCCCAAGCGGTATTGCGATTCACCTCGCCGATCCTGAACTAGCAGCCATGGTCTTGCCACGATCGGGGTTGGGTCACAAGCACGGGATCGTTCTTGGCAACCTGGTGGGCTTGATCGATTCGGATTATCAGGGCCAGATATTCGTGTCCGTCTGGAATCGCAGCCAAGCGTCGTTCGTGCTTAACCCCCTGGAACGCATTGCGCAGCTGGTCGTGGTTCCTGTCGTTCAGATTGCATTCAACGTCGTCCCTGATTTTCAGCGGAGCCATCGCGGCGCGGGCGGGTTCGGAAGCACGGGAACGCAGTAAGGCAGCCTGCGCAGGACAACAAGAAAAGGGCCGGCAATTGCCGGCCCTAGCTTTTTCCCAATCGGGCGCGTCGCCGAACCTTCAGGATCGCAGCGAGCGCCTAGGACTGGCAGAGCTACAGGCGTGGAGATGCTGGCGCGCCCCCCGTGAGTCTCGACGCAGCCGCATAAGCCAATCGCCCCAGCAGGCGCGCTCTCAGTTGACTTGCGGGAACACCGGAAGTTCGTTGTTCTTGATGTACGGATCGGGAACTTCTCCCTCCTTGATACGACGAGCCTCTTCCCAGCGCAGGAAAGTCAGCACAGCAAGGATTTGATCCGCGGACATCGTGGTTCCGAACGCGCCCATCGTACCGCCGCGGCTCTGGGGAATGCCCGCGGCGATCACTGCATAGATTTCTGCGTTCGTATTCCCCGTGTAACCGAACTTCCCGCAGGTCAGACACGGACCTTTGCCCCCATGGCCGTCGCCGCCATGGCAGAAGGAGCAGCGCTGCGCGTACAGGCCGCGACCTTCCTTTACGATCTCCATGTTATTGGTCGGCAGCTCCATATCATTGGCATTCATCTTGTGCTGCGCCATGGCCGGTCCCGGCACCAGCAAAGTGGCACCGACCCCGATGGCCAATGCAAACAGAGCGAGCTTGATAGTCCTTGCGATCATCGCCTTAACTGTACGAATCGACATCTGACACAACCTCCCTGGGTGCAACCTACTCAGAAAAAGGTGGATAGAACGGGACGCCATACTTCTCCACGATCTGCTTCATTTTACCGTTTGCCAGCAAATCTTTTGTCCCCTTGTTGAGGAACTGGATCAAGGACTTGTCTTCCTTGCGCACGATATACTTGAGATTCCAACGCTGTCCGGGCGGCGGTACATACCCGTCCACCATCTTGAAGTCCCGATCGGGATACTCCCGCTTCGCCACGGCAATGGCGGTGGCCCAAACGATGGCCGCGTCGATCCTGTCTTCGGACATTGCCTTCATGATTCGGCGATTGTCCAGGTGCAGATCGCGGGGGATGTTATTGGTGAACAAGTAATCGTCAATCGGGGTGGACATTGCGACGCCCACCTTGATGTTTGCCTTCTTCAGTTCTTCCAGCGATTTCAGGCCGGACGCCTTGCCTTGGGTTACCAGCACATAGCCCAGCCCCATATAGCCGTCGCTGAACGTCAGGCGGCCCATCAGCTGGTCATCGTCGCCGGAATCCGACACGCCGAGAAATACCTCGCATCGTCCCTTCATGATCGAATTGCGAAGGGCGCGCGACATGCCGCCACGTGTGCCAGTGTCGGCCCAATACATCTCGAGGCGCATGCCCGCGCTCTCGGCCAGCGCCTCCATGATTTCGACGTCAAAACCGGGGGGATTGCTGTTTTGCGCGGAATACGGGTAGTCGTAGGGATCTGCGCAAGCGGTCAATTTGCCTTTGGCTTTGGCGCGCTCCAGCGTATCAGCGATTTCATCCGGATCGACAGCCTGGGCGGCCGCCCCGGACATCCAGAGCCAGAACATGGCGCCGATACCGGCGGCCCTAAAAGCTTTGCTCAAAATTTCCTCCTTGCGATTTCATGATCTTCCGGCGTCGCCCCCACCCCCTGCACAATGAACGTCGTGGCCCGCGCCCGGTTTACGTTCCGCACGCGGTCCGACGAATCAAGCACTTGACCTGCGCTCACCGCAAAAAAACAAGGGAGGGCGTTACGCCCCCCCTTGCTCACTTAACTGCCTTGCTGCTGCGACTTGCCTGAGCCTTCCCGGTCGATCAGTCGACCGCGAAGACCATCAGGCCGCCGCCCTTGTTGTGAGTCTTCAGGAACTCACTGTAGTACAGCGGCCAGATACCGCCGCCGCCCGCACCGTAGACGATCGCGACATACTGCTTGCCGTTCTTGGTGAAGGTGGTCGGGTTGCCGTGGATTCCAGAGCCAACCTGGAAGGCCCACAGGTGCTCGCCGGTCTCATCGTTGACAGCGTTGAAGTAGCCGTCAGGATCGCCGTAGAACACCAGGCCGCCGCCAGTTGCCAGCATGCCGCTGGTCGCCGGCCAGCTTTGCGGCTTGGTCCAGGCCAACTTGCCGGTCGCCGCGTCGAAGCCCTTGATCAGACCAGCACCCGCGTTGAAGGTGATAACCTTCGCACCCAAGTACCATTCGCCGCGCTTCCACTCCATCTTCTTCGCTTGCAGGTCCATCGCGAAGTCGTAGATCGGGACGTAGGCCATCTTCGTGCGGTGGCTGTACGCCATCGGGTGCCATTCCTTGCCGCCGTCCAGCGAGGGGGCGATGTCGGTGGTCACCTTGTCATACACCACGTCCTTTTCCGGCCAGTTGTAGATCGGCTTGCAGTTGTTGGCCGGGGTGATCGGCTTGGTCCAGTTGATCCGCTGCATCGCGGTAACCCAGATGCACTTGTGCTCGTTGCCGGACTTGGTGCGGACCGTGTTGGCGCGGTCGATACCGTAGATATGGCCGTTACGATCGGCATGGAGCCACATCTTCTTGCCGCCCAGATCGACGAGGATATTCTCGTTCACGCCGTCGTAGTCATACGGATCATTCGGCGTGTAGTTGAAGTAGCTCTTGATCTTGCCGGAATCGGCATCGAGGACCAGCGTAGAGTTGGCAAACAGGTTGTCGCCCAGACGCACGTGACGGTCGAAGTCCGGACCCGGGTTGCCGATCGGCCAGAACAGGGAGTTGGTCTCCTTGTCGTACGAACCGGTAATCCAGGCAGAGCCGCCGCCGTACTTCCAGGACTCGCCAGCCCAGGTGTCATTGCCAGGCTCGCCCGGCCCCGGGATCGAGTAGGTCTTCCAGGCCGGGGCGCCGGTGTCAGCGTCGATCGCCGCCACCCAGCCACGCACACCGTATTCCGCACCCGCCGTGCCGAAAACGATCTTGTTGTTGACCGCCAGCGGCATGATGGTGAAGGTCTCGGCGTAGGTGTAGTCACCCATCTTCTTGTCCCAGACCACCTTGCCGGTCGTGTTGTCGAGCGCCACGATGTGCGCATCCAGCGTCGCCAGGTAGACCTTGTTCTTGTAAACGGCCACGCCGCGGTTCACGACGTCACAGCACAGTTTCGGAAACACGTCGCCCGGCAGTTCGCGCTCATACTTCCACGCCACTTTGCCGGTGGCCGCGTCGACGGCCAAGACCTTGTTGAACGACGTCGTCACGTACAGCACGCCGTTGACCGCCACGGCCTGGCTGTCCTGGCCTTCAAGCACGCCGAAAGACAGGTTCCAGACTGGACGCAGGCTCTTAACGTTGTCCCGGTTCACTTGGGACAGCTGGCTGTAGCGCGTCATCTGGTAGTCTTTGCCGTAGTGCAACCAGTTCTGCGCGTCCTTGTCAGCGTTCAGAAGCATGTCGTCCGTGACGTAGTTCGGATAGAGCGTTGACTCCAGCCTATCCACACCGATCGCGGAGACCGTTCCCGAAGCGCCGATCGCCGCGAGCGCGACGACGGACAACGCAGCACGTTTGAAGTGCAACGATTGCTTCACCATTTAAAGACACCTCCCGAGAGGAAACACGCGGGCCATTACTTCGCGACGCCGCGTTTTGGTTTTTGATTTACTGCTTGGCGCGTAAAGCCGAAACACAGCCTGAGAAATCAGAACGGAAAAGCTTTACGACCGTCCAAAAATTTAGAGGAACCCCTCCCCCTTGTCAACAAGAAACTTGCCTTAAACCCGCGACAGACTTGGGTTTGACAATTTTGTGCGACGCACCATCAAAACTGAATCTGACTACATGACGAGCAGATTTTCGTACCGGAACACGAGCGCTCCAACCGACGCGATTTCAGCCTTCGGTACGGCATTGCCGGCCACGAGATGGGTATTCACCGCGTTAGCAGGACTCGCGCTATTGCTGATAACCGCGATTTTCCACCCGGTCGGCATTGCCGATCCGCTGCTGACCTATCCCTTGAAGGTGGGCGGGCATCCGGTGCGCGTCGAACTCGCCAACACCGAAGAAAGCCGGCGACAGGGCCTGATGTTCAGGCGGCGCCTGGCCGACGATCAGGGAATGCTTTTTGTATACGAAAAGCCGGAGCCGGTCGCAATGTGGATGCGCAATACCTACGTGCCGCTGTCGGTCGCGTTCATCGACGAATCCGGCCGGATTCTGAACATCGAGGACATGACACCGCTCACCGACACCACCCATGCCTCACGCGGCAGCGCAAAGTATGCGCTCGAGGTCAACCGCGGCTGGTTTGCGCAGCGCGGCATCAAGCCGGGGGACAGAATCGATGGATTGAAGTCGCTGCCAGGTCCGCGTTGATTGGGTGCTGCCCCGCGACTGGCAGGCGGTTACATACTGAAGTAGATTTGCGGATGTGCGCCCGCGGCCATGAAGAACAGCATCGGTATCGACAACGCCGTGTTGAGCCGCGACGTGATAAACGCCACGCGCCGCGCCTTGGCCTTCTCCTGCTCGCTGGCAGCAACTAGTCCGAGGAGCTTTTTTTGGCTCGGCCAGATCACGAGCCATACGTTGAGCAGCATGATGGTGCCCAGCCAGGCCCCAATCCCGATTGCCGCGCGGCTCGGTCGCAGCAGAAAAGCATCCATAAAGTTCCCGCCCAGAAGGGCCGCGCCGGCGAGCCAGGTAACGACGGCAGCCCAGCGGAAATACAGCAAGGCCCGCGGCACAATGTGCCGGCCGATGCCTGCGGCGCTGCCATCGTTCTGCGCCGCTGCCATCGCTGGCACCTGCACGAAGTTGAAGTAGTAAAGCAAGCCGAGCCACATGACCCCGGCAAGCAGGTGCACCCAGCGGGCGATCGCAGGCATGAACTCCATCATGCCCCCAACAGAATCCGCACGAACGCGTACAGACCCGCCGTCAGCGCCAGCCCGAGGATCACGGTACCCCACAAAGAGTCCAATGGATTTCGCAAGCCAATCCCTCCGCCAACTACGGCCGGCAGTCTAGGGGGCGACGGGGCGCAACGCAATCAAGCGCATGGCGGCATCTTCAACGGCGAGCCCTGGCCGCCGCGGCAGGACCCGGTTCATGCGGCCACACCCCCTCCACGAAAAAAAGGGGCTTGATCAAAGCCCCTTTAACGCGCTGCGCCGTTTCAACGCGGCGGCGCGCATCAGCCGAAGTTCTGGGCGGCGAAATCCCAGTTGACCAGATTCCAGAATGCTTCGACGTACTTCGGTCGCGCATTCCTGTAGTCGATGTAGTACGCGTGCTCCCAGACATCACAGGTGAGCAGCGGCTTGTCACTACCCGTCAGCGGCGTTCCCGCATTCGAGGTGTTGACGATGTCGACCGAACCGTCCGGCTTTTTCACCAGCCAGGTCCACCCCGAGCCGAAATTACCCGCAGCGCTCTTGGAGAAGTTTTCCTTGAAGGCGTCGAAAGACCCGAACTTCTTCTTGATCGCCTCGGCCAGCTTGCCTTTCGGCTCGCCGCCGCCCTTTGGGGACAGGCTGTTCCAGTAGAAGGTGTGGTTCCACACCTGGGCCGAATTATTGAAAATGCCGGCCGATGATTTCTTGATGATGTCCTCCAGCGACGCCTTCTCGAATTCCGTGCCCTTGATCAGGTTGTTGAGATTGGTCACATAGGTCTGATGATGCTTGCCGTAGTGGAACTCGAGCGTTTCCTTCGAGATATGCGGCTGAAGCGCATCCATGGCGTAAGGTAGCGGAGGAAGCTGATGTTGCACGGGGTCTCTCTCCTTTCACATTCCAGTCAGATAAGGGGCACAACAGTCTAACGGAATGCGTCGATGGAAAGAACCTCGGGTCGATCAGGGCCTTTACGTCGCCTCTACCGCGGCAATCAGGGCGCTGGCATCGTTGCGCCCCATGTATTGGGTTTGGCTGCGAATCGAGCGTTCGACCAGTTCGCGCGCAATTGACTGCGGGTCGCTCCACTGGCCAAGCGTCTCGCGCATAGCCTGGTCGCCAAGCACTTCCCACACACCGTCGCTCACCATCAGAAAGGTGTCACCAGGCTGCAGTTCGCCATCCGCGAAGTCGACAACCAGATGGGTGTCGAGCCCGACCGCGCGCTTCAACACGTGGCGCATGTCCCTCCGAGGCCAGGTATGGTCCGCCGTCAGCTGTTTGAACACGCCGCCGCGCTTTCGGTAAACGCGGGTATCGCCGACATGCGCGAGATAGTAATTTCCTCCGGTGAAGAAAAGCATCGACAGCGAGGCCACGACACAATCGCCATCTCTTTCGCGTGTGTTCTCCACCAGCAGCCAGTCGTTCAGCGATCGCAATACGCAGTCGACCGAACGGCTGACTGGCCAGTCGGCCGGGGTGGAGTAAAAATCGCGCAGCAGGGACCGGACCACCATCTCCGAGGCGCGCCGCCCCTCGCCGGTCCCGCTGGTGCCATCGGCAAGCGCAAGCGCCATGCCGCGCATTCCGGCGTCCGGTTCGACTTCCGGCGTGACGATCGAATAGAAGTCCTCGTTGCGCTTGAATTCCGTCCCGAGACTTGCGTGGCCAAGGCGCAGGGCGAGTCGCGGCCGCTTTCCTTCCACGGGCAGACGCTGAAGCGGCACCACCATCGCCGACAGATCTTTTTCCATGTCCGCAGCTTAACCCGAGTTTCGCAGCCGCCGTCGGGCGTACGCAGGAGAAACGCCGTCCATCCCGCCCCCGATTACCGCGCGACAACGCGGGCTCGGGCAGTGCCACCCCCGCCCGGCAACAGCGCATTCGCCTCGACTGCCGCAATGGCCTTTGCCTGGTTCAGATCCTCGGTATAGCCGCTGGCGTACAGGCAACACGCAAGCTGGTTGATCAGTGGATGGGGGATCGCCGCTTCCCCGCCCAGGGCCTGCCTGATCCAGCCCGCGGTTGCCGGCGCGTCCGTTCCAGTGGGCAGACCCACGTTCAGGCGCGAGGGCAGCGCCTCCTCCTCGAACAGAACGGCGCAGCCACCATCGTGAAAGTGCGTCATTCGCGGGCGCCTGCGCGGATTGGCGAACGATTCGCCTTCGGTACTTCTAAGCAGCAGGGCGTCATAGCCTGTTTCCAGAAAGAACGTCTCGATCTTTTCCAGGAATGCCGCCTGAGACGCGCTCACTACACGCACCGATTCGCCCTGAAAAGGGTCGAGCAGCTTGACCAGATTGTGTGCTGTGTTCTTCACGCCGAGCCGGCTGCGCAGCGACAATAGCGGGGCCAATCCTGGCGCCAGCACAGCGGTGGGCACAAACGCGAGCATTTCCTCGTCGAGCACGTGCTGCGCCTGAGCAAGCGAGGCACAGGGCATCGTCCCCAGCTCGCGCAGAATGTAGACAGTCGCCACCCTGCCACCGCCCTCCAGCGTGCCGTGAACGAGGACCGGAATGCGCAGCCGCTGCAGTATCACCAGCAGCAGCGGCAGCAGGTTGGCTTGGCGGCGAGCCCCGTTGTAGCTGGAAAACACCAAGGGCTTGAGCGCGCCTGCCGGGGGTATCAGCGAGTAAACACGCTCGGATAGCGCGCGATGGAAACCAAGCAGTTCGGCCGCGCTTTCCGTCTTCAGGCGCAGCGCCGTCAGTACGGCGCCCAGCTCCAGGTCGGGGATGCCTCCATCGAGCATCGCAGCGAACAATTCATAGGCCGACTCCTCGGGCAGGTCTCTGGTATCGCCAGCACCGTGCGCAATGTCCCTGATATACCGCCCGAGGTTCACTCTTTCGCTCCCGCATCTTGTCGCCAGGTCGCCACGCAGTGATCCATGGCTGTTAAGACGCACTCAGCAACGCGTGTGCCAGACTGGAACAGCGACATCTGCCGAGGATTTGGTTGATTTTCGCGCAGGCGCCGCTCTCTGTCGGTGCAGGCTGACGCCTCCCCGCATTGAATTGGTGCGCGGCAAGGCAACGAAAGGTGGCGCACCAGTCCGTCCGACGTAACGTCGATGGGAGAGGGGGGACGTCAGCATCTGGCACTTTTCGCATACTTGGTCCAGACGCAGACGTTGAGCAGACGCAGCTCCGGCTCTGTGCTTGCCGCAACTCTGGATCCCCTTGCCCTTAGGCAAGGCAACCTTCCAGGGGCGCCGTGCAGGCAAGGTCGGCGGCAGTCGCTGAGATGCTGGCCTTGCTGCTACAGATTGACCGTATGCGCCGCGACCCTTTCAGATGCAACGGCTTCGATTTACTTCCCTACCGGACAGCATCGACAAGCTTAACGTGCCGAGAAGCACGATCCCCGCGGTAACCCATGTGGACTACTCGGCGCGCATACAGACGGTGCATCGGGAGACCAATCCGCGATTTCATGCGCTGATCAGCCGGTTCAAGCAGACAACCGGCTGTCCGGTGCTGGTGAATACCAGCTTGAACATCCGTGGCGAGCCGATCGTCGCCTCGCCGGAGGATGCTTTTCGCTGCTTCATGGCCACCGATGCCGAGCTGCTGGCCTGCGGCAACTGCATCGTGCGCAAGGACGCCCAGGACCCCGTGCTGAAGAAGGATTATCGCGGCGAACTCGCCCCCGACTGACCGGCGCGCGACGGACCGGCGGGCGCGGCCCCGCCGCGCTCTTTCGCGGCGAGCGGGCGAAGATGGCGCTCGAAAATCTGCTGCGCCACGAGCTCGTTGCCGCGATGATTCACGTGGCAGAAATCGAGGAGAAGCTCCTCGCCGGGTGCCCGCCGGTTGAACGCGTCCGAGATGTCGAAGAAGGTAATCCCCTCAGCCTGCGAGCGCTGTGCCGTTTCGCGCAGGCGGGGATAGCCCTGTCGAAACGCCGTCTCCACGCCCGGCGCAGTCAACAGCGGATTGTCGATCAGCGTCTGCTCGTAGGCGGTGACCGGATGATTCTCGAAGACCTGGGGTTGAAGAAAATGGGCGAATGCAGCACCGGAGGCCTGTGCCAGGCGGGCCGCTTCGCCGACGGCGTTCGCAAAAGCGGCCGCCGCCGCTTCGAGATTGCGCGCGAGCTCCGCGGGGTCGGTCACCGTCGAAGGCCGCCCCCGCTGATAGATGTCCAGGGCAAGATCGGCGGTATGGCTGTAGTCCTTGAGTCGCCGGTGCCACTCGTGCAGCGTGCGATGCAACGGGCTGAGCTTCTGCACCGGGCGGAAGGCGGGCACGCCCTCCATCCATCCCTCCCGGTACCCGCCGAACACCAGGTAGTAAATGTCGTTCACGCCGTGGTAATAGACAACGATGTCGCCAGCCCGCAGGTCGAGGCCGCGCAGAATCAGGGTTTGCTGGCTGCTGTTCATGCCGTGCAGCCCGAAGTTAAGCACCTGCCAGCGCACCCCCTCCGCGTTCAGCATGCGCTGTAGGTAGCTGGGAATCGTATGATGATCGGGCACCTCCTGCCCGAACAACGTCGAGCCACCGAGGATCAGTACGCGCCTTGTCGGCTCCGCGGGCGCCTCTGTGGTAACGCGATACCCGTTTCGCACGTTGAAGTAGCGGCCGCGAAAATCGTCCAGGTGAAGCACACTGGTCAAACGCCCCCGGATCACGGCTTCGGATTCGCGCAGGAAGGAGTCGCTGAAGTAGTCCGCATTCTGGTAGGGCTTCGGGCGCGTTGCGCGAAACTCCCACTGCGTGAGATGCTGGGGACGCAGAAACTCAACCCATAACCAGGCGCCCAACTCGATCAGCAACCCCGCGAGCAGCAGCGACAATGCAACCAGCAGCGCGTTGCCTGCGGGACCGTTAACCCAACCTGGCAGACGGCTACCATTGAGCGTCCGAGACTTGCCTGATTCGGTTGCCATCGACCCGTGAAAAAAGAAACCGCGATGAATGGAACGCGCGGCAGCTGCCCGCGCGCGGGCCGCAGTCTAGGCGGGGCCAGCCGCGGGCGTCAACGACCGCAACGCAGCCTGTCCCCGAGAAATTTCGACCGTGCCCGGTTATGTTCAGCGGTCGCAACTTTGCGACGGTCGATGCCCAAACCCGCCAGTACCCCCACGTCGCCGTGGAGCGCGATATCGAACGGTCCCGGTATCGCCATGCAAGCGATTCTCGGGCAGATCTGTTTCACGAGGAAGATTGACCAGTGAACTGGGTTGCAGACTCCGATCCGATCGTATGGTTCGCCCTTTGGTGCGGTATAGGGGCATTGGGGCTAACGGCACTGCTGGTCATACGAATCCTGCTGCTTCGCGCGGCGTTCCAAGCACGCGAAACACGCGAGACCCGATTTCTATCGCGTTGGCGGCCGCGACTGCTTGCGGCAATCGATACGGTTCCGGTGCGTCTGCCGCGGCTGAAGCGACGGGACTGGCTTCCCTTTCTCTCGCTGTGGAATCATTTTCAGGAATCGCTGCGAGGGGCAGCCCGCCACCGGCTCAGCGCAATGGCCCTGCGCATGCGGATGGATCTGGCCGCGCGCCAGCTCTTACAGCGGGGCAGCCCTCCCGAACAATTGATGGGGATGCTGACTCTGGGTCACCTCGGCGACCGCGATTCATGGGATCGCATCGAGGCAGTTGCGCGCGGGCCTCACTCCCAGCTGTCGTTGGCAGCGGCACGGGCATTGCTCCTCATCGACGCTGCGTCGGCTTTGCGCGCGCTGCTTCCGCTGATGGCGTCCCGGGCAGACTGGCCTTTGAGCCGGACGCAGTGGATGTTGAACGAAGCGGGCGCAGAAATCACCTCAACCATGCTAAGCGCGGCTCTGGAGGATGTGCCGCCCGATGACTGGCCCAGGCTTGTGGCACTGATGGACGCCGGCCACCCAGATGTAGTTTCGCCGGTAATCGGCCGGCTCCTCGCCGGTGTGCAGAGCGAAGAAGTGCTGATCGCATGCCTCAAGTCCCGGCATCTGCCTTTCAACGGCGCGCGCCTGCTGCGCCTGCTCGAGCATCCTGCGTGGCAGGTGCGCGCCCAGGCTGCACGGGTGACCGGGCGCATGGGGCATGCCGAATTCGTCAGCGCACTGCTCACGAGGCTTTCTGATCCGGTCTGGTGGGTGCGCTACCGGGCCGCTCAGTCGCTGGTTCAACTTCCCTCGATGTCGCCAGAGGCGCTGTGGCGGGCCCGACAGACGCTGAACGACCGGTTTGGCTGCGAGATGCTCGATCAGGCGGTCGCCGAACGACGGGGGCAATGATGGACGCAGCTGTCAACACGGAGCCCCTTTTCCTGGCGGTTCAGTGGCTGTTCGTCGGCTACGTCGTCGCGATGAACAGCGGCTACCTTGCCCTTTATTTGTTGTCTGTCGTCTGCCTGCGTCGATCGCTGGAAGGTCGCGCGTTGGACGTCCTGCCGAAGGTCGCCACCGCCTATCAACCCCCAGTCACGATCATTGTCGGCGCGCACAACGAGCAAGCCTCCATTTCTCCATGGGTACGGGCGTTGCTGCACCTCGATTACCCTGAGTTCGAGATCATTGTCGTCAATGATGGCTCGCGGGACGCGACCTTATCCACGCTTCGTCGAGAATTCCGGCTTGCCCTGTTTCCGGAAGCCGCTTGGAAGCGGCTGTCCACCCGGACCGTTCACGGCATTTATCGATCGGCCCTGTTTCCAAACCTCCGCGTCATCGACAAGGCGCATGGCGGAAAGGCCGACGCATTGAACGCGGGCGTTAACGCAGCGCGATACCCGCTGCTGTGTTCCGTCAACGCGCGCTCCATTCTGCAACGTCATAGCCTGAGCCGGATCGTGCAGCCGTTCCTTGAAGACCCCGTAACGATTGCAGCCGGGGCATCCCCGCGCATTGCCAACGGCAGCGCGATAAGCGATGCCCTCTTGACGAAAGTAGGTCTGCCGCGCCAGATGCTCGGGCTGATGCAGATCGTCGAGTACCTGCGCACCGAGCTGTTCAGTCGCATTGCCTGGTCTGCACTGAATGCCGCTCTTGTGATACCCGGCGGGATCACGGTGTTCCGAAAGGAAGCAATTGTCTCCGTGGGCGGCTATCGCACGGACGTGATGGACCCCGACATAGAAGTGATCCTGCGGCTGCACAGACTCTACCGTCTTTCGAGGAAACCCTACCGCATCGCCCTAGTGCCCGACCCGGTATGCTGGATCGAGGCGCCCGAGACGCTTGCGCAGCTCAGGCGCCGGCGTATGCGCTGGCAACGCGGATTGTCCGACGCGCTAATGGTGAACCGGGGTCTCGTGCATCCACGAGGCGGCGCTGCAGGATGGCTCGCCTTCCCCTACGTTGCGCTCTTCGAGTGGCTGGGGCCGCTTCTGGAAGTCACCAGCTACGCGGCAGTCACGGCCGTCTGGTTATGCGGGGGGATATCGACGCTTGCCTTTCTTTCCCTTCTGCTGATGGCGGCTGGGTTCGGGGTTCTGGTTTCCGTTAGTGCGCTCACGCTGGAAGAGGCTTCATTTCGTGTGTATGCGCAGCCTCGCCGGCTTGGCACGTTGCTGACCAGCGCGGTGGCGGAAAACCTTGGCTATCGCCAGTTGCAGGCTTGGTGGGGCCTGCGGGGCTTGTGGCAGTGGCTACATGGCGCACGAGACCATCCGGACGGCCGCAAGGATGCGCAGCAAAAACCCCCGAGGCCGAAACGGCGGCAGTCGTCTGGCTAGTCTCGCCAGACTTAACCCGCTTCGGAACTGTCGGCTGCGTTCAGGCCCGCTTCGATTGTCGCCCGCGATCCCTACCCCGGCATCCGTCTACGCGCCGTCCCCGAAAGCCCGCAGATCCCGCATGTACGTGCCTGCGGGCTTTGCCACTTTCCCGTGCCGGTCGAACGGCGCCGGTGCCATCCGCCAGTTGTAGAGCACGCCGTCGATGTGAGCCATTAGCCCACAGGCGGTGCGCTTTTCGTCCAGGGACGCCGCGAGTTGACCTCGCCGGGCCGCGTTCCGAAACACCTGCCCGAACAGCGGTATGCCCTGAATCCGGTGTCAGTGTGCAGGAGGCCGAACCGGATCTGGTCGATACGCAGCGCGCACGGCTTGCCACCAGCGCTGACCCGATCGGGGCGCTCGGGGGGCGGCTGACAGCGTGACGCGTTCGCCGCCCTCGACCCCACGTGCTGAATTGGGCAGGGCCCCGCGCGCGAAAGCGCAGGCCCGCGCACGGGCTTTCTGCTACGCTCCGACCGGATTTCAGCACCGATAAGATCGGGAGGAGAAGATGAACGAATCGATCAAGTATCTGCTGCCGGAAGAGCAGATCCCCAAGGCCTGGTACAACCTGATGGCGGATCTGCCGAGTCCGCCGCCGCCGCCCTTGCACCCCGGCACGCTCCAGCCGCTGGGGCCCGATGATCTGGCGCCTCTGTTTCCGATGTCGCTGATCATGCAGGAGGTCAGCCCCGAGCGTGAGATCGAGATCCCCGGCCCCGTGCGTGATATCTACAGGCAATGGCGCCCCAGCCCCCTGTTTCGGGCGCGCCGCCTTGAGAAAGTGCTCGATACGCCGGCGAAGATTTACTACAAGTATGAAGGCGTCAGCCCGGCCGGCAGCCACAAGCCCAACACAGCCGTCGCGCAGGCTTTCTACAACAAGGAAGCCGGCATCACCAAGATTACGACCGAGACCGGCGCCGGCCAGTGGGGGTCCTCGCTCGCGTTCGCCGGCGCGCTGTTCGGCATCGACGTGCAGGTGTTCATGGTCAAAGTATCGTTTCAGCAGAAGCCCTATCGGCGCGCGCTGATGGAAACCTACGGCGCGCGCTGCATTGCCAGCCCGTCGATGGAAACCAATGTCGGCCGGGCGATTTTGGCCAAATCGCCCGACAGCACCGGCTCGCTGGGTATCGCGATTTCCGAGGCCGTGGAGGTTGCCGCCTCGCGCGAGGACACCAAGTACGCGCTCGGATCGGTGCTCAACCATGTGCTGCTGCATCAGACCGTGGTGGGCCTGGAATCGATGAAGCAAATGGAGATGGCCGGTGACGACCCGGACGTAATCGTTGGCTGCACCGGCGGCGGCTCGAACTTCGCCGGCATCGTCTTCCCGTTTCTCGGCCAGCAGCTGCGCGGCGGCAAGAAGCGGCGCATCGTCGCCATCGAACCGTCAGCCTGTCCCAGTCTGACCAAGGGCAAATACGCCTACGACTTCGGCGACACCGGCCATCTGACGCCGCTGGTGAGAATGCACACCCTGGGCTCGACCTTTATTCCGCCGGCAGTGCATGCGGGCGGACTCCGCTACCACGGTATGGCACCGCTGGTTTCTCACATCAAGGAACTGGGGCTGATCGAAGCGCGGGCCTACAGCCAGACCGAAGTGTTCAAGGCCGGCGTGCAGTTCGCGCGCGCGGAAGGCATCGTTCCGGCGCCCGAAGCCAATCACGCCGTCAAGGGCGCCATCGATGAAGCGCTGCAGTGCAAGCGCGAAGGCAAGTCGCGCACGATTCTTTTCAACCTGTGCGGGCACGGACACTTCGACATGCAGGCTTACTCGGACTTCTTTGCCGGCAAGCTCACCGACCAGAATTACCGGGAAGAAGAACTGGCGATGGCGCTGGCCGGATTGCCTTCGGTGACCGCCTAGCGCGCCCTGAGGGAAGTCCGGGCCACTCCGGTCAGAAGCCGGTGCGCGCGACGGGCCGGAACGGTCAGGTGCGCGTGCCGGAGTTCGTCACTCGAGGCGCAGTCGCGAACACCTTCCGGCGCGGATCGTCCGGGCCTCCTGGGAAATTTTCCCATGTCGCCACATTGCGACGCAATTGCAACTCCCTATCGGGCCGGGAAAAACTTCCGCGCCTGCCGCTACCCCGGTTTTCGTTCCGGCATCTCAACCGGTTGGCACGCTGCCTGCGTGTGCCCCCCCGTCTGTCCCGCACCCTACTCGGTCGCATCCGGTGAGCAAGCGCCAATCTCATCAGCATCAAATGGGCTTCACGTTGCTCGAGTTGATGATTGTCGTTGCAATCGTCGGCATTCTCTCCGCCGTTGCCCTGCCCGCTTATCAGGATTACACGGCCAGGGCCAAGATCTCGGAAGCCATCCTTGCCGCGGGGGGCTGTCGAGCGTCCATCTCGGAGGTAGTGCAGTCGGCTGCCAGCCTGCCCGGCGCCGGTAACTGGGGCTGCGAAACGCTGACCGGCGCGCCCTCGGTCAGTCGCCACGTTATCTCCATCGAAACCAGCGACGAGGGTGCAATTCGCATCACGCTTGACGGTATTAACAGTGCCGCAAACGGCGAAGCCCTGGTTATCCGGCCGTGGCCGGATGTGGCTCGCTCCGGTGGCGTGTCGGCGGGAAGCACAATCGCGATCTGGGACTGCGGGCCGGACCCCGCCAATACCAACGCTATCTCCAATCTCCTGCAGGCATCTTGCCGTTCCTCTGCCGCGACACTCGGTCCGCTGTCGGGCTTTTCCACAAGCAGCAGTTAAACTGCCTGCGTCTCGAACGCAGGCATCGGGTCTCCTGACGGCCCGCACAGAATGTTGATCGAAAAATCCATGCTGGAGCAGGCAGCCGCGCGCATTCGCCAATGGCTGCGTCCGACACCGGTAGTCCGTGCGCATGGTTTGTCGGAACGCGTCGGCGCCAACGTTTACCTCAAGCTGGAGACGCTGCAACCGACGCACTCGTTCAAGGTGCGTGGTGCGTTCAACGCGATGTCGCAGCTCGGCGACGAGCAAAAGCGCCATGGCGTAGTCACCGCGTCCGGCGGCAACCATGGCCTCGCCATCGCATACGCCGCAAAGTCGCTCGGCATTCCAGCAACGGTGTTCCTTCCAGAATCCACAACCGAGGCCAAGCTGACAGCCATTCGCAGGCTCAATCCCCACGTAGTCATTCACGGCACGTCCTGGGATGACGCCAATGCACATGCGGTCGGCGTCGCGCGAGGTTCGGGTAAAGCCTATGTCCATCCGTTTGACGATCCACTGGTCATGGCCGGACAGGGCACGCTGATGGTCGAACTTAGTTCGCAGCTTCCCCATGTCGACACGGTCATCGCTTCGATCGGCGGGGGCGGGCTGATTTCCGGCGTCATTTCAGCGGCGCAGCACTTCTCGCCGGGCACCCGGGTCTTCGGGGTCGAGACCGTAGGCGCCGATTCCATGCACCAAAGCCGAAAGGCCGGAAAGGTCGTCGAACTGCCGGTCATCACGTCGATCGCCGAGACTCTTGGCGCGCGGAGAACCGGGCAGACCCAGTTCGACATCGTCACCCAGTACGTAGCGGACCTCGTCACCGTTGACGACGACTCAACAATTAGAGCGCTGCTGGAACTCTTCGATAGCGAAAAACTGGTCGCCGAGCCGGCGGCCGCCTGTTGCGTCGCGGCCCTGGTCGAAGGAATGATTCCGGCAAAGCCAGAACAGAACATTGTCATCGTTCTGTGCGGGGCCAACATCTCGGCAGAGCAGATGTGTGGGTGGACGTCCCGTCGCCGCAGATAAGGGGTTCGCAAGCCACCCCCTCGGGGCGGTGGCAGCCGCAATCGCCCGGCGCGGCTCCGCGCCTCTGCCATGCGCGTGTGCCGATCCGCGCCAGTTCAGTGGCAACAGGCCCGCGCCCATGGACAGCCTGGCCGGGTTTGACCTTCGCAGTTGAATAGGCCGATTAAGTTGTTGATATTACATTACTGTTTTCGAATGACTGAGGCACTCCTCCAAGCCGATTCGATCGCATTGGCGGACGCTGGCACGAACTCTGCCCTTGGATGACCCCAATAAGATGAATTCACGGCGCAATTCGCCGGCACGGAACCAAGGGAGACTGCAATGGCACCCCGCCAAACGGGCTTTACTCTCATCGAACTGATGATCGTGGTGGCGATCATCGGCATCCTGGCGTCCGTCGCGTTACCTGCCTACCAGGATTACGCGGCGCGAGCAAAAATGTCCGAAGTGCTCATGATCGCGAGTGGATGCCGCACCAGCATTTCTGAGACGATTCAAGTTACCCCGTTCGTCCCGGCAGGTGGACAGTGGGGTTGCGAATCGGCGGCAAGCGTCACCGTATCCCAGTATGTCGAGAGCGTGGAAACCAGCGACGAGGGAGCGATTCGCGTGGTCGTCCGCGGAATCAACAGCAACACAAATAATCAGGCGGTGATCATGCGCCCGTGGCCGGACCTTGCGCGCTCTCGCGCCCTGCAACCGGGCGACTATGTCGCCCGGTGGGATTGCGGGGCCGACCCTGCCAATACCAACGACATCGATAACGCACTTCCGGCGCCGTGCAGGGCAAGCGCTGCGGAGATTGGCGCCGTTTCGGGGTTTGCCAGCGCCAGTTGAACCAGGCCTCGGATTTCGAGAGGATCAGCCTGCGCCCGCGGTTTTAGCTAAGAGCAGCCATTACCTCTGACCATGCGCGCGCCATGTTGCTGCGATTGTAGCCCCCGCCGCCAAAGGCCATGATGCGCCCACTGGCCGTGCGTTCGGCCAGCGCACGCAATTGCGCCGTGGCATGCGCGTGCACGCGGGGCGAATAGTTCAGGCCCGCCAGCGGATCCCCACCCAAGCCATCGGCCCCGCACTGAAACACGACAAATTCCGGTGCAAACGCCGATAGATGCGCCTCGACTTCCGGCCAGGCGGCAAGAAAATCGGCATCGCCTGCACCGGGGGCCAGCGGGATATTGAGCTTGGTTCCCCGCGCCGCTCCGGCGCCGGTTTCTTCGCGGTGACCGGTGCCCGGGTAGAGCGTCCTGCCATCCTGGTGGATATCCGCGAAAATCAGATCAGGGTCGCCCTCGAACGCGTAGAACACTCCGTCGCCAAAATGCACGTCGATATCGACGTATGCCACTCGCCGTACCCCATAGCACTGACGCAGCGTTTCAATAACCACGCCTAGGTCGTTGAACACACAGAACCCCGCCGCACGTGCACGGGTTGCATGGTGCCATCCTCCTATCGGCTGAAAGCTGCGACGGCATTCGCCGGACATCACGAGTTCGAGTCCAGACAAGGCTGCGCCGACCACATGAGCCGCCGCCTCGAATACTCCCGGAAAGACCGGCGTGCCGTCCTCCTCCAGCATCGCCAATCCTTTGGCTTCCGCAGTCTGCACCTTCGTCACGTACTGCGCAGTGTGAAAGCGCCCTATTTCGGTTGGACTGGCTGCCCGACCCTTGCGCAGATGCACTCGTTGAAGCAATCCGCGACTGGAAGCCTCGAGCAAAAATGCTCCTTGCCGATCGGTTCCCAGAGGGTGGCCATCTGGAAATCCGTACCGCGCCAGCGCCTCGTCCGCAAACAGGCACACGTTGGTCGCCGCCAGCAATTCGGCTGGTTTCATTGCCGCCGCCAGTCCGCCAGCAGCCAGCCCGGCGCACAGTCGTCGCCGGGTCGTCGAAAATCGTTCATGAAATCGATTCACCGCACCTCCAACAGCACTGAAAATTGCCCGGATTGACTTCTCCGCACGCGCCGCAGCACTTTTGTGCCGTCGTGTCAATTTGCTCAATCACCCGGATTATTTCTCGGGCCCGCGACGCATCGCGATCATCCATTACCCACACCTCCGGCCATACGTGGACAAACGGTATTTCGCCGAGCCCTCCCTGGGCGTTTTCGTTGAACACCACAGCTTCGATTCCCGCCTCGCGCAGGAGATGAAGCACCATGTGAGCACCCGGCAGATCAGCAGCCGAATAGACCCTCAGCTTGAGAACAGATCCATATGCCCGTCGGGTCCCGGGCGCTGAAACTGGGTTGTATCCAATGCCGTGCGCTCCCTGTTGAAGCCAAGCCGGCGGCACGCGACGTCGAATCGCACGCGCAATAGTTCGGCAAGCTCCCCTCGGCCGCGCATGCGCGCGCCGAACTCGGGGTCGTTGTCGCGACCGCCGCGCATCGCCTGCACCCGGCTCATGACGTGCGCAGCTTTCAGCGGGTAGTGCGCCTGCAGCCAGTCACGAAACAGCGTCTTCACCTCGTAGGGCAGGCGCATCAGTATATAGCCGGCGGATCGGGCGCCGGCATCGTGCGCGGCCTCGAGAATCCTTTCCATTTCGGCGTCGGTCAGAAAGGGCACCACCGGGGCGACCATGACCCCCACCGGCACGCCGGCATCGGCCAGACGCCGGATCGCTCCGAGCCGGCGCGCCGGTGCGCTCGCGCGCGGCTCCATCCGGCGCGCCAGCCCATGGTCAAGCGTGGTTACCGAAACGAACACAGCCGCCAGTTTTCGCGCGGCCATCGGCGCCAGCAGGTCGATGTCTCGCTCGACCAGTGCGTTCTTGGTCACGATGCCCACCGGCTGATTGCAGCGAGACGCCACCTCGAGAATGGACCGCGTCACCTTCCAGGTGCGTTCGGCAGGCTGGTAGGGGTCGGTGTTGGCGCCCAGCGCGATCGTTTCGCACACGTAGGATGACTTTCGCAGTTCGTCCAGCAGGCACTGCGCGGCATTGATCTTGGCGAACAGTCTCGTTTCGAAATCCAGGCCTGGCGAAAGATTCAGGTAGGCGTGGCTGGGCCTCGCATAGCAGTACACGCAGCCGTGCTCGCATCCCCGGTAGGGATTGATCGAGCAGCTGAAGGGCACGTCCGGAGAATCGTTGCGCGAAATTATGGATCTGACACGCTCAGGCGTCACGATGGTCTCGGGCCGCCCGGGGTCGTCGTCCTCGGGCACCGCCCAGCCGTCGTCGAAGTCCTCGCGCGCCGTCGCCTCGAAACGGCCTTCGAGATTCAGTGTTGCGCCCCGCCCCTTGTGCACGCGATCAGGGCCGCTCCTGGCTGGTTTGCGCTGCATGCTGGATATTTAACCAGCTATTGGACGCGCCATAAAGCGCGCCGCGTCACCGCCAGGCCGACGGCGGGCGCATGCGCCTAGTCGAGGCCCATCATCTTCAGCGTTGCCGCACATAGCGCAGACCCCGGCTCGGCCAATCGCTCGAGAATGCTGAAATGATGATCTTCAGGGCACGGTATGTCGGCGCCGATCACCTTGTGCCAGGCGCGCACGATCAGGCCGTGCTGATCCTTGAAGCCGCCCAGTTCCTGGCCGCCGACCGCGACGTAGAGCGGCGCATTGGTCGGCGGCGACATGCGCGCGGGGCTCAGCCGGGCGGCGGATTCCTCGGTGAGCCGGAGGTCCGCGTTAAGCGAAGGCACCTTCGTCAGGATTTCCAGATCGTACAAGCCGCTGATCGACAGCCCCGCCTGGAATACCTTGTGTGGCAGGCCCACCGCCGCTTCTCGCCACAGGCACGCAAGCGACATTGCCGCGAGATGCCCGCCGGCCGAATGCCCGGCAACGAACATCCGCTTCTTCGGTGCGTCGAAGTCTCCGGCGTTCTTGTAGAGAAATGCGCCCGCCGCCACTATCTGCTTGACGATATGCTCGACGCTCACCGCCGGGCACAGAGAATAATTGACCAGCGCCACGGTGGCGCCGGCGTCGACATAGGGCGCCGCGACGAATGCGTGCTCCCGCTTGTCGAGCGAGCGCCAGTATCCGCCGTGTATGAACATCAGCAGCGCTCTGCTCTGCCCCCTGGGCAGAAAGACGTCCATCGTCTCCATGATGTCGTCGCCGTACGGAACGTCCTTCTCGAAGCGGTCGCGGTGAAGCTTCCGGACCTGCTCGGATTTTGCCGCCCAGCGATCGAAACAGTTCTGGAAATCCGGTACCGCGGCGCGATTGTTGAACAGGCTCTCCAGATAGGATGTGTTGTTATCCATTTGTTTTTTCTGGTTGGTCGGGCTCCGGGGCAGGGACATTCGGCGCCATCGGCAATCATGCAGCAAGCCACCCGCCAGTAAAAGCCCCGGTGCGCTCGGCGCGGCGATTTTCTGGTAGCCTCCCCGGTATACGAAAATTCAGGGTTTTCAGACATTTCGGATGTCGCAACCGGGCTGGTCCCGGTCTGCCCGCCGGGCATGTCGACAGGCCCGGAGACATGCCTTGTTCGGGGGAAAAGTCATGTACGCACTGCTCAAGTCGTTTTTGGTCGCTGTTTGCATCCTGTCCTTGTGGCCTGCCGCGGGCATTGCCCAGTCAGGCTCGTCCGAGCGCCGAGCCGGCAACTGGTACATCGGCGGCGGCCTCGGGGGATTCGCCGAAGAGGACAACGCCCGGCTCGCCGAACAGGACAGCGAGTTCGCCACGTTCTTCGGCGGCGGGTACCGGGCCTCGCCCCATGTTGCGATCGAGGCCGAAGTGTCCTTCTGGCGGCAAGACTTCCGGACGCCCGCCGCGTTTGGGGCCGTGCTCGTCAACCCGGACGCGCGCACCGACCTGAACACCGCAGGGGCGGCCGGCCTGGTCAAGCTCTTTCTGCCGCTCGATTCGGTCGATCTTTTCGTCGGGGGCGGGCTTGGCCTCTACACCACGCAGCTGTATGTCGAAGGCAACAACGGCATCGCGACCACAAAGATCGACGAAGACGACACCAATCTCGGCTACCAGCTCGCGCTCGGCGCGGATGTCTATGTATCGAACCGGATCACCGTCGGCCTCGAGTACCGGTGGCTGAAGCTTGAGGCGAACTTCGATCCTCTGGCGGCCGGGGATATCGACGTGGGCGGGCAGTTCCTGTTTGCCACCGTGCGCGGGCATTTCTGATCGGCCGGGGGCACCGCCAGTGTCAGCAGCGCAGGAGTTTCCGCGATACCTGGTCGATACCGACTGGCTTCAAAAGCATCTCGACGACCGGCGGGTGCGGGTGCTCGATGCGACGACCCACCTGCCGCCAAAGCCCGACTTTTCCCTCTACGATGTCGTACCTGCGCGTGAGGACTTCGAGAAAGCCCATGTGCCGGGCGCCGGTTTCGTCGACATCGAACATGAGCTGTCGACGCCCGATCCGCGACTGCATTTCATGCTGCCAGACGCGGAAACGTTCGCGCGCGCGATGACCCGTCACGGCGTTTCGGATGACAGCTTCGTCGTCTGCTATGCGAGCGCCAACCACTGGTGGGCGACCCGCCTGTGGTGGATGCTGCGTGTGTTCGGCCACGACAATGCGGCGGTGCTCGACGGGGGCCTGCAAAAGTGGCGTGCCGAAGGCCGCCAGCTGGAATCCGGGCCGGCCCGCCCGGTGCCTGCAGGCCGCTTCACGGCGCGGCCGCCGCGGCGCGACATGGTCGCGTCGAGAGATGAGGTGCGCGCCGCAATCGGCGACGCCGGGACGTGCACGCTGAATGCCTTGCGCAGGGAGCAGCATGAAGGCCGCGGCGGCGTTCACTACGGCCGTCGCGGCCACATCAAGGGCAGCATCAATATCCCCGCCGTCGAGCATCTGAATGCCGATAACACGTTCCGGTCCGAGGCGGAGCTGCGCGCGATGTTCGCGCCGGCGCTGCAGGCGAAGGAGGTCATCGCCTACTGCGGCGGCGGCATTGCGGCCACCAGCGCGGCGCTTGCGCTGGCGATGCTCGGCCACAAGCACGTGCGCGTGTACGACGCCTCGCTCACCGAATGGGCGGCCGATTCGTCGCTGCCGATGGAACTGTAATCGAAGGGCCCGCGATGTTCAGACAGTTCAGGATCAATGCCACCGACTTCGACGGCCCGGTGCTGGTGACCGGAGCCGGCGGCTGCATCGGCAGCTGGGTACTGACTCTTCTGGTGGATGCGGGAGTGCCGGTCGTCGCGCTCGACGTGACGAAAGATCTGCGCCGGCCGAAGCTGCTGATGGCGTCTTCGGAGATCGAGCTCATCAAGTGGCAGACCGGGGACATCGGCGACCCCGACGTGGTGATGCAAGCCGTTGCCGACAACGGCGCGCGCGCGATCATCCATCTTGCCGCGCTGCAAGTGCCATTCTGCAAGGCCGACCCCGTCGCCGGCGCTCGCGTGAACGTGGTCGGCACTGTCAACGTTTTCGAGGCGGCACGCCGCCACGAGATCAGGCGAACGGCCTATGCCAGCTCGATTGCGGCGCATGGTGTGTTCGATGCGCACACGATGCCGACGCTGTATGGCGCCTACAAGTTCTGCAATGAACAGACGGCCCGCGTTTACATGCAGGACTGGAAGGTGCCCAGCATCGGCCTGCGCCCCGGCGTCGTCTACGGCGTCGGGCGCGACCAGGGCATGACCTCGAAAACCACCGTCGCCATTCTGGCCGCGGCAGCCGGCGTGCCCTACACGATTCCATTCACCGGGCCGGTTTCGTGGCTGCATGCCGCCGAGGTGGCAAGCGCATTCATCAAGGCGGTTTCCAGGCCCCGCAACGAGGCCCTGGTGTTCGACATCAACGGCGTAGCCTCGACAGTTGAAAAATCCCTGGAGGTGCTGAAGAAAGTGGCGCCTGCCAGCAAGGTTTCCGCCGCCGGCGCCGCGCTGCCCTTCCCAATGGCGCTCCCCGACCAGCCCCTGCGCAGCTTCCTCGGCGACTACGGCCAGGTCGGTCTAGAGGAAGGCATCGGCCAGACATTCGCGATGTTCCGGTCGCTGCTCGAGAAGAACCTGCTCACCCCCGCGGATATCGCCTGAGGCCGTGCGCCGCCGCACGATGGCGGCCGCGCCACCCGGTCAGTCCCGCGACACCGCACGCCGCTCCGCGGACGGATGCTGGGCCAGGTACTGCTTGCATACCAGTTTGAGCGCCAGCACCCGTTTCTGGTCGCCGCGGGAGCCCGCCTCTCGGATATCGTCCACGATAATCGCGCGCAGGCGCATCTCGCCATCCGGCGTCTGCACCAGGTAATTGCCCATTTCCGCCGCCGCCATTTCCGGAATGTGTTCGTGCGCCGCGATCGCGAGAATTTCGTCCTCGCTCAGATCTGACAATGCGATGCAATCCTCGATCGACAACATGCCATGTCCCTCCTCCCAGGCAATATCCGTGATAGGTTACGCCCGACAGGCGCGTTGTTGTTGATCAGGGGCAAGTCCATGATGAAAAGTCTGACAGCTGGAATCATCCGCCGGGCATGGCAGGCTGCGCTGCTGCTGGCCTGTTCGGCCGCACTCGCGGCGCCGGAGATCGGGGCGCCAGCCCCGCCGCTGAAAGGCAGGCTGTTTTCGGGGGAAGCGTTCGATTTGTCCGCGATGCAGGGAAAAGTGGTGCTGGTGAATTATTACTCCAGCTACTGCAAGCACTGCGCCTATGAGATCGGCAGCGTCGAAGCCTACCTCGAGGACAATGTCGACAAGGGGCTGGTGGTCATTTACATCGGGGTGGACCGCCCGCAGGACAAGCACCGCGTCGAGCGCATGGTGGAAATCTACAACCTGAAGGGCATCATGGTGCACGATCTGGAGGAAAACGGTTTCGGCGAAAAGTACCGCACGCCCACTGCCTTCGTCATCGACCGCAAGGGCATCGTGCGCTCGAAGCACTGGGGCGGCAAGACACCGATGTACTTCGCCGAGCACCTGAATCCGGTGCTGGCTGAACCCAGGTAGGCCTGCCGGCCGGCGCACGCGGTCAGAGCATTTCCAGGGGCTGCGCACGCGCCGGCGGCGGAAACAGCCGGTCCAGTTCCGCCAGCGCTGCCGCATCGAGCGGACGCTCGACAGCTGCAAGGTTTTCCTTGAGCCGTTCCGCGCGAGCGGTTTTAGGAATCGCGATTACGTCCCCCTTATCAAGCAGCCATGCCAGAGCCACCTGCGCCGGGGTCATGCCCAGACGCGCGGCCAAGGTCTTCAGGCGCGCATTGCGCAGTAGCCGGCCCTGCTCGATCGGCGAATACGCCATGACCGGGATACGATGCCTGCGCAACCACGGCAGCAGATCGAACTCGATGCCGCGCCGGCCCAGATTGAAGAGTAGCTGATTCGTCGCGGTGGCTTGTCCCCCGGGGCAGGAAAACCAGGCCTGCATGTCCTCCAGGTCGAGATTGCTCACCCCGTAATAGCGGATTTTTCCGGCACGCTGCAGCTGGACGAAAGCCTCGAGCGTTTCTTCGAAGGGCACCGCGCCGCGCCAATGCAGCAGATAGAGGTCGATGCGGTCTGTGCCCATGCGCTTCAGGCTGCGCTCGCATGCCGCCTTCGCGCCGGCACGCGACGCGTTGTGCGGGTACACCTTGCTGACAATGAACGCCTCATCGCGCCGCCCTCTCACCGCCTCGCCGACCACGATCTCGGCCCCGCCGTCGCCGTACATTTCCGCGGTGTCGATCAGGGTAAGTCCGAGGTCAAGCCCAAGGCGAAGCGTCGCGATCTCCTGCTCACGGGCAGCGCGGGTTTCGCCCATGTACCAGGTGCCCTGGCCCAGCGCGGATACCTGCTCGCCCGAAGGCAATCGCACTGTCTTCAACGGGGATTACTCCGCGCAGGCGCAAACCCGGGCTTCCGGCCGGCCGGGCGACGACTCATCGTTCGAACAGTCTGACCGCACCATATCCGGCCAACGCGGCCGCCCCGGTCAGCACGCTGCCCCAGACGATATCGACGATAACCACCTTGATCGGCCAGCCCTTGAGGGTGGCCAGGTTGGTCATGTCGTAGGTGCCGTAGGTAAAAAGGCCGAACAGTGCGCCCAACAGCAGCGCCCTCCACGCGTTCTGCGACGCGAGCGCAGGCGCCACGGCAAAGATCACGACCCCCGCCACAAACACCAGGTAAAACAGCGTAGCGGCCAACATGTTCGGCTGCTCCAACAGCAGCTCACCCAGTGCGCTTCGATAGAAATTCTTGGCCACCACCCCTAGCCAGATCAGGTCGACGGCAAAGAACAGCACCGCGGCGCCCGCGTAGGCAATCAGATACTTGGTCATCGACCAGGCTCCATTTCTCGATCGGCCCCTTCTCGTTCTTCCAGCACCAGCGGCGGTCGGCCCGCCCTGCGCCGCAACTCGTCGATCGCGCGCCGGATCGCCGGCTTGCCGACGATTGCACGCTCCAGCCGAAACTTTCCCGGAAAGTCCGTGAGCATCAGTCCGGCCAGCATCGTCAGCAGACCCTGGCCCGGCAGGAACAGCAGCACGAAACCCACCAGCAGCAGCAGGCAACCGACAAGGTTGCCCATCATCCGAAGGACCCAGCGCAACAACGGGTGACGCCGAGCAAACGGCGGCTTCGCGCGGCGGCTGGGAAGAAAATAATCCTCCGGCATGCTGATGAGCAGCACCGGCAGCGCGATCAGAGTCAACGCAAACACGAACAGCGAGCCGAGCGCCAGCCACCATAGCAGGACTTCGTTTGCTTCAACCCATGCCAGCATGCGCCCAGCTGCCTCCTCGATCGCACCGCCCGCACCACCGGACAGCAATCCGGCGCCCTGCGCGGCAAACCTCACCGACCTGAACCACAGCCCGTCGACCGAGACCGATCGCCCGGGCAAACGGGTTGCCTACTTCGCCGCACCCGCCCGTCACGGCATGCAACGGGCCCGCGCGGGACAACGTGCGCCATTGCCTTCCTGCACCTGAAAAACCTTGTTCGAATCGATCGCGCCTGCCTTCCGCGCCGCGGCCTGCACACACCGGGGCGCCGCCGCGCGCCGCGCCAGGCGCCGGCATCAACTGCCTGTTCGCCGCCCGAGCCCGTCAACTTCCAGGTGAGCGCAGGGGCAGTATCGATGCCTGCCCGCTTCCGACCGCACGTCGCGACCGGGGTTCACGCGCGGGACAGGCCACCCGCGATGCCCATCGCAGATGGGAATCCGGCCGCAGGTTACGGCGCACCGGTCGCGTTATCTGCTAGGACTGCAGCGCGGCGTCGAAGTCGAGGTAGATCTCGGCGCCACCGCCTGCGGGGACCAGGCGGCGGCCGGCATAGCGGCCGTCGCCGCGCGCGCCGCTGAAGCGCCCGCTGCCCCCCGAGATCTCCAGACTGCCGGCGAGCGCGATCCTGCCACCCCCCTGCCCGGTGCTGTGTCCCTGGCAGCGAAGATTCAGCGTTGAGCCGTCCTCGAATGCGTAGGCAACGTAGAAGCTGTGCGGCCCGGTGCCCTCGGTGAAATCGTGGAGAATGGCGATGGTATGCGTAGCCACCTCGCCGTTGTCGAAAAAACCGAGCCCGGCGCCCTTGATCGCGCCCAGCACGTGCCCGGGCGCATCTCCCACCTCGACGGTGTCGCCGCTCACGTAATGGTGCGTATGGCGCCAGCGCATCGCGTTCGATGGTGTGCTCATGGCAGACGGTCTCCTCGTCCCGAACTTTCCCGCTTCGCGTGGCGGATACGGCCGCGCTCGTTTCCCGGCCGCAGCCATTCTACGCTGCAGACCAATGTGATAATTTCGCGCACCCTCATCCAGACCGAAATGACAGCCGGTTCCTCCCTCTGCCGCAGCTGCGGCGCCTGTTGCGCCGCTTTCCGCGTGTCGTTCTACTGGGCGGAGGCCGACGACGCGCCAGGCGGACAGGTGCCCGCCGCGCTCACCCGCAAGGTCGACGCCCATCGGCGCTGCATGGCCGGCACCGATACGCCGATGCCGCGCTGTGTCGCGCTTCAAGGTGTACTCGGTCAATCGGTCGTGTGCACGATTTACCCGGATCGGCCCTCGCCCTGCCGGGAGTTCGAGCCGTTCGACACTGCCGGCCGTGCAAACCCGCGCTGTACCACGGCGAGGGCGCATCATGGCCTGGCGCCGGCCGAGGCAGCCGTGCGCGCAGTACCGCATGCGATCAAGGAGGTTCAATGATCACTTATCTCTACCGGGCCGCGGTCATTGCGCTGGTCGTGGCAACGCTCGTGGTGGTCGGCGCAACGTGGGGCAAGGTAAAGGCTGCGCTGATCGCCACCGTCTTGATCCTCCTGGTCGGCTGGGCCGCGTACTACTTTCACTTCGAGCAGGTCTTCGTCAAGCGCTACGGCGGCGTGATGGCGATCGAGATTCCGACTGGCCAGCGCCACATCGGCGCCACCTGGAAGGACGACAACCTGTGGATCGAGAATTACGATCCGGCGACCAACACCTGCCACTTCCACGAGTACTCCCGCGGCAACCTGCTGCAGGGCAAAGTCACCATCAGGAACTGCAACCCGCTGATGCCGCGCGACTGATCCCGAGCTGTGAGACGCCCCGAAACGCCAGGCGAGCATGAATTCCGCTGAACCCTATTCCGAAACGATACTGCCCCACGGGGTCAGGTCGCGCTTCGTCGACGGCATCAACGGTCTGCGCATGCATGTGCTCGAGGCCGGCTTCGAAAACGGCGGCCGGCCATGCGTGTTGCTGCTGCACGGTTTTCCCGAACTGGCGTTCAGCTGGCGGAAAATCATGCCGCCGTTGGCCGCCGCGGGTTATCACGTGATAGCGCCGGACCAGCGCGGCTACGGCCGAACTTCCGGCTGGAACGGCGATTTTGATGCCGATCTCGCCCCATACAGCATGCCCAGCCTGGTGAAGGACGCGCTGGCGCTGGTCTATGCATTGGGGTACCGGTCGGTTGCCTCGGTTATCGGCCACGACTTCGGCTCGCCGGTCGCCGCCTGGTGCGCCCTGATCCGGCCCGACGTGTTCCGCAGCGCCGTGATGATGAGCGCACCGTTCGCCGGACCGCCAAGCCTGCCCTTCGGAGTGGCGACCGCACCCTCGTCGCCACCGGCGCCGCAGATCGACATTCACGACGCGCTTGCCGCGCTGCCACGGCCGCGCAAGCATTACCAGTGGCACTACTCCACGCCCGGCGCGAACGAAGAGATGTGGCATTGCCCACAGGGCGTTCACGCTTTTCTGCGCGCCTACTACCACATGAAGAGCGCCAACTGGCCGGCAAACCGCCCGTTTCGCCTCGCGGGCTGGACCGCGCACGAACTCGCCAGGATGCCCGCCTACTACATCATGGACCTCGACAAGGGCATGGCCGAGACCGTCGCGCCCGAAATGCCTTCCGACACCGCCATTGCCGCCTGCCGCTGGCTGACCGAGCCCGAGCTGCGCGTCTATAGCGACGAGTACACGCGCAACGGCTTCCAGGGCGGCCTGCATTGGTACCGTTGCATGACGGGCGAACGGTTCGTTGCCGAACTGAAGCTGTTCGCCGGCCGCACCATCGATGTGCCGTCATTGTTCCTCTCCGGCAAGAGCGACTGGGGCGTTTATCAGGTACCTGGCGCCCTGGAAAAGATGCAGCAGGCGGCTTGCACCCGCATGCTCGGCTGCCACCTGATCGAGGGCGCCGGCCATTGGGTGCAGCAGGAACAGCCGCAGGCGGTCGCGCAGCAGCTGCTGGACTTTCTGCAGCGTGCGGCGCCCGAATCGCGCCGTTGATCGACTCGACGGCGGTTCAGACGCCCCGCGCGGACCCGCTCAGACGCCGGGCTGCAGCGTCACATTCACCTGCAATCGCTGACCCTGCCGGAGCACGGTCAGCGTGACCGTCTCACCCACATCATGGTCGTCAAGCCGGGCGAGCAGACGGTTCACTGAATCCACCGACTCGCCGCCGATGGCCACGATGATGTCCCCGGGAACGATCCCGCCATCACGACGGATTTCGACGCCCTTCAACCCCGCCTTGTCCGCCGCCGAACGCGGCGCCACGCGCAGAATCACCACACCCTCGATACCGAGCTGTCGGGTGAGGCGCTGGTTCAGGGCCTGATCGACCTCGATGCCCAGCGCGGGCCGGGTGTACTTGCCGTGCTCGATGAGTTGGGGCAC
>ERZ869936.296-NODE-296-length-51169-cov-11.752612_pt1 | contig 51169 bp, 76 predicted proteins | sample MGYA00520876_ERZ869936 | MGnify/ENA primary metagenome ERZ869936 (study PRJEB32218, sample SAMN09650985) | biofilter metagenome | isolation source: enrty point of leading RO module | place: Saudi Arabia: Thuwal, RO plant located on Red Sea | collected 2016-02-17 ... | reverse complement strand
TTCTTGAAGAAATTATTATGAAATCTAATTCAAAAGGTAAAGATTTACAGAAAGAGGGAGATATACAATCGTCTATATGTGAATATTTGTTTGACGTAAAGCACTATTTTGGCTGGAGGCAGAACACAACCCCTGTATATGACCCAACTGTAAAAGTTTTTAGGAGGATGCCAAAGTATTCTTTAAAGGGTGTCGCTGATATTATATTAGTAATTGAATCAAGAGCTGTTTTTTTAGAAGTTAAGAGAGCGAAAACATATCAATCTGTAGACCAAAAGGAATTTCAGAGACTTTGTGAGGAAAATGGTGCGGAATATCATGTTGTTAGAAGTGTTGATGATGTTATTGACCTAGGATTTTAGCATATAGTTGATTATTTTAAGGGGTACGTTCGTCTAGGATTTCTTTCAACATATCGACAAATGCCTGTTTGTCGAAATGCACGTTTGCGAAGCGTCCGTCCATTTTAACACTACAACGCCAGCAATGCTGAATATATGGTTCGAGTTCTATACCGGTTGTTGCTAAGCCTTCCCTCAACTTCGGGTTTACGATTACTATATCTCCGTGTCCTCTTTTTACGTTACCCCATTTGACCTGTGAATACTCAAACACCCCATCAAGCCATTTGGCTATACGCTCTGGGCGATATTGGTCGTACAATTTTTTCTCTAAAATCTTTCTCTTATCGGCTTCTTTCATATTCTCTTATTGTTTAGGTTATAAAAGTGACTATTACAAATATAATAATGAGGAAACTGACCGACAAGAGCAAGGGGATTCCAAAGATTATTATAAATTCACCTAAATTATTTTCAGTCCAAAAATCTCTACCCCAAGGTTCTATATTTCCTTTACTGTCAAATAGTGGTTTGTTTTCCATACTCTCTTATTGTTTAGGTTAGTTAAAAAACAGCTTCCATACGACCCAAATCACAACCACGATTGGACCAGATGCAACAGCGATTAAGAATAAAGCTATTAAAATTATTCCAATCAAACCACCAATTAGTGTTGAACCTATGAGACCTATTAGTTGTAACCACTCTTTTAGAGTCATATTCTATTTATCTTTAAGTTTTTAATGTTTTTTCGGTCATAATGTGTTACTAAAATCTAATAAGCCAATTAAGGCACGCCCTCCAGCTTTCGGTTTCACTTACGCACTGATTGAAGTTTGGGATAAGGAAATACAGGTAAAATGGTATGGCTAGTAGAAGTATAATTATTGTTAGTGTCCAATATATTTTCTTTTTCATATTCTATTTATCTTTAGGTTTGTAATGGGGGGTTAACATAAAAATATGAGCATTAAACCATTGATAGCTCCAAAAGCACATCCAACAGTTGCTGTTATTGCCCACCATCGAGGAACTATGTAGTATTTTTTATTCTCTTCTTTCATATATCTCTAGTTAGTTAATCTTATAATTTATTCCCACCAATCGGCTTTCACCATTCTTGATGAGATAGTCCTAAAAACATTAAAAGAGCCATAATCTACACAGACTAGACCTCTGCCTTTTATATAGCCGAAGTTGTCGTATTTTGTATCAGTAAAGAAGCGGGGGATTTTTTCGGGGTATTGGTCTTTAGGTAGTTTTTCCGCCCTTTCTTGGATTAGGTATTTGCCCGACTCGCTAACCAAGAACGCTCCAGCGAACCATTTTTGTAGTGGGGTTTCCCATATAGCGTTCCAGAATAGTTTATGCTCTATCAGATTTACCGCTCTGCCATCTTCTTTGGCGACTTTTATTACTTTTGTTGGGTCTGGGGCGAAAACATATACATCTCGGTGGACTCCCCGACCTAGCTTTTCACCTAGTATTATTGTTTCTAATTCTGTCTCCATATTAGTTAGTTAATTAGTAATCTCTTGTGGTGTTTTCATAAAATTGAACCTTTAATCTTGTAATTCTTTTACACTCCAAATATCTTTTTCCCAACGTGGCAACCTTCTAAAACGTCCCGCCCTCTTAAGATAGTAACGCCACCCCCAATTTCCTTTTTTATCTGCCATAGTTTCATCAAAAAATACAGCGTTTTCTATGACATATTGACAACTACCCATAAACCAAGTAACAGCTACCACAACATCTCCTAATTTGTATTTTGGTATGTATCTATCTCTCTCTTGGGGTGTTTTCATAGTTATTGTTGGGTTAGGGAGTCAATAAAATTAGCAATTCTATCTATCCTCACAAAGGGTACATTATTATCCATTCCGTCTTGCCACTCCAAATAATGTTCTTCTATTCGTTTCTTAATCTCCTCTCTACACTCTTTTTGGGTGTCGGTGAGGGCTTGAAGTATTTTCTTTTCTTGAATTTCCCATAGTTGCTTAACTACCTCCTCACACTCTTTTCTTGCAAACTCCCCCATATCTTCTCTCCAACGGATATTTGGTTTTATCTCATTTACTCTCTCTTGTGGTGTTTTCATAGTTATTTCTCTAATTCACTCATAATCTGTTTCTTTTTGGTGATGAGGTCGGTGAGGCACTGGTTGTAGCCTATTGCTCGTGTCATACGAGGGGTAGTAAACTCACTACCTTTTTCTAACATCACTTTCCAGTTTGGTTCTAGCATCCCCTCTAGCTCGTGTATTTCTTGGGAGAGGAGGTCTATCACTGTTTTTACTATTGCTGTTTGAGATAAATCATACCAGTGAACGTGTCCACCACCCTCTTGTATTTCTGCTGATAGAGTCAGAGTTTGTAATAGGTCTTTTGTGCTCTCATCTATTATCTTTTGTATTTGGTTTGGCATGGGTTATTCTTGTTCTTTATCTTCGTTTTCTCTGTCGCTTGTAGTATCGGTTACAACTTCAACACTGTTTCCTTCAATAATTACACTAACTTCGTAGTGACCAATACTTACAACAACTTCGCATTCGTTCTTTTGATTATTATATATGTGAGCTGATATTTTTTCGTCTGCTCTGTTTGTGTGTGTTATTTGCATATCTCTCTAGTTAGTTAATTTGGTAATGGGGGGTTAGTTCATAATTAAGTTAACAACCACGGCTATCGCTATCATTATTAAGCCTATTGGGATGTGAGATACAGCAAAAGAACCGCCCCACCTGTCTCCGTCTTCGTGTTTCCATTTAAGTGGTATAAATAATCCTATAAGGGTTTTTGTGTGTCTTTTTATTTCCTCTTTCATACTTTTAATTAAGGTTAGTTGATAATCTTTCCATTTGACACTCGACCACGTTTTTCTAGTTCTTTATTGTTAATTTGCTCACAAAATTCTCCATAAGCAATTGGTAATCCTATTTCTTCTGCGTGTTTTAGTTCTTCTTCTGTTATTTCACGCTCGCAGATGTGTTCTTCTACTTCACTTGAACAGAATGTTTTATCTTTGTAGCACAACATATTATTTATTGTTATTTATAAACTCTCCGTAACTAATTAAGTGTTCTCCACAATGTTGGCAGATTGTTTCTGTTTTCCAGTGCCAGTTGGTTGTACTTTCAATAGCTGGTTTTCCGTTCTTGTCGTATCTGTTATTTACTGTTATGAATTTGTGTCTTATGCAGTTCATGGGTTTAGTTAAACTTCCTCAACTAGGGGTACGCGTAATTTCCACTGGTTTTCGGTTATTTCTTCTGCCCACGCCATAGCTTCTGGTACAGTTTTTGATACTTCAACCCCCTCTAGATGTTTCTTCCTGGTCGAAGGACAATCGAAATAACAGTAGTAAGCATCTTTTTGGAAAATATCACCAGCTGGGAACTTATATAGTTTGTAATTTACCTCGTTTCCGTTTACATCAAACTTATTATAGTCATCTAAAACCACACCATTTGCTTCCTTAATGAAAGCGTCTATGTCTGTATACCTCGGATTGATAGCTTGTGTTCTTTGGTCTACGTCTTTAATTTTCAATCTATCTGCAAAACTCATTTCACCCGATACAACCTTCTCCCACAGTTCCTTTTCAAATCTAACTGCATTAAGAAAATAAATACCTGTTCCATCTTTCCATTCAATAGCTGGTCTAGTATCTGAGTGTAGGTTTCCATTAAACCAACGGCACTTCGGATTTTCTATAATAATAAGTATTTTCCCAAGGGTAATGATTGTCGGAATATTTAGAACAATATCTGTCATTCTGTTTAATTTTTCTTTATCAAACTTGACTCCAATACTTTCAGCAAAATCGTAACACCCAAACCAAGCTAGCCAGAATTGTGTGGTGTAAAAAGAGTAAGTAATATTCTGGCTACGCAACTGGCTACCCAACTGGCTACCCAACTGGTTATGCAACTGGCTACCCAACTGGCTATACAACTGGTTATGCAACTGGCTACGCAACTGGTTATCCAACTGGTTACCCAACTGGCTACCCAACTGGCTATACAACTGGCTATACAACTGTCTATGCAACTGTCTATGCAACTGGCTATCCAACTGTCTATCCAACTGGCTATCCAACTGGCTACGCAACTGTCTATCCTCCTCTAGTTTTTTCCCATCTGCAATAAACCTAACTATGTTTATTGCATTTTGAATTGATTCTGCGATTAAAACAGTTTTGTCTGCTCCGAACAACTGTTTAGTGATTTTTAAAGTCTTTTTTCTGTCGATTGGCTCGCTTGCTTTGTTGACCCATTTTTCTATATAGAGAGGTATACTTTCCTCTTGTTTTTTTGTGAGTTTGGTAATTAAATGTGACATATTATTTTATTATACTTTTTACTATTACAACTTCGGCACAAAGCTGTATATTGTCTATCTTTTTTCCCGCATTTCTTGACTTTTCATATGTTCGCCTGGCTTCATATCAATCAATAACTCTCCTAGTTTCTAATGAGAACCAGTCTTTTTCCCTCCTTTGTTTAAGGTGATATGTGCCAGCAGGTACAATAAGGTCTGTTACGTTTGAATGTTCAGGATGGGTAGCAATTCCTTCTGATTTCAGTTCTACTAAATAAGAACCATCTGGCATTTTGTGCCACACCATGTCTTGAGGCTCTTTTACTTTTAGTGTGTGAAAGTGTCCTGTTGCTTCACCTTCTGCCCACGTGTATGAGCCTTTATGCTTTTCTGTTCCCTTAACTTTCTTTTTTGTGGGAGTGAAAGTCCAATCTCCGTGTCTTAATGTTTTCATATTTGCATTTAAAATAACTTATAAAATCACCATATTATATCCGTTGGCTATCCATGCGAAGATTGAGAAGAATATAAACACTGCGAATAATAGACCAACTAATTGCCATGCTTCCGAGTCTTTTGGTTCTCGGTGTAACCTTTTTTCTCTTGTTTGATAGTCTTTCATTGTTTGAATTATGTTAGAAAGGGGTTTCTTCTTCAGGCGCATCTTTGCTGTACTCATCATAGATTTCATCAGATGTTTTTTCTTGTGCCCTTTCTTTTAGTTCACCATTTTTCCTTTTTTCTTCTACAAGAGATTTTGTCTGTTCTAGTAAGAATTTGCGTGCTTGTATAAAGAACACTTTCCAATCATCTTTACTCTTGGAGTCTGCATCTTCTGGGCTTGGATATCCATTTATAGCCTTTTTCTGTTCTTTATCGTAGTAGAAGTTCTCTACTTTATCGTCTTTTCCTCCTTGTGTTATGTTGATACCTCGGCGAGTTTTCCCATTCTCGTCTTCAAAAGAGAAAGGTCTTAATAGGACTTCTTTGGACAGGTCTATGTTTGGAAGTTTTTTCATAAAGTCCTCCCCGTATGGTGTGCTGGAATTGATTGATATTTTTACAGGTTCTTCTGTTTCATCCTCTGATTCAAGTGTTAGAATGATACTTTCTCCGTAATCTCCAGACCAGAAGTCAACGTCTGTTATCTTTCCTTTGGCTGTTTGAAAGACTAATTCGTATTTGGTTCCAGTCTTACCATCTGATGTTTCGTAGTCCCTTCTGGCGGCTTCTGGGTGGTCGCTATCCACTTCAAGACGGAAAGTACCGTCTGAACCTAGGATATTAATGTATTTTTTATGGTCGCGTGATTCTAATATAGGCATGATTTTATTTATTATTGTTAATTATTATTCTGTTGACTTCTTAGCAATTTCATAGGGGTCAAACCCTAATTCCTTCATTTTATCAATATATTCTAGGTTTGACTTGGTTAAATTGTCTCCCTTTTTGATTCTAGTAATAACACGTGTGAAGGCAGATTGTAGTGGTGTATATTTGTCGTCAAATTCTTTTTGGTCTTTAAATCCGTATAGTTTTGTCAGATAAGGAGACCAGCCTAGCATACTATTTTTCTTAATTCTCTGCATATCTTCGTCCCACATAATAGGCTGTTCAAGTGGAGGCATTGTGTCGCTTTGATAGTATTTGGTCATTTGTTCTATGTATTCTCGGTATTCTGTTTCTGTTTGTTCATTCGGGTGAATGACAGGTATTGTTAATATACGACAATCATCTCGGCTTACATATATTATCGCCCCCTTGCGTTTACCCATAGATTTTAAGTAGTTGTATAGTTGTAGGCGGTGTATTTTTAACGCTTTACCACTTTTCTCTATGACTTCAAAGAAATTCCCTGATGTTGATTTTATCTCAAGGACAATTTCTTCCAGCCCGTTTGGGTATTTCTCTGATAAGTACTCTATTACTTTTTCAGACGTTCTTTTGAAAACTGGTGGCAATGGTAACTCTTCAATACTTTGTATTGCTTTTTCTTTGTCTATTGTTCCTCCTGCCAAAAAGTCTGGGTGTCCAGTAGTTTTTAGAAGACCAGCATATTGATATTCCACATCTTCTTGTGTGCTGATGTATATACCTGCACGCTGTAGGATTAGTTTTATAATCCATTCCCATATATTACCTGCTTCAAATTTCCTCAAAGACCTGTCGTTTGGTGGGTTGGTATATGGTTCGCCCTTCATTTTCAGCCATACGTCTGACATTGGCTTGCCTAAATCGCTTCCTCTTAGGAAATCTCTAGGTTCTGGTTTTGTTTCCTGTTCAGCTAGGGCGTTGTTATTCCATACTTCATGGAATGACCATACTTCACCGTCTAAATCTCGTCTTCCCTCAGTCTGTATCTCGGTCTGCCCCCCTTGTTTAAGGTTGGAACTTGAACTCCCTCCTCTCTCAATCTCTTTATCCAATAATTGATTGTTCTCTCTGGTGTTTCTAGTTCTGTTGATATCTCTTTCAAAGTCAATCCCATTTTTCGTAGGGTGGGTATCCTTTTTATTTTCTGTATGTTCATATCTTAAAAGGTTTTTTAAGAATGAAATTATTTTTGTTAGTAATTTCATTTACTCATGTTGTTAGCTAATAATTTTTGATTGTATCTCTGAAACTAAGTATTTTTTGTTTCCCCTTTCATCTAGAAAAATATATTCTTCCCCTTCTGCATCTACCATAACATCTCCTTCTTGCCTGTCGTATTGTTTTAGCCACTCCTTTCTTTTTTCATGTTGAGAGGTTTGATAATCGTCTAATATCTCAAATACAATATCGGGTATTATGTATCCGTCATGTTTTGTTTTATTTAGTTTTTTTATTAGTTCGTTCATCATGTTTTTATAAGAGGATTTAAAGGCACATACTGGCGATTACTAGCGTTATTACACCCTAAGTATCGCTGTATGTACCCACTCCTTCCTCTTGCTTATATTATATGCACATATTTGTAGTTATTGCAATAGTTATATGCTGTGGATATCTATTTTCCCTGTGAAAATATCCATTCGTATAGGGTTTGTAGGACTGGTATCAGGAAAAAATATACCACTGCTCCAACTGCTAATCCTAGCGTATCTAGGAATATGAAGCCTACCAGTAGGCAAGCTATCAGATTTACAAGGTGCATTAGTCTTCTTTTTTGAGGGCTGATAGAAAAGGATACTTTTTTTCTGTACTCGTGCTCATTGCTTTTAGGGCTTCTTCGCTTGCGATTTCGTCAGCTCGCAGTGTGTACTCTCTGCTTACTTGGTCTATTATTATATTCCACCCCTCGTTTCTAAGTCTTTCAATTTCTTCTGTTACTTCTTCGTGAAGTGGTTTGAGGTTTCTCTGTTTGATTTTGAATACTCCATTAAGTTGTTCGACTATCAAAGCAGAGTCCGTTAGAATTGTTATTTTTCTGATATCTTTCTCTCTTGCATATTCTTCGGCTTTTTCTATTGCGAAAAGAACGGCTTTGTATTCTGAATAATTATTCGTTCCCTCTCCAGTGTATTTTGCGTGTTCTTCAATAATTGAGCCGTTTTCTGGGTTTACGAGTAATACTCCTGCTCCGCAGTGTTGTCCTCGTTTACAAGCTCCGTCAGCGATTGTTACTAATTCGTTCATATTATTTGTTTTTAAGGTAATAAGCTAAGTGTTTGCTACGCCCCATAGTTTTTATAGTTTTATGCTTTTAATTTTTTCTACTCTTTCTGGTAACTCTACATCAGCAAAGCTCACGTCATATACGTCAAGGTGTGTTGGGCTTATAGCATAGTAGTATTCAATATCTCCATGAAAGCTATTACAGATACCAAAACCAGTATATTTATATGTTTGGGCGGTTGTTTGGTACTCTGGTCTTTCTTTATACCAGTCATCTAATTGTTGGTCTGCAATGTTTGTTAAGTGTTGCATAAGTCTTGCCGATACGTATTCGCTATCATCTAGTCCCCTGTTTTTTTGAAAGTCCTGCAAAAAGGGTATTATGTCGTGTAATACCCCGCTTTCTGTATCAGGGTAGCCGTCTGAATGGCGGTAAAGTAAGGCTTCAAAGTTTGGTAGTCCTTTTTTTGTTGGGCGTTTTTCATACACGCCTATTTGACATCTAGTTGACATATCTATTTAGTTAAAATATCTAGTAATTTTTGTAATTCTTCTTCGGTCAAGTCCTCTCTGTGGTTTTGCCACTGGTCGTCTAGTGTAAGGAGTATTGCGTGCTTATACCCCTCGCATTTATCCCACGTTCCGCAAAAATACTCCATTGCTTTCTCTAATCTTTCTATGTTCTCATCTTCGTTTTCTGTTTCTTGTACTGTGTTGTATACTTCTTTGAATAGGTTTTCCATGTTTGTTTTTTAATTATTAAGTGTTGTTTTTTTGTTTTTTCTGTCTGTAAGTTCTGCGTCTTTTGTTATATCCCCATCAATGCGGACAATATATCTAGTTTTGTCTGTTATAACCCCCTCTTTGTGTCCGTTGTCGCACTCAATAAAGGTGTCCATAAGATATTCCGCATTTCCGTCTGTTTTATGATAGTAAAGTTTCATAGTTTTTTAATTATATTTTTCTAATGTTTCTGCGTCGTGGATATTTTCGTATCCCTCTTTTTTCATTTCCTCTATGGTTTCCTGTCTGTTTTCTTCTCGTATAACCTGCGTGCTTTCCTGTCCGTCTGGTTTTTGTCCTTTGATTATAGGCATATTTATTTAATTATCTTGATAAACATCTCATCATGGCAAGGAATATATTTAGTTCTTTGTTGTGGTCTTTGGTAGCCGTGAGCTGTGTCCGTTTTCACTAGCTTCACTTTTTCGTTGTCTTTTTTCACTGTAAGAAAGTCGTGTGATACTGTCCCTGTAAGCAGTGCGAGCTTGCCGTCATCTTCTTCTGTGATGTCTGCAATAGGTGTCCAGCCGTTTTGTGCCATTTCTTCATATTTTCTGATTGTTGCAATATCTCTGTCCTGTCCTTTTGTGTTGTATATATAGCTTTCTGCCACGTCCATTGTTTTTTCGGTCTTTTCAATTCCTAGCTGTTCAAGTAATTTTTCCGCACACTCGCTGTTATACGTTTCGCTAATGTCTATGTCATAGCAAAACTTCGCACCTTTTGGCGGGTAAACTTCAATATCTTGCCCGCTTTCAATGTCTTTTTTCACTTCGTCAAGTGATACAGAAACTCGCTGTTTGCTTTCCTTGACGGCGGTGTTGTAGTGATAGCTGTTTGTTTTCATAATTCTATCTTGTGAAGGCTAATGATGTTCCAACGTCTTCGGCTCTGCATGTGTTTTCGTGTATTTCTTTGTAGCTTTTTCTAACTTCGTATAGTTGCGAGCCGTCTTTTGCTTTTTCTATATAAGTAGGTATTTCGTAGATATCTACATACCTGTCTTTATACATGCTTCTTATCTGTTTTGCTGTTAGTTTTTGCATTGTAGTTTTTCAATTATTTTCATATCTCTAAAAGCGTCTTGTAATGCTTTTGTGTGTGTTGTTCCGTATCCACAAGCTATTTGTCCGCTTGTCATTTTTATACGACATATATACCAGTCGTTTTTGTGTTTTTGTATTGTTGCTGTTAGTTGCATAAGTTCTTTAGTTATTCTTCTTTGAATGTGTCTGCTAGTTCTCGCCAATCAACACGGTCTAGTGCAGTTTCTAGTAAGTCGTTGAACATTCCCGCCGTGTTGTCGTGATTGTTCTTCAAGCTCTGTATCCATTCTTTTAAGTCTTCTGGGCTTGCTTGTGCGTATTCTCTTGCAAGCTCATATGTTGTTGGCTCATTATTGAGCCAAAGGGAAATAATCCACGTTTCTCTATTGCTCCAGTCGTTATAGTTTTCTTTTTTCATAATATTTTCCCTGTGAAAATTTGCAGGGGTTTAGTGGTTACTTATAAATCTTGTACGCCTCTTCTGTTGTTACTTCTCTCCCATATAGGCGGGTTAGTACATCTTCAATACTTGCAAGTTCACCTGTTCGCAAAAAGCAAAATGTTTGCCGTGTCTTGATAAGATGCAATAGTATTTTTTGTAATGTTTTTTTATCGTTCATGTTTGTGTGTTGGCTTGCTGTTCGTGTATGTACTACTACGCAAGCGGGTTAATAATTCCAGTTGTATCGACCTTTTTATATACACTGGCAAGCGGGGCGGGCGTCCGTCCACGCTTTCAGGTGTCCCGTTGTTATTTAGTTCTACATAATCGGGTATATAACTCTCAAAAATATGCTCGTTTCCGTTGTCATCTTTGACGGCATATTCACTGCCCTTTATTTTTTTCATAGTTTTCTTTTTGGTTATTCCTTGCCGTTCCTTTAATAGTAGTAATAGGCAAGGTGTCCCGCCTCGCTTGTCAATGTATATTTATTTAATTATCAATGTACTGTCTGTATCTATTATATACATACTCATGCAACAAAGTCAAGCAATATATCAATGCAATATGGTGGAAAGTGGGGAAAAGTTAAAAATATGGCTATAAATATAGTATTGACGTTTTTATGTTTTTAGTCTGTAGCTACATAAACGGGCTATTTTTCTTTATACTCGCATATATTCACATAATAAACTATCACATAGCAACACGGCGGGCGGGCTATGTTGTTTTCACGTTGCTATTAATACATATCTTATTATAGGCTATCTTCTCATTTTCCCCGTGAAAATGGTATCAGGCTCGCGGGCTATTCTGCTTCTATTCACATATATAAATAAAATACGGCTATGTATCAGGCTCGCGGGCTAGTTGTCTATAACACACATATAATAATATTAAGTCGATTTTGTGGTGTATTCGCATTAACTTTAAAGTGGCTTTGTAGTAGCTTTGCGTTAGTTTTGGGGTAGTTTTGCGTTAGTTTTGGGGTTACGTCCCCCTATACAAACAAAATACGTTGCAGTTGAGCCATATTTTAGGAGTTCATAAAACGGGCCTTCTTTCCATTTAATGCGATATAAACCACGAAGCGGGCTGTTTTCGTGCCTTATATCGCAATTTTGGGGCTTGTTTATCTCCATAAAAGTTTTTTTCACCCATAGGGAAAACTTTTGTATATGGCTCAACAAAGCCATATTGCTATTTTAGGGGCATTTTGGGGCTGATATGACTATAATTGTCATACATTACATATAATTGTCATACATTTGTCATACATTTTAATAAGTGGCTCAACAAAGCCGTAAAACATTGACCATCGGTGGGGTTTTTGGCTGTGGTGGGGGGTTAACCTCACATACCTATACTACAAATTTCAGTTTTGTCACAGAAAGTTGCCAAAATGTCACAGAAAATGCTATAATTGTCACAGCCTGTCACAGGCCTAAGAATATGACTATTTTATGAATGATAAAAGAATTACAATTAGATTGAGCGACACTGAAATTTCTTCTTTGGGTATGGATAAAGATTCTGTGACATCCAGTGACATTAAGTCACAGCTTATGAATAGGTCTAAGGAATTGGATAAGGAGAATATTATTGATTGGTTATCTAATTATTTGTCTGAGTACAGAGTTGTTGAGCAGAATGAGGTCAAGCAACTTCTTGGGTTTTTAAAGGAATGTGTGAACTATAATATTTTGGACGAGTTGCCTGGCGATACTATTCCAGAAAAAGTTAAAGGATTGTCTGGCAATAAGGTTAAGGAAGGTTTCATTTCGGTTATCGGAGGTCGGTCTGTTTCTACTCATCAGTATGCAGGGCATGTTTTTATTAATGGCGGTGTTGATTCGGAAGGATACTCTGGGGTTATATTGAGGAATAAGTTTGGGAAGGACGTTACGATTGCGGAGGAGCAAGACCCTGAAGGGTATCGGTTGTTTTATGATTATGATGAGAATGAGTTTCGGTATAAACCAGGTGATATTATTGTGTAGTAGTATATAATTGTATGGGGGTTTTCATGTTGTCTCCCATTCCTCGCCGCGGTCGGTTTCAGATTTAGGTTCAACTCCTAACCGAGGAATATGACAAAAAAATTAATACAAGGTGAGATTCCAAAGAAGAGGTCTATTATAGATTGGTCTCCAGAGAAGCTTTTGCAGTTTGTTAAGTTTGCTGCTTTTTTTGTAGAGGATGAGACTGACTCTTTTAAGGTAACGGAGGAGAAGATTAAGTCTATAAAGGTCAGGGGGATGTTTGAAGATTTCTGGGAGGAGTTTTTAGATAGGATTGATTGCGACAAGCCTAAGAAGTTTTCTATGCGATTAGTGGTTATGACTAGGGTTGTCCTTTCATGGCTGATTGAGAATCCACATGCGGTTACTAATGAGATGCGGTCTATTATGGAGAAGACCCAAAGATTAAGTTGGTGTCTTGATGCTATTAAGGAAAAGGAGACGAAGATTGGAGCGGAGGTTCTCTCTTTTAATGACAAGGAAACGACTGATAATACTATTGTTAATGCACAGACTAAGGGTATCACTTTAAAGACCCCAGAGGTTAGGTATGCTAATTCGTTGAACAAGATGGCTTCTCTTTTAGAGGAATTGGTTGGGAGTGTGGATAGGAAGCAGTTTAAGCACATGCCTATTGATAAGAAATTGCGGGCGATTGATTCCGCTCTCAGAACTCTTGAAAAAGCTACACGTGGTAAGCAGTCTAATAAGATGGTGTTTAAGAATTTAATTATTAATAAGTCAGGGAGAGATGAGCTTGAAGGAGCTATCTTGAACTATAACCAAGAACAGTAACATGAATAAAAAGAGGAGAGAGAAAAGAGACCTTTTTGATAAGGGTTGGGAGTTGAGGAATACTCTTATAACTATTTTTAATAATCATACATATCATGAGGATGGGGAGAGGTGGCTAACAGAGAGAGGATATGAGAAGTTAAAGAAGATTATTAAATGAGAGGTTCTTTAATAGAGGAATATTACTCTGGCCCAGAGTATCTGGCGAAGCTCAGGAAGAGGGCTAGTGTTTTGAAGGAGATGGAGGAGAGCGAGTTCACCAGAGATGCCAGGATATTAGATGTATATTCGGTAGACCCTATTCAGTTTATAGAAGATTTTTGTGTTATCAAGATGACCGAGGCTGGAGGTATGCCGAAGCCATTCTTTTTGTTTCAGTACCAGAAGGACATTATTTTGAAGTTATTAGAGGCGGAGAACACTAATAATGAGATTGAGTATCTTATAGACAAGCCAAGAGGTATGGGGCTAACTTGGATTATGTGTGCATATTTTGTGTGGAGGTTTCTTTATACTCCGAACTATTCTGCTTTTATTCTTTCTAGAACGGAAGGGGAGGTGGACGATGGAACAAGAACACCAGATGGTTCTATCTTCGGGAAGCTTAGATTTCTTTTAGACCATATTCCTAGGTACATGCTTCCAGAGAACTATAGCCCGAAGACAACTAAAGGAACATCTACTGATAGTGCTCTTCGGCTTATAAATCCAGATATTGGTTCTAGTATTGTTGGTTCTAGTACTAACTCGAACGCTGGTCGTTCCAGAAGATACCGAACGACTTTTATAGATGAATGTTTTTCTATCGAGAGGTTCAATGAAGTATGGAAGTCGTTACAGTCTGTGTCTAGACTGAAGGTCTTTGTTTCTACTGTGAAACCAGGGAGAACCTTTGAGAATTTTAAGAACCTGTGTGAGGATAACGATGCTTACATTTCTTTGTCGTGGAAAGACCACCCGTTTAAAGACCAAGAATGGTATGATGAGCAGATAAAGAAGGCGGAGTTTGACCCAGAGGTTATGAAGGAGATAGAGGTTGACTATTCTGTTGACCCAAGAAGCCAGTATTACCCAGAGATTAAACAGGCTAAGATTCAACCAGTGGAGTATGACCATAAACGCCCACTATATATAAGTCTTGATACTGGCAGACAGGACTTAACTGTTATTTTGTATTGGCAATATGACGGGGAGTTTAAGTTGGTAGAGTGTTATTTTAATAAGATGAAGAGTATTGACTGGTATGTTCCATTCTTGAACCCGAAATCTTTATGGAACCCAGTTGAATATAATGAATATCAACAGAAGTTTATTGAGAAGTTTCGAGGATGGGGTATGCCTAAAGCGTGGTTTGGTGAGTTAGACCAATTCAAAAAGGTTATGCCAACCAATACCTCTACAGCAGATGTATTATATAAGTATGGTATCAGGTTACTTTATAACAAGAACGCCATAGAGCATCCACCTCGAAGAATGGCTTTGTCCAGGATTTTACCTAGGATTATTTTTAACTCCGAATCGGATGCTGTTATGAGGGCTTATGATGGTATTGCACAGTCGGTTTATGCTGGTGCGGTTAGAAGTACCATTGAACAGACGAAGCCAGCCCATGACCCAGAGTTGGCTGATTTTAGGTCGGCGGCTGAGAACTTTGCTACGAATGTTCCTAAGCTATTTAGGGTACAGAGGGAAGAGATACCTGTGGATGAAAAATCTTTCGCATCAAGTATAATTAGACAATTAAAAAGCTAAACATGAAAATATATGCTTAAAGAGTTTCGAGTTCCTTACACTAATTATGTGTTTGTTGTAAATGTATCTCCTAGTCAGATTATAAACCCAACGAAATATTGGAGAAGGTATCTGCGAGGTAGGCGAAACCCATTGGCGGTCGGTAGATATACCAGTGATAAGACTGTTGAAAGGATAAAATAATATGCCATTAAAATATAGAAAATCTAAAGAAGTCTTTGGTAAAAATATGGAAGTTCTTATTCGGGAAGGTAAACCGTATGACCAAGCCGTTGCTATCGCTTCTAAGATTCAGAGAGGTTATAAACCAAATAGATTAAAGAAAAATGCCAAAAAGAAAAGATAAGGAATATATTTTAACAGACCAGTGTTTCTTCTATAATATGTCTGAAAAGGAGAGGAAAGAATATAACGGAGACCCAGGTAGGACACCTCATGCTGTGACAATAGTGGATGTTAATACGGGAACAATTAAACAATTAGAAAGTGGAAGTATTATTAAAATAATAAAAGAACATAAATATGAGTAAATCATATTGGACTAAACATTTGAAAAATACTGATGATGACCTATTATCAGCTGGTATTTATATGAACTATATAAATATTGAATTGGTTGTCCCAAAAGATGATATGGCAGAAAATAAGAGAGAAAATCTTTTTAATGATATAAAAGAATCTGTTAATAATATATTAGATAATTATATAAAAAAACACCATGAGTAAAGTTTGGACAGAGAGTAAATTAGGAGAAGAAGCCAGGAAGGCTATTAAAAAGGGAATGGATGCTGTATATTCACCAGTTTCTGCAACTATGGGCGCGTCAGGAAGAAACGCGGCCTATCTTGATGTTGGAGGCGTAACGGTTACTAACGATGGTATATCAATTGCTAGAAGAATTAACCCAAAGGATGATTTTGAGAGATTGGGGGCTGATTTGATAAAACAAGCCGCAGAAGAAACAAATAAGGAGGCTGGTGATGGTACAACAACTTCTATTGTACTGGCACACGCCCTAGTGGAGGCTGGTTTAAAAGATAGTCGTAGCCCAATGGTAATAAGAAAGGAACTTGAGAAGGCTAAAAACGAAGTTGTTAAAAGAATTAAAAGTTCTTCAAAGGAAGTTAAGACAGATAAGGAGCTTTTGAATGTTGCAAAAATTTCTGTCGAGGATGACAAATTAGCTAAAATAGTTGCTGATACAGTAAAGAACGCTGGAGAATTTGGGACTGTTATTGTAGAGGAGGGTACTGGATATAGTATTGAACAAGATAGTGTTAATGGATACTTTTGGGACAGAGGTTATTTCTCTAGGTACTTCTCTAATAATGAAAAGGGAGAATCTGTCCTGGAAGATGTGTCAGTTATTGTGACGGATAGATACATGAACCGTAATCTTGAGCTGATGGGTGTACTGAATGATATTCATGAAAAGGGTGCTAAGTCTGTATTAATTATTGCAGATAAAATGGAAGGAGAACTCTTACAAACTCTTATTACGAATCATTTACAAGGTCGTTTAAAGGTATGTGCTGTTGTTAGGCCGCCTTCAGATGAAGAGTTAGAAGACATCGCTTCTATTACTGGGGCGACTGCTATTACTAAGGACAAGGGAATACGAAAGATTACGTCCGAACATGTTGGAGTCGCAAAGAAGGTTATTTCTACAAAAGATAGGGTCGTCCTTGTCACTGACGAATCTATACCGGCTCGTCAGATGCGTGTCGAAACTTTAAGGAAATCTCTAAAGTCCGAAAAGGAAGATGAGCTAAAGAAGGATATTTCTGAAAGATTAGCCAAATTAACTGACGGTATAATTGTTTTGAGGGTTGGTGCTAAGACTGAGTCCGAAAGAAAATATTTATCTTTGAAGGTTGAGGACGCAGTTAATTCGGTGTTGTCGGCTAAAGAGGAGGGTATTGTTAAAGGTGGTGGTGTAGCGTTATTTGAAATATCTCAACATATAGGAGACCCTATTATGAAAGAGGCATTGAAGAAACCATTTGAAACTATATTAAGAAATGCTGGTATTGAAGCTGGTAAGGAATTGGAAGAAAATGATGGATATAATGTCCTTACAGGGGAGGTTGTTAATGACATGTTTAAGGAAGGAATTATAGACCCAGCAAAGGTTGAGAGGTGTTCTGTTGAGAACGCTGTGAGTCTAGCTTCTACCGTTATTACCTTAGATTCTGTTATTGTTCGGAAGGAGCGTTTAGACGAGAAAGAATCTGATTTTTAATATCGGGATTAGATTCTATAAATTCAGAAGATTTCTCTTTACCAGTACCTAATTTAGTATCTTCATACATATAAGAATTTCCTTGACGGATTACTATTCCAGCGTCTGTGGCTATCTCTAAAATATTAGCATCATCGGTGAATCCATCTCCGAACATGTGTTCTATGTAACAGGTCTTATCTGGTTCTGCTACTTTGTTTTTGGTTATTTTAATTTTTATTTTATTCCCTACGTGCTTAGGCCCGAGTTCTAATTTACCCTCTCTTTTTAATTCCATTCTGATTGAGGTATAGAAATGTAGTGCCATACCGCCAGAGACAGTGTATTGGTTAAATGGGCCGCCCATAATATTTTTTCTCAGTTGGTTTATGAATAGGACAACTGCTTTATTTTTAGATATTAAACCATTAACTCTTCGTAAGCCTTGAGATATGAGCCTTGCTTGTCCTCCCATGGTTGGTTTACCAATTTCGGCTTCTATTTCAGAGCGCGGGCTAAGGGCTGAAACTGAATCTATAACTATAAATCCATATCCCTCGTTTAACAAAAGTTCTAGTGTTTCAAATGCCTCTTCTCCGGAGTCCGGTTGCACGACTACGAGTTCATCTGTAGCTACTCCGAATATCTGTGCGTGTTTTGTAACAAAAGAATATTCGGCATCAATAAAGGCACATTTGATTCCTTGTTGTTGCGCAACTGCTATCATGTGTAGACATAGACTACTTTTACCAACGGATGGTAATCCATTTAAATCTATGATTCTACCTTTTGGCAATCCACCAACCCCAAGGGCATAGTCAAGAGAAAGAAGGCCTGTAGATAGAGATTCGACTTTATCTCTTTTTGTTTTCCCAGTGAAAGCCACATCTTTTTTGAGGGCTTTATTAATTTTTTCTATAATATCACTCATGTTGTTTGTGAGTAGTAATAATATTATGATTATAACATATCCACAGTTTTTAATTATACACTTGACAACTAAAAGTTTATGGATGTGGTATTATTTGTGTATGTATCGAAAAGATATTGTAGAGTACTTTAGACCGTTTGCTGAGAGGTACAAAATGTCATTAACATTTATACCAGATAATGTTGATGGGCGCGAGGCTTATGTTTTACACTACCGAGGAAAATCTATCCTTTCAGTCAATACTAGACAATTCTACCAAGTACCTAAACAGGCTAGAAAAAGAGAATTATTAGCACTCCTAAAGCGAGGTCTTTCTGGGGCACTAGATGATGGCTCAGCGAGAGAACAAATATATACTACAAAGCGTTGGGGTAAAACAATTATAAAAGATGGCAGATGAATCTAATAAAACAAGACCAGAAGATTTAATAAATCCTTCAGACAATTATTTGAATGTTGTTGGTGATTTATATACCGACTTCTATAAGTTTAGAAATTATCGTTTAGGTACAATAAAACAGTTACAATACAATTCCTTTGAGGATTTTCTTAAAAAGTCTAGAGAACTATTCTGGAACTCTACTCTCACAAATTCAGATGACCTTCGGGAAGTTGGTCTAGAATTTTCCCTACCTTTTATAAGAAAAGAGGTTATAGATTTTGTTGGACGTTTAGTTGCACTGAGTATAAATCCACATTTATCTGGGGATGAGTTAAATCAATACTCTACAAAAATACTTCATGCTATCTATAAAAAGTGGAGATTAAAGTCTAAAGATAAGGTTGAAAAGTTTTGGGAGATTCTATATGGCGTAGTTAATGGAACTGTCTGTTCCTATGTTGGCTGGGATGGCTCTACAAGTTTAAAGAGGTATATTACAGATTTTGACCCAGAAACAGGAGACTATAATATTGATGAAAAAGACGTAAAGATGTGGAATGATGTATTTTCCGAAGTCGTACCAATTGAAGAAATTTACCTTGAGAAAATCTGGGAAAGGAATATCCAGAAACAAGGTAAAACTATTAGGAAGCAAGAGATGACAATGGGAGACTTCAAAAAGAACTTTGGTATGTATGAAGATTCCAAGTATGTAATTGAGGGGCAAAGGATTGCTGAGGATTCTCTGTTTTTTGAATTACTAGGCGGAACTGGTGTTACAACTTTTGACAAGATACAGGTTCTAACTGAATTTGATACTAATAATGATGCCAAGATTGTTGTGGCAAACGGTATTTGGCTTAATAAGATGAAAGGCGACAAGAAAGCACCTAATCCATTTGCTCATAAAATGCAACCATATAAATGGAGTCAGATGTTCCAGCCTATTGATGAGAAATTTGCATACGGTCTTTCACTTCCTTTTATGGAGAAAGACCCACACAAACTTTTGAATACTTCATATTGTGTCACTCCAGATACAAAAATTCTTACTAAAGATTTAAAATGGGTTACAGCAGAAAGTCTTAAAGCTGGTGATAAATTGGTTGGTTTTGATGAATTCGGTCAAAAAAATAAAAATAAGAAAACAGGTCGTGGAAGTGTGCAAGAGAGAAGATTGCGAGAAGCTTCTGTTACAAAAACAGGCAGGATGATTGCACCTGTTTATAAAGTTTCACTGGAAGATGGGACAGAAGTAAAATGTACAGGAAATCACAGATGGCTTACTTGGACACACAATGGCGGTTCAATAAAATGGATGAGAACTGACGAAATTAAAAAAGCTCTTGAAAATAAAGAATGGAGAGGTGTCGGTAGAAAGATATTTATGCCAAAGCCATTTGATGTGGTTGAGCAAGATTTGTCTTACGAAAGTGGTTATTTGGGTGGTCTATTTGATGGTGAAGGTCATCTTTCTCTTGGCCAAAGTTATACCAAAAATGGTGTGACAAGAGGTATGCAAATACATTTTACTCAAAGAGAAAATGCTGTATTCAAAAAAGGTGTAGAGTATTTAGAAAAATATAATTTTGATTACTCTATCACAACTAGAAAAAATGATTCTTGTAAAAATGTAACCATTAAAGGTGGTGTCCGTGAAGTTATGAGGGCTTTGCAAATTTTTAGACCAGAAAGACTAATTCAAAAGTGGGGAGATGAAAAGATTAATAACTCTACACTACGAAGCGATACAAGAGTAAAGATAGAATCTGTCGCTTATTTGGGGGAACAGGAAATTATAACATTAGAAAGCTCAACCAAGACTTATATTGCTGAAGGTTTTTGTGCTCACAACACTATGTTGATGGAGTCTGAACTTCGGGCAATAGACCCACCCTATCTTTCTTCTGATATTGAAGCTCCTTCCCTTGTCTTTGGTCAAAAGAAGGTTATCCCTGTTACTGATGTTGACGCTTATAAGCAGATAGAAGTAAAAGAACCTTCAAATCAGTTCTTTACTATGATGAACTCTTTGTCGGAAACAATGACATCACAAGCGCAAGGTGGTGCGGCTCAAATAATTCCTTCTAGACAACCAAAAGCGGCTAGAGAAATATTGGCTATTGAAAATATGAAGCAACAGACTATGTCTGCTTCACTACTGATGTACTATGATTTAGTTTACCAGGAAATAATGCTGGTTTTAAAAACGGCATTGCAGTTCTATGCGACTGGAAAGTATGATGGGAAAGAGATTATGAGAACAGTGTCTGTTCCAAACTTCCCACTAGCAGGAGGAGGAATTGGTCAGTTAGAGGTTAGAATTAAAAAAGAACCTAGTGAGGCCTTGAATCTATACTTTGAGTCTATTAATAAGTCTATTGAGAATGGTAAAACTACGGAGATAATAGAAATTTCACCAGAGATACTAAATAATCTTGAATGGTTTATAGATAATATAACATTAGAACCAGAGAAGACTCCGGAAATGGAGCGTGCTCAATTCTTTGAGCAAGTAATGACTCCAATGATGAATCTATTTATACCAATGGGTCTTGCCGACCCAGCAAAGGTATTTCTACGATACCTAGAGAAGTATGGAGAAAGTCCATCTGATTATGCTTCTGACCAAATATTACCTATGGTTGCTTCGAGAAGAGGCAGAGGTAAGTATCAAATGCCACAAGGGACTCCGCAAATTAGTGGTAGAGAGGGACAAGGTCAGTTAACTGGAAATATAAACCAAAGTTTAACTGGTATGCAATTTGGTAATCAGAGTGGCGGTGGATTTGAAGAGTTTGCTCAATAATTAAAATTTAATAGAACGACATGATTTCAAAAATTTTACGTTTCTTATATAGACGTTATCCAATAAAATATTCAGAAATAATCTGTGAAGAATTTTTGTCTGACGTACCAAAAGAGGTTTCAGAACCAGCGATAACGCTTCTTGCCGAACAGAAGGAAACAATCGAAAAATGGCTAAGCTATCAGGCCTACCTAATACAAAGGAGGTCTATTGGAGATATTAAGCAATCAAATTTTTTCCTAGGAATGTTAACAAATATTAAGATTCTATTAAAGATTTTTGATAAGAAGAGTAAGGAGAGAAGTTATAAAAAAGATTTTGGCGAAGTAAAAACTGTGGAGCAGTATAAGAAAGAATTGGATTCACATCTAGAAAAGGTTAATAGGTTTAAAAGTGGTAAACCTGTGGATAAGTAAATTAGTACTTATTTCATAAGTATGTGATATATTATAAATAAGTGTCGCCAACTCTATGGGCGTTATCTATTGGGCGTTGACAAAGTATCTGTCGCCTAGATACAAACATAGAAACTGGTGCGCGAACAGTTTTTATAAATAAAATATTTATCGCGTATGGATAAGGAAAAAATCGAAGAAGCTCTTGAGGGAAAAGTAAAACTCGAGGAGCTTAATGATGAAGAGCTTTCAGAATTTAGGAAACAAGCAAAAGAATTAGCTGAAAAAGAAAAGGGAGAAGTTACTGGTCTTCGTGAGGCTAAAAGAGCTGAAACAGAAAGGGTAGAAAAACTAAGAAAAGAAGCTGAGGATTTGGATACTGCTAGAAAAGAGCAGGAAGAAGCTTTGAACAAGGGAAAAAGTGAAGTTTCTCAATTTCGTTCAGAGCAAATAGAAAAAGCTAGAGAACGTTTCTTTGAACAGTTCCCAGAAGCATTAGAGAAAAAGGATGAAATAGAAGAAAAGTTTTCCAAGTTAGACAGTGGGAAAATTGATTCAGATTTAGTTCTAAAAGATTTTGTTTCAGCGTATGCTGCGACTGACCCAGAAGGGTATTTATCTTCAAAAGAGAAAGCTAATAAAATGAAAGAAAACGCCAATAAATTAAACGAACAAGAAGCTGGCTCTCCACAAGGAGGCTCACCTTCTGAGAACGAACCTAAGAAATATTCTGAGGAAACCACAAATACAGCTAAAGCTGCTGGTATATCTGAAGAGGCGGCTGACAAAGTTGTTACTCAGGGGATGAAACGAACATACGAATAATTTCTTTCAAGAGCTTCTTCGATTAAAAAGCCTAATTCCATTATTATTAGGTTTTTAATCATATATGCCCGCACATAAGTTACAAAATCGTTGGGAAACAATAACTTGTAAAGGTTGTGATAATACTTTTGAAGGTTATATTTCCGAAAAAAGAAAATTCTGCAGTGTAAAGTGTAAAGGCGATTTCTATTCTAAAGTTTTTTCTGGAACTGGGAATCCGTTTTATGGGAAGTCCCACTCTAAAGATGTTCTTGAGAGAGCATCAAAAAGGTTAAAGGGAACAACTGGAGAATCAGCAATCAGATGGGTTAAAGACCGAAGTAAGTTGGCAAAGAGGCAAGACCGTAATGATTCTGCCTATAAAGATTGGAGAAGAAAGGTTTGGGAAAGGGATAGATTTATGTGCAAAATTGGAAATCAAGATTGTTGTGGGAAAATACAAGCTCATCACATTCTTCCCTGGAGAAACTATCCTGAATTAAGGTACGAGGTTAATAACGGCATCACTCTTTGCAAAAAACATCATCCTGTCAAAAGGGATGATGAGTCTGAAAAGATACCAGAATTTTTTGAAATTATTGGTATTGATAAGGACAAATTATTATTAAAAATAACAAACATATAATATGTTTAAACCATTGAAGGAGAACGCATATCAAGATGTTCGTTCCGTCCTTATGGATAATAGTCAGGTTCTCACTATTGGTGAAGCTATTATTCCTGGACGACAGGGAACTACTTCTGTTGCACTTACAGCGGGAGGAACCGATGGTGCAGTTCTGGGTGTTGTTGTTGGTTTCAAGGATAAGGCTGGTCACTCTATAGAGTTAGATACAGTAACAGCTGAAGCAGACAACGTCACTGATAAAAGAGTTAAGGCCATCTATATTCCAGCTCATCTTCCTATTGATTGGCAGACTGATTTGGATGCGGCGGCTGAGACAACCACTGGTTCTGGTACATTTGCTAACTTTACTATCGACTCAACAGGATTGTTGGCCGATGAAAGTTCTGAGCAAGTATTCTCAGTAGTGGAAAATATGCAATTGTTTTCATACGGATTGACTGGTAAGGACACAACCCAAATTGATGTTCGATTCATAAGCACAATCCTAGGATACGATATTGTGTAAAGTTATTAGATTATGCCTACTGGAGTTTATAAAAGAACAAAACCAGCATGGAATAAAGGAATATCTCTCGATAAGGAGATTAGAGAAAAAATAAGTAGAACCTTGAAAGGAAGGAAAATGCCTTATGTTGCGAAAGCAAATAAAAAGCGCAAAGGTATTTCACGGCCAGGACACAAAGAAGTTATGAAAAATTTGTGGAGTTCTGGAAAAATGAAAGGCAGAACTGGTCTCAAAAATTCAGAAGAAATGAATAAAAAGATTGGCGATGCTATTCGAGGTTCAAAGCATTATTTGTGGATTGCTGATAGAAGCCAACTTAAGAAATATGAAGGGAGCCAAGAAAAAAGAGGTAATAGATATAAAGAGTGGAGAAAGCAAGTAAAAGAAAGAGATGGTCATAAATGTAAAATAGATGACCATAAATGTTCTGGACGACTTGAAGTTCACCACATTCTTAGTTGGACTTATTTTCCAGAGTATAGGTATGAAATAAAAAACGGTATTACATTGTGCCGCTTCCATCACCCTCTCAAGAGGGAGGAAGAAAAAAGACTTTTAAAAACTTTTTTCAAGTTGATAGGAGTCGAAATAGATGAGTTCCCCGAAGCAGGAGGTTTAGTCGCTTCACTTCAGGAGAAAGTCTTATTACAAAATTAAAATTACTATTTTGGCAGAAGTACTTTTCCAAGGAAGTAAAGATGTATTTCTAACCAAGGTTCGAGCTGATTTTGATGCTGTGGAAGACCAGGCATTGAAATCAAGTAAAGCAATCATGAATTATTCATTGATTGGTTCAGAACCAATGGCAGACGCGCTCTTTACAAAAGTATCTGATACCACAACTGAAGGTTCCCGTGCAGTATGGCGACATGTTGCAGCGACAGGTATCAAGAATTTAGGAACCCGTAGTGCTGGAGGTACTTATCCAGAAGTTGAGTTCATCCGAGGTTATGAGACAGTTGTCTATGACCCAGATAAACAAGACTCAGGTAAGTTCATTATTCCAGAAGAACGTGAAGCAAAAGAAGCTTCTCAGTACAAAGATGTATTGAACCGAGCAAAGAAATTGCTTTACGAAATTGACCGAAAAAATATTGCTGATATTTTTGAGGAGTTTAACCTAGCGTTTACTGCACCAGGTTCATATCCAAATGATGCCGCTGACAGATTCTTCGCAAGAGGAAACGCTGGATTAGATGGAGCTTCAACTGGAGCACTAAATGAGGAGTTGGCTTCAACTGCTCATGCTAGAGCAGATGGCGGGGCAACTCAAAGTAACGCATCATCAAACGGAGCTTCTCTTGATACTGACACATATTATTCTGCAAAGGTAACGTGTGGAGGTTTCAAGGATGACGTAGGAAAGCCTTTCCCAACTATGGGAGGACGTGTTGATGTTGTTTGTGGTCTTGACAATGTTAAGGTCGCAAAACAGTTGAATGAATCTGAGTGGGAAATTGATGTGGCTGAAAACCAAATCAACATTCACAAAGGAACATTTAACCGAATCATCACTTCACCGTATTTGAACGAGTCTTACTACGATGCTTCAAACATCAACAACGAAGACCAGTGGCACTTGGTAGATGTTTCTAACCGAGATTCAGAAACTGGTTCTGGGCTTGTGTGTATTTCATTCTGGCCACTTGAAACGAAAGTTGAGAGGGTTTCAGAGAGAGATTCTGTTGCTTACTCTGTTAAGCAGAACAAGGTTTACGGATTCGTTGATTGGAGAAATGTTTATTCATCAAAAGGTGATGGAGCAAGTTATACAGGATAAAGATTATTAGTAACCTAAAAACCAACTATGGTTAAAAAACTTACAACTCTGATAATTGCTTGTTTACTTGTCATTGGGATTCTCGCTGTTGGGTTTGCTTTCGGAAGAGCAGTAGATAGCGTAACAGGAGAAAATCGTGGCGGTGTAACAGGCATATCAGGGATGGCTATAGGTTCTGATGGTCTAACTGTAACAGGTGCAACCACTCTATCTGGTGGTATCACATTGTCTGGTGCGGCTACGCTCGATGGTGGTTTGGTAAAATCAAATACCAACTCAACTTCAACTACCGCAACATCGTATACAATGGTTCTAGCTGATATTCAGGGTTATGACACAATGATTATGACTCCTAATACTGGCGCTCTAACAATGACTACTTTTGCATCATCAACGGCATCTACTTGGTTGCCAAGTGCAGGAGATAGAGCAGAACTTTGTATCTACAATGCGACAACTACATCAGCTGCAACAATTACTATTGCCGCTGGTACAGGATTTGATTTAGAAAGGACAGCCACTTCGACTACATCGGGGGCAGACACAACTTTCTTAGCCATTCCTGCGGGTGGTCATGGTTGTTTCGACTTTATGAGACAACCTGCAACTGCGTCAGCATTTGATATATCGGCGTTATATACTCCGTTTATCAATAACGACTAAAGGAATCTGTATGATTTCAGGGTGTGGTGTGGATAATAGTCCACACTACCCACCTGAAATCATGCAATAATTAAACTATTAGAAATAACTAATTATTATGAAGAAATTAAAATCAAAAGTTGAATTTACATTCAAATACGATGGTCAAATATCTGTTGATTTAAGTTCAAAGGGAACTATTGTTTCAGATGAGGTTGCTGAAGCTGCAATAAAAAGATTTCCATTTGTTTCAGTAGAAGAAGTAGAAGATATTAAGAAAGAAGCAGAAAAGGAAGTTAAAAAAGCAGAGAAAGAGACAAAGAAGGAGGAAGTAAAAGAGGAAAAAAAAGCTAAGAAAAATAAATAATTATGATTACCACCGTAGAATATGGTAGACCTGTAATTCTTGGGTCAGCCACAAATGCGGATATTGATACAACAGAAGAGGATGTTTTAACTGTTACCGATAACATTCTTTTATCTAAATCACAATTAACATTTTATGTAGATTATGATTTGGGAACACACACGTCATTGGATTTACGTTTCTTTTATAGAGATGAAATTGGTGGCGATTGGTATCAAGTCCCTAAAAAGAATACTTCAGATGGAACAATAGACGATAACCCATTTACTATTGATGCAAACTCACCAGCATCAAGGTTGGTTATAGAATTTCCTCTTGGAGCTTGCTACGCATTAAAAGTAACAGCTGATGGAGTTGGCGGGGCAAATGGAAGCGTTACTGTCAAAGCTATGGCTCGTAATAACTAAATATTATGGCATTTGGATTACCAGAAGGAGCAACAACACAGTCTCACGTTGTAAAATTCGCCGGTCTTTTTACAACTGCTGGTGGGGATACCACTGAAACTATTAGTGTAACTGGAGTAGTATCTAGTGACCTAGTGTTTGTTTTCTCTAAAACAGGAAATGCCCAGGTTGTACGAGCCGCAGCTGGAACCGATGAAATAACGGTTACTACATCTGCTGACCCTGGAAATGATGATGTATTACAGTACATGGTTCTAAGAGCCTCTTAAAATTATGGCGTTCTCTCCTAAAGATATTGTAAGGATTGAAAGGGAGGTAGAGAAAAAAGCTACTGAGTTAGAAAAACTAGACACAGAAATTTCACAAAAGAAAAAGGAACTCAATTTATTGCAATCTCAATTAAGAGATAGTAAGACTTTCCAAGAAAAACAATGGAATAGTTTTATTAATTCTTTAACATTAAGTCAGGATACTCTGATAAATGATATCGAGAATCTAAAGTACGATAAAGAGTTTCTTAAAAAGGAGATAGATAATTTGTCTTATAAATTTAAGGTGTATGTTGAATCAATAAAAAATATAAATAAGGATGACGGTAGCTCTTTACTAAAGAGTTTAAATAAAGAATTGACAAATAATTTAGGCAACCTCTTAGAAGAGACTTCTAAACTAGAAGATAATATTAGGAATCTAGATAACAAAGAAAAGCAAAAGGAGCAAGAGGTTTCATCTTTAAGACTTGAAGCTGAAAAACTATTTAGTGATGTTGAGAGTCTTGAATACAAAAAGTTAAAAAGCTCTGAAGATGTCTTAAAATTAGAAGCAAAAAAGGACAAGTGTCTTCAGATGATAAATAAAATAGAAAGAAGAGAAAAGACCAGTAAGGTCATGTTAAAAAGACTGAGCAAAGATTGGTTGAAAATTTATAAATCATTACCATATACACATGGCTTACAGAACTGAAAATTTTAATCCATCAGAACTCCTGACTCCAGATGAGGTCTCATTTTTACAAGATTTATTTTCTGATGCGGGTGGTGATTCAACTAATATTGCTCTTGACTCTGAAATAGGTGGTGGTTCTGGAGACGTTTCAAAGGTTGGTACTCCAGTAGATAATCAGGTCGGTGTATGGACTGGTGATGGCACAATAGAAGGTACAACTGGTTTAACTTTTGACGGAAACACATTCAAAGTATCTTCGGGGACATCTGGAGATGCCGTTCTTACTATAGAAGCAGATACAGACAACAATGATGAAAACGATAACGCTTGGTTACACATAAAACAAGATGGTGGGGCAGTAGAGACATTCTTTGGGCTGGCAGGAGACGCTGGAGCAGTATTTGGTCAGTCCATTACAGGAATACTGGCAAACCACACAACCATCAGAACCTCTACAGATAAAGGTCTTGCTATCTCAGTACCAGACACAACAGGAGTGCGGGAGGAGGTAATGCGAGGTCTGGTGGACTCTACCAGCAATGATATGTTCCTTTTGGCGAATGGTACTCTTTTGAATACATCGTTTTTGCCAACAATGACAGGGTATGTAGATTCTGTTAATAGCCGCTGGTCTGTAGGACTTCAGGGATTAGTATCATCGACAAATGACGCATCTAGTTCTTCTGATTATGGTTTAGTAGATATTTCAGTAGCTAGAACCACATCAGGTACAGACCCAATAAACGGAACTCTTAGTGCGGTCGTTAATAGAAAGGTATTTAGGGTTAGAAACCTTGAGAACAACGTCATAGACGTGTTAGCGGACGGAAAGGTCGGTCTGGGAGTTGCGACACCAGCAACAAGACTACATATCATAGACACCTCTGAACAGCTACGCTTAGGATATGACGCTTCTAATTATTCTTCCTTCACAACGAACTCATCTGGTCAACTAACCATAACTTCTGGAGGTACGAATCAAAATATATTCCTAGACCCTAGTGGTACAGGTATTATAGCCGTTCGTTCTGGTGTTGGTATAAAAGACGCATCTAATAATGGTTTCTATGTAGTATCAAACAGTGGGGATGAGAAACTATTACTAGGTCTGGGTGGTGTCACTGGGGGTTCTGCACAGTCATTTGGATTTACATCTTCTGGCCCTGGAGGAGCACCAGACACTAACATTTCAAGAGGTGCGGCAGGACAAGTCAACGTGGGAACGGGCGCACAGGGAAGTACGGCCGGAAAACTGGTTGCAGATTCTGTCGAGGTTACTGACGATGCTTATGGGGTTGGTTGGAATGGTAGTGTTGCTGTGCCAACTAAAAATGCTGTTTATGACAAAATTGAAACGCTTAGTGGTGGTGGTACAAATAGTGAATCCGCTACGATTGAAGACCCAAGTGCGAGCGAAGATATTTCGTGGTTCTTTACTAATCAGGCAATAACCTTAACTGAGATAAGGGCGGTGCTGACTGGTTCTAGTACACCATCTGTAACGTGGACAATAAGGCACTCTACTGATAGAAGTGCCACTGGGAACGAAGTTGTAACGTCTGGGACGACGACAACAAGCACAACATCTGGTTCAGATGTTACTGCATTTAATGATGCAACTATACCTGCGGATAGTTTTGTATGGATTGAGACTACCGCTCAATCTGGTACGGTTACGTCTATTCACTTCACTACCTACTTTACCGTAGATTAAAAATGGCCAATAAAGACACAACAAAAGAATTTGTTCATGCTTTTACTGAAGAAACTCTGACATCTGAACCATCTGGTTTAACTAAGGTTGGAACAAACAATACTTATGTAACAGATAATAATCGTGCCTGGTATGGAATAGGGACTGGGGCTTATTCTATGAAAGTGACTGGCGGTGGCTCTATTGCACATAATTGGGCTTATTTTGATACGAATATGTCAACTGGAGACGGGTACTTTTCTGTAGTTGTGAATCCAGACCAATATGCTGGTGACCGTTGGGGCGTTGCTTTTCGCGCCCATGATGATACTGGTACTAAAAAGTGTTATGCGGCTTTCGCAAGATACGATGGAACTAATCATACAATACGTTTGTCCTATTTCGCAGGAACATCTGAAACTGTAATATCGACCGTGACCGTTGCGGCGGCAACTATTTTGAGTACGGATAGGTGGTATAAGATTGAAGTATATGCTAGTGGTTCAACAATTAAGGCAAGGGTATGGGATATTGCAAATGAAAATGCTCCTAGTTGGCAAATAGATACTACTGATTCAACAATAGGGAACACCGAAACTGGAGTTGGTGTTTATGCTTATGTGGGAGCAAATGATTGGTATTTTGACCATCTGGAGGCAAGAACGTACAGCGCTCTTCCTAACGGTTCTCCAACTACTCTTGCAGAGGAGCGTGAAAACGTGTGGACTTCTGCTAAAGATAGATTTGTTCGTTGGGATGGGGCAGTAAGGAAAGACAAAGACACTACCAATGAAGAATCAGTTTCAGAGGGGCATGGGTATTTTATGATAGAAGCGGTTAATCAAAATGACCAAACTACCTTTGACCTACTGTCTGACTTTGTTCAAGATAATTTAATAGGCTCTCTAAATTCTGAGAGCTGGGATTACTTGGTTGCGTGGAATTTTGACATAGTGGGTGGCAATACTGTTAGTGACTGGAATTACGCCTCAGATGCAGATAATGATATTTTGTATGCGTATTTAATGGCTTATAGAAAATGGGGTAATAATGGTACAGTTCAGTACAAAGATTTGGCAGATAAAATGGAGGCAGATTTATATACTTACACTATAAATGTTCAAGGAACGCTCAAACTACAAGTTCCATATCCTAGTGAATTGATTTCAACGACCGCTGAAATAAATCCAAGCTATTTTAGACCAGCCCTATTTAGTGTACTACACACATATTATCCTTCGAGGGGGTGGAATAACGTCTTATCTGATGGTTGGACAATGATAAATGACATAACTGATAATTCTGGCACGCTATCTACTACGGCTGGTCTAATTCCAGATTGGGTAAATTATAATACAACGACTAATACATTAGATACTCCAACAGACGGTTCACACACAACTCAACACGGATATGAGACTGTAAGAGTCTATCCATTTTTTGAGTTAGCTGCTGATGTTTATAGTAGTTCGGATGCAGACACATATATGACTGGGAATATTGCAACATTCTTTGATTCAGAATTTTCAGACCATTCCACGGTTTACACTGAATATAATCACGATGGTACAGATAAGGGTAGCCCATATCAACAAAGTTATTTTCAGTGGGGATATCAATTTGTATTTGACCGTTCAAGTTCTGCAAACGCATCAACCTTTAGAACAAATGAGGTTGATGGTCAATATACTACCGACAGTACTGATGCGACTATTGCTTATTTTGGTTCGAGTGGTTACTACGGAGGTTCATTAAATATGATTAATGCCGCGGTTGATGACGGTGCATTTACTAATATTAGTCGCAGGAGAAGAGTTTTAATTAGTTAAATATGTATTCACCTAAGGATGTAGTAAGAATAGAAAGGGAAATATCTAGTAAAGCTAAAGATATCCAAATTTTAAATGATAAAATAGAAGAGTTAGATGTTTTAATCTCTTCTAAGCAGAAAAAACTAAGTTCACTGGAAACAGAAAATATTTCTCTTTTAAAAACAATGAAGAGACAAAGAGATGGTTTCTTAATGAGCCTAATACAAGATATCGGGGCAAACTCTAAAGAAAATGAAAAGCTTAGAACAGAAAATGCTGTTCTGGAAGAATCAATAAAATCATTAAAAAATACATATTCAGTCTACCTTAAAGAGTTATCTAATTTAAGTAAAAAAGCAAACAATAATACTTTGCTACAAAGTTTAGAAAAACAACTCTCTGAAAAATTATCTAGTTTATCATCAGAGATATCAAAAAAAGAAACCTGTTTGAAAGGGTTAATAAAAAAAGAGGATAATGAATCTAAAAAAATAGATGATTTAAAAAAGGAAGAAACACTGTTGGAATCTCGTATTAAAGAACTAGAAAAAGAAAAAACAGAAGACCTAAAATCTATTACAAAACTTAAAATAGAAAAGGATGAATTAGATAGTAAAATTAAGAAGATAGAAAAAAGAGAACAAGCAACAAAAATTATGCTAAAAAGAGTTAGCAAAGAATACCTAAAACACTACAAGTCGTTACCATATAAACAGAATCTTAAAAAATAACTATGGCTTACAGAACTGAAAATTTTAATCCATCAGAATCGTTGACTCAAGACGAGGTTATTTTCTTGCAAGACCTGTATAGTAACGCCGTTGGAAACCCTGACAAGGTAATCATTAATCCAATGACCGCTGGAGGAGATATTATATACGGCGGTGCGTCTGGCACACCAACAAGATTGGCTAATGGCTCTGCGGGTCAGGTGTTGACTAGCGCAGGTGGGACAGATGCTCCAACGTGGGAGACCCCATCCCCAGCTGTTTCTTTTGGTGCAGACAACCAAATACCATATACTAATGCTACGACTGATGATTTTGATTATTCATCAAACTTTACGTTTAACGGTTCGGCTTTAGCGGTACAAGGTTCTGCTGTATTTAATGAAGCGGGGGCAGATGTTGATTTCCGTATCGAAGGCGATACAGACAACAATTTATTCTTTTTGGATGCAAGTACTGATAGAATCGGTATTGGACAAGGAACACCACTTGCGAAGCTCCACGTTTCTAGTGGTGGCATCCTCGCTTCTGGTACAACTGGTTCTACTCCTACTTCTGGTGCAGGTACGAGACTTATGTGGATTCCCGCTAAAAGTGCCCTCCGAGCAGGAATTATAACAACAGGAACTAACTGGGACGATGCAAACATAGGAACAAGCTCTGTGGCTATGGGTAACAACACCAAAGCTTCAGGTACGTATTCAGTAGCAACAGGTCAGGGTTCTATCGCTTCTGGTTTTGGTGCGTGGGCGCATGGTATTGCAGATGCTGGGGGTAACACCGCAGAAGCAACAAACACATCTGCTATGGCATTTGGTACAGGCTCTATAGCCTCTGGATTACGTTCTATTGCTATTGCAAGTACAAGTGGTACAGCCGCACCAAGACCAACAGCCTCTAGCGAGGGTTCAACAATCATAGGTTCCTCCGTAAATAGCGGGATAAATAGCTCTGGTACTTTTTCTTCAACGGGGACAGGTTCTATTTTAATAGGACGGCTGTCCATTTCTGGGTTTTTCACTTCTTCTTCTATGCGTGCTACTGGGGAAGGTTCTATTGGAATTGGATACACTAACGGTTCTTCTGCGAGCACCCTCTTGAGTTCTGGTAAAGGGTCGGTTGTTCTTGGACTTGCTAATTCTGGTACACACCAAGCTACAGGTCAGGGGGCAGTGGTTATTGGTCAAAACCTGCAAGCTACACAAAACAACGCCATAGCCATTGGTAGTGGTATCACAAACAATACCGCCTCATCTTTTGACGTTGGATTTACCACAAGAGGTTTCCGTGTACAAGAAACAGCCATCACCATTGGAAGCGGAAAAGCGGGCACGGACTATACCTTAACTTTTGACGGAGAAACTAATGACGGACTTATAACATGGATGGAGGACGAAGATTATTTTGATTTTGCAGACGATGTCAAGTTGAGTAACAGGTTCACTTGCAACACAGCAACACTAAGTACCACGGGGCCAACAGACAACTATGACGTAGCAGATATAAACGTACTGTTTATAGACGCAAGCAGTAACAGCGTAACCGTGGGTGGGTTCGTGAATGGTCGTGCAGGACAAATACTTCATGTAGTGGTGACTGGTATTAACGCTGGTAACAGTGCAACCCTAGAACACAACGAAGCAACAGGAAATCAGGATATATTCCTGACAACAGGAAATGACGAAACATTAACTAATAGTTATGGTGGCTGGACTTTGGTATGCGATGGCACAAACTGGTACAGCTCTGAACAATAATAAGATATAATAAGAACATGCAAATAATTTCAATTAACATAGAAGACGCAGATTACACGGATGTTGTCAACGCCCACTCGGAAGACTACATGGCAGAAGTCATTGACGAGGATGGAAACACTGTACCTAACAGTGTAACAAGAGAACAGCATGCCAAGGAAAACATTATTAAGTCGGTTGTCCGAAAAACTGTGGACTATAAAAAGTCTCAGGCTTTGGCAAATACTAATATAGATGAACCAGTAATAACATGAGAACTTTTATAAAAGAAGGAAATAGCTTAATAGAAAAAATCACCATTGACCCTGTAGAGAAGAAGGAGGAATTAGTGCGTTTGCAAGAGTTTAAGCAAACTCTACAGGATAGAAAGCAGGAAGCTCTTGACCAACTAGCAGAGCAACATGACAAAGAAATAGCGAGGATAGATGATAAAATCGCAGAGGTACAGGAAATAGTTTCAGAAGCCGACAGATTAAAAGTCCCAACAAACAGAGTCAGATAATATGGAAGAAGAAAGCCTACATCGTGAATTACTACAGAGGATGACTAAGGTTGAAACCCTTTTAGACGAAGGTTTTAAGGGGGTATATTTAAGACAAGATAAAACTAACGGAAAGGTTACTTCTGCTCACGATAAAATAAGGAAGCTAGAGGACTGGAAATTGCAAATAAATACAAGAACAAGTCTGATAGCGGCGATAATAAGTGGGGTTATATCTATTATTGTGGTTTTAATAAACGTGCTATTATAGTTTTATTAGAATAACTATTTAAAACATGCTCACAAAAGAAGAATCACAGGACATTATAAATGTTATTAACGCATCAACGATAGGTGGAAACATGGCAGAAAGGGTTGCTTTTCTAAAACATAGGATTAAGCAACTAACGGTTGAAGAAAATGTATCCAAAGGTGATGCACAAGGTGAATCTGTGAAAGACAAAAAGAAAAATAATAAACAAAAAGATAAATGAAAATATACAGACCAATAAAGACTAATGTTAGGACTCAGAAGTTTGGGGAAAGCAAAGCCTGCCAATATCCTAATGGGAAGGTTGTTTCTAAAATAGGCAATTCTTGTCCATACGGCTCAATTTCTTTATATGAGAAACTAGGTCTAAAAGGACACAACGGAGAAGATTGGAATACTATTCACGGAGAACCACTTTTCTTTCCTGTTGTTGCTGAAACAGAATGGTATGCAAAACATGAAAAAGATTGGAACGGAGGTCTTGGTGTAGATATTATTTCAACAAGACCAATTCTAGACGGTAAGTATGTGAAATTCAGGTTCTGGCATTTAAAAGGAACAGTTTTGCACGATGGACAAGTTGTTCGAGCAGGTCAGTTCATGGGGTATTGCGACAATACAGGTCTTTCGAGCGGAGACCACTTACACTGGTCTATGAAAATCGTGGATAGTAAGGGTAGAACTCAAAATAGAGATAATGGATATTCTGGAGCAATAGATTTTTCTGAGTATTTTGAAAATGAGTTTATTTTAAATACATTAGGAATATCAGATTCTCGCGTATCAGTTATGTACAGAACCCTATTGAGAGTTATGCACATTTGGTTGGCAATTTTTAGCATTAAATAATATAATTAAAGTATGGAAGAAAAAAAATATGGAGCATTTTCAAGCTCCGCAAATCCAGAGAAGTTAGCGGCAACAATCAAAGGGTTGGTATTGTCTTTAACTTCTATCATTGTTCTTGCAACACCACTTACCGAGGTGCAGGTTGTCGAACTTGCAACACAAATCGGTCTTATTGCTGGTGCTGTATGGACACTCTATGGAGCAGGAAGAAAAATTTATTACCTGTTTAAATAGAGATTATTGTCTTAACAGACGCTTATTTTATCTAAAATAATTTCTGTCTTATTGCCTATGGCAGTAGGAGCGAGTGGATTATCTATAGAGCCTCCCGAACCAGTCCCGTATCCAGGTATTTATGCTAATATGGAACCGATTACACAAGAGGTTATCGCCCCACAGGAGCCAATTTTGGGCTACACAGGGCAATGTGTCGGATATATTAGGTATGCCACAGGCAAGAATTTCTCTGGTAACGCATGGGAGATAATACCTAACTGGGATACTCCAGATATTGGTATTGTTGTCATAACAACCGAGGGGCCAGGGCATGTTGCCCTCATTACCGAAATTCAAGGAGAAGAACTCATACTGTCCGAGTCTAACTATTATAACGATGAACAGGTTACTCATGGAAGAAAATTAAACATGAACTCTAATGTCATTCGTGGGTATTACAATTTGGATATTTAAAATTTACTTATTTAGTTGGTTCGCACTTATCCCCATCTGGTTATTTTTTGCTTTTGTAAAAACTTGGTACGATTAAGTCAGATAAGGTGGGTTCGTTGACATCACACTTAACAACTCAAACCTGCTGTTTGGCGTAATGAAGCCTTCTATCTCTTGAGTCTGTATATAATTGGGTATAAAAATATTAAAGCTAACAACCTTCCTCATAGGGTCTCCTGTTGAGTGTGGTTCCAACTAACCCACACGTTCTTTTCAACAACAAGGAGTTTTTCTAATGCTCGATAACCAAGACTTTGCCCGACTACTGAACAAGTGTGCTCTGGTCATGAACACGAACACCGAAGATGCTCTGACGATTATTTGTGCGTGCTCCGAGCCGTACGAAGACCCTGACGAGGTTCTGCTGATGTTAAGTGATGGTGAGCCTCCTCCTGAATGGTTCGTGGACACGTGTCTCGACATCATCACGGGAAGGATTCCCTTAATCTCTGTTTTCTATGGGGAGGAACATGAACCACAAACAGATTGAACAGCACCACAAGTCAGGTTGTATTCTCGTACACCGTGCTTCACAGAAACTTGGTTGTGACCATTTGGAAGTGTTCAGGTTAGCATGTTCGTTCAACAACACGAACGGATATGGCGACTACCACGAGAAGTACGCAGTGTACGGTCTTGTCCCCGATTTCATTCAGGACTTTTGTCTTGATGTCTTAGTGGACAGGATTAAACCCCAAAACCCGAAAGGAAAGAAACAAGATGATGGTCAGAAATTTTTGCCAGAAAGTGGGGTTGACTGAGAGGTTGGTATTCATCCTCGCCTTCAAACACCCACACGAAGCCATCGAAGCGTACCGCAAGTGGAAGGCAGATGATGTCCTTCCGAAAGAAGTGTCCGACTACATAAGGGGAATCAGGAATGGCGTACCGAGAGGTGGTTCTGAATCTGAAGGAAGTGGCGGAGGCTCTGTCTGAACATTGGAAGTGGTTGTTCTACTCCATGTACAAGCGGATGCCGACTCCGATGGAGCAGGTCATGTTCTACGTGGAACACAGACCACCACAGGACAACCCCAAGTTGCCTTTTACTCGGAAAGGAGGATAACTACGAAGCCGCGGGAATTTCGACCTCCCACGGCTTTTATTATTAACTTCATTAGAAGTGTTTTTACTATATCAAAGTTATCCCCACTTGTTTATTCTTAATAATTATGCTTGACAAGTGTATAATACATATATGAGTATAACTTTACAGGATTTATTAAATGAACTCGATGATGCCTCTGGTAATTATGATACTGGAAGTGTTAGTTTAGCTATTAAAAAAAGACACATTAACCGTGCGATTGAGTGGTCTAAACGTAAACTTGGGTTCCCAACAGATGAAAGAATTCAAGAAATAAATTTTTCTGAAGACCAGTTATATTACAATACTAATTCAGATTTTGATGAGGCTCTTTATTTATTTTACAACGAGGAATCTGAAAACATTCCTGGAGATAATTGGGAGCCAGCCTTGTATGGTGATATTCTTAGAAGAAGAGGTGAGGGTGATAGGAGGCATCTTTTCGGTGAAACACACATAAACGGAACAAAGCAAGTTGCTATTCATGGATACAACAAGAGAGGTTCTAGTACTTTATATGATATGGATAGTGTGGGAGATTGGACAGTTGACGATGATGCCTCTAATTTGACCTTAGACGAAAATCAGAAAAAGTTTGGTTCTGGTTCTCTGAACTTTGATATAGTCAACTCTGCTGGGACAGCGTCTCTTATAAACGCGTCAGCAAACTTTAGTATTAAAGAATTAATATTAAACGATGGTTATATAAAGTTCTGGAATTACATGACAGACGCTGATATTGATGACGTTACCTTGTGGCTTTATCAAACTGATTCAAAATATTACACAATTACTGAAACAGACCAAGACGACTCAACCGCTTTTGAGGCAAATAAATGGACAAAACTTGGGTTCGGACTTGAGAATAGGGTTGAGGTGGGAAGCCCAGATATAGATGATAATATTACTAAAATAAGAATCGAGTATGACTTGGGAGCAGGGTTTGTATCTGCAACCGACTTTAGGGTTGACCAAATATTTCAAGTGTTCCCAGACAAATTAGATTTTATTTATAAATCAAATATAAAAGGAACTGATTCTGCTGGAACGACCAATAAGACTACGCTTGGAGAATTAGATGACATTGCTTTGTTGGGGCACGATGATTTAGCTCCTCTCATCGGTATGCGTGCGGCGATTACTCTATGGCCAGCACTTAGGGCAGACGCAGAATGGTATAGAGCTTACAAGGTAGACCTCCGAGAGTTATTAAGAGATTTCGCAAGGCGCGCCCCTAGAGTTAGGACGGCAGGTTCACGTTCAACAAGATTGGCAAGATGACAATTAAGCAACAGGATAAAAACTTTTTGAATATAAGAACACCAGGAATTAAAGGGTGGGATTCTTTTAATGATTCTTCTACTATAGATGATATGGCATTGGCTGATTCTCAAAACCTCCAGTATGATGAGGGGTTTATTAGACCTAGAGAAGGTAAGGAGCTACTTGGGGCAAAGCCAGCAAGCGAAACTGCCGACCCACTTCAGCTTATGGGCGTTAGGACTTCGGATGGTGTCAAATACAAAATTGCGATATATGGCAATAAGTTTTATTTGTGGCATCCAGATAATGCAGAATTTATTAGAATAAATCAAACGTATGTTCCAACAGAAACAACCCTCCGTTATGGTTACGCTATTTGGAATAATGGGCGCGGTGATGACCGTCTTTATTTCTGCAATGGTGTGGACAATTTTGGTAGATGGGATATTTGTGTTACTAGAGCTTCTGGAGCGCAGTCTTCTGGGGCTTCTACATTAATAGTAGATGATAATACTCGTTTCCCCACGTCAGGAACATTGGTAATTAAAGGGGATGCTGGCGTATTTACAGAGGCTTATACCTCAAAAACTGGCACAACTCAATTTAATTTAACAGGAACTCTATCAGATGATGTTTCAGATGATGCTTCTGTCACGGTTGATATCGCAGAAAAAGCTGGAATGGAAGTGGGAAAAATTGTTGGGAAGCATCAAGGAAGACTTTTTGTGATGAACTATTACGGTGGAGAAACAACTGGTTGGTACTCGGTACAGACAGACCCAGAAGATTTTACTACCGGTTCAACTGTCCCAGATGCCTCCACTTTCGTGATATCGGATGGTAATGGAGGTATCACTGGATTCCATGATTTCGGTCAATTTGCTGTTGTTGAAAAAGAAGACTCATTACACAAAATAGAGATAATAATTGCAGAAGACTTAGGCTCTAAATTAGATAAAATTCAACCTATTGTTTCTGGTGATTCTATCGGGCCAGTCAGTCAAGAGTCGGTAGTAAAGGTTCATAACACTTTGATGTATCCAACAGCTAATAATGGCTTTCTATCTCTATTCCCAGCTGGTACTGGTCAAGAGGTGACAGTAGATAGAAGTACTATTTCTTTACCAATACAACCTTACGTAACAAAGAAGATAAATACAGATGACTGTAAGGGTGTGGCCGTTGACCAAAAAGTACTTTGGACAGTTGCAAGGAATGACGCTACTCAAAACACAATTATTCTTTTGTATGATTTAGAGAGAAAGGCATGGTCTAGGTGGGAAAATATTTCTGCTAAAGATATGGTCGTTGAAGATGATGATTTGTTTTACCTAGATTCTGGTTCTGGAGACATATACAAACTTCTTAATGGAACATATAATGATGCAAATAATCCTTATCAGGTTCGAGCCGTGTTAAAGAGATATGATTTTGAAAGAATGTCTAAACCGAAAGCAGAGGATTTGATATATGTCCAAGGGTATATGACTCCTGCGACAAATTTGTATGTAGATATTTTCTTTAATGAAGAAGGAATACTTGGTAAACAAACTTATTTACTAAATAAGGATACAGAAGGTATAATGTATTCAGAACCATTAACTAATGCCGCGGGTGAGTATATTCCTGGACAGCCTGCCGCTGGCTGGGTTATTACCTCTGAAATCGGAAATCTGTCTTTCTTTAGATGTTACTTAGCAATTAATCCAGGACACGGCTTCTTTAATCTTCAACCAGTTTTCAGAAGTAACAAGTCTGCCTTCTGGGGTATAACTGGAATTGGATTTAACCCAGTGGAAAATGATGCTATACCATTAAACCTGAGAGTATCCCCAGTATCCACAGAATAATCCACAGTTTTATTTGACAATCTGATATAATTTATGTAGCTAATCGGGCGATTACAATTTCCTTGTCGCCGAAGGATGAAACTTTCACGGGGAAAGCATCCTCGAAAAATTATGGGAATTGTAAACATATATCGCGCTTTTCTTTCAGAACAATTAGATGCGGGTGGTAGTGAGACAACTATCAGTGTTGACCGTATAACAACAATCACAGGTGAAACTGTGGCGACTTCTCAATTCTCTACTCTCGGTAGAGGTATTTTAACTGTAAACCCAGATGGGAACGGTGAAGATTCTTTCCCAGAGTTCATATCCTTTACTGGTGTTAGTGGTGAAACTTTTACAGGAGCAACGCGTGGCTTGTCAGCGCTATCTAACTCCGCGGTTACTGCCAACAAAAGATACCACCCAGTTGGTACTCCAGTCGTTATCTCAATGGGGGTACACAATGTTTTGGATATTATTGATTATGTAGATGATTCTGTAGCTGCAGCTGTAGTGGGTGGTAATATTGCCAACAATGCTACGGCTGGAGAAAATGTATCGGCAGGAGATTTTGTCTATTTGAAAAACGATGGAAAGTGGTGGAAGACAGATGCTTCAGCTTCTGCAACATCTGAAGCAGTACAACTTGGTATTGCTCAGGGGGCTGGAACAGCGGATGGGGCTATCTCTAATGGGGTTGCTAGACCAGGAAGTTTAGATACAAATCAATCAGGTCTTGTGGCTGGAACCACATATTATCTTTCTGATACTGCTGGTGAAATCTCTAGTTCTCCAGGAACAGTTTCTAAGGCGATTGGTGTAGCACGTTCAGCAACAACTATTTATTTCGACCCTAACTACGCCTATGTTCCTACTGATGATGAGAAAGATGCGATGGCGGGTTCAGTTGGAACCCCATCATCGACTAATAAATATTTAACCGAGGACAGTAGATTTTATTCTGGTTCAGACGGTGATGTAACAATTTCTTCCCCAACAACATTAACGTCTGATATGTATTATAACAATCTTACTGTAAACAGTACCTTAACTACTGATGGATATAGGATTTTTGTAGCAGGGACACTGAGCGGAAACGGAACAATTGATTGGGGAACAGCTAATGCTGGAAGCGATGGTGCAGACGCAGATGGGGCTGGAAACGGAGGTGCAGGAGGTGCAGGGGGCGCACAAAGCGGTAGTGGAATATTCAAAAACCAAGCGGGTGCAGCAGGCGGAGCCGGTGGGAATAATCAATCAAATGGAACAGCTGGGTCTGCTGGTTCGGCCGTTACAGGATTGGGTGTAGCTGGTTCAGCCGGTGGGGAGGGAGATGATTCTGGTGGTGATTTAGGCGGAGCTGGTGGAGCGGCAGGAGCATTAACTGGGCCAGTTATGACCTTTAGTAAAGCATTATGGAGAGCTGTAGATTTACTTGACCTTAACGCTTCCAGAGCTTTAGTTGCTTTGTTTGGTAGTTCAGGTAGTGGAGGCGGAGGCGGAAGTGCCGGTGGAGAATCAGGTGACCCTAATTCAGCAGGAGGAGGAGGAGGAGGAGCAGGAGCCACAGGAGGTATTGTATTTATTATGGCTAATGTCTGGGCAGGAACATTCACTATTCAAGCACGTGGTGGAGCTGGAGGTAACGGAGGAACTGAAAACGGTTCTGACGACAACGGTGGTGGAGGAGGAGCTGGAGGAGCTGGCGGAGTCGCTATTGTAATATACGGGACTAAAACTTGGACAGGAAGCTACTCTCTTACTGGAGGTGCTGGGGGTGCATTGGGAACCACTGGAGGAAATGGTACAAATGGGGCAGCTGGTTCAACAGGGGTTTCGATTGAGTTAGATATAGCTGACCTAATATAAAACTATGGCAGTAACACAAATAATAAAAACAAATAAATATGCCTAATCCAAGTGATGTATTTTTCGGTGAATATGGAGACTACTCTTTTGGCATGACTAAAGCTCCTAGCCCCGAAGCAACATCAAAACAAAATTCAATTAATGCAACGATTGGAACTGGCTTAGATAATCCAACTAAGAATTTTTTCGCTGGGCAATCAGCAGAAACACAGAAAAAAATTCAAGAAGTCTTTAGGGGTTCTCCAGCAGCCAACTACCTAAAAGGTATTTCTGCTTCCTCAATGCCGACCGATAATATTAACAGAGCCAAGGCTCTACAATCGGCAGAAGAAAATCTAACACGGGGCACAGAACCAAACCGAGCAGAAACATTTAATATATCAACCGCAGGAGAGGTTGAAGGTATATTTGGACAAATTTTAAGTGGGAACAAAGATTACCAAGACCTAACAACCAAACACTTCAAAGAAGGTATGGACATGATTGACCGTATTTATGATACGGCGCTGGCTCGTTCTGACATGGGATATAAAAACCTAATGGAAGACATTAGGAGGAACGAGAAAAAAGCAGTAGAAGTAGCGACAGCTAATGCCATTGCTCTAAATCCATATTCTCAATCAAGAGGAGCACAGACTGCGGCTAATTTCAATCAAGTTATCAAGTCTGAATATGCAAGACAAGCTCAACGTGCTACAGAAGCTTATCAGCTTGCCCAAAGAGAGCTTGCTGATGGTAACGCTAAGGCCGCAATGCAACTTAAACAGGCTGCTCAACAAGACCTAGCACAAGCAAACCAGCAGTTTCAGAAATCGTTAATAGATATATATAAAGAATCTCAGGAACAACAAAGATTTGAAATTAGACAGCAAAGTCAATATTTGGATGATTTTATGGATTCTATAGCCGCCTTGGATTTGTCAGGTGAAATCGGAGATATAAGCGGTGTTGTTGAAAAGGGATTGCTAGCTGGGCTAACGGAAGATGAGATTGACAGTGCCCTAAAACAGGCTGCTCGTTTGCAAGGGACAAAGATTAGTGAGACTCAACTTAATAGAGAATATAAACAAGCCCTTATAGAACAAATGCGTGGTGGCGGGAGTAGCGGTTCAGAATCAGATAGATTTACCCAAACGCAGTTGAATAAAGGAGCTTCTATAGCTGGATTGGGATATAGTGAATTTATAAATTTAAATGATGATGTAAAAAACTTTTACATTAATACTAATGAGACACAAGTGGAGGAGATTGGTTCTTTATTTAAGAGTGTTCAAGGCGGTGACACTTCCCCAGAAGAAGCTAAGGCTCTTATTGATGAAAGCAATCAACCAAAAGAAGTTAAGTTACACTTTAAATCCATGGTTGATGAGTACGCACCAGGAACCGATGCAGTAAGTCAAACAAAAAGTGGGTGGTCTCAAGTGTGGGACGGGATAAAAGACCTTTTTAACTAATATGTCTATAAAAGAGAAGTTAGGAAAAATACGGGAAGGCTTTGACCAGACTGGAGTTGGTATTGTCTTTAATACAATATCAGGATTACCAAGGGCCGCGGTAGATGTCGGTAAGGATATCCTTAAAGAAACAGCTAGAAACATAGGTAGTACCGGTATTACTTTAGCAAAGCCTTTTGGAGGTGCAGAAGAAATGTCTGCTGAAGATTTTAAAAGCCCATATACGGCAGCTTTATTTGAGACTGTCTTTGGTAAGGAAAAATTACGTTCTGTTGAAGATAGAATCGCTACGATGGAACATAAAATTAAAAATAATTCTACAGCAAAGGAATTTGGATTAGACAAAGTGGCCTTACCGCTCGCTTTTGGTGGGATTTTGGGTACAACGGTTCTTGATTTAACCCCTTTGGGTGGCTCTAAGAAAGGACTCCAAAAATTAGTTAATGAAGAAACTGTAGAGGGGAGTTTAAAATTACTGAGAAGTATGGGTGCGCCTGATGAGGTGGCTCGTAAATTTGCCCCCCAAATAGCTAAAACTAAAACTTTAGAAGAAGTCAAAAATGTGTTCCAAACTATGCAGGGAGTAACAGGAGTTAAGTTTGCCAACGATGCGCAAAAATTGTTTCAGCCAATTCAAGATTCAATTAAAGACCCCATAAATAAATTAATAAGTAATATTCGTGGAGCGGAAAAAGTGAGAGATGAAATAGAAACAGCTTATACTGTCGAAAGAGCCAGGAGAATTGCAAGAGTAGAACAGGAATTTGGTAAAGAATCTGGAGAAAAAGGATATTTTAATGCTCTAGGGAAATTGAAGGGCAAGTTGGTCGATGATGAGAAAAAAATTTATGACATGATAAAACTAGACCAGCCTGATGTCGATAGTTTATTTAACCAGATTCAAAAGAACAAAATATTAGATACTTTTGATAAGATTGGAGCCTCTGGAGGTTTACAAAAACTTCTTCACGGAGAGATTCCACAAAAAAACGAGTTAAAACTCCTAGAAGAGGTTTTTGGTTCGGAACTTATACGAACAATACGCTCTAAGCGTTCAGCTTTTGCTAAAGGTAAGGATATTATTACTGAAATAGTAAACCTTCCACGCGCTCTCATGTCCTCCTTAGACTTATCAGCCGTTTTAAGACAGGCAGTTATACCCACAGTTACACATCCTTTTCGAGCTAGGAAAGCTATGTCTGAAATGTTTAGACAGGTATTTTCTCAAAAGAATTTCGAGGGGTGGTTAAGTGCCCTAAAACAAACCCCAGAATATAAAAGAATGAAAGATGCCGGATTATATATAGCTGAGCCAAACAAATTGGCGGGGGGTCTTGCTGAACGAGAAGAAGCCTTTATGTCTGCTTTTGCAGAGAAAATTCCTTGGGTTAAAGCTTCTGAACGTGCTTACGTATCATATTTAAATAAAACTAGGGTAGATATGTTTAATCAGATAGCAGCTAAATTTGATAAAGAGGGGATAGCAACAAAAGCTAATCTAAGTTCTCTGGCGGAATTTGTTAATTCAGCCACTGGTAGGGGCAACCTGAAAAGGTTAGAAAACGAGGCACAAACATTAAATAATGTATTTTTTTCACCACGACTTATGAAGGCTCGTCTAGATTTCTTAAACCCAGTATGGTATGCAAAACAAACCCCCGCTGTTCGGAAAGAAGCTATTAAATCTTTTGCACAATTTGTTGGAATCGGAACAACAATTTTAGGAGCAGTAAGTATGTTGGGTGGGGATAAAATAAGTGTGGAGACAGACCCTAGAAGTAGTGATTTTGGTAAAATAAGAATTGGGGATATCAGAATGGACATTTGGGGAGGATTCCAACAGTTTGTGACATTGTTTTCTCAACTAATATCTGGGGAAAGAAAATCCACTAATTCTGGAGAGGTTTATGAGTTAGACCCAGCACAGTTTCCGTATACTGGTCGATTGGGTAGAACAATAGATTTTGGCAGAAGTAAGTTATCTCCTTTTGTTAGCACCATTATAGATATGTTAGAGGGAGAAAATGTAGTGGGAGAAGAGACTACAATAAAGAGAGAGATAGCAGAGTCCGTAACACCACTTTATTTGCAAGATATCGTTGGGATTATAAGAGAACTTGGCCCAGAATCCATACTTACTGTCGGCGTACCTGGATTATTTGGTGTTGGTGTACAAAAATATGACCACGGTAAGGACATTGGGAATCCATTTCTACCAAAATCAATGAAGGGTAAAAATAAAAAAGATACAGAAATAGAAGGAAATCCCTTTAACAGTTTTTAATTATCGTCTGGAAAACAAATAATTAACCATGCAACTAAACCAGAAAAACCAATCACAGCTAGAGTATTTGAATAGTTGTCATATAACAAACCCAAGAAAAGAACGGAATACAAAATTACTGGCCAGGTGTGGTATAGAATATCTTCTATGTTTTTCATGAAAGTTTTCATATCTAACCCATAACATATTTCACAAAAGAAAGCAACCATGGACGAAACACAATTTAAAAAACTAACAACCGCATCTTCTGGAATACAAGACATTTCTGGAGATTTTACATCTAAAAGACAAGCCCTTAAAGACATATCGCCCGAGAGAAAAGAGTTCTTTAGGGACAAATTATCTATAGGACAAGAAGATGAAGAAGCAAAGAGAATTCTTGACCCAAAAACAAGAAAATTCAGTATATTTAAAGGCTTAATGGAAAGGTTATCTAATAAAAGACAGGATGATAATAAAGGACAAACCGCTAATGTCTCTGACGCTGTAAAAGACAAATACGAGTTTAATCGTGATGTCTTTCAGACAGGGATATTACATGCAGAAAATCGTGGTGCTATTGAGAGAGGTGATAACCTATACGAAGTTATCGGTGAAACAGGAGACTTAGGTAAGTATCAAGTAAACCCAGAAGTTTTGAAAGACTGGAGCGGAGTGTGGCTTGATAGAAACTATACTCCTGAAGAGTTTTTGAAAGACCCCGAAGCCCAAGAAGAGTTTTTTAATCAATTCCAAGATGTCGTAGAACGATATAAATTAACTCCAGAAGAAGCCGCAATTACATGGCATAGAGGGTGGGGAGAACTTGGAACTGGGGACAGAAAAACTAGAGAGAAAAGATTTCGTGATAAACTTAAACAATTAATGAAAGAAGATAAAAGCAAGGAATACCTATCTTCTTTCAAAGAAGGTATTAGTAAAAATAATGAAGCAAAGTAACATGGAGCAAGTAAGTAAAGAAACAATTTTCCCTGTGAAAAATTATTTGTTAATTGAAGTGGAAGAGCAAACTGAAACTTCTTCTGGTCTTCTCCTTTCAGAGGATGGTGGCCCTGTCATGCCTACTGTTGGTAAAATTTTAAAGTCTGGAGAGTTGGCTGAATATAAAAAAGGTGAAGTGGTCATATTTAGAAAATATTCTGCTGACGAGATTAAAGTAACGACAGCTGAAAAAGAAGAGAAGTATTGGTTATTGGAAGACAGCGAGGTTATTGCACTTGTCAACAAGAAAGAAAAGGAGGATAATAAGTATGAACAAATAGAACTTAAAAGAGGTCGAGTTGGCACAGAAAAAGAAATGCCAAGAATTACTAAAATAACACACTAAAAACCATGCCATTTGGAGCAACATCAAAAGCAAGACTAAAGAAAGGTAAGAAATCTTCTAAAAAGATGCCTTCTAAAAAGTCAAAAAAGAAAGGAATGAAATATTAGGATAAACCCCGCTTCGGCGGGGTTTTCCACACTATCCACAGAGACAAGATATGTTTTTTGTGTATATAATTAAAAAGCAATAGAGGCACTTGTCCGCCTCTATTGTGTATGTTAAGGTAGACTTTACAAATAAGAACCTTTAGTGAAGTCGGGAATCGGGGTTGTCTACCACCCCAGGACAAGCCCGATTTCGCTAAGGGTTTTTAATTTATCTATTTATGAATAATAAGGAGTTGATAGGCCTAAGTTTAAGAGCTATCGGCAACAAACCTATAGCATTTAATCCTATTTTGGCAAAGGTTCTTGGGGGTATAAATAACGCTCTTTTATACCAGCAGTTATTTTATTGGTGTGATAAAGGTAGCAGAGAAGATGGATGGTTTTATAAGACAAAAGAAGATATCGAGGAAGAAACATGTTTATCACGGTATCAACAAGACTCTGCAAGGAATTATCTGGTCAAATTAGGGGTAATAAAGACTAAAATTAAGAAAGCTAATGGAGCACCTACGATTCATTATAAATTAGATGATATTTGTTTTGGAAAAGTGGAAAACTTACTAATGGAAAAGCGAGAAACTAGCGATTCTGAAAAGCGAGAAACTAGCGATTCCTTAACAGAGAGTACACAAGAGAATACTACATCTTCGGCTTCGCCGAAAAAAGAGACTTTTTCTAAACACCCTAACGGCAAAGAAGTTAATAAAAAAAAGATTAAGTTCGTCCCCGACCAGCCAGATATCACCCGCTCTCGCCCCAAAATCGGAAAGAAACATTTAGAGCTTGCTGGGGCCTATATTAAATACCGCAAATTTAAATATTCCAGTGAGCCTGAACGGCTACAAGCAATAGCTAGATATTCCAAGCCAGCCTCAAAACTTTTGAGTTTTGGATATTCTGGAAGGGAAATTTTGGATTGTATGAAGTGGTGTGAGAAAAATTATGATGAGTGGTCTTTGGAGACAGTTGTAAAAAAGATAGCAGAGTATAAACTTTTAAATAAAAATGCTTAATCATCAACAACTCAAGGAGATTTTAACCAGTGAGCTTAATAAAACAAAAAAAGATGGGGAAGCTCTTTTGACGGTAGAAGAACTTTCAGATTTTTTGGAGGTGTATCAGGGAGAAGATAGGATTGTACGTTCAGATGAGATTGAGGCTTTAATTGAGAAGGAGGGCATACGTCAACCAATCAAAACAGGTTTTCAAGATTTGGATAATCTTATTGGTGGTTTTTATGAGGAGCAAGTGGTAGTGATTTCAGCTCGACCAAAGTCAGGTAAGTCTTCTTTCATGCTTTATTTGGCGGATAAGTTAAAGGAACAAAATCCGTTAATACTTGCTCTAGAACAATCTTCCAGAGAACTTATCGAGCAACTCAAAGAGCAGGACAGACGTATTCCTCTCTTCTATACTCCAAAATCTATTGAGGGGGTTAGTAGGACAACAGATTGGATTCATTTGAAGGCTATAGAATCTCAATACCGTTCTCAAAAAGATGGTGGTGTTCCTTCTAGGGTTGTGTTCATTGACCACTTTGGATACATAACTAGGAAGAGGCAAACAAGTGACCAGATGACGTGGGAGATTATAAATACGATGCAGGAGTTGAAGGCTATTGCCAAACAAACAAAAACTACCATTGTTGTTGTGGTGCACACCACGAAAGGAGACCCGACAGAGCCTCCAACAACAGAACATTTGTTTGGTTCTGGTGGGTATCATCAGGAGGCGGATACGATTATTTCCTTGTGGAGAGAAACGTACAAAGAAAACAAGAGATTGATTCAAACTAAGAATGTTTTGTTACAAGTCTTGGCTAATAGGAAAAAGGGGACAACTGGTGCAGTTAAGCTGACGTTTGACGAGGGTGATTTCAAGGTGAACAATTGGAAGGGGCATGACCAAGATTCTGATGTTGTTGATAAGGAATTTGATGATTTTTAATATGCAGTACTCAGAAAGATACAAAATGAAATCTCATTTCTTGGATAGAGCTAATGTCGCTCATCAGAAGTTTTTGAGAAGTAAGGATAAGAAGTTTTGGGAGAAGGTTTTAAATAATCAGTGGCTTGCTTCATGCGTGGATGATTTGGATGATTCTTTTTTTGAAAAGAAAACGGTAGAAAGAAAGGAGGATGGTGTTAAATATAGTCAGCTATTGTTGGAGGAAAGAGATTATTATTTGTCTTTACAATCTAGGTTGAAGAAGTGCCGTGGAAACTTTTTTGCGGAGGTGTGGGTGATGGCTTTGTTGGAGTCAAGTAAGGCTCGGGGGGTTGAGTACAAAAGGAATGTTAAAAGGTTGTCTCGCATAGAGACTAGAGGGAATATTGAACTTGCTAGACAGTACCCGATTACGGAGCTAATGAGTTTTAAAAAGAATTTTTCTAAATGTTTGTTTCACAGTGAAAAAAGCCCTAGTATGAAATATTATCCACAGACAAACACTTTTTATTGTTTTGGTTGCAAAAAATCTGGTGATAGTATTGATGTAGCAATGGAGCTTTGGGGGTGTTCTTTTCCAGAGGCTGTGGATAAACTTTCTCATTAGAAAATGATATTATATTTATATGACAAAACTACCTGCTCTGAATTATTGTGAAGAAACTATTGAGTTGGTTCACAACATTGAAGAAGCTTTTTTATCTTTAGGAGAAAGACTTTATAAAATTAGAAATGAGAAGATGTGGGAAGGGCGATGGGATAGTTACGATGACTTTCTTATGGATATCAAAATTTCTCGAGCCAGAGAGTCGAAACTTGTTTCCATTTATGAGAAGTATGTTTTGGAGTACAAGATTGAGCCAGAGAAGTTAGCTAAGGTTAATTGGTCTAATTTATATACTATGTTGCCAGCTGTTAAGGATAAGAAATCAGCAGAAGAGTGGGTGGAAAAGGGTTCAGTTATGTTTAGAAAGGATATTGAAGATGAAGTTCGGGAAGTTAAGAGGGGAGGGCCATGTGAACATGAATTTGAGAGAATAGTTTTGGATAAATGTACTAAGTGCTTTAAGTCTTTTAGGGTCTATGAAGAATAAAGAAAATAACATCGAACAGAAGGTTTTCACAATAGAACCATTTGTTGTTTTTAAAGACCGTTTACAGTTTATAGTCAAAAGGACGGATAAAAGGAACTATCGTAAGTATTTTACTGCCCTAGATAGCGTTATTGAGCATATTGTCGAGGAGTTTGAGGTGGATGGTGTTGATTCAGGTGACTTTAGGGAGGTTATGGAGTCAGTTATAGAGGCGCGTGAGCGAGCGCTACGTAGGCTCTGTGAAGAGATACGTGGTGTAGATGGGGAAAGTATCAACTTTGCAAAAAACTCCTCGTAGGGAGCCATTTTGAGCTTATGTCGATACCACAAGAAGCTATTCCAGAGATATATAAGTTGCACGGCGGTAAGTGTGTTATAAGCGGTGCTCTTGATGTTCATTTACACCACAACTTTATCTACGCTGGAAGACAGGTTGAAGAGCCTTGGTGTATTTTGCCAATTTCACCCAAGATTCATGATATTATTCATGGCAAGGGTGATTATACGGCTAAACAGCGTATGGAATATCAAGATAGATTAGATTATTTAATGTTATCTAGGGCTAGTGACAATGATTTAACTCGTTATTCTAAGGTTCTTAATTTAAAAGCGAGGCTTGAGGAGCTAAAAGAAAAGTTTAATTCAGAAAA
>ERZ869936.295-NODE-295-length-51270-cov-7.178463_pt1 | contig 51270 bp, 46 predicted proteins | sample MGYA00520876_ERZ869936 | MGnify/ENA primary metagenome ERZ869936 (study PRJEB32218, sample SAMN09650985) | biofilter metagenome | isolation source: enrty point of leading RO module | place: Saudi Arabia: Thuwal, RO plant located on Red Sea | collected 2016-02-17 ... | reverse complement strand
CGGCGGCGGCCCCGACGACGGCGCCGCCGACGGCGCCCTTCGCGGCCGCGCGCCCGGGCTGCACGGCGTCGGCGTAGCCCTCGCAGTCCTCGAGATCGCTCGCGTAGCGGTCCGGATCGACGCCCTTGAGGTCGACGATGGGGCCGGGATGCGAGGCGCAGCCCGACAGGACGAGCAGTGCGGCCAGCGTACGGGCGATGCAGGGCATGCGGGACTCCGGGACGGGTTCACCCGTTGTACAACGCGCGAGCCGGCCCGCGGTTGACGGCCGGCCCGCGCTCCGGATCAGGCCGGGCTCTCGTTGTAGACGTGCACGTCGCGCTGCGGGAACGGGATCGAAATGCCTTCCTCGTCGAAGCGCTTCTTGACCGTCTCGAGCGTATCCCAGTACAGGCCCCAGTAGTCGCTGGTCTTTACCCAGGGGCGCACGTTGAAATTGACGCTGCTGTCGGCCAGTTCGCCGACCACGATGACCGGTGCAGGCTCGGGGAGCACGCGCTCGTCCTTGTCGAGTATGTCCTTGAGCACCGAACGCACCTTGTCCAGGTCGTCGTCGTAGCCGACGCCGATCACGAGGTCGACGCGGCGCGTGTCGTTGGCCGAATAGTTGGTGATGATCCCGTCCATGATCTGGCTGTTCGGGATGATGATCGTCTTGTTGTCCGGCGTCTTCAGCGTGGTCGTCAGGATGTGTACGGCCAGCACGCTGCCGCCGACGCCGCCCGCATCGATGTAGTCGCCGACCTTGTAGTGCCGGAACATGACAATCAGCACGCCGGCGGCGAAGTTCGACAGCGCCCCCTGCATTGCGAGACCGATGGCCAGGCCGGCTGCACCGACTACGGCGATGAACGAGGCCGTTTGCACGCCGAGCTTCGTGATCGCCGCGATGATGACGAAAGCCATCAGCAGCCAGTAGACGATGTTCGAGACGAAGGACTCGAGGATCTTGTCGACCTGCTGGGACTGCAGCACTCGCCGCAGCCCGCGGGACATCGCCTTGGCCACCCAGCGGCCGATGACGAAGATCGCGATTGCCGTGACCAGGTTCAGGCCGAATTCGAGTCCCACGTCGAGCACGAACGCCTCGACCTGCTCGTAAATTTCACGGACGTCGAAATTCAGGCCCGCACTGCTGTCGTTGTTCATGGACAAATCCTGGTTGCTTCGGGGAGTCGCGGCGGCCGCCGCAAGCGCGCCTATTGTAAGGATCGGGGCGCGCCTTGCCAGTTTCGGGCCGGGGGCCGGTTTCAGGCGAGGGCAATTGCCCAGGCCGCGGCGACGATGCCGACCGCGAGCAGGCCGGACAGCCACTGCGCCGCCGGGCGGGCGAGTACGCCCGCAACGCGGGTCAGGCCAATGCCGCCGGCGAAGCCGCAGACGAAGCCGGCGAGGTGCGCGCCGATGTCGGTCGATTCGTCGCCGGTGCCGGTGTAGGCGAGCAGCGCGATGCCGCCGACGATCGGCCCGAGGCGATAGGGCCAGCGGTCCTGCGCCATCAGGCGGCCTCGCCACACGAAGCCGGCCACGAGCCCGAGCGCGGCGAACACCGCGGTCGAGGCGCCGATCGAGCGGTGCGACGGCACCAGCGCAAAGGTATTCAGCGCGTTGGCGGCCCCGGCCGTGAGCACGACAGTAAGCCAGGTAACGCCGGAGCCGACGACGCGCGCGGCCAGCGCGCCGAACAGCGCGCCGAAGCCCAGGTTGCCGAGCAGGTGGCCGATGTCCTTGTGCAGCGTCAGCGCGGTGAACACGCGCCAGGCTTCGCCGTCGCGCAGCGCCCGGCCGTCGACGCGGCCGGCGGCCAGCCAGTCGGCGTCGAAGAGTCCGCGCCCGGCCGCCCAGGCGACGAAGCAGACGACCAGCAGGTAGCCGACGACGCCGGGCCACGGGTCATGGGCCGCCGGCTGCATGACCGGGCGGCGCCGCGGCGCGCGGTTCTCGTTTTCGTAGAGCCAGATCTCGTGCGCGGCGCGATGCCGATCGGCGTCGGCGACGACGAGGAAACAGCGACCGGCGTCCGCCACGACCTGGTGCGGTATCTCTAGCGAGGTCAGGACCAGCGCGCGGTCGGCACAGGCCCGCTGGTCCGCGCTCTCGAAGACGATGCTGTAGCCGTCGGGCGTCACGCCGGCGTCGCCGGCGCATAGTCCGCCGCCACGGCGGCGAGCGCGTCGCCGCAGTCCGCGCCGAGCCTGAGCGTCGCGAACTCGTCGCCGCGCGTGCGACCGCGGTTGACGATGGCCACCGGCTTGCCGGCTGCGTGCGCGTGGCGCACGAAGCGGAAGCCCGAGAACACCATCAGCGACGAGCCCGCGACCAGCAGCGCGTCGGCCCGCTCGACCCGCGACCGCGCGGCTTCGACCCGTGCGCGCGGCACGGACTCGCCGAAGAACACGACGTCCGGCTTCAGCACGCCGCCGCAGCCGAGGCACGCCGGCACGCGGAATTCGCGCGCGTCGGCGTCCTCGAGTTCGACGTCGCCGTCCGGACGCAGCCCGCCGGTCCGCGCCGTGAATCCCGGGTTGGCCTCGTCGAGCCGGCGCTGCAGGTCGGCCCGCCGCGTGACCGCGTCGCAACCGAGGCAGCGCACGCGCTCGAGCACGCCGTGCAGGTCGATAACGGCGCGGCTGCCCGCCCGGCGGTGCAGGTTGTCGACGTTCTGCGTGACCAGGCCCTCGATGCGGCCCGCGGCGTCGAGACCGGCAAGCGCGCGGTGCGCCGCGTTCGGTTCGGCCGCGGCCATGCGCTGCCAGCCGAAGTAGCTGCGCGCCCAGTAGCGCCGGCGGGCTGCTTCGCTGCCGACGAAGTCCGCGTACTGCACGGGGCGCGCGTGCTTCCATTCGCCCGCGTCGTCGCGGTATTCCGGGATTCCCGACGCGGTGCTGCAGCCCGCCCCGGTCAGGACGGCGAGTCGCGGGTGGCGCGCGACGAAGTCGCGCAGGCTGTCGATGTCGTGGGTCGGCACGGGCGTGGTCTTAAGCCTTCGTTCAGCGAGCATACGGGAAACTCGATTCCAGGTTCCCGACCAGCCTCTGACTTATGGGCACTTTCCGGAAAATCTATTTCGCCACCGCGTTTATCGCTCTGCTTTTCCTGCTCGCGTCGCTGCTGCCGCTCGGCTGAGGCGCCGGATGACGGCCGCGATCGCGCGGCGTACACTCTCAGGCCCCTTGCGCCGCGGAGATCCCGATGCACCGCAACCGCTCGCGCGGCCTCGCGCTCGCCGCGCTGTTCGCGACACTGCCGACCGGCCTGCCGGCCGACGTGATCGACAGCGCGGCGCACGGCTTTACCGTGCGCCACAGCGTGCCGCTGCCGGTCGGTCGCGACGCCGCGTGGCTGGCCGTAGTCGCCGACGTCGACCACTGGTGGAGCAGCGACCACACCGTGTCGGGGGACGCCGCCAACCTGTACATCGAGCCCGCGCCGCTCGGCTGCTTTTGCGAGCGTCTCGGCGAACACGGCGGGCTCGTGCACCTGCAGGTGACCTTCGCCAACCCGGGCGTGCTGCTGCGCCTGACCGGCGGCCTCGGGCCGCTCGGGCTGATGGGCGTGAACGGCAACCTCACCTTCGAGTTCGACGACGCCGAGGACGGCGAGGGCAGCATCGTGACGCTGAGCTACGCGGTCGGCGGCTACCTGCCAGGCGGACTCGAAGCGATGGCCGGCCCGGTCGACGGCGTGCTCGGCGAGCAAATGCGGCGTCTCGCCGCGTACGTCGCGGAGCAGGCCGGCTCCTGAGGCCGGCGCGGTGAACCCGGAGCAGGTCAGCGCGGTCGCGCCGCGGCCCTCGACGACGGTCGTGCTGCTGCGCGATGCCGCGGCCGGGCCGGAAACGCTGCTGGTCCTGCGCCACGCGGACGCCTCGTTCGGCGCGAGCTACGTGTTTCCCGGCGGCGTCAACGAGCCGGTCGACCAGGAGGTCGGCGCGCACGCCGGCGGCGCCGACGATGCGCTGCTCAGTCGACGGCTCGGGCTCGCGGCGGGCGGGCTCGCCTTTTTCTCGTCGGCGATCCGCGAGCTGTTCGAGGAGACCGGCGTGCTGCTCGCGCGCCGCGCCGGCGCAGCCGAGCTGATCGCGGACTGCGACTTCGACGCGCTGCGCGGCCCGCTGAACGCGGGCCACCTGTCCTGGGCGGAGCTGCTGCAGCGCGAGTCGCTGACGCTCGCCTGCGACCGCTTGCATTACTTTGCCTGGTGGGTGACGCCGCGGGTCTTCGGTCGCCGCTACGCGACGCGCTTCTTCGCCGCGCGCTCGCCGGCGGGCCAGCAGGCCTGCCATGACGGCGACGAACTGACCGACAGCTGCTGGCTAACGCCGGCCGCCGCGCTGGCGGCGGCCGTCAGCGACGAGATCACGCTGCCGCCGCCTACCCGCGCGACGCTCGAGCAGCTGCGCCGCTTCCAGGGCGTGCAGGCCGCGCTCGCCTGGGCCGATCGCGAGGAGGCGCGCGGCGTCGACTGCATACTGCCGGCGGTCCTGCAGGACGGCGGCCGGCAGCGCATCGTGATGCCGGGCAGCGCCGACTACCCGGCGGACCACCGGGGCTGCGAACAGTGAGCGCGTCGCTGGTCCCCGGCAAGCTGGTCGAGCTGCTGCCCGGCGTGCGCCGGCTGGTGGCGCCGAACCCGTCGCTGATGACCGGGCCCGGGACCAACAGCTACCTGCTCGGCGAGCAGGGCGCGGTGATCATCGATCCGGGCCCGTCGATCGACGCGCACCTGGCCGCGCTGCGCGCGGCCGCCCCCGGGCTCGAGGCCGTGCTGGTCACGCACACGCATCCCGACCATTCGCCCGGCGCGTGCGCATTCGCCGCGGACGCCGAGCTGCTGGGCCGGCCCGCGCCCGAGGGCCGGCACCAGGACCGGAGCTTCCGGCCGGCACGCGTGCTGGCCGACGGCGACCTCGTCGCGGTCGCCGACGTGCGCCTGCGGGTCGTGCACACACCGGGCCACGCGTCGAATCACCTGTGCTTCCTGCGCGAGGATGACGGCCTGTTGTTCACCGGCGACCACATCATCAACGGCTCGACCGTGGTCATCGACCCGCCGGACGGCGACATGCGCGCCTACCTCGAGTCGCTGGAGCGCTTGCTGCATGCGGGCGTCCGCTGTATCGCACCCGGCCACGGGGAGCTGATCGACGAACCGGCGGCCGCGATCGAGGCCCTCATCGAGCACCGGCTCGGGCGCGAGGAAAAAGTCGCCGCGGCGCTCGCGGCGCACCCCGGGCTCACGCTCGAAGAGCTGACCAAGGTCGTCTACGCGGCCGTCGACGCGCGGCTGCACCCGGTCGCGGCCCGCTCGCTGCTCGCGCACCTCGAGAAACTCGCGGGCGACGGGCGCGCGCGCAGCGTGGACGGACGCTGGCAGCCGGCCGGCTAGTCGCCCGCGTCGGCGAAGCGGCCGCCGGACGCCGCCAGCCGTTCCAGCAGCGCGGGCGGCTCCCAGTAGCGCGCGCCGAAGCGCTCGCGGTAGTCGCGCACGGTCTCCAGCACGCGCCCGGGGCCGACGCTGTCCGCGTAGTGCATCGGTCCGCCGCGGTGCCGCGGGAAGCCGTAGCCGTTCAGCCAGATCACGTCGATGTCGGAGCTGCGCGCCGCGATGCCGTCCTCGAGGATGCGTGCGCCTTCCGTCACCAGCGCGTAGATGCAGCGGCCAACGATCTCGTCGGCGGGAATCTCGCGTTGCTCGATGCCCAGGCGTTTCGCTTCCGCGGCGATCAGCTCGCGCACTGCCGGGTCCGGCCGCGGCGTCCGCGAACCGTCCTCGTAAAGGAAGGTGCCGCGGCCGGTCTTCTGCCCGAGCCGGCCCTGCTCGACGAGCAGGTCGGCGACCCGGTAGAAGCGCGGGTCGTCCGGCAGGTCGCCGCGCTCGCGACGCGCCTTGTAGCCGACGTCGAGCCCGGCCAGGTCGCCGACCGCGTTCGGGCCCATGGCCATGCCCCAGTCGACCAGCACCTCGTCCACGTACTCGGGCGCCGCGCCCTCGAGCAGCAGCAGCTGGTTCTCGCGGCCGTAGCCGTACAGCATGCGATTGCCGACGAAACCGTAGCAGTTGCCGACCACGACGCCGACCTTGCCGAGCCGTTTCGCCAGCGCGAGCGCGGTGGCGATTACGTCGTCCGCCGTCTCCCGGCCGCGTACGATCTCGAGCAGGCGCATCACGTGCGCCGGGCTGAAAAAGTGCAGGCCGACGACGTCGGCAGCGCGGCCGCTCGCGGCGGCGATCGCGTCGATATCGAGCGTCGACGTGTTCGACGCGAGCACGGCGCCGTCGCGGCACACGCGGCCGAGCTCAGCGAACACGTCCTTCTTGAGCGCGAGGTTCTCGAACACGGCCTCGATGACGAGGTCGGCTTCCGCCGCGACCGCGAACTCCGTGCCGGCGCTGAAGCGGGCGCGCATCGCGGCCGCACCGTCGGCGTCGAGCTTGCCGCGGGCCAGTCCGCCGTCGATCAGCCCGCCGACCGTCGCCGCGCCGCGCGCCGCCCCTTCGGCATCCTTGTCGAGCAGGTCGACGGCCAGGCCCGCGGCCAGGCAGGCGTAGCCGATGCCTGCACCCATCGTGCCGGCGCCGATCACGGTGACCCGCGCGAGCGCCCGTTCCGTCGTCCCGGAATCGAGACCGGGGACCTTCGCCGCGCTCCGCTCGGCGAAGAACGCGTGGCGCAGCCCGGCGGATTGCGGCGAGGCGCGGCATTCCAAGAAGGCCTCGCGCTCGAGCGTGAGGCCTTCGGCCAGCGTGCCGCGCGTGGCGGCCTCGACGCAGTCGACGATCTTCCCCGGCGACAGCAGGCCGCGCGCGCGCCGCGCGAGCGTCGCGCGCCGAGCGGCGAACAGGTCGTCACCGGCGGCGGGCCGGTCGCGCTCGCTGGTCCGCCGCGGCGGCGCAGCCGCGACCCGGCCGGCGCAGGCGATCGCCGCCGCCAGCAGCGCGTCGTCCGCGCAGACTTCGTCAACTAGGCCGGCCTTGGCCGCGGCCTCCGCGGTGACCGGCTTGCCGTCGAGCATCATGTCGAGCGCGGCCTCTGCGCCGATCAGCCGCGGCAGCAACTGCGTGCCGCCGGCGCCGGGCAGCAGGCCGAGCGTCACCTCCGGCAGGCCGAGCCGTGCACCGGCCGCGGCCACGCGGTAGTGGCAGCCCATCGCGATTTCGAGGCCGCCGCCGAGCGCCGTGCCGTGCAGCGCGGCGACCACGGGCTTGTGGGCCGCGTCCAGCGCCAGCACGACGTCCGGCAGGTGGGGCGGCTGCGGGGGCTGGCCGAACTCGCGGATGTCGGCGCCCGCGATGAACGTGCGACCGCGGCAGGCGAGCACGATCGCCGCGACGCCGTCGTCGGCGAGCGCCGCCTCGAGGCGTTCGACGAGGCCCGCGCGCACCGCCTGCGACAGCGCGTTGACGGGTGGGTTGTCGATGCTGATGATCGCGACGCCGTCGCGGGTCTCGAGATCGGTAACGCTCATGCCGGCTCCTGCTGTGCCCGTTGCGAGCGCGCATTGTCGCAGATTCCGCGGCCCGTCCGGCCCCGCGCGCGGGCTTGATGTGCCGCGCCGCTTCGACTAGCGTAGGCTCCCGTTTTCCCCTAGCTTCCCGGATCCGCCGCATGACCTTCGTCGTTACCGAAGCCTGCATCAAGTGCAAACTAACCGACTGCGTGGAGGTCTGTCCCGTGGACTGTTTCCACGAGGGACCGAACATGCTGGTCATCGATCCCGACGAATGCATCGACTGCACGCTGTGCGAACCCGAGTGCCCGGTCGAGGCGATCTATTCGGAGGACGAGCTGCCGGCCGGGCAGGAGAGCTTCCTCGAGCTGAACCGCGAACTCGCGGCCGAGTGGCCCGTGATCACGGAAATGAAGGACCCGCCGGAAGACGCCGACGAGTGGCGCGAGGTCTCCGACAAGCTTCAGTACCTCGAGCGCTGAGCGGCCGCCGCCCGACGCCAGCCACCCGCCGATGCCCAGTCTCCGCGCGCGCCTGATCCGCTTCCTCGCGCGCCGCCATTTCAACGACATCAATCCCGACAGCGACCTCGGCATGCTGCGGGCGCGCTTCGAGCAAATGGCCGGACGCATGCGCCGGCCGCGCGGGATCGCGCTGCGCCACGCGACCGTCGCCGGCATCGACTGCGACTGGCTCGTGCCGACCGGCTGCGACCGGGCGCCGCTGCTGTATTACCTGCACGGCGGCGCCTACGTGATGGGCAGCAGCCGCACGCACCGCGCGCTGGTCGGGCACATCGCGAAGGCGGCCGGCGTGCGCGCCGTGCTGCCGAATTACCGGCTGGCCCCGGAGCACCGCTTTCCGGCGTCGATCGAGGATGCCTGCGCCGTGTACCGGCGGCTGCTGGAGCAGGGCGAGGACCCGGCGCAGATCGCGATCGGCGGCGACTCTGCCGGCGGTGGCCTGACGATGGCGACGCTGATCACCCTGCGCGACGCGGGCGACCCGCTGCCCGGCGCCGTGCTGTTGCTGTCGCCGTGGCTCGACCTCACGGCGTCGGGCGAGTCGATGCGGACCCGCGCCGAGCTGGACCCGCTGTTCCGCCCGGAGCGCATGGACGAGGTGGCGGACTACTACTGCGAGCGCGACGAGGTCGACGACCCGCGCGTCTCGCCCGTGTTCGCGGACGTGACCGGGCTGCCGCCTGTGTTCATCCAGGTCGGTGACCACGAAATCCTGCTGTCCGACTCGACCCGGCTGTCCGACCGGCTGTCCGCGGCGGGCGGCGACGTGACGCTGCAGATCTGGCCGGACATGTGGCACGTGTTCCAGTATTTCGCCGGCCAGATGCCCGAAGCCAGGCACGCGATCCGCGACATCGGCGACTTCCTGAGCCGGCGCCTCGGCACCAGGCACTAGCCGGCCGCGCCGACCGCCCGGCTGGCGTCGGCTGCGGCGACGCGCTGCCCGCGTTCCTGCGCCTTCGCCCTGATCCCCGACGCGTCGAGTGCGACGGGAATGCACCAGTTCCGGCTAGTAGCCCGGCTGGTTCTGGCTGTCGTCGTACATCTTCGTCAGGAAGTGCCGGATCGCCGGCATCGCCTCCTGGCGCGTCATCAGCTTCTGCTGCTCGAGCAGCTTCGCCATGTCCTCGATCGAGCGCCGCCCGTCGATCAGCGACATGATGAAAGAGTAGATCTGCGTCGACAGCGCCTGCGTGCGGAACGACGGCAGGAGCGGCACCGGCTCCTTGCCGGTCACGATCCAGTCCGGCAGGGCCTTGTGCCGCGCGGGCGCAGGCACTTCGTCGCGCTTGGTCGCGGCAAACGTGAACACGGTCTCGACGCGGGCGTTGCGGCTCGCCGGCGAGCACATGTAGGGAATGTCCGCCTGGACGACCTCCGGCGCGGCGAAGCCCGCCGCTTCGGTGAGCATGACGACCTCTTCGGCGCTGTAGCGGCGCCGGCGCTCCGCGTGCGCGAACGCGAGCGAGCCGAAATTCAGCCAACGCCCGCCCGGTTTCAGAAGCCGGTTCACGCGCGCCGCGAACACCGGGTAGTCCTCGCTGACGATGTCGACCAGCCACGGCGTCAGGACGGCGTCGAACGCGCCGGCGGCGAACGGCGCGCGCAGCACGTCGCCGGCGACCAGGTTGAAGCCCCCGCGCACGACTTCCGGAGCCGCCAGCGTGCGCAGCACGGCCGTATCCTCGAGCGTGCGCGGCGCGAGCGGGAACTCCCAGAGCTGCAGCTGTTCGCCGCGCACGACGTCGCGCGCGATGAACAGTAGCAGCGGGTTGAAATCCAGCGCGACGGTGCGCACGCAGCCGAGTGCCTGGTGGACGTCGTAGGCGAGCCTGCCGGCGCCGGCACCGAGCACCAGCGTGTCGCCGAGCGCGGGCTCGTCGGGATCGCCGAGGGCGCGGCGGAGCTGTGCGAGCGAGGCCTCGTTCTCGCGTTCGCCCCAGCACCAGTCGCGGTGCGCGTTGGCGTAGTAGGTGTCGAGCCCCTGGTCCGCCGGCAGGCGCGTGCGCAGCGCGAGGTGCGACTCGTAGCTGGCCTCGAGCGCCTGCATTTCGATCGGTGCCAGCAGGTTGCGCAGCAACTGCCGGTGCTTCTCGCTCGCGGTTTTCGCCAGCTCGAGACGTCGCCGGGTGAGCTCCGGATGATCGTCGCCGATCAGCTCGGCCTGCAGCCGCTGCGCCTCGTGGGCGTGGCGCTTGAGCGCGAAATGCAGGCGATTGCGCCATTCGCCGAGACTCGCGTCCGGCTCCGCGAACAGCCACGGAATCTCACCGACCAGCGGAAACGCGGTCTTGCAGCCGCCGCAACGGTAGCCACTCTGCGCGCGCTCGAGCGGCGTGCGGTCACAGCGCGGGCAGGCGAACAGCTCGTCTATACCCTGGCTTTCGGTCATCGGCTGGCGTCCGTCGCGGCGTGGTCAGCGCGCATTATGGCGGCGCAGGCAGCGGCGCGCGAGCGCGCCGGACACAAAAAAAGAGCCGGCGGGAAAGCCCCGCCGGCTCAGGCTGACGCAGACCCTTCAAGGGGTTTTCAGGGTCGCTTCAGGCGGGGGCCAGTGGACCGATCGTGCCGCTGACGATCGCGTCGAATGCCGTCATGGCGTCGCGCAGCGAGTTGTCGCCGAGCCCGTGGTTCGGGAACAGCGTGGCGAAATTGCCTTCCTCGCCGTGCAGCGCCATGTAGTTCAGGATGATCGTGTTGACGAGCAGGTTGACGTTGTTGGCCGCCGGCGTCGCCGCTCGTTGCACGGAGCCGTCGGACGACATGTAGCCGATCTGCTGGTGCAATGCCTGCTGCTCGGGCGTCGCGCCGCGCAGGACCGGTCTGCCGGCGGGGTTGTAGACCATGAAGAAGGCGGCGGCAGTCGAGGAGTCGTCGCTGACCCATTCGCCCTTGCCGCGGCCCTCGGCGGTGTTGTCGATGACGCCGTTCGAGGACAGCGAGCCGTCCGAGAACACGTAGAGCATCAGCGGCACGCCGACGCGCGCCGCGTACTCGATGCACGCGCCCATGCAGCGGCCCGCGCGCTCGTCCTTGACCTCGCCCTCGGCGCGGCGGCCGCCGTGGTAGTCGTAGCCGCCCATCTCGATGCAGCCGGCACCGGCGAAACCGTTGATGACCAGCTTCATCATCGAGGCGGTCTTGCGGAATTCCTGGCCGTCACGGCCGTTGTCGTTGAACTCGGCCTCGGTGAAGATGCCGGTCGGCCCGACGATCGCCGGGTCGTCGGCCGGGTCGAGCGGCGTAGCGCCGAAGCGGTCGGCGATGTCGGCCGCCTTCAGGTAGCCGCAGCGGACCATGTCCTTGACGACGTCGTCGGTCGTGATCGGCTGGCCGGCGTCGACGGTGTTCATCTTCTGCGCGCTGATGCGGTAGATCGACTCCATGACCGCGGTCGCGTCGTCGGGACCCAGGATGCCGACGAGCTGGCCGGTGTCGACCAGGCCGGTGACGTCGCTCGGCCGGTCGACCTTGGTCGGGCGCTGCTCCGGGTTCATCAGCATGGCCGGCGCCATCGAGTTGCCGCCCGAGTCCGTGTTCTCGCTGCCGGCGAGCGTCAGGATCGAGCCGTCGGCACCCGCGCGCGCGATGCCGTACAAGGGGTTGTGCGGGTTGTTGCCGGTGTCGTTGTCAGAGCGGGCCGGGATGACGGCGCCGTTGATGTTGGCCGCGCGGCCCGGCGACAGGCTGCGCTCCATGCCGCGCTTGAACGCGCTGTCGGAATGGAACGCCAGGCCGAAGTCCGTGTTCGCGTAGGGCAGGCCGGTGGTCGGGTCGTTCAGGCCCGGCACCATGTCGCCCGGGATGCCCTGCTTCTCGTAGCCCGAGGTGCCGAGGAAGTCGAGCTGGCCGCCCTCGCGGCCGATCAGCACGTTCGAGCCGGCGATGTTCGCGCCGCCCGCGAGGTCGAAGCAGATAAAAGGAATCTTGCCTGCGCCGACCGTCGCGATGTTGCACGGGTTGGACAGGAGCGGGGTCAGGTCGTCCGACAGCGCTGCGAACGCGTCGCGCGGGTTGGAGAACAGCGACAGGACGCCGCCGCCGAGCGCGAAGGCCGAGCCCGACAGGAAGCCCTGCGCCACGAAGTCCCGGCGGGTGAGCGGCCGGGCATGGTCCGGGTGGAACTGCGGCGCATCGAAGTCGCGTCTTTGCCGTTTGCTGGCCATGGATTTGCCTCTGTTTCGTCCTTGATTACTGAACGGTGGTGACAGCGCTGCCGAGCACGGCCGCGCAGACGCCCTTCGCGATCGCTCGCGTGTTCGGGTTGTCCGGGCTGACGAGCAGCCGGTCGACCAGGTTGTCCGGGCGCACGCCGTCCGAGCCCACGTAGCCGAGTTCGTCGCGTACCGCGGTGAAGTCTGGCTGGGTCTGGATGCCGATGCCCATGATCCGGTCGATCAGCGGATCGATGACCAGGTTGCGGTTCGCGCCAGAGTAGGCCGCGGCCGGCGACTGGTTGAAGTCGAAGCCCGGGAAGTAGGTCGCCGCATCCGGACCCTCGACCAGCGCGTTGCAGTACTCGATCGCGAGCTGGGCGATCGCGACCTGGTGCGAGGACAGGAAGGTCTGGATGTCCTCGACGGCCGGCAGCGACTGGCGCAGGCCCTGGTAGGTCGTGTCGACCGCGGGCGTCTCCGGGTCGACGCCGGTCACCAGCGCCATCGTCGCGTTGATCTCGTCGAAGGTGCGCACGCCGATGCGCTGTGCCGGCGGCAGGTCCTCCGGCGTGATCACGAGCGGCGGGTCGTCGGTGCGCACGTAGCTCTGGCTGCCGAGCAGGTCGAAGGTCAGGAAGAACTCGTCGTCCTCCGGACCCTTCTCGAGCGGCACGACGGCGCCGAGGTCGGACAGCGGCTGGCCGAGCTCGCCGAACTGCGACGCCGAAAGCGTCACGTCCATGTTCGCGTAGGTCTGGCCGACCGGTGCTTCCTCGCCGTTGATGCCGATCCGCAGCCCCTGCAGCGGGATGCCTTCGGGCTGCTGTGCAGCGTCCAGCGTGATGAAGTGCGGCTGGTTGAACAGGTAGCCGTAGCTGTCGTACTGCGAGACCTCGAACAGGATGTAGGTCGACGGCACGCCGATGATGTCGGCGATAGAGAACAGCAGGAAGAATTTCTCGCCGACGCCGACGTCGAAGTTCTGCACCACCTGTTCCGGCGTCAGCACCCGGTTGTGAATCGCGACCATGCGCAGCGTGCCCTGCCACAGTCCGCTGTTGGACACCTCGTTGCCCAGTACCAGCGCGAAAGTGTCCTGCCAGTCGACCAGCGTGCCGCCCGGCACCGGGTCGGCCTGCGTGACCAGCTCGCCGTTGACGTACAGGCTGCGTCCGTCGACCGGGCTGTAGTTGGCGACGACGTGCTGAAGCGAGGCCTGCAGGACCTCGTCGGCCGACGGCGTCGACAGCGCCGGGTCGCCGTTCAGGCTGGTCTCGGTCGAGCGGTGCAGGAAATTATAGTCGTACAGCGTTTGCTGCAGCGTGAAGTTGCGCGCCTGGTCGCCGGCCGAGTAGCTGACGATCCGCGCCATCTCCTGCGCGACGTTCGCCGGCACGACCCAGGCCTCGATCGAGTATTCACCGGTGGCGGTGATCAGGTCGTGCAGCTTCTTCGACGCGGTCGTCGTGCCCTGCGCCTTGCCGTCGTTGATCGTGATGCCCCAGCCGCCGAACCAGGTCACGTCGCCGGACAGGCTCAGGTCGATGGCCGGGTCCACGCCCGAGGTGTCGAAGGCCGTCGTGCCGGAGCCGGTCTTGAACTCCCACAGCGCGATCTGGTTGCCCTCGAAGCGGTTGCCGCCGGAGGCGATCGTGCCGTCGACGATGCGCAGCGCCTTCGAATGCACCAGCGCCGGGTCCAGCTCCGTCAGCGGCACCGTGTCGGCGAAGGCCTGGATCGCGTCCTCCATCGCCTGGCCGGACGCAGCGCAGCCGACGTCCCAGCAGTTGTGGAATTCGCTCCTCAGGCGCACGACGAAGCGCGAGGCCGCCGGGTCGTCCAGGTCCATCTTCGAGCGCGCGGCGTCGAAGGCCGTGACCGCGTCGGCCTCGGCGAAGTAGGGCTGCTGCGGCGTCGGCGCCGACGAGCTGTGGCAGCCGGCGCAGTACTGGGTCAGCAGCGGCCCGTGCACGAGGACCTCGAAGTCCTGCACGGTCGCGTTCGCGTAGTTCTTGCTGGAACCCGGATCCTGTTCCGGCGGCGCCTCGAGCACGATCTCGCGGCCGCCCCCGGCGGTGTCGCCGGCCCAGTTCTCGATCCAGGTCGTCATGATGTCGGCGCAGGCGCCGGCGTCGGTCAGCCAGCAGTTGTGGCCGCCGCCGACCTTGCTCACCAGGCGCGAGTTGTTCGGCTGCACGAGGTCGACGACGGTGTTCGCGGCCTCGTAGGCGAGGTTGACGTCGTCGTGGCGCGCGAACATCGGCGTCTGGCCGAAGGACTCGTTGTGGCAGGCGCCGCAGCGGTTTTCGGACTGCACGTTGTCCCAGACGTTGAGCTTGAAGGCCTGCACGTCCGCGGTGGCCGGCGGCGGGCCCTGGTAGGTGGACGGCGGCGTGACGCTCGTGACCGGGTTTTCGGTCGTCGCCGCACCGCCGCCACAGGCGGCGAGCACCAAGAAAGCGAGCGGGGTTACGAGGCGCAGTGCGCTGTCCATTGCCGGGCGAATTACCTGTTCCATGGTCTGTCTCCTCACTCGCCCATGCAGTAGACGGCCGCCTCGGCGAACGTCTGCTTCATCGAATAGCCGCCCTTGAAGGACGTCACCATTTGCTGGACCTGGGTGCGGTCCGCCTGGTTCTCGGGCTCCCTGAGACAGACAGCGCGGAATACCTTCTTGACCTGGCACTGCGCGAAGGCATCGCTCGACGCCAGCTCCTCGCCCATCGACTTCGCGCCGTTACCGGATCCCGGCAGCGCGTTGTCCCAACCGAGGAACTGGTTCTGGCCGCTGCGCCAGTAGTTCTCCCACGCGTCGTCGGGCGTGCGGAAACCGAACGGGAAATTGGTGTCGTTGTTGAAATACTTCGGCTGGACCTGGCCCGGCGTGTATTCGATCGAGCCCGTGGTCTCGTTGAAGTTGTAGTAGGCGAAGGCCTGCGCCATCGGGTCCATGCCGTTGTGGCAGCCGACGCAGTTGTTCAGGAACAGCCGGCTGTCGCCGCCCGGCGAGCGGCTGACGTCCTGGCGAATGCGGTCGGGCGACAGGCGCGTGTCGTGCACCTGCTCCATGTCGTTGCACATGTGGTTCAGCATCGTGAAGCGGAACATCGCCCGGTTCGTGCCGGCGATGAAGAACGCCTCGGCCGCGGCCCGCGTCGTCATGACGCCCGCGGTGGCCTCGGTCGGCAGACCGGTGACCGCCGACTGCGTCGTCTGCACGAGGCCGGACTGCATGTCGAGGCCGCGGGCCTCGAGCTGCTCGTAGTGGTCGTTGTTGCTGTTCGAGTAGGCCGGCAGGCCGAGCCCTGCCGCGCCGATGTACAGGATGTCGGCGGACAGCAGCGTATTGAACGGCACGTCGTCGCGTACCATGCCGACGACAGTGGCGATGTAGTCGTTCAGCGGCACGAACACGTTCTGCTCGCGATTAGTCCAAGGCGCCACGAAGTTCTTCAACGTCACGTTGTAGAAGTTGGGATCGTTCATCGCCGTGTATGCCGCGGTCAGCGGATTGACGGCGATCTCCGCCTCCATCTGCGCCAACACGCTCTCGGTAGGCGGCACGCCGGCGAGACGGTCGTGCATCGTCTTGGCCTGTTCGCGCGGACCGGCCATCGCGGGCGCGGCGAGTACCACGCCGAGCGAGGCGACGGCCAGCGCGCCCTTGAGCCGGCAGGCGATTCGCAAGCGGGATTCTGTCGACGTCCTGTTGTTGTTCATGGCTAATTCCGTTTAGTTATCGGTACTGCCCCCGAACGGTGTGCGGCGAAGGCTCGTCCCTGGGCCCCGTGGCGACGCCTGGACCGACTATGCAGCAGGCGCGGCCGCGTCTCCGTGAGTGTCTTCACAATCCCCGCCCCCGGGCTCGAGTCCTGCACCGATGGGCACCGTTCCCTGCAGAACGAAGCAAGGGCTGTGCCAGCCCCGGCGCGCTCGCCGCAGAAACGAGGAAATCATAATTAATTCATAGTTTTATCGACGAGCGGCCGCGCGCTGCCGGCGCCGCCATATGTCAAGCGCTTGTCGGCAGCTTCGTACAGCCCCGCCGCGGTGGCGCGTCAAGTGCCTGAAAAGGAACCGGCTTTTCGCTGTCGCCGAATACAGACAGGCTGCCGTCCAGTGTCAGTGCCCACCGGCCACCGGCGGCTGCGCAGCGGCTATTGCCGCCGATCGCCGGGCGCCTCTGCAGGGCACGTAACGTCAAGGCGACTTCGCAGCCTGTTGCCCGGGCGAAACGGTGCGCGGGTCGTCGGCGGTGGTGCCACGCAGCCGGTTACTGCTTGCCGACCCGCGCGGGCGCGACATTTGACTTTGCGTACTGTCGTGCATTCGAGACATTACGCGCGCATTTTCGCTTTCCTATACTCGGGCGCGAGCGTAACGACGACGACTTGCGCGACATGCGCGGGGCTCGTTGGCGCGCACACGTTCGCGGGAAGGTGTGATCGCGTTAACGGTATGCCGTGCCACGCAGGTCCACTATGACTCGTTACTTCCGTGCCGATGCGCAGCGCGCGCGACGCACGCCGCGGCAATGGAACGCCGCGTTGCCCTGCAAGCGACGACGGCACACGGAAGCGACACGCAAGTGGTGTCCGAGGTGATCGACATGAACAGACAATCACGAAACGGCCGGCTTGCAACCTGGCGCCGACTGGCGCGGCAGGTTGCGGCGGGCGGCGTACTGGCCCTCGCCGGCTGCGGCGGCAGCGGCGACGGCGTGAGCATCGGCTCCGGCCAGGACCCGGACCCGGTCGTACTGGATTTCCCGATCGCCTACGTGCGCGAGCCGCTCGCGGTCGACGACCAGGGCAACTTCCAGCCGTCGGACGCGCGCGAGCAGATCACCTTCAACTTCGGCGCGGACCTGTATTTCCGCGACCGCGCCTCGCCCAGCGCCGCGGCCATCAACGTCACCGAGCGCGAGACGGCCGGGCTCGGCGCGGTGCGCGACGTCGAGATTTCCTGGGACGGCACGACGATCCTGTTCGCCATGCGCGGCCCGGTCGATCTCAACCTCGCGCTCGACGACGAGGACCAGCCGACCTGGAACATCTGGGAGTACGAGATCGCCAGCGACACGCTGCGCCGCGTGATCGCCTCGAACCTGACCGCGGAGATCGGCCACGACGTGGCGCCGCAGTACCTGCCGGACGGCCGCATCATGTTCTCGTCGACGCGCCAGCTGCGCTCCAACGCCGTGCTGCTCGACGAGGGCAAGCCGCAGTTCGCGGCGCAGGACGAGGACGGCAACGAGGATGCGTTCGTGCTGCACGTCATGAACGCAGACGGCACCGGTATCGAGCAGGTGTCGTACAACCAGAGCCACGACATGGACGCGACGGTGCTGGCCAGCGGGCAGATCGTGTTCAGCCGCTGGGACAACGCGATCTTCAACAACGCGATCAACCTGTACCGGATGAACCCCGACGGCTCCGCGCTCGAACTGCTGTACGGCCAGGAAAGCCACGACACCGGCAGCAACGGCGAGACCGTGCAGTTCCTGCAGCCGCGCGAGCTCGAAGACGGCCGCGTCGCATCGATCGTGCGGCCGTTCACCGGCACCGACGACGGCGGCGACATCGTCGTGATCGACACGCCGACCTACGTCGAGAATACGCAGCCGACGCGCGACAACCCGGGCCTGAGCGGCCCGGCGCAGGCGCCAGCGACGATCAACAGCGTCGTCACGGAGCAGGGCGTGCCGTCGCCCGGCGGTCGCTACCGGTCGATGTACCCGATCCAGGACGGCACGGGCCGCATCCTGACGAGCTGGAGCCAGTGCCGGCTGACCGACGCGACGCCGCCGCCGGCCGGCGAGCTGCCGGTCATCTACCCCTGCACGACGGCCAATCTCGCGGACCCGGATCTCGTCGAGGCCGATCCGGCCTACGGCATCTGGATCTACGATCCGCGCGACCAGACGCAGCTGCCGGTCGTGCCGCCGGAAGACGGCTTCGCCTACGTCGAGGTGGTGTCGGCCGACCCGCGCGTCGCGCCGCCCGTGATTCTCGATACCGAGAACCGCTTCGACGCCGACCCGAACCTCGTCACCGAGGACGCGGCGGTCATCAGCATTCGCAGCGTCTACGACCTCGACGGCGGGCTCGTCGCGGACGTCGACACGCTCGCCGACCCGGCATTGACCACGGCCGACCAGCGCCCGGCGCGCTTCCTCCGCATTACGAAAGCGGTCTCGCTGCCCGACGACGACCTGGTCGACCTCGACAACACGGCGTTCGGCCGCAACCGCCTGCTCGGCATGGCCGAGATCGTCGGCTACGCGCCGATCGAGCCGGACGGCTCGGTCATGGTCAAGGTGCCGGCGAACGTCGCGCTGGCACTCAGCGTGCTCGACGGCAACGGCCGGCGCACGTCGCCGCGCCACCAGAACTGGCTGCAGCTGCGCCCGGGCCAGCTGCTCGAATGTAACGGCTGCCACATCGCGGGCAGCGGCGTGTCGCACGGCCGCAGCGACGCCTTCGACCCGGCCTGGGCCGGCGCGCAGGTAGCGGGCGTGCCGTTCCCGAACACGCGCGCGGAATGGTTCGTGGGCGAGGTCGGCGAGACGATGGCCGAGATTCGCGCGCGCGTGACCTGCGCAACCGACTGCGCGTCGCTGGAGCCGTCAGTCGACGTCGAATTCGAGGACGTCTGGACCGACGAGGCCGCGGCCGGGCGCGCGGCGGACCCCAGTTTCGAGTGGGGCTATGCCGACCTGACCACGCCGCCGCCCACCTCGCTCAACTGCATCACGCAGTGGGCTGCCAGCTGCCGTATCGTGATCAATTACGAGGCGCATATTCACCCGCTGTGGGCCGCGGCCCGGCCCGAGCTGGACGACATGGGCAACCCGGTCCTCGACTCGAACGGCAACCCGGTGACCAACGACTGCGTAAACTGCCACTCGCCGGTGGACGAGCAGGGCATGGTGCGCGTCCCGGCCGGGCAGCTCGACCTGTCGGACGGCCTGTCCCCGGACGAAGCGGATCATTTCAACTCGTATCGCGAGCTGCTGTTTCCTGATAACGAACAAGAGCTTAATATGGGCGCGCTGCAGGACCGGCTGGTGCAGAACGGCGTCGACGCGGATGGCAACCCGATTTTCGTCACCGTGACCGTCCAGCCGTCGATGGCGGCGGGCAGCGCGAACGCGTCCGGCCGCTTCCTGAGCCGGTTCGAGCCCGGGCAGAGCCACGCCGGCTACCTGTCCGATGCGGAGAAACGACTGATTTCGGAATGGCTGGATGTCGGAGCCCAATACTACAACAACCCCTTCGACGTCCCGCAAAACTGAGGCCTCTCCCGCCAGCCGGCTGCTTGCGATGCTGCTGGCCGCGTTGGCAACGGGTGGCATGCCGCCGCTCGCCGTCGCCGACGACGAGCCGCCGGCCCTGGTCACCGTTGCGGATCCGTTCCTCGAATTGCACACCGGGCCCGGGCAGGGTTACCCGGTGTTCTACATCGTCGAGCGCGGCGACGACGTCGAGATACTCAAGCGCCGCACCGACTGGTTCCTGGTGCGCATGGCGGACGGCCGCGAGGGCTGGGTGCCGCGCGAGCAGCTCGAGCGCACGCTGCAGCCGTCGGGCGAGCGCGTGGAGTTCAGCGACGCGGATCTCGCCGACTTCACCGACTCCCGCTGGGAAGCGGGCCTGTTGGCCGGCGACTTCGGCGGCGCGAACATCATCTCGGTGTACGGCGGTTACTCGCTGAACCGCCACATCGGCGTCGAGCTCTGGGGTTCGCAGATCCTCGGCAATTTCTCGAACGGCTGGATGGGCAGCGTCAACGTCATCCAGGAAACCTGGCCGGACTGGCGCATCTCGCCGTTCTTCACGCTCGGCGCCGGCGTCATACACACGGAGCCAAAATCGACGATCGTGCAGAGCGAGGACCGCACCGACCAGGTCGCGCACGCCGGCGCCGGTTTTCGCATCTACGCGACGCGGCGGTTCCTGCTGCGCGCCGAGTACAAGAGCTACGTGATCTTCACCAGTCGCGACGACAACGAGGAAGTGGAAGAATGGAAAGTCGGATTCGCGTTCTTTTTCTGACCTGGCTCGCCCTCTCGCTCAGCGGGTGTGCGGCGACCCGGGACCTGTTCGGCTGGGGCCGCGAATCCGCGCCGCCGCCGGCCGACGACCCCGGCCAGGTCATCGAACCCGAGGTCGAGCGGCGCGAAATCCGCGAGGGCGACATCGACACCGAGGACTTCGAGGTCAGCGCGTTCGCCGGCGTGCTCAGCGTCGAGGACTTCGAGGCGAACGTGGTCTACGGCGCGAAGCTCGCCTACCACGTGACCGAGGGTTTCTTCGTCGAGGGCACGCTCGGCACCTCGGATGCCGGCCGCACCAGTTTCGAGCGCCTGTCCGGCGGCGCGCCGCTGCTGTCCGACAGCGACCGGCGCTTCACCTACTACAACCTGAATCTCGGCTACAACGTGCTGCCGGGCGAGGCCTTCGTCGGCGAGAACCGGGCGTTCAACAACAGCCTGTACCTGACGGCGGGGCTCGGGGCGACGCGCTTTGCCGGTGACGACCGCTTCACGGTCAACTTCGGCGCCGGTTACCGCTTCCTGCTGACCGACTGGCTGGCCCTGCACATCGACTTCCGCGATCACCTGTTCGACATCGACCTGCTGGGCGAGGAAAAGACCGTCCACAACCTCGAAGGCACACTCGGACTGAGCGTATTTTTCTGATTTGCAACGAGCCCGGCCGGAGCTGACCGGGGACGCGATGTTTGCTCGCGGCCCGCTACGCTACGCGCCAGGCCCGGGCCGGACCGGGCGCCGGCGTCTCCTTCTGATACCCGGTTCACAGTCCGGGAGATTTCCCGGGGGTAGGCTAGGAATTATGACCAACACGCTCCGACAGACCGCGCGGCTCCTGGCCGCGGCCCTGGCGCTTGCCGCGGTAAGCGGCTGCAGCGGGATCGAGCCCTGGGTGAAGCCCTACGAGCGCGACCGCCTCGCGGACCCGATAATGTTCCTCGACGCCGACCCGGTGTCGAGCGCCTACATAAAGCATGTCTACGAGGCCCGCGAGGGGGCCCGCGGCGGCGAGGGCGCGGCGGGCGGCGGCTGCGGCTGCAACTGACGGCCGGACCGATGGCGCCCAGACGACTGACCGCCGGACTGCTGCTCGCCTGCCTTGCGCCGGCGGCGCTGGCCGGCGTGTTGCCGGACGATCGCACCGACGTGATGTATCACCTGTACGACGGCGGCGGCGTGCAGATCGACGGCCCCTCCGTGCTCGTGCGCAAGCAGGTCGGCAAGAACGTGTCCGTCGTCGGCAACTACTACGTCGACCTCGTCAGCTCCGCGTCCATCGACGTGGTCACCACCGCGAGTCCGTATACCGAGGAGCGCGAACAGTGGTCGCTCGGCATGGACTACCTGCGCGGCAACACGACGATGAGCGCTGCCTTCACGTCGAGCGTCGAGTCCGACTTCGACGCCAAGACCTACAGCCTCGCGGTCAGCCAGGACATGTTCGGCGACCTGACGACGCTGACCCTGAGCTACGCCTACGGCGACGACGTCGTCGGTCGCTCGGACGACGAGACCTTCGCCCGTGACAACACGCGCCAGCAGTACGGCATCGGCATCACGCAGATCCTGACGCGCAACCTGATTACGTCGCTGAACGTCGAGACGGTCACGGACGAGGGCTTCCTCAACAACCCGTATCGTTCGGTGCGCTACGCCGATGCCGGCAGCGGCACCGGCTACAGCTACGAGCCCGAGCTGTACCCGCGCACGCGTACCAGCAACGCGGTCGGCCTGCGGGCGCGCTACTTCCTGCCGTACCGCGCGGCGGTGCAGGGCGAGTACCGCTGGTTCACCGATACCTGGGAGATCGACTCGAACACGTTCGCGCTCGAGTACGTGCAGCCGTGGCAGGACTGGACGTTCCGCGCGAAATACCGCTGGCACGACCAGACCGGCGCTGCCTTCTTCCGCGACCTTTTCCCGCGCTCCGAGGCCACCAATTTCCGCGCGCGCGACAAGGAGCTGTCGCCGCTGACCAGCCAGACGCTGACGTTCTCGGCAACCTACGAGTTCCTGCAGAACGGCTGGCGCTTCATCGACAAGGGCTCGGTCACGGCCTCGATCGACCGGCTGTCGGTCGACTACCACGAGTTCACGGACCTCACCGCGGGTGCGCCGGTCGGCAGCGAGCCGCTGTACCAGCTCGAAGCCGACGTCATCCAGGTTTACGTGTCCTTCTGGTACTGAGCGGCTTGCCCGGCTCGCCAGCCGAGCGCCAAAACCCGTACAATCCCGCGAGCTTCTGAACCGCGGAGACTCTCGATGGGTACACTTGCCGGCATAGCGCGCCGTGAATTCAAGCGCGCGCCGATGCAGCTGCTCGACGACGCGGAGATCACGACGGAGTCCGGCGTGGCCGACGACTTCCGCGGGCGCCCCGGCCGCCGCCAGGTCACCGTGCTGTCGGCCCGTGCCTGGGGCGAGGCCTGCCGCGACGTGGGCAGGGACCTGCCGTGGACGCTGCGTCGTTCGAACCTGCTGGTCGAGGACATCGACCTGCCGCGCCGGGCCGGCGACATCATCGCGATCGGCACCGTGCGCCTGCGGGTGACGACCGAGACCGATCCCTGCCCGCGCATGGACGAGCAGTGCCCCGGCCTGACTGCCGCGCTGGTCCCTGACTGGCGCGGCGGCGTCTGCTGCACCGTGATTTCGGGTGGCCGCGTCGCACTCGGCGACGACGTGCGGATCCTGGCTGCCGAAGACGCCGCCTGAACCCGTGGCGATTTTTCTGATTCTGCTGGTCGCGCTCGGCGTCCTCACCGCCATCCTGTACAACCGGCTGGTGCGCGACCGCAACCGCGTCAACGCCGCCTGGAGCGACATCGACGTGCAGCTGCAACGCCGGCACGACCTGGTGCCGCAGCTGGTGAAGGCAGTGCGCGCGTACGCGGACTACGAGCAGGCCACGCTCGAGGCCGTCACCGAGCTCAGGGACCTGGCCGCCCGGACACCCGAGGTTACGGCGCGCGGCGAACTCGAGGAGCAACTCGAGCGCCAGGTCGTCAAGCTGCTTGCCGTCGCCGAGGGCTATCCCGACCTCAAAGCCAGCCGCAATTTCCTCGAGCTGCAGGAGCAGCTGGTCGAGACCGAAAATTACCTGCAGTTCGCGCGGCGTTTCTACAACGGGGCCGTGCGCGCGCTGAACACCCGCGTCGAGTCGGTGCCGCACAACCTCGTGGCCGCCGTGTTCGGCTTCCGCCAGCGCGGGTTCTTCCAGAAAAGCGCCGACGAGGTGGCCGGCGTGCCGCTCGTCGACTTCGGCCGCGTCGAATGAGGCGCGCCCTGTGCGCGTGGCTGCTGTTCGTGCCGCTCGCGGCCGGCGCGGACGAGCGCATACTCGCCTATGCCAGCGATATCCTCGTGCGCGCGGACGGCATCGTCGAGGTCACCGAGACGATCACGGTCCGCGCCGAGGGGCGCGAAATCCGGCGGGGCATCTACCGCGACTACCCGACGCGCTACCGGGACCGCTACGGCAACGACGTGATCGTGGACTACACGCCGCTCTCCGTGCTGCGCGACGGCCGGCCGGAGCCGTTCCACAGCGAGGCGCGCGCAAACGGCGTGCGTACCTACTTCGGCAGCGCGGACCGCTTCCTCGATCCCGGCAACTACACCTATACCTACCGCTACGATGCCGGGCGCATGCTCGGCTTCTTCGAGGGCTACGACGAGCTGTACTGGAATGTCACCGGCAACGGCTGGGAATTCCCGATCGAGCGCGCCAGCGCAACGGTGCGTTTCGCGTTCCCGCTCGACGAGGGCGACATCGGCGTCGATGCGTGGACCGGGCCGCAGGGTAGCCGTGAGAAGGACTATGCCGCGACCACCGCCGGCGGCGTGGCCAGCTTCGAAACGACCCGGCCGCTCGCGGCCGGCGAGGGCCTGACGATCGTCGTCAACTGGCCCAAAGGGCACCTCGCCGAGCCCGGCGGTGCCCAGCGCTTCCTGTGGCTGCTCGAGGACAATCGCCACCTGCTGTTCGCGCTCGGCGGCTGGTGGCTGCTGCTGCTCTACTTCGTGCCCGTCTGGTACCGCTTCGGCCGCGATCCGGCGCCCGGCGTGACCTTCACGCGCTACGAGCCGCCGCGCGAGCTGTCACCCGCCTCGCTGCGCTACATCCGCCGCATGGGCTATGACAATCGCGCGTTCACGGCCGCGATTCTCAACCTCGCGGTCAAGGGACGCCTGCGCATCGAGGGCAAGCGCAAGGACCAGGTACTGGTGCGGCAGGAGCCGCAGCGCGAAATGCCCGCGCTGGCGAAGGGCGAGGCGGAGCTGTACGAGGCGCTGTTCCGCACCGGCGACCGCGTGGAACTCGACGACGAAAATCACCAGCTGTTCTCCGCCGCGCGCTCGGCGCACCAGCGCTCGCTGCGTGCGGACTATCGCAACCGCTATTTCCGCACGAACGGGCTGATGTCGTTGCCCGCGGTCCTGATCTTCATTGCGACGCTCGTGCTCGTCTTCGGCGAGGGTCGTCCGCCGGGCATCGCGGTGATCGGGATCCTCGCGGGCATGGTCGTCACGCTGGCGCTGTTCGCCTGGCTGATGAAGCAGCCGACCGGTCTGGGCCGCCGGGTGCTGGACGAGATCGACGGATTCCGCGAGTACCTCGAGATCGCGGAAAAGGACGAGATGAACCTGCGCAACCCGCCGGAGAAGACGCCCGAGCTGTTCGAGCGCTACCTGCCGTTCGCGCTGGCGCTCGGCGTCGAGCAGGAGTGGGCCGAGCGCTTCGCGAGCGTGTTCGCGCGCCTGCAGGCCGCCGAGGGCCATCCGTACCGGCCAGCGTGGTACGGTGGCCGTTGGGACATCGTCAACGTCCGCGCGGCCACGGCCCGGCTGTCCAACGGGCTGCACTCGGCCATCAGCTCCTCGATGACCGCGCCGGGCTCCGCCTCGGGCAGCGGCGGCGGCGGCTCTTCCGGCGGCGGCGGGGGCGGTGGCGGTGGCGGTGGCTGGTAGCCGCTGACGAACGCCCGCGCTGCGCGCGGGTCGTACAATCACTCGCGACAACAGGAATCACGACGATTTGAGCCAGTTCGCCTACCAGCGCCCGTCCTACGACAACAGCGCCATCCCGACCGTCATCTTCACGCTGCTCGTGATCAACGGGCTCGCGTTCGCCGCCCAGCAGTTCCTGTGGAGCTACCTGCTGTACTACCTGGCGCTGTGGCCGCTCGGCACGGGCCCCGGCAATCCGTCGTTCATGCCGTGGCAACTCGTGAGCTACGGGTTCCTGCACGGCGACCTGATGCACATCTTTTTCAACATGTTCGGCCTGTGGATGTTCGGCCGCGACCTCGAACGGCTCATGGGGCCGCGCAACTTCCTGGTCTATTACATGACCTGCGTGATCGGCGCCGGCCTCGTGCAGCTGCTGTTCGCGGCCGTCGTCGGCGGCGTGTACCCGACGGTCGGCGCCTCGGGCGGCGTATTCGGCATCCTGCTCGCCTACGCCATGTTCTTTCCGAACCGCACCGTCATGCTGCTGTTCCCGCCGATCCCGATGCGCGCCAAGTACTTCGTGCTGTTCTACGGGCTGCTGGAGCTGTACCTCGGCGTCAGCGGCATGGCGCCCGGCGTCGCGCACTTCGCGCACCTGGGCGGCCTGCTGTTCGGCTTCCTGCTGCTGCAGTACTGGCGGCGGCAGCGACGCCGGTGACGACCATCGATCGCCGCGCGTTCCTGCGCCGGCTGGCCGCGGGCGGCGCGCTGGTCACGGCGCCGGCCTTCCTCGCCGGCTGCGGCGTGCGCCCGGCCTTAGAGCTCGCGGAGACGCCGCCCGCCAATCCCTTTCTCGACTGGTTCGGCCTCGGCGAGCGCGAACTGGCCCGGGTCCTCGCGGAGCTCGGCGGCGGCGGCGGAGAGTTCGGCGAGGCCTACTTCCAGCACACGCGCGGGCGACGACTGCGGCGGGTGGACGGCGCGCCGGAGTCTGCCGACGCGACGATAGAGCAGGGCGCCGGGCTGCGCGTCGTCCGGCACGGACGCACGACGTTCGCGCACACCGAGAACCTGGAACTCGACGCACTGCGCGCCGCGGCGCGCCAGGCCGCCTCGCTGGACGCTGCGCCGCCCGTCGCCACCGGCGCTTTCGTTGCCGCGCCGCGCGCCGATCGCTACGCCGTGGCCGCCCCGTGGTCCGACGTGTCCGATGCGGCGCGGACCCGCCTGTTCGAGCGCGTCGAGGCGGCGGTGCGCGCAGCGGACCCCGGCGTGACCCGGGTCGTCGTCGACTGGCGCGATCGCGACGAGCGCATTCTCGTTGCCTCGCTGGACGGGCGCCTGGTCGACGACCGGCGACCGCTGGCCAGCCTCGCGCTGCAGGTCAGCATCCGCCGCGGCGACGAAACCCAGTCCGGCTTCGCCAGCCGCTCGCTGCGCGACGGCCCCGGCGGCTTCGCGGACGAGGTCCTGGACGAGCTGGCCGCGACGGCGGTGCGCCGGGCGCAGACGCGCTTCGAGGCACGCCGCCCGCCGGCCGGCGAGCTGCCGGTCGTGCTGGCCGCGGGCGTCGCCGGCGTCCTGCTGCAGGAAGCCGTCGGCCATGCGCTGGAAGGCGACTTCGTCGCGTCCGGCGAAAGCGTTTACGCGCGGAGCGTGGGCGAGACCGTTGCGAGCGACGCGGTCACGCTGGTCGATGATGCAACGCTGCCGCATGCGCGCGGCGCGCTCAACGTCGACGATGAAGGCACCGCGACCGGGCGCACGCCGCTGGTCGAGCGGGGCGTGCTGCGCGGATTCCTGCACGATCGCCGCAGCGCCGACCGCGCCGGCGTTGCCACGACCGGCTCCGCGCGCCGCGAGTCGTTCCGCCATGCCCCGCTGCCGCGGATGAGCTGTACCCTGCTGGCCGACGGCACGACCGCCGCCGCGGAACTGGAAGGCGGCCTCGAGCTCGGCATCGTCGCCGAGACCGTCACGGCCGGTCGCGCGGACCCGGGTGGCGGTGCCTTCAGCTTCACGGTCCGCAATGGCTGGCTCGTCGAGAAAGGCCGCCGCACGCAGCCGATCCGCGACGTCACCCTGTCCGGGACCGGCAGCGGGCTCCTGGCCGGGCTCGTGCGAGTCGGCGACGACGGCCGGCTCGACCCCGGTGGCTGGACCTGCGGCAAGCACGGGCAGCGCGTGCCGGTGTCGCCGGGCTCGCCGAGCGTGCTGGTCGAGGGCCTCACGGTCTCGCCGCCGGCGGCCAACGCCTGAGGGCCTGCCCGCGGCCACGTGGCTGTGGCATGCTGTACCGCTCTGTCTTACCGGGGCGCGGACTGTCGCCGTATGCAGACACTGGATTGGAAAACCAGATACGGTATAGTTATCGGTCAAGAGCTTTATATGGGCAATGATTGCCTGATTCGAGCATGGATGTTCGGCACGACCGCAGCGCCTCCGACGGTGCAGAACGACCCGTCGGCCTGCCCGCGCGGCGCTGATTTCTCCTACAGGACTGCCTTGTGAACGCGAACTCCGGATCACCGGACAGCGCCAGGTTGCCGGCCCGCGCCCTGGGCCGCGGCTACCAGTCGCGGGCACGCGCGGCGCGCGCGCGCCTCGCGCGCGTAGCCGGCGGCGTCCTGCTCGCGGTATCCCTGCTGGCCCTGTTCGGCTGGCTGGCCGGGCTGCCCCTGCTCGTGCGGGTGTTGCCGCACTGGGCGCCGATGAGCGTGCCGACCGCCCTCGGTTTCGCCTGCCTGGGCCTGGCATTCCTGCTGCCGCGTGGCGCAGGCGCCGGCCTCGGTTCGCGTCTGGCCGCGCGCAGCGCCGCCGGCGTGGCAGGCCTGCTAGCCGCCGTCGTGCTGGTCCGCCAGGCGCTCGGGTTGCCGCCGGCCGTCGAAACCTGGCTGGCTTTCGGCAGCGCGTCGCCGTCAGCCGGCGGAGTCATGGCGGGCGCGTCCGCGACCGGGCTGATGCTGATCGCGTTGTCCGCGCTGCTGGTCGACTGGCGCACCGCGGGCGACCTGCGGCCGGCGCTGGTGCTCGCGCCGGTCGCCGGCACGATAGGGCTGCTCGGCACGATCGGTCACATCTACGACGCCGCGTCCCTGTATGCCGTGCCGTATTTCGCCGGGCTGTCGCTGCCGACCTCGGTCATGCTCTGCGTCGCGGCAGTCGGCATCCTGGGAGTGCACCCCGACAAGGGGCCACTCGGCGTGCTCTCGTCCGACGGCCGCGGCTCGCGACTGGCCCGCCGGCTGCTGCCGGTCGCGGTCGTGCTGCCGGTGCTGATCGGCTGGGCCCGCCTGCAGGGCGAACGCGTGGGTCTGTACGAGTTCGAATTCGGCCTCGCGCTGTTCGCGACCGCCAGCGTGCTGGTGTTCTGCACGATGATCTGGCTGACCGCGAGCTCGCTGAACCGCGAGGACATCCTGCGCCGCCACGCCAACGAGGTGCTCGAACACGACGCCGTCCGCCGCCGTATCCTGTTCGAGCAGGCCAAGGACGGCATCCTGCTGCTCGGTCCGGACCACCGGGTCATCGAAGCAAACGCGAGTTTTTCGCAGCTGATCGGCTACGCGCCGGCGGCCGTCCGGGGACTGCATCCATGGGACTGGATCGTCGATTCGCACACGCGCGAGCACGTGGTGTCCGACTGGACCCGGCTCGACCGGGATGGCGCAACCTTCGAGGCGCAGCTGCGACGTCGCGACGGCACGCTCATCGATGCCGAGGTCAGCTGCAGCACGGCCACCTTCGACGGCCAGCAGTTCCTGTTCTTCGTTTGTCGCGATATCACGCAGCGCAAGCGCGCGCAGGCCGACCTGCACGCGAGCGAGCAACGCTTCCGCCGCGCGCTGGCCAATATCCCGGACGTCGTCGTGCTCTACGACACGGACCTGCGCATCCAGTACGTCAACAACGCGACCCGCGCGCTGACCGGTAAGGCGCCCGAAGAGCTGCTCGGCAAGCGCGACGAGGAAGTGCTGCCGCCGGACCTGTGCAACGCGTACCTGCCGGCGCTGCGCAAGGCATTTCTCACCCGGCAGATCTGCGCGGTCGAAAGCGACGTCGACATGCCAGGCAGCGGCCGCCGGTCGTTGCGCATGACCTGCGTGCCCCTGCTCGACCGCGACGGGGAAGTGCGCGAGGTGCTCGGGGTGACACGCGATTTCACGTCGCGCAAGCGCGCCGAGGAAGCGATCCGAGCCAGCGAGAAAAAATTCCGCGGCCTGATCGAACAGGCGGGCGACGGCATCGTCGTCTGCGATCGCGACGGTCGCGTCGAACTGGTCAACAGCCGCTGCTGCGAGTTGCTCGGCATCAGCGAGGCGGCGCTGCTGGGGCGATCCTGCACGGACGTGCTCGGCGGCCCCGACGAATCCGGTGCCGGCAGGCAGCTCAAGGAACTCGCGCCGGGCAGCAACCGCCGCTTCGAGCGCCAGCTCGAGCGCGCGGACGGCAGCCTGTTCCCGGCCGAGATCGCGGTCACGGTGCTCGATACCGGGGCGCTGCAGGTCCGATTCCAGGACATCACGTCGCGCCACCAGCAGGAACAGAAGATCGCCCGCTTCGCGCGCATCCAGGCCGTCACGAGCAGCATCAACGCCGCGATCCTGCGTCTGCGTAACCGGCGCGAACTACTCGCGGAGACTTGTCGCGTCGCCGTCGAGGACGGCCGTTTCTGCGCGGGCTGGATCGGCGTGATCGACGACGACGAGGGCGATCTGAAGCTGGTCGCCCAGTCCGGCATGGGCAGCCGCTGCGACGAGCTGCTGAACCAGCCGCTCGAGCTGATGCCGGAAGGCGCGGCGGAACGCGCCGTGTTCGCAAGGCAGCCGGTCTACGAGAACGACTTCGGCCGCGGCGGGAAGACCACGCCCATTCGCGAGCTGGCGATCGGGCAGGGCGCGCGCTCGGTCGTGGCGCTGCCGTTCACGGTCGAGGGCGAGACCTACGGTGTGCTCGTGCTGTACGCCGACGAGGCAAATCACTTCGACGAGGAGGAGCTGCGCCTGCTGAGCGAACTCGCCGACGACGTCGCCTTCGGGCTCGAGTTCATCGCCAAGGAAGAACGCGTCGATTACCTGGCGTACTACGACATGATGACCGGCCTGCCCAATCGCAGCCTGTTCTTCAACCGGCTCTCACGGCAGTTGCAGGAAGCGGAGGAGAGCGGTGAGCGCACGGTGCTCGGCGTCTTCGACATCGACCGCTTCCGCATGATCAACGACACCTACGGGCGCCACGAGGGCGACGCGGTGATCGCGGAGGTCGCGGAGCGCCTGAACGATGCTGTCGACGAGAGCGACACGGTCGCGCGCATCAGCGCCAATACGTTCGCGGTCGCGATTACGGACAGCTGGGATGACGCGGACATCGGCCATCGCCTCGAGCAGCTGGACGAGGCGCTGTTCGCGGCAGCCTTCCGCATCGGCGAAGAGGACGTGCGCATTGCGGCGACGACCGGCGCGGCAGTCCACCCGGACGACGCCGGCAGCCCGGAAGAGCTGCTCGGCAACGCCGAGGCGGCCCTGCGCAACGCGAAGACCCGCAACTTGCGCCGGCTGCTGTACAGCCGCGACATGAACGAGCGGGTCGCAGAGTCACTGCGTTTCGAGAACCGGGTGCGCGCCGCGGTGGAGAACGGCGAGCTGGCGATGTGGTACCAGCCGAAGGTCTGTTCCCGCACCGGCGAGCTGCGCGGGCTCGAAGCCCTGATGCGCTGGAAGGACCCGGAAACCGGCCGCATGGTCTCGCCGGAGACCTTCATCCCGGTCATGGAACACACCGGGGTCATCCTGCAGGCCGGCTGCTGGGCACTGCAGCAGGTCGCGGGCGATTGCCTGCGCTGGCAGGAGCAGGGCGTCGCGCCGCCGCGCGTCGCGGTCAACGTCTCGCCGATCCAGCTCGCGCAGCAAAACCTCGTCGGCTCGCTGGTCGAGGCGCAGATCGTCGCCAACAGCGCCGGTACCGCAATCGACCTCGAGATTACCGAGAGCGTCATCATGGATGATGTCGACACGGTCATTCCGCGGCTGCGGACCCTGCACAGCGTCGGCACCCGCATTCACGTCGACGACTTCGGCACCGGCTACTCGTCGCTGGCCTACATCGCCCAGCTGCCGATCGACGCCCTGAAGATCGACCGCAGCTTCGTGTCCGAACTCACCGCGGGGTCCGACGGCATCGGTATCGTGCGCACGATCGTATCGCTGGCGAAAGCGATGAAGCTGCAGGTCATCGCGGAGGGCGTCGAAACCGAGGAACAGGCGGAGCTGCTGAAGAGCCTCGACTGCGACGAGCTGCAGGGCTACCACATCGGCCGCCCATTGCCTGCGGACGAGACTTATACCGTGATCGCGGAGCTCGCCGGGCGCGGCAAGCCGGCCTAGCCATTGCGATACAGGTAGCTGTAGGCGTTGATCGCCGGCACGCCGCCGAGGTGCGCGTACAGCACGTTGCTGCCAGGCGGGAAATAGTCCTTGCGGACGAGGTCGATCAGCCCCTGCATCGACTTGCCCTCGTAGACCGGGTCCGTGAGCATGCCCTCGAGCCGGGCGCACGTTCGGATGGCGTCGTTGGTCTCGGCCGAAGGGAGGCCGTAGGCCGGGTAGGCGTAGTCCTCGATCAGCGTGAGGTCCTCGTCCGTGATTTCCCGACCGAGGCCGACCAGCTCCGCGGTGTGTTCGGCGATGGACATGACCTGCTCGCGGGTCTGCGCGGGCGTGGCCGAGGCATCGATGCCGACGACCCGTGCCGCGCGGCCGTCGGCGGCGAAACCGACCAGCATGCCGGCGTGCGTGGAGCCGGTGACGGTGCAGACGACGATATAGTCGAAGTGCACGCCGAGCTCGCGTTCCTGGGCCCGCACTTCCTCGGCGAAGCCGACGAAGCCGAGTCCGCCGTACTTGTGCACCGAGGCGCCGGCCGGGATCGGGTAGGGCTTGCCGCCGCGATCCTCGACGTCTTCCAGCGCCCGCTCCCAGCTTTCCCGGATGCCGATGTCGAAGCCCTCGTCGACCAGCTCGACCTCGGCGCCCATCAGCCGTGACATGAGGATGTTGCCGACCCGGTCGTAGACCGCGTCCGAGTAGGCGACCCAGCTCTCCTGCACCAGGCGGCATTTCATGCCGAGCTTCGCGGCGACGGCGGCGACCTGGCGCGTGTGGTTGGACTGCACGCCGCCTATCGTCACGAGCGTGTCGGCGCCCTGCGCGAGCGCATCGGGCACGATGTACTCGAGCTTGCGCAGCTTGTTGCCGCCGAACGCGAGCCCGGAGTTGCAGTCCTCGCGCTTGGCAAAGACGGTGACCCGATCGCCGAGGTGCGCGGACAGGCGCTCGAGCTTTTCGATCGGCGTCGGGCCGAAAGTGAGCGGGTAGCGTTCGAATTTCTCGAGCATGTAGGGGCTCCCGGCGACCGTTGGCCGATCCTAGCATGCCGTCTGCCGTTTCCTGCGGGTGCTATAGTCGCCGCTCCTGCCAGCGCCACCCGGGAGATGCGCCATGCCCGAAGCCGACGACACGATCGATCCACGCGTCTTCGACCTGTACGACGAGTACTGCCACGGCTACATCGACCGGCGCGAGTTCCTGGGCCGCGCGGCGAAGCTGACGGTCGCCGGCATCTCCGCGCTGTGGATGGCGCAGGCGCTGCTGCCGCGCTACGCCGAGGCGCAGACGATCTCCTTCACCGATCCGCGCATCCGCGCGCGCTACGTGGACTACCCGTCGCCGGGCGGCACCTCCGGCGAGATGCGCGGCTACCTCGTGCAGCCGGCCGGCGAGGGCCCGTTCCCGGCCGTCGTCGTATTCCACGAGAACCGCGGGCTGAACCCGCATATCGAGGACGTGGCGCGACGCGCCGCCGTCGCCGGTTTCCTCGCGCTGGCGCCCGACGGCCTGGCGCCGGTAGGCGGCTATCCGGGCAACGACGACGACGGGCGCGAGCTGCAGCGCAGCCTCGACGGCGACCGGCTCGACCGGGACATGCTGAACAGCGCGCGCTTTCTGAAGAGTCACGCGATGTCGACGGGCATGCTCGGTGCGACCGGCTTCTGCTGGGGCGGCGGCATGACGAACCGGCTGGCCGTCGAACTCGGCGACGAACTTCAGGCGGGCGTGCCGTTCTACGGCGCAGCCGTGCCCGACGCCGACGTGGCGCGCATCCGGGCGGCAATGCTGGTCATCCACGCCGGCCACGACCCGCGCATCAACGCGATGCGCGATGACTACGCGGCGGCGCTGGAGGCCAACGGCGTCGCGCACGAGATGGAGACCTACGAGGGCACGCTGCACGGCTTTCACAACAACTCGACGCCGCGCTACAACGAGGCGGCAGCCGAGCTTGCCTGGAACCGGACCGTGGGCTGGTTCCGTCGGCACCTCGGCGTGTAGACCGACGGTCGCGCCGGCAGCCGCATGCCGCGAGCGCATCGGCCAATGTAGCCGCAGCCATGAAACTCAACCAGGTCACCGTGCCCTGCATCGACTACGCCGCGTCCGTCGCGTTCTACACGCGGCTCGGACTGACGCTGATCGTAGACAGCCCGCCGGACTACGCGCGTTTCGAGTGCGCGGGCGGCACGACCCTGTCCCTTCACCGGGCGGACCCGCAGGCCGGCGACGACGGCGTAACCCTGTACTTCGAGGTGGAGGACGTCGATGCCGCGGTGGCGAGTCTCCGCGAGCGGGGCATCGCTTTCGAGGACGAGCCGGTCGACCAGCGCTGGCTGTGGCGCGAGGCTTACACGCGCGATCCGGCCGGCAACCCGGTCTGCATCTACCGGGCGGGCCGCAATCGCCGTTTCCCGCCGTGGCGTGTCGACGGTCGCACGATCTGAGAAGCCGCGGCGCGTGCGTCGCAAGGATGGCAGGGCCATGCAAAGAGACCAGCGCATCAATTACGTCGAGCTGCCGGCGCGCGACCTCGACGCCGTGCAGGCGTTCTACGAGGCTGCGTTCGGCTGGCGTTTCGTCGACTACGGGCCGGACTACCGCGCGTTCAGCGACGGCGCCTTCGACGGCGGCTTCCGCCGCGCCGACGCGACCTCGCGTTCGGCCGACGGTGCCGCGCTGGTGGTGCTGTACGCCGACGACCTGGAGGCCACGCGCGAGCGCGTGCTGGCCTGCGGCGGCAGCCTGGTGCAGGACATCTTCGCGTTCCCGGGCGGCCGGCGCTTCCACTTCGCGGACCCTAACGGCAACGAACTCGCAATCTGGAGCGAGGCCTGAGGGCCCGGCGCCGAGCGCAAGCTGCTAGTATTCGGGCGGAACCGCGATCCGGTTCGCAGGCAAGGGGGGAACGCCATGCAAACTCGACTGCCAGGGGCGCGCAGCGAGGCGCTGCGCTGCACCATCGCACTGCTCGTACTGCTCGCCGCGGGGTCGGCACAGGCGTCGGACGCCGCCATCAGCCAGGGCATGTACAAGATGGGGCCGAATCCGCCCCTTGGCGACCGCGTACCGGTCGTCGGCCCGGTGTTCAAGGTCTTTTCCGAGTCCGGCAGCCAGTACGATTTCGTCGGCGAGACCAACCGCAACCTCGATTTCGTACTGACGGGCACCGCGTTCTGCAGCAGCCCGCGGCGCCGCGGGCGCATCGCCGTGGAACTCGGCGGGGTCAGCGCATCGCAGTCGAAAACCGACAAGGTCGGTCGCGGCGTCGTCGTCAGCGACCGCTTCACGCTGTCCGTGCCGCACTCCGCGCTGGGCGGCTTCGACGCGGTCAAGGCCTGCAACGACGGCCTGCGCACGCTCGCAGCGGAGCGCGGCGACAGCCGCGAGAGCCTGATCCGGCGCGGCTTCACGCTGCGTTACGAGGACGTTTTCGAGGCGACGGCGACGGCCTCGTGCACCGGCGGCCTCGCGCGCGGCCACTTCGAGAGCGACGCAACGCGCGTCGATGCCTGGGTCGACTGCCGTCCGAACGCGCAGGCCAAGGAACCGAAGCCCGATCGCGCGCCGAAGCGCGCGATGGTGAGCCTGGCGGCCATCGCGCCGCTGGTGACCGAGGCGGAGCTGCGTGTCGCGCAGGACAGCCGGGCCGCCGTCTGCCCCGCGCGCCTTACCTACGAAGGCAGCATCACGACCTCGCGTGCCGGCACGGTGCGTTACCGGATCGTCGGTGACGGCAAGACCCGCACGCCCGTCTACACCCTGACCTTCGACGAAGCCGGCACGAAGCCGGTGCGCAGCCAGGTCGTGACCGTCCGCGCGCCCGAGCGTCCGCCCGCGTCCGCGACGCTGGCCGCCGACGACGCGCCGCCGCCGCCGCGCACCGTGCGCGGCTGGCGCCGGCTGGAAATCGTGGAGCCCGAAGGCATGCGCCCGCTCGAGCGTTCGGAGTACCAGCTGATCTGCCTCGACGAACCGCTCGAGGCGACCGTGGTACCCGTCCGGCAGATCGCCGTCCCGGCGCAATAGTCGGGTCGGCGGCCCTCCTCGCGGGACCCGGGTGAAACTGCCGCTGCGCGCCTACGAGCTCGTCCGCGAGGACGAGACGTCGATGGTGTTCCAGTACAACCCGCTGTGCGGCCTCTGGCTGTACGCGTCGGCCGTCGCGGTCGGCGTGGGCATGATCCTCGACTGGCACCCGCTGACGCTGGCCGGCTCGACCTCGATCTTGCTGTACTTTGCCGTCGTCTACCTGCCGGCGCTGGCCACGTCGCGGGAGATTCGTCGCGCCGTGATGACCCGGCCCGCCGAGATCAGCGGCAGCCGTTGGTCGTTTGCAAACCCGTTGCGCATCACGATCCGCAAGGCCGGGGACACGGGCGAGGGCGGTACGCCGGCCGGGTGACGGCGCAGGGCGCCGCGATCGCCGGCTCGGCGGCGAAGCATTGCGCCGGTTCTAGGCGTCTTCCGCCTCGGCCAGTTTCTTCCTGCGCCGGGCTCGCCTCGCCATCATATTGAGTCCCTCGACCAGCGCAGAGAACGCCATCGCCGCGTAGATGTAACCTTTCGGGATGGCCGCGCCGAAGCCCTCGGCGATCAGCGTCGTGCCGATCAGGAGCAGGAAGCCGAGCGCCAGCATGACGATGGTCGGGTTCGCGTGGATGAAGTTCGCGAGCGGCGTCGCTGCCAGCATCATCGACCCGACCGCAATCACCACGGCGACGACCATGATCGGGATGTGCTCGGTCATGCCGACGGCCGTGATGATGCTGTCGATCGAGAACACGAGGTCGAGCACGAGGATCTGGCCGACGACGCCGGTCATCGTGGGGACGAGCGCGTTGGCCTTGCTGTCCTCGTCTTCGTCCGGATCGACGCTGTGGTGAATTTCCTTCGTCGCCTTCCAGACCAGGAACACGCCGCCGGCTATCAGTATCAGGTCGCGCCAGGAGAAGGCCTGGCCGAACAGCTCGAACAGCGGCTCGGTCAGCTGCACGATGATCGCGACCGTGCCGAGCAGCACGAGCCGCAGCACCAGCGCGCCGCCGATGCCGATGCGTCGCGCCCGCTCCCGCTGGCCCTCGGGCAGCCGGTTCGACAGGATCGAGATGAAGATCAGGTTGTCGATGCCGAGCACGACTTCCATCACGGTCAGCGTGACGAGCGCGGCCCAGGCGGTGGGGTCGGTCAGGAGCGACAGGAGGTAGTCCACGGTCTCGTTCCCTGCGGGCAGAGTGCGTGCAGTTTACCGGACTCGCCAAGCGCACACAGGAGGTCCGTCGTGCCCGGTGGCGGGCGGCCTGACGCCGCGGGGCCTGTTGTTCGCGGGCAACGGGCCGGCTACTCTGGCGGCTTCGCTACGGAGCGAGGACGGCCATGATCGGCAAGCTTGCGACGAGCCTGTTGTCGCTGGCGACGTCGTGCGCGTTCGTCCTGCAGGCGGCGGCCGCGACCTACGCCGAGGTCGCGCCGATTCTCGCTGCCCGGTGCGTCGTTTGTCACTCGGGCAGCGCGGCCGTCGCCGGCCTGCGGCTGGACAGCCTCGACGGCATCCTCGCGGGCAGCGCGCGCGGGCCGGTCGTAACGGCGGGCTCGCCGGACGACAGCGAACTCCTGCGGCGCATCCGGGGTACCAGCCTGCCGCGCATGCCGATGACCGGGCCGCCGTTCCTGTCGGACGACGAGACCGCGCTGGTCGAGCGCTGGATCGCCGACGGCCTGCCGGCGGGGAACGAAACCGGGGCGACGGCAGCCGCGACCGCCACCGCCAGCGTACCGGTGCCGCGCGCCGGAGAGCCGGTCACCTTCCTGCACGTGGCGCCGATCTTTGCGCGGCGCTGTGCGAGTTGCCACACGGACGGCGGCCGGATGGGACCGCCGCCCGAAGGCTACCGGCTGACGTCTCTGGCGTCGGTTCTCGCGAGCGACGACCGGGTGCGGGTGGTGCCGGGCAACCCGGCAGCAAGCGAGTTGCTGCGGCGCGTCCGCGGGCAGTCCCTGCCGCGCATGCCTTTCGACGGCCCGCCGTACCTCGACGCCGAGGAGGAGCGCCTGGTCGAACAATGGATAGCACAGGGTGCAAGGGATGCCGACGGAATTGCCGCGACGGTCCCGGCAGGCGGCGAGGTCCGGCTGCACGGCGTGCTGCGCAGGGGCTGGCGTCTCGACGATCTGCCGCTCGCAGTCGGGCGTCGCACGCGCATCGACAAGAATCCGCGGGCGGGCAATTACGTGGAGGTGCGTGGCCGGCTGGATGGCGACGGCAGGGTCATCGCGGAGCGTATTCGCGCGCGGGACCGCAACGACTGAGGTTAAATGGTGGGCCCGCCAGGACTCGAACCTGGGACCAAGGGATTCACGCTGCCCGATCGTTTCCGATCGGCGTGGACTATCTCACCGCCCTCAACCGGGTTGCTAGGGCGCGGGACGCTCTTGCCTGTCATTAAGAACACTGAAGTTCCCAGGTAGTCTCTGCACCTTCCGGCGGTGCACCGCCGGCTTGGCTCAGGGTTGCCAGCGGCCGCGAGGCCGGTGAGGTTTCCCTGAATTCATCCCGTTCGATCTGCGCATTTCGGCGCAGCAGCACCTTTTCTCGATGAGTCCCCTGCTCTAACCAACTGAGCTACAGGCCCGTTTTCGGGAGCGGGATTCTAGCAGATATGTCTCGGAGCCCGCGACCTGAAAATTCCGCTGCTACCGCGCCGGTTAACCGGCAGACCAGGAGTGAGGCTGCTGATACCAGGCCCAGCCAGCAGCCGGCTCGAGGTAGCGGACCCGTCGCCGTCGGTAAGCCAGGCGCGAATCACCCGTTACATTCAAAGTATTTTCAGTCAATATTGGATCCGATCGACCCTGAGCTCACAGCATTGCCGATATATAAGAACAAGAGCCTCGTCCGCCCCGGAATGCAACGAATCCGTCGATGATCCTTCGCCGCGTCATCATGCATGTGAAGGACCAGAACTGGACGGCGGTAGCGATCGACTTCGTCATCGTCGTGGTCGGCGTATTCGTCGGCTTGCAGGCGCAGGGCTGGGCGGACGAGCGCCGCCGGGCCGCGAACGAGGAAATCTACCTTCACCGGCTGCACGCCGAGGTGATGTCGTTGGCGGACGAACGCAGCTTCTATGAGCGCATCCGCGCCCAGAACGCTGCTGCATTGCGGGAGGCGGTTGCAATTCTCGGAGGTGACGCCGAACGTGCGGAACTCACTGCTGTTCACTGTCTTGCGATCGTGGACATGCGCTACACGACGGCACCGCCGACCGGAATACCGACGGCGCTCGAGCTACTGTCGGCGGGCGAGATAAACGTTATTCGATCACCGGGCGTTCGGTCGGCGTTGCTGGATTTCCGCCAGCAAGCCGATCGTGCAGAAGGCTTGATTACGGAGATCGGCCGAACCAGCCTCAGTCTCTACCATGTCTACCCGGAGTTTTTTCGTATCAGGGGCTACGTCGATCTTCGCACCCACGACGGCTACGAAAGACAGGTGGAATGCGATGTCGGGGCCATGCGGGCCAGCGACCGTTTCATGAATGACCTTAACGAGCTGACATTCGCGTACCAGATCTACAACCGGCGCGGCGTGCAGAGCGTGTCCCGATCGCTCGGCGCACTGCATGCCGCTCTCGACGCGGAACTGTCGATCGACGAGCACGAAGGGGAGGAGGCCGGTTGATGCTCTTGCGCCGCGTCATCGAACATGTGAAGACCCAGAACTGGACGGCCGTGGCGATCGACTTCGTCATCGTCGTCGTCGGCGTGTTCATGGGCATCCAGCTGGGCAACTGGAACGAAGCGCGCCTCGCCGCGGTCTCCGAGCGCGAGGTTTTCGTGCGCCTGCGCATGGAGGCCGACCAGGCCGCCGTCGCGCTGGCTGCGCATCGCGCGTTTCATGCCGGCAACGCGGCGGAAGCCGTGTCCCTGGTTGCGCGGATGAGGGATGCAAAGCTGTGCTCGGACCTGAGCGATCCGACGGTCGTCGCATGGTTGCTGGGTATCGGCGATTTCCCGGCTCCGCGGTTCGACCTGCTGACAGCGCGCGAGCTGTCTGCGACGGGCCGGGTCGCGCTCCTCAAGTCGACGGACATCCAGAACGACGTGCGCCAGATCATCACCGAGCTCGACTTCATCGACGAACACTGGCGGCGCTATCTGCGCATCAAGCAGGACGCCGAGCAGGTCTACCTCGCTGCCGGGCTCGTCGTGAACCGGCCGATCGCAGACGACATAGGCCGCTCGCAGTTCTACTCCGATATTATCGATGCCTACGAATTCACGTCACCCGAGATCCTTTGCCAGGACGCGGAGTTGATCGGCCTTGCCTCGAACGCTTCGCAGACCCAGGGCTTCTACGTGGGGTACCTCGATCAGCTGAGAGACGCGCTGGAGGCCTACCAGCAGAAGCTGGCGGAGTATTCAGCGGCCCGCTGGCCGGCGCTGTCGACAGGCAAGCCATCGCAATGATCCTCCGCCGCATCGCCGCAGCCCTTCGCCGCCAGGACTGGGTCACGGTCGCCATCGAGTTCGTCATTGTGGTCGCCGGTATTTTCGTTGGTTTGCAAGTGCAGGAATGGGCGACCGAACGGGACGAGCGCAAGCTCGAGCGCGTTTATCTCGAGCGCATCCTGGCCGACATCCAGCTGTCCATCGAAACGACCGAAAATATCCGCGAGTTCGTGATGGGATACGCCAAGGGGCAGGAGCTGGTCGTCGATACGCTGCGCCGTTGCGAACTTCCAGACTTACAAAAAGATGCTTTCGCGGACGGAATTTCGGATCTCGGCAAGGTCGGACCTTCAGTCTTCGTCCTCAGCACGATGGAGGAAATGCTGTCAGCCGGACACTTTTCGCTGATCCGGAATCCCGGCATTCGTGACGTCCTGAACGGGCTGAAGCGCGATGCGTTGTACCAGGCAGAGATTCGCACGGCGCTCTTCAATCACATTGAGAGCATGTCGGCGCTGACCGCCAAACGCACGATCAGGATTTACAGGGATTACAAAGACCCGTTTGCGCCGGTGCTGTGGGAGGATTTCGCGATCGATTTCGACGCGCTTTGTGCCGACCGCGAATTCCAGGCGCTCGTCTCGCATATTCGCGCGCTGAGCGACAACATGCGCAGCCTCAATGACCGGGCACTGGCGAAACTGCGCCCGGCCAGGGCGGCTCTTGAAGCGGAGCTGAGCGGCGCGCCATAGCGACAAGGGACGTGCCGCGAGCCGAGGCGGGTCAGGCGATGGCTGCCGCGGATTGCCAGCCGGACAAAAGCATGCCATCTCGCAGTAGGGCTATGGCCAAAAAAAGCCGGGCAATGCCCGGCTTCTTCGTAAGGCTTGTCGCTGCTGGCTCAGTCCTCCAGCAGGAAGCTCCGCAACTGGTCCGAACGCGTCGGGTGACGCAGCTTGCGCAAAGCCTTGGCCTCGATCTGGCGGATGCGCTCGCGGGTGACGTCGAACTGCTTGCCGACTTCCTCGAGCGTGTGATCCGTGTTCATGTCGATGCCGAAGCGCATGCGCAGCACCTTGGCCTCGCGCGGCGTCAGGCCGGCGAGCACCGAGTGCGTCGTCTCCTTCAGGCCCTCGGAGGTGGCCGAGTCGACCGGCGAGTGCACGGTCTGGTCCTCGATGAAGTCGCCGAGGTGCGAGTCCTCGTCGTCGCCGATCGGCGTTTCCATCGAGATCGGCTCTTTCGCGATCTTCAGCACCTTGCGGACCTTGTCCTCCGGCATCTCCATGCGCTCTGCCAGCTCGTCCGGCAGCGGCTCGCGGCCCATCTCCTGCAGCATCTGCCGCGAGATGCGGTTCAGCTTGTTGATCGTCTCGATCATGTGCACCGGGATGCGGATCGTGCGCGCCTGGTCGGCGATCGAGCGCGTGATCGCCTGGCGAATCCACCAGGTCGCGTAGGTCGAGAACTTGTAGCCGCGGCGGTATTCGAACTTGTCCACCGCCTTCATGAGTCCGATGTTGCCTTCCTGGATCAGGTCGAGGAACTGCAGCCCGCGGTTCGTGTACTTCTTCGCGATGGAGATCACGAGACGCAGGTTGGCCTCGACCATCTCCTTCTTCGCGCGGCGGGCTTTCGCCTCGCCGATCGACATCTGCCGGTTGATCTCCTTGATCTCGGAGATCTTCAGGTTCGTCAGCGTCTCGATGGCGACCAGCTTGCGCTGCGCGCGCAGCACGTCGTCCTTCATCTTCGACAGCTGCGAGGAGTGCTTGCGCTTGGCGCGAATGTGCTTGTCGATCCACTTGAGATCGGTCTCGCTCTTAGGGAAGCTCGCGAGGAAGTCCTTGCGCGGCATCCCGCAGTCGCGGACGCAGATCTGCATGACCTGGCGCTCCTGCGTGCGCACGACGGCAACCGAGTCGCGCAGGCTCTTGACCAGCAGGTCGGTCAGCTTGGGCGCGAGCTTGAGCTCCATGATCTGGTCGGCCAGTTCCGCGCGAACCTTGGCCGTCTTTTTTCTTTCCGTCGCGGTGGTGGCCTTCTCGAGCGCCGTCAGCACCCGCTTGTGCAGGCGCTTGATCTTCTTCATGCGCGCGGCGAGCTCTTCCGGGTCGGGACCGGTATCCGGCGTCTCGTCCTCGTCGTCATCGTCGTCGTCGCTGTCCGACTTGGCCTGCGGCGACTTGATCTCGTCCGGCGCGTTCGGGTCGATGAAGCCGACGACGAAATCCTGCATGCGCGTGTCGCCGGCCGCGACCGCATCGGCGACCTCGATCAGGTACTCGATGGTCGGCGGGAAGTGCGACATGTGGTACTTGACCTGGTTCAGGCCGTCCTCGATGCGCTTGGCGATCTCGATTTCGCCCTGCCGCGTCAGCAGTTCGACGGTGCCCATCTCGCGCATGTACATGCGCACCGGGTCGGTCGTGCGGCCGAACTCGGCGTCGACGCTCGCGAGCGCGGCCTCGGCTTCCTCGGCCACGTCCTCGTCGTTCGAAACGGCTGCATCGGACAGCAGCAGTTCCTCGGCATCCGGCGCCTTCTCGTGCACCGCGATACCCATGTCGTTGATCATGTTGACGATGTCTTCGATCTGCTCCGGATCGACGATGTCGTTCGGCAGGTGATCGTTGACTTCCGCGTAGGTCAGGTAGCCCTGTTCCTTGCCGCGGGCAATGAGGTCCTTAAGCTGCTGTGCCTGCTTGCTGCCGGCAACGACTGCGCCTTTCTTGCTCAAGACGGGTCAACCTCCACGCGAATAATGCAAACGGCCAAGTATATCGCTTAGACCGACTCTAATCCAGATTTATCCGCCCGCGGCGCCGCCACGGCGGATACTCCGGAGCTCCTGTTTCTGCTCGTCCGAGAGCGCGCCAAGTCTCTCTTTTTCAATCAGATAATCGATCCGGTCGCGGTCGGCGGCGGCGCGCAGGCGAGCCAGGCAGTCCGCCAGTTCCGGCGCCGGGTCGAAGTCCTCGCCGCCCGGCAGCTCGGCGGCGGCCAGCTTGCCGAGGTGGCGACCCTCCTCGTCGTGACGCCAGTGCTCCAGCAGCCCGGCGGTCGTGATATCGGGATCCTCGTGCACCGTTTCAATCAGGTCGTGCAGCAGCCGGACGCCCGGTCGCTCGACCCCGCCGAGCAGGGTAGCGTCCAGCGCCAGCGCCGCCTGCGGGTAATGCAGGATCAGCGTGATCGCGCGGCGCACGACCGACGGCCGCTGACCGCCGCGCGCGCGCCGTGCGCGGCGTTTCGCCGGACCCCGGGACGCCTGCGGCCGGCGCTCGCCGTCCCGGTCGAGCAGCGCCTCGAGTTTCGGCGCGGCGAGGCCGACGGTCTCGGCCAGCCGGCCGATCAGGAGCTCGCGGTAGACGCCCTCCGGCAACCTGGCCACCAGCGGTTTCGCCAGTTCGGCGAGCCGCGCGCGGCCGTCGACGGAGTCCCGGTCGACCTGCGACGCCAGTTCCTCGATCAGGAAGTCCGACAGCGGCTGCCCGCCCTCGAGCGCCGTTTCGAAGGCCTGCGTGCCGCGCCCGGCGACGAACGAGTCCGGGTCTTCGCCCTCCGGCAGGAACACGAAGCGCACCTGGCGCCCCTCGCGCAGCTGCGGCAGCGCGGTCTCTAGCGCGCGCCACGCCGCCTGGCGGCCGGCGCGGTCGCCGTCGAAACAGAACAGCACCTCGTCGGTGAGCCGGAAGAGCCGGTTCAGGTGATCGTCGGTGGTCGCGGTGCCGAGCGTCGCGCAGGCGAAGTCGATGCCGTGGCGGGCGAGGCCGACGACGTCCATGTAGCCCTCGACCACGACCAGCCGCTCGATGTGACGAATCGCCTGGCGCGCCTCGTACAGCCCGTAGAGTTCGCGGCCCTTGTGGAACAGCGGCGTCTCCGGCGAGTTCAGGTACTTGGGCTCGCCGTCACCCAGGACCCGGCCGCCGAAGCCGATGCAGCGGCCGCGCGCGTCGCGGATCGGGAACATCAGGCGCTCGCGGAAGCGGTCGTAGTGCTGCCCGTTGTCCTTGCGTATCACGAGGCCGCAGGCGAGCAGGCGCTCGATCGCCTCGGGGCCGGTGCCGAAGCGGTCGAGCACGTTGCTCCAGCCCGAGGCGGCGTAGCCGATGCCGAAGCGCTTCGCGGTGGCCCCGTCGATGCCGCGGTTCTGCAGGTAGTTCTTGGCCAAGTCGTGCTCGCGCAGCGCGGCCTGGTAATGGCGGTCCACTCGCTCGAGCATCTCGTACAGGTCGTCGAAGCGGCGCGCGGGCCGCTGGCTGGCCTCGCGCGGGACCTCGACGCCCATCTGCGCGGCCAGCGCCTCGACGGCCTCCGGGAAACTTAAGTGCTCGTACTCCATCAGGAAGCCAAGCGCCGTGCCGTGCGCGCCGCAGCCGAAGCAGTGGTAGAAGCCCTTCTGCGGGCTGACGGTGAACGACGGGGTCTTCTCGTCGTGGAACGGGCAGTTGGCCTTGTATTCGCGGCCGGCCTTCCTGAGCTGCAGCCGGCGCCCGAGCACGTCGACGATGTCGGCCCGGGCGATCAGGTCGTCAATGAAATGCTGGGGTATCAGGCCGCTCATCACTCGGGATCAAACGCTCGCGCCGGGTGGCCGGGCTCGGCCGCGGGTTGCCGGTCGCGCTCGGCCGGCGGCTGCGCGCCGCGCCAGCAAGAATAGCCAAATGTCGCCGGCTTGCCACCCCGGCAGCGGCGTTCAGCCGGCCAGGCGACCCTTGACGCGGCCGCTGACGACGCCCATGTCCGCGCGGCCCTGGACGCGGTTCTTTACGATGCCCATGACCTTGCCCATGTCGCGCATGCCCTCGGCGCCGGTCTCCTCGATCGCCGCCTCTATCAGGGCGTCGAGCTCGGCGTCGGACAGCGGCGCGGGCAGGTAGTCCTCAAGGACCGCGATCTCAGCACGCTCGATCGCGGCCAGGTCTTCGCGGCCGCCGTCCTCGAACTGGCTGATCGAATCGCGCCGTTGCTTGACCATCTTGGTCAGGACGGCGAGCACGCCGGCATCGTCGAGTTCGCGGCGCTCGTCGATCTCGATCTGCTTGATCGCGGCCAGCAGCATGCGCAACACCTTGAGCCGGTCCTTGTCGCCGGCCTTCATGGCCGACTTCGTGTCCGACTGGATTCGGTCTTTGAGCGTCATCGGCTACCGGGAACGCGGGTACGGAAGTAAACGGTCGGGCCCCGCGGAGACGCGGGGCCGGAGAGGCCCGCAGCGGCGGGGCTCAGTACAGGCGCTTGCGGCGGGCGGCCTCGCGCGAGGCGCGCTTCAGGTGACGCTTGATCGCGGCCGCCTTCTTGCGCTTGCGTTCCTGGGTCGGCTTTTCGTAGAACTCGCGACGGCGGAGCTCGGTCAGGACGCCGGCTTTCTCGCAGGCGCGCTTGAAGCGGCGCAGGGCGGCGTCGAAGTATTCGTTTTCCTTGATGCGAACGCTGGGCATATTCGGTCGTTTCTGTTGCTTGTGGTCCGGGGACAAATAACCCGGCACGAGGCCGGGGCTGACCAGCCATATTAGCCCTGCAGGCGGCGCAATGCAAAGCTTTCGGCCGGATTTCCGGTATCATCCGCCGCCTATGCGCGTTCTCGGCATCGAAACCAGCTGCGACGAGACCGGCGTCGCCGTGTACGACACGGAGCGCGGCCTGCTCGCCCAGGTCCTGCACAGCCAGGTGGACCTGCACGCCGTGTACGGCGGCGTGGTCCCGGAGATCGCCTCGCGCGATCACATCCGGCGCCTGCTGCCGCTGGTCAGGGAGGTCTTGGCAGAGGCAGGTATCGAGCGCCCGGACGCGGTCGCGTACACGGCGGGTCCCGGGCTCGTCGGCGCGCTGATGGTCGGCAGCGGCCTGGCCAACGGCCTTGCGCTGGCCTGGGGCGTGCCGGTCGTGCCCGTGCACCACATGGAAGGCCACCTGCTCGCGCCGATGCTCGAGGACGAGCCGCCCGGCTACCCGTTCCTGGCGCTGCTGGTCTCGGGCGGGCACTCGATGCTGGTCGCCGTCGCCGGGATCGGCGAGTACCGGCTGCTCGGCACCACGCTGGACGACGCGGCCGGCGAGGCCTTCGACAAGACCGCCAAGCTGCTCGGCCTGCCGTACCCGGGCGGCCCCGCGCTCGCGAAGCTCGCGGAGCAGGGCCGCGACGACGCTTTCGACCTGCCGCGGCCGATGCTCGGCAAGCCGGGTCACGACTTCAGCTTCAGCGGCCTGAAGACCGCCGTCATGCTTGCCGTGCGCGAGTGCGAGGCAGCAGGCAGGCTCGCCGAGCGGCGCGCCGACCTGGCCGCCTCGTTCCAGCGCGCGGTCGTCGACACGCTGGTCGGCAAGACGATCAGGGCCGCGCGCGACGAGGGCCTCGAGCGCATCGTCATTGCCGGCGGGGTCGGGGCGAACCGGCTCCTGCGCGCCGAACTCGAGGACCGCTTCGACGGCCGCGTGTACTATCCGCGGCTGGAATTCTGCACGGACAACGGTGCGATGATCGCGGTGGCCGGGGCCTGCCGGCTGCGCGACGCGCGAGAGCCCGGCACGATCGAGGCGCGGGCCCGCTGGCGCCTCGATACGCTGGCGCCGCCGGCAGCCTGACGACGGAACCCATTCTATGGACACGATTTTCCTGACCGACCTGCGGGTCGACTGCGTGGTGGGCATCTGGGACTGGGAGCGCAAGATCCGCCAGACCGTCAGCATCGATCTCGAAATGGGCTTCGACATCCGCCCGGCGGCCGCGAGCGACAGCATCGACGACACGCTGAACTACAAGGCCGTCGCGAAGCGCGTGCAGCAGTTCGTCGGCGACTCCTCGTTCCAGCTGGTCGAAACGATGGCGGAGCGCATCGCCGCCACGATCCTCGACGAGTTCGACATCGCCTGGATTCGCGTGCGCGTGAACAAGCCGGGCGCGATCCGCGGCGCCCGCGACGTCGGCGTGATCATCCGCCGCGAGAAAGACGGCGGCTGATGGCAGACCGCACAGCCCGCGTCTACGTCGGCATCGGCAGCAACCTCGAGCGCAAGCGAAACCTGAAGCGCTGCGTCGCGGCGCTGCGCGAGCGTTTCGGCATGCTCGAACTGTCGGGCGTCTACCGCAACGCCGCCGTTGGCTTCGACGGGCCGGATTTCTACAACCTCGTCGCCGGCTTCGACACGCAGCTCGAGCCGCAGGAACTCGTCGAGCTGTTCGAACAACTGCACCGCGATGCCGGCCGGCGCCGCGGCAGCGAGCGCTTCGCATCGCGCACGCTCGACGTGGACCTGCTGCTGCACGGCGACCGCGTCAGCGACGCGCCGCCGCTGCCGCGCCCGGACGTACTCGACTACGCGTTCGTGCTGGGGCCGCTGGCCGAGATCGCGCCCGAGCTACGGCATCCGCTGACCGGCAGGACCATCGCGGCGCACTGGGAGGCGATGCGGGTTGCAGGGCCGCGGCTGGAACGCATCGACGTCGACCTCGACGCCTGAGCAGCGCTACCAGCCGATACTGCGGCCGCCGTCGACCGCGATGATCTGGCCGGTAACGTACGCGGCGCCGAGCAGCCAGGCGATACAGTCCGCGATGTCTTCCGGCGTGCCCGCCCGCGCCAGCGGCACCTGTTCGAGGATGGAGGCCTTGGCCGCGTCGCTCAGGCCGTCCTCCGGCCACAGGATGGCGCCCGGGGCCACGCCGTTGACCCGCACCTCCGGCGCGAGGTCCTTGGCCAGCGACAGCGTCAGCATCGCGAGGCCGGCCTTGGCCGGGCCGTAGACAGGGTGGTCGCGCAGCGGCCGGCGCGCGTGGATGTCGACCAGGTTGACGATCGCGCCGCGCGCCGCGCGCAGCGCCGGGGCGGCAGCCTGCGACAGGAACAGCGGACCCTTCAGGTTGCTGCCGACGAGATCGTCCCACTCGGCCTCGGTGACGCTGCCGACCGGCGTCGGGTAGAACGTCGATGCGTTGTTGACGAGGACGTCGAGACCGCCGGCCCAGCCGCTCACGGCCTCGACGAGCGGGCCGGCCTGCTCCGGGTCCGCGACGTCGGCGGCGAAGATTTCGGCGCTACCCGGGCGTCGATCGTTTAGGCTGTCGCGCAGCGCGCGCGCCTCGTCCGCGGACGACCGGTAGTGGATCGCCACCCGGGCGCCGTCGGCGTGCAGCCGGGTCGCGATGGCGGCGCCGATGCGCCGTGCCGCGCCGGTCACGAGCGCCGTGCGGCCGGCCAGCGGTTCGGGCTCTCGAGAGGCCATGGCGTCCCTGGGCTGCCGGTATGAAAGAAGCGACAGATTGTTGGACAGGCAGGAGCCGCATGCAACCGGACGACCCGCAGCAACTTCCCGACCCCGGGCCGGATGCGCTTGCGCACAGCCGGCGGGTCGCCGCGAGCATCGCCGCGCGTATCGACGCGGCCGGCGGCAGCCTGTCCTTCGGCGAGTTCATGCAGCACGCGCTGTACGCGCCAGGACTTGGCTACTCCGCGGCCGCCGCGCGCAAGTGCGGTGCCGACCGCGACGCCCTGACGGCACCCGACGTGTCCCCGCTCTTCCCCCGCGTCGTCGCCCGCCAGTTCGCGCCGCTGCTCGCCGCGGGCGGCAGCGTGCTGGAGCCCGGCGCCGGCAGCGGCGCGTTCGCGGTCGATTTCCTGCGCGCCTGCGAGGCGCTCGACGCGCTGCCGGCGCGCTACGCGATCCTCGAGGTGTCGCCCGAGTTGCGCGAGCGCCAGCAGGCGCTGATCGAACGCGAGCTCCCCGCGCTGGCAGGGCGCGTGGAATGGCTCGACGGCCTGCCGCGCGCGTTCCGCGGCGTCGTCGTCGCCAACGAGCTGGCCGACGCGCTGCCGGTCGAGCGCTTCTTGCGCACGGCGGACGGCGTGGACGAACTGCGCGTGGCGCGCGACGGCGAGCGTTTCCGCTGGCAGCGCAGGCCGGCCGGCGCCGTGCTCGCCGGTGCGGTCGCGGCGATCGAGGCCGATCTCGGCCGTTGCCTGCCGGACGGCTACGTCTCCGAGGTCTCGCCGGCACTGGCCGGCTGGCTCGCGGAGCTCGCCGCGGGCCTGGACGAGGCGCTGGTCCTGCTGTTCGACTACGGCCTGCCGCGGCGCGAGTACTACGCGCCGGAACGTTCCGGCGGCTGGCTGCGCTGCCACTTCCGCCACCGCGCGCACGATGACCCGCTGATCCTGCCGGGCATCCAGGACATCACGGCCTGGGTCGACTTCACCGCCGCCGCCGAGGCCGCGCACGCCGCGGGCCTGCGCGTCGCCGGTTACCAGACGCAGGCCGAGTTCCTGCTGCACGGCGGGCTCGTCGAAGAATACGAGGCGTTCGCCGGCGACGACGCGGCGCGCCTCGAATTGTCGCGCCAGGTCAAATTGCTTACGCTCCCCGGCGAAATGGGCGAGCACTTCAAGTGCCTGGCCCTGGCGCGCGGCGACGTGCCGCTGCCCGCACCGCTCGGCATCGCCGACCGCTCGCACAGCTTGTGACGCGGCTCCGCGCGACGCGCAGCCGCCCGCCGTACGCTGGCGAACCCGTAACGGACTCGAACCCAAGGACCGCCGCTTGACTACCTTGCAGATCATCGTGCTCGCCGTCGTGCAGGGCCTGACCGAATTCCTGCCGATCTCGAGCTCCGGGCACCTCGTGCTGGTGCCGGCTTTCGCGGGCTGGAGCGACCAGGGGCTCCTGTTCGACGTCGCCGTGCACATGGGCTCGCTCGCGGCCGTGTGCCTGTACTTCCGCGCCGACATCGCCGGGCTGCTGCGCGGCAGCCTGCAGGTCGCGACCGGCGACTTCGCCTCGCCGCGCTCGCGCATGGCGCTCGCGATCGCGCTCGGCACCGTGCCCGCCGCAATCGCCGGCCTGCTGTTCGCCGGCTGGATCGAGGCCAACCTGCGCGACCCGGCCGTCGTCGTCGTTACGCTCGCAGGCTTCGGCATCCTGATGGCGCTGGCCGACCGTTTCGGCGGCAGCGCGCGCAACATCAGCGACGTCGGGCTGCGCGAGGCGCTTCTGATCGGGCTCGCCCAGGCGGTCGCGCTGATCCCGGGAACGTCGCGTTCCGGCATCACGATCACCGCGGGCCGCGCGCTCGGATTCGCGCGCCAGGATGCCGCGCGCTTCTCGTTCCTGCTGTCGGCGCCGGTCATACTGCTCGCCGGCAGCTACAAGCTGCTGTCGCTGATTCTCGCGGGCGCCACCGTCGCCTGGCTCGAGCTCGGGCTCGGCGTGCTCGTTTCGGCTATCGTTGCCTACCTGAGTATCGAGTTCTTCATGCGCTTCGTGACCCGCATCGGGCTCATGCCCTTCGCGGTCTACCGGCTGCTGCTGGCGGGGGTGATCGTCTATGTCCTGCTCTGAACCCGGCCGCGCGCTGGCCGTCCTGCTGCTCCTGCTGGCGGGCAAGGCGGCCGCCGAGCACGTCGTCAGCCTGGGCCTGGAGGCCGACAGCGAGAACAGCAAGGCCGTCGCGCTGCTCGGCAGCTTCGGCGTGGCGGAGGACACCTGGGCCAGCATCAGCGCGTCGCGCAGCGAAAGCCGGGACCGGCTGTTCAATCTCGAGACCTGGTATCTCGACCTCGGCATCGACCATTATTTCGACCCGATCGGCGTGCGCGCATCGATCGCCTACTGGGGCGACGCCGAACTGCTCGACTCGAACGACCTGTCGGCCGCCGTGTACTGGAAAAACGAGCGCGCATCGCTTTCGCTCGACTACGAGCGGCGCGCTTTCGACCTGACGATCCGTTCGCTGCTGCTCGACCAGCCGCGCCGGGTCGAGTTCGACGCCGACGGCATCGGCCTGTCCGCGCGCGTCGAACTGGGCGAGGCGGTCAGCGTCTACGCGAACGGCATGAGCTACGACTACTCGCGCAATATCTCGCTGACGCCGAACCGCGACGTATTGCGGGTGTTCGCGCTGTCGCGCCTCAGCATGGTCAACAGCCTGCTGGACCAGCGGCTGAGCGCCGGGGTCGAATTCTCGTTCGGCGATCGCGTGCTCGACCTGCGCGCCGCCCGCTGGGAGACCGCCGTGTTCGGTGACCGGGTCGACGCGCTCGGCATCGGCCTGCTGACGCCGCTGGGCCCGGCGAGTGACCTGGAACTGCGGCTGGAGACGGACGACTCGGACGCCGCCGGCCGCGCCACCTTGTTCTCGGTGTTCTTCTACTTCTACGGCGACTAGGTAGTGTCTGCCTTGTAATGCGCGAGCGCCGCGGTGCGCCTCGCCGCTTGCTCGCACCCGAGGGCAGGGCGCTCGAGGCCGGCGTCGGGTCTGTCGGCCGGAGACATGCGCGGCGGCGGCTGCTCCGC
>ERZ869936.294-NODE-294-length-51443-cov-7.447478_pt1 | contig 51443 bp, 83 predicted proteins | sample MGYA00520876_ERZ869936 | MGnify/ENA primary metagenome ERZ869936 (study PRJEB32218, sample SAMN09650985) | biofilter metagenome | isolation source: enrty point of leading RO module | place: Saudi Arabia: Thuwal, RO plant located on Red Sea | collected 2016-02-17 ... | reverse complement strand
TCCCACATTATTAGGATAATGTCAAGGATTTTTTTGGAGGTGGGGGCAATGATCTGTAAAGAATACAAAAACTTTACAGATTAAATGAAAGGTTACCCCCACCAACCATGTATAACATCCTAAAATGTTCATACTGAAAGTATTACCACCTTCAATTATTAGTATCCCATATTCTTGAGACAAAGTCAATGTCCAAAGTGTCGCACCCCATCCCATATTTTTACAAGTTATCCACAGAAAAAAATTTTTAGCCGTTGACTTTATCTTATAAAAATGGGATAATATAATATTAAGAAAGGATATAGTATGGACATCGGATATAAACAAGACGGCAAGTTCTACAAATTAGTCGTCGGTAAATCCAAAGACAAAGATTTACCCGACGTTTACTTTGTTCAACTTTATGCGTACGATGAAGATTTCATGTCGCGTAAAATGTTAGTCAATGCTTGTGTTGATAGTGTTGACATATTATGGGAGGGAAAGGATGGAGATTAGATACTCCACGGCGTCTGAGAAATTGGACGCCGTGCAAAAATACGTCGTTCATGTTAAAGAATGGCTCATCGAAGATTGTATCGACAAAGGCTCATACGATCAAATCGATAAATTAAACAAGGCCCTTAAACTAATTCATATGTTAGGGGACGATGTAGACATTTTTAAATCGGGAATAGAAGAATGATAGAAAGACATTTACAAGATCAAAAAGGACTACAGCTCGCTATTCAAAGCGAGCTAGAGTCGTTAACGTTTAACGAACTAGCACAGCTCGCTATGTCGATTAACGATTTCTACTCTAAATCGAATGGAAGACCCACAATTATTATAAATGTGTTCGATTATAAGAAATCAGCATAAAAAAACGCGTTTTAAAGACCGCTGAGGGGGTGTTTTCATGCCCCCTAGTGTCTTTGTACCTGCTAATTATAGAGTTCTTCTGATGAAATTAGGTAATGTACCCTCTTCGAGATACCAAGCGTATGCCGCTTGCCAATCTTTCTTGTACTCTGCTTTTAGAAAGTCTTTTAGCTCTTCTTCTTTTTGGTCTTCACTTTTAAAGAAATTTAAAAAGTGGTCTTTTGCTTTATTCGTTAAGTTAAACATTTTATTTTCTCCCCGTGACAGTTTTAACCGATCCATGGTCCCTGTTCCATTGTTGATTTAGCAAGACAGGTGTGCTACAATCCCATTAAGAAAGGATCATCATGAACAACAAACATGGAAGAAAAGGAAAACAATACGAGATCAAACTAAATTACAAAACGTTACAATATCTCAGTATGTTTTTACATCAGTACAAAGACGACGGACTCAGAGACACTGCCGAAAAAAGAACGGCGCATGATCATTCCGTCAACGCAGTTCGCAAAGGTATCGGCGAAGCATACAAACATTTTTTATCGAAAGGGACGAAACCAAGAAATTATCGTTTTGAACAAAAGGAGGCATAATGGGAAAAGTTAAAGCGTGGTTAATGGAGATGGACGAGGACGCTCAAAACATGGAAGAGGTAGAGTTCGTCAAAAAATATGGCGAACACTATCGCTACGTCTGGCGCAATGAACAGATATGGTTAGAGTCTAGAAAAAAAGATAGAGAACCAGACGAAGAAGAACAGTTTACAGATGAACATAAATTATGGGAAGGCGGCGGGTAAGATGAAAGATAAAATCAATCCTAATTACTATCGTGGTAGTATAGAGGTGGCTGATTTTATTCGTGAATATAAATTAGATTATTTCGAAGGCAACGTGGTGAAATACGTTACGCGTTGGAAAAGAAAAAATGGTATCGAAGATTTAAAGAAAGCGCAGTGGTATCTCAACTACTTAATCAAAACGCAAGAAAATTAAAGTAAGGCGTTCTTAAATTCTCTAATAATATTTCCGTGCTTTAAATATTTTTTACTACGGATATGAACTTCATCTCTCTCATTCATCATCACAATCCAACGGTCTAAATGTTTCCATTTTTCTCGACTATTTATTTTAGGGGGTAAGTGACTTCGATCGCGTCCATCTAAGTGTCCGCTCTTGGTCCCCTTACAATCAACAAAGGCTGACTTTCCTGTTTTAAGATTAACGACCACAAGATCAATTGGTCCAAGTTCCGTGGAATTTGTGTAGACAACATAGTTTGGATCTAAGTCTTCCAAGTATTGTGTTACCATTCTTTCTACTTTCCTACCAAATTTTTGTCTAGGTTCTAGAAACGGCATCGCCACTCATCATATAACTCGTCCCATTAACTATGTTGCGGAGGAATCGAAACGGGACTTGGGATAGCTCTAAACAACGATGCCGTTATTCTAAGAGGGATAGTAAGGAGTGAGCTATCCAAACTGTTAAAACTCTTTTTTATCTAAAAAAAATTTAGGATCACGATCATTATCAGTTATATTTATTTTCTTCATCAAAAACCATTTCTCAATAACTTTAATTGAGTCTTCTAAATTTTCGCCGATATCATATCGAGCGTAAGTGATTAGATCACTGATGGCTTTCTTCAGCTCTGGATTCATGGTGGACTCCATTCGGGTTGGGCTTTTCGCCGTTTAATTTATCATGTTCGTTATCTATTAAATAACGAATAAACGATCCCATGGACATGTAACGTTCTTTCGCCATAGGAGCAGCTTTATTATAACTTTCTATTCGGACTGCGACCGACTTATATTTTGCGGTATTCATGGGATTATCTTATAAAATTATTAGGACTTTGGCAATAGATAATATATAAATTTAGTATGAAAGTATTACTATTAATGATCGTTTGTATACAAGATCCTTTCCTAGAATTAAGTAAATCATGCATTACTGTACCAATGAAAGAACAGTTTGATTCAGTGCCCGAGTGCACCTACTTTGTAGAAGAATTTAGATTACGTAATTTTAATAAAAGTCTTTATATCGACGGTTTCTGTACAACTAAGACTTTTACTTAGGTACGCCTTTATAATAACCCTCAGCGTTGCCATTTTTAGCAACATACCACGTACGTTCTGATGCAGAATTAACGTAGATTCTATTGTCAATATTCATTCCTCTAAACGTATCAGCGACCGCTCGTTGAACACTTTCTAAATAATAATCATCACCGATCATTATACCGTCGGGCTTTAACTTCGGCCACCAGTTAGCTATGTCATCACATACATCATCATATGTATGAGAGCCATCAATAGATATGGCATCGATCGATTCATCTTCAAAACGATCTAAGATTTCTTTAGCATCACTGCGCCCCTTTATAGGAACAACCATCTCACGACCAATAAAAAATCGTAAGTTATCTCTAAATGTTTCATACATTCTACTTAAATCAAGGTGAGCATGTTCCTTTCCGCTCCCCTCCCATGTATCAATACAATATATCTTTACATTTTCCTTGTTCGCGTTCCAAAAGGCAGTACACAAGAAGTGTGTAGAACGACCTAGAAATGATCCGATTTCCACGACCTTAGCTTCATCGGGTAAGTTACTTGCCATCTGAGCGTATGAGTCGGTGTAATTAAACCATCCGGGTATCTTATGATATGTTAGTTCCATTATTCTTTCTCCATTCCATCTATATGATTCATAATTAAGTCAGCGCCTTCTTTATTATTTTTTAGTTCTTCTTCGAAACCTTCAAAGTATTGGCGCATGTTTGAAAGAAACTTTAGCTTGATCTTATGATCAATCATTTGTTCGTGAAAAAAATCACTATTAGTAATGAAAGTAGTGTCTGTTCCCAAGTATCGTCGTTCCTCTTCATCTTTTCTGAGAGGAATGATAATCTGAACGTACTCATTAAATCCTTCTTCTTTCGGGTAAAGCCGCTTTCTTCTTTCTTTCTCTAAATCAATGATCACTGTTTAGCAGATATCTTTATCCATATCTTCGTACATTCCCTTTAATTTAAATATCTCTTGTCTCATCTCTTGCTTATCTTCACATAACTCTTCAATCTTTTTTAGAGCTATCTTGTATGTTGCCTGCAGAGACTCCAGTGCTTTTTCTAAATCATGTATCTTTTCCATAATATGCTCCTTGTTATTTTCTTGCCGCACCGTACCCACGTTTCGCGAGACGTCCAGCTAGTTTTGGTTTCTTTTTTTTCTTAGGTGAAATAATCTTGTTACCCTTCTTTTTCTTGTCGACCATGCCACCCGTAGCGCCTTCAGCAGGAGCCCCGGTACCGCTTAGTTTTTCCTCCAAAAAAATTTCAAGTAATTCTTTAAATCTCTCCTGAGTCTTTTGTCTTTCCTCAGGATCATCAATCTTTTTGATCTCTTCTTTGGACATACCTATCTGGTTCTCTGCCATCTCTATCATTTCATTAGAATAAGGAAGATTAAAACCAAAAATGCCCATAACGATCTTTATATCTCACTCGTCCGTCAAATTCAATTCTTTTATCTCGCCCCAGTTAGGGCCTACTTCAACGTCAACCTTCGATTTTACCCTAAGTTCGACACAGTTTTCCATAATATTTTTTATTTCTTTTGCATCTTTTTCGCTTGACAAACTCAAATCTAGTTCATCGTGAACTTGGATATGTGCTAGGTATCCTGCTTCGTATAAATCTACCATAGCCTTCTTTGTTTGATCTGCGGCGCTGCCTTGAATTAACCTGTTTAATGCTTTGTAAGTAAACGCACGTTTGATGTCTTTCCCATATTCTCTTTCCGCTTCAGCTCTAGGTAAAGGTTTATTGATACCAAACTGATTAGGTTCCCATAATTCGAAACGACAGACACGACCAAGTAAGGTTCTAACCGTGCCAACATCTCCTGCTTTTTTGGATGCTTGATCGATTAACTGTTTGACAAATGGAACGCGAGAGTGATACTCCTCGAACAATGCAGACGTATCATCAACATCGAGACCGAGTTCACTACTTAGCTTTCCCTTACCCATGCCATACATCATACCTAAATTTATGGTTTTCGCCTGCTTACGATCAATCCCCGCCATGTCAGCCACGACTTGGTGGAAGTCGGCGTCGGTATCTTCGTATGCTTGTATCACTTCGTCGGCACCTCTTAAACCGCCCATGGTAAGTTTAGCAAAATGAACGAGAATTCTAGGCTCCTGTTGAGAGTAATCGAAGGTTCCCCATCTTCCTCCTTCTTCGGGAATGAAGAGACTTCTTATCAATGGCCCCAATACCTTGTTGCGCGCTGGGACTTGTTGGAGATTTGGGCTACTGTAACTAAAACGCCCGGTAACTGTACCCCCAGTTTCACCACGCATTTGATGGATTTCTGCATGAATCCTACCATTATGATTGTGTTTTAAAATTGTATCAATAAATGTTGTTCTTGCTTTATTTATCTCTCTAGCTTCATTGATCATCTTAGCAAGAGAAGAAGGATGTGTTAATAAGAAGTGTTTGTTAAAAGATGGTTCATTAGACTTTGGTGTTTTAGGATAACTAATACCTTTGGCATCAAAAGCTTTCGCAATTGATCTAGCTTCCCAAACACTAATCTCAAAACCTGTATCTTTTTTAATATGCTTTAATATTCCCTTTTCTTTTCTAAGAAGTTCAGCTTTAACTACTTCTGCTTTGTCAACATCAACCCGGACCCCTTTCTTCTTCATCTCTAATAAGCAGGGAAATAGCCTTGTTTCTAGGTCAAATATGCTAGTTAATTCTTGCTTTGTGATTTCTACACGTAAATGATTCCATAATTTTAAAGTAACAGCGGCGTCTTGTTCAGCGTAAGGTCCCACATGCATGGGCGGTAATAAATACATTTGACTTTTTGCATCTACGCCCCATTCACGAGCAGCTTCATAAAGTAAAGCTTCTGACTTTGTTTCACCTAAATAATATTTAGCTAATTCATTTAAACTATATCTCATCATATTTTCATTGACGAGAGGAGCAGCAATCAATGTATCTAATATTCTTCCATTAATTTTTAATCCCATACCGCAAGTAATCCAACCAACGTCATACATTGCATTGTGAAATATTTTATCAGCAGAAGTATTAAGAACTTCTTGAAACCATTTTTTAAAAACCTTTTCATCGAAGTTACCACCACCTTCATGACGAATAGGGTAGTATGCTTGCCAACCTTCGACAGCGATAGCAACGCCAATCACATGTCCTTTGTTTGTTGCCCAACCCGGTCCGATGTCCTTGATGTGTGGATCGTAAGTTTCTAAGTCAATTGCAATTTCTTTTGCACCCGATAAATCTGGAAAGTCTTCGGGAGGGAGCCACTCACTAGGTGGCTGAAAAAGTGGTACTTGTACGCCCATTAATGTATCCTTTGAAATAATTCAGAAAATTCTCTATTGGAGTTTGATCGAACAATGTGCAAGTTTTGTTTCGCTCTTGTTACACCAACATAGAATACCCTACGTTCATCGTCTTTATCTTTCCAATAAGAGTCATCTGCCTTTTTAGAAAGATCAGTTAGTAACATGACGTTATCAGCCTCCCCACCTTTAGCGCCATGGATAGTCGATAGTCTGATCCGTGGTTCGTGAGATAAGTCACTCTCTCGACGTAACACTGCGGATAAATAAAACTTCTTTGATTCTGGAATCTTTGTCATAGCTTCTTGCCACGGTGTATTTTTATCTAAATATAAACCGTGATCGCTTACTAATTCTTCATACGTAAAGACTTCTTTTTGTACATTCTGCATTTGTTTATGTCTTCTTTCGATCTTAGGAAGATAATAGTAAATATTTTTTACATCGTCTAGGTCTATTAAATTCTTACGTTGTAACTGTTCCCATGCACGCACTGCTTTAAACAAACGATCACTAATCGAACGTTGTTCATTGCGTTTATAATAATAACCTTCAGATTTTAGATAATCTTCTACTTGATCAAGAATATAGTTTGTTCGACCTAAGATCATCCACTCACCGTTTGATAATGGTCTTAAATGTCTTGTAGGTAAATATTTAACTGTACCTTCTTCTTCCTTCGGAAGCCAGTGTTTAAATACTCTTTTTGATACAGGCATAATAATATTATTAGCGACACGCTGAACAGATTTTGGTATTCTATAAGATTGACCTAAAACTACTTTTTCACCTTCCATATTAACTAGAAAGTCACTACGAGCCCCTGCCCATTTAAAAATAGCTTGGTCATCGTCGCCTGCAATGTAAATTCTCTTTACTTTTTTTGACAGCTTTTCGACTAATTGCCATTGTAGCCAAGATAAGTCCTGTGCTTCGTCAATAATTATTACTTCTAGTCCCACATTCATGTCACGTTTATTAAATTCAATAAGCATGTCAGTGTAATCAAACTTAAAACGAGGGCTACTACCGCCGAACTTATAATCCTGTAAACCTTTAGCGATGTATTCTAGTTTTAGTAAACCACCTTCTAAGTGTCCGTCGTGTTGTTGAAACTGTTCTTGAATAGATATGCCGTTGATTTTTGCTAAATCAATCAATGCTGTAAACTGATCATCGGGAAAACCCGCACCCAGTGTATTAATCTTACGGTTTGGATTTGATAAACGTATCTGTAATTTATCAGACAAGTAACGATAATCTTCGTCACTCATCACATCACTCTCGGATAAACCAATAGAATGATAAGCTAAACTGTGAAGTGTTTGAAAATGTTTGAAGTTCTTTTTAGAAATGGAGGGAAACTTACTTAAAGCTCTTAGCAAAGCTTCTTGCGCGGCTTTTCTTGTGAATGCAAAGTATCCTATTTTTGCGGGATCGACTCCTTGTTCCACCTCCTTTGCAAAAACCTCATCTAAAAGATAGGTCGTTTTGCCAGTGCCGGGCGGACCAAAGATTATTTTTCTCAAAACGGTAACGTCTCCTCCATATCGGGTGTATCTAAATTTAATTTATCGGTCTTATTGTACGGGACGTACCACATAAAAACAGTCTTGTTTTTTATTTTCTTTCTGGTATCACCTCCTCCCATTTGTTTAATACGAGCAGACATTTGTGTTGTAGTAAAGTCTTTAAATTGTTTCTTGGTTAGAAAGTCTTGTAATGAGTTTAATTTAAAATAAGCCATGCCTTCTTCAAACCAAGCTTTACCAATATGTATCTCTTCTATGTTCATGGCTTCACCTTGATCACCTAAGAAACTATCTAGTAAAGAATCAAACCTCCCCTCTTTTGTAATCTCTTTCGGCATCTCGATGATTTCTACATTAGCGATAAGTTCTTGTAATCGTTGTATCCAATCACGAGGATTCAATCTGTTAGGAATAATATTTAATTGATCCATACAAGCTTGAATAAATCTATTCTGATCATACAAATCTTTTGTGTTTAATGATAAACGACGTCCATCAATATTTAAAAACCATTGTGATTCATCTGATTGATACTTTGTTAAGTCAGACATCTCATGTTGAAAGTCACCACCAATACCAAATTTACGAAAACGACAAGTGCTAGAAGCACAGTGTGATTTCATTGGTTGATCTTTACACTTGTATTGATAATCGTTTCTTTCGTGTTGACGTACAGTTTTTTGTATTTGCGCTGAAGCCAAAGGTGGTTGCATGTATCTTAAATTAAATTCATCTAATTTACTTTGCCAATCATCGGGCCACTTCTTCTTTGCATAAACTGCGTATTGAAATAAAGCGTTATCTCTTCCACCCTCGGGTATACCTAAGGACATCATCATTTGTAAACAAGGCGGTCCGTCTTCTAATTCATCTACTTGTTTCTTTGATTCTACTTTTAATTCATTAATCTGATCTGCCGACTGTACGTAGGTATCATACATATCGAAGAATTCTGGTAAATCTAAAGCCTCTCCACGATCATTGAAAGCATAACGCATTCCTGTTAAACCATTATAGTATGGAAGATTTAAGAAATTTCCTGTGTCACCTCTGTCGGCAAGTATCTCAATTTGTTTGGGAAATACTTCACAATCCGCATAGCCTAGTAATGCAGCAATTTCTTCTAATTTGTCTTTTAATATTTTTGCTTCCACAGGCTCACTTGTAAATATAAATAAGTGAGCGCCACCACTCTTTGATCTACAAACAATCAAAGGTAATTTTAAATCTCTAATCTTTTTGATCAGTGCTCCGTGATCCAAGGGATATGTGTCTATATCAATACATCCCCAACTACATGTACTCGGTGTAATAATCTCACCGTCTAAATCTTTTATCGCATCTCTTACAGGAATAATCCCTAGACTCTCTTCACCGTCTAGATGTTTCTGCCACAATTCATCAGTGACAGGTTCTTTTTTTATAAAAGCTTTACCTTTTTGTTTTACACCGTTTTGTGTGTCCCCTTTTTTATAGACACCGTGAGCCCGATCTAAACCACTAAATATTTCTTTAAATTTTTCTATCACGAATTCTCCCTGCGCGTCTTGATCATGGGTAGCAAAAATTAAGAGGTATAGACATACCCTCGGTCCCCACCCATGATCTTTATTACAGGATCAACGCGAACCCTGTCATGATGGACCGAAACCTAGAACGGCACGTCTCCGCTAGATTTATTATCTTCCTGTTCGTGTTTTACGGTTTCTTTACCGCTTCTCACAGATTCAGAGAACTTCTTTGCTTGCGCATATAAGTTAGCATCTGCATCTGTAATCCACTCACCGGCAGTAATATCCCAACCATGCCATTTTCCTTTGTCATTACCTTCTAATGCAGTCTTCAAGTTATAAAACCTTGAGAATGCAGGAGGGTTGTATGGACCATTTTTACCTTGTAAGACTAATCCATTCATCATGGAGTTCCACTTTCTGCTCTTTTTAAGCTGAGTAGATTTCATGATAATGACTGCGGGAGAAACTTGTCCGTCATCTCCTACTACTAACACAAAGTGATTAGCACAGGTTTCTATATAGTTACCATTTTCTAATCTGTCTTTGTTGTTATTATCCCTAGTCGTTTGTGTCAAGATATCAGAATCAGAACCATACACATTTACAGGTGCACCAGATCCTTGTCCTCTATCTTGCCATTCAACATACTGTCTAATGTAAGCACAAGGTAGAACTTTAATACCTTGACTACCATCATACAATTCACCCGATACAGTGTTATAGATCATACCCGCTTTTGCGTCTGGTATTTCATTCAGTTCCGGGGATAAAGCCATTAAGACTTTTATTCTAGGTGTCGCAAGGTCTTCTTGTTGAATACCTTCCAACCCTTTAGCCGCGTCATCTTCTAAGAAGCTTGCCGCCACTACTGCAGTTTCTTTTTTGACAGCTACTGCACCTGTCTCATTTTTAGCATTTGCCATTTTCGTTTTCCTTTTTACGTTTTAGTTATTTTCGTTTTGTTACCTATAAAGACTCCAAACGTATCCATCGGGATACCAGAGCCTTGAGCCACTTGCTCTTTAGCAAAGGCTTTGAGTGTCATAGGTTCCACCCATTCTTTCTCCGCAAGATCAAGACCAATGTCTTCAGCACGTTTCTTAAAGTCCTGTGCCTTATCATCTTCACCTCGACCAAAGTTCGCAGAAAGATTATGTTTGATGAGATCACCATGACCGTTATCACGTAACCATGAAAACGCATCTTGTTTATTTTCTTCAGTAATACGAGCTTGAACAAATTCTGCTATTTTTAATTTAGAACCATCATTGAGTTCTACAGACTTTAGTCCAAGTTCGTTCATCTTTTCAGGGATGATCTCCATCGATAACTTGTCAGCTTTCTTTTTAAGATCCTTTACCGTGTCTTCGTAAGACTTGATATCATTCTCTAGATTGCTGAGTTCTTGACAAAGTTGACTAACTTCATCGAGATTGTTGTTGCTAATATTGATTTTAGCATCATCTTCAAAATTCATCATGCTTTAATCCTTTCTCATGAATATCGAATTCAACAGGATAGTAACGCATTTCACGTTTATCCCATTTTAAACACTTCACTTTACCACGATTTGCGTCAGATGCAATAGCGCATGCAAGACCCATTGCCACAGGATCGCCCATTAAAAGCAAATAATCATCGTCACAAAAATTTTTTAATTTTTCTTTTAAAATTCTCACGGTCGGAGCAGAGGATAAAACGATTTGTCTGTTGTATTCTAACAACAAAACAAGCTCTCCGTATTTTTCAGCGGATAAAATATTTTTACCCAAGGCTTCTTGTACTACATATACTGCCATAATATTTTCTAATTGAACTATAAATTAAAAAATATAGACTATCCATCAGAAATTACAAAGGATTACTGATGGATTACAAATTTAAGACAATGCCATACGAGCATCAATTAAAAGCATTGGGTGCATCGTGGAATAAAGAGGCATTTGCTTTGTTTATGGAAATGGGAACCGGTAAATCCAAAGTCCTCATTGACAACGTTGCAATGCTTTACGATAAAGGAAAAATTAATGGAGCTTTGATCGTTGCTCCAAAAGGCGTGTATCGTAACTGGGAACAATCTGAAATACCAACACATATGCCCGAGCATGTTGATCATCATGTTGTAACGTGGTCACCTAAAATGACTAAAGCTAATTTAAAACAATTATCTGAAATGTTTACGATCAAAGATAAACTGGTCATCTTTTTGATGAATATTGATGCCTTTGCAACAAAGAAAGGAATAGAAATTGCAAATAAGTTTCTTAGTGGCTTTGTCGCTCTTATGGCTGTCGATGAAAGCACAACAATTAAATCACCTACTGCGCAGCGAACAAAAAACATTATTAAATTACGACAGCTTGCTAAGTATCGTCGTATTCTAACAGGATCTCCTGTTACTAAATCACCTATGGATTTATATACACAGTCTTATTTTTTAGACCCATACTTTTTAGATTTTTCTTCATTCTACACATTTAAGGCAAGATATTGTCAATTAGTAAATAGAAACATGGGTAGTCATAGTTTTAAGCAGATTGTTGGATATCAAAGATTAGATGAATTAAATCATAAGGTAGATCAATATTCTTATCGTGTGTTGAAATCAGACTGCTTAGATTTACCCGACAAAGTTTTTACAAAACGAATTGTTGAGATGACGCCAGAACAAGCCAAGATGTATGAAACCATGAGGCGTGAAGCGATAGCTGAGATTGAAGGTAAAGAAACTTCTGTGACCACCATGCTTGCACAATTAGTTAAACTTCATCAGATTGTTTGTGGTAGTATCATTGTTAATGATGGTGAGATCAAAGAAATACCTAACAATAGAATAGGTGAACTACTAAACTGTTTAGAAGAGATTGATGGTAAAGTTATTATTTGGGCAGTGTATCGTCATGACATTATGAAAATTACTAAAACTTTAGCTGAGAAGTATGGACCAGAAAGTGTTGTATCTTTTTTTGGTGACACTAAATCAGAAGATAGACAGGAAGCTGTTAAAAACTTTCAAGATGAAAACAATCCTATTCGTTTCTTTGTAGGTAATCCCCGTACTGGTGGTTTTGGTTTAACGTTAACTCGAGCACATCACATGATTTATTATTCAAACTCCTACGATTTAGAAGTACGATTACAATCAGAAGATCGTGCTCATCGTATTGGTCAAACTAATAAAGTAACTTACATTGATTTAGTAACAGAAAAAACTGTTGATGAAAAAATTATTAAAAGCTTGAGAAATAAAATTGATCTTGCAACAAAAGTTTTAGGTGAAGATTATAAAGAGTGGTTAGTCTAGGTTACTTGATTGATAATATCTTCGTAAGAAACTAGCGTGCCTCCTGTTCCAGAAGGATATACAATCGGCGTTGCTGTGCTATCAAAACCGCCAGCAAATTGAGGTTGCTCTGATACTGGCTCAACTGGTGCGGGTTCTGCAACACCAAGAGAAGAGCTTACAAGATTATTATCACCCCTATTTTGATTCTGAGCTAAAAATATGTTTTGTAATTCTGCTCCTTGCGGAGTTCCTGCAATCCCTAAATAATCCCCGGTTGGTGAAAAATTAGTTTCTTCATCTAAATATCGAGACGGAGCAAAGTAGTCTGCGTAATCTGTATCAAAATAGTTAGTCATTGGTTCAGGAGTGTTGTCTCTTGAAAATGCATCCTGAAGAGCGGCTGTGATTCCTAATTGACCAGATAAAGCCTTTTCTCCAAAATTACCTAGTGAACCAGCTATGTCAGTAAAGAGACCTTTAAAACCACTTGTGCTTTGTATGTCTCCATCTCTAGTTAAAACAACAGGAGCTTTGAACTTAGACATTAACATCGCCGCCTTTTGTTTTTGATCAAAGTTTAGATTTTTAAAATCTTATTTAGTGATAGGACTGATATCAGTAGATTCTTGTAATGCACTTGTACCTGCGGCTGCTATTCTTTCATTCAAACCAAAATTTTTATTCGCTTCAAAGCGTCCACTGCCTAAACCAATCTGAGTTCGAAGCTTGTCTATTTCTGTTACTTTCTCAAAATTTGTTAAATTAGGATTAGCTTTGATAGCTTCTTCCATTTCAAAAACTTTATCATAATAATATTTACCTTTTTGACCGGGCAGTGATGCCTCTTTAGTCAGTTTGGCTAACTTGTTTTCTGAATCTCTTGCAGCCTGTTCTACAGGCTCCATGATACGTTTTTCTATTTGTTCAGGCGTACCACTAATAAAATCAGGCACTTGATCTAAACCTTGCGTAGATTGCTTTACCTGTTCTTCAGCTCTGTCTCTATCCGGTTTCGCGCTACCTGTTTTCTCACCCATTATTTTTTCCTTTTACTAATAGAACCATTTCTACGAACTTTACCATTTTTATCACGTCGAATAAACCTTACATTATATATATTTTTTTCGTTGATCAAATAATCTTTCAAATCTCGACAGAGTTTAAGAACATCGCCATAGGGCGCAGCCATGTGATAGATCCGTGTTTCGGGTTCCATAGTCCATGTTGCGTAAGCGTGAGGCTTATTTTTCTTGGTCCAAAGCATATAATTATCCATGGAAATAGCCGTTAAATGATGTTGCACTAAATGTTCGACGATCATTTCACGCATATAATTACTATCATGGTTGATTCTCACCATGCATCCTAAAACTTCGTAAGGTTTGAGATCCTTTCTTCTTCGGATCATACCACCATTTGGCGACCGCGAGAAGTATTCATAATTCCTTGATTGGTAATACTGCCGCCCATTGCAGCAAAGATAGGATCAAAAGGAAAAGCTTGTTGAGCCCTTGGGGCATTTGCAGTTTGATTACCCATGGTTGGAAGAGGTGGTAGCACTACCTGTGCAGAAGAAATTGCTGATCCGGGAACCACGCTTGTTGGAACTTCGACAGGCACTTGACCAGCGGCCTGATTAGAAACTTGATCCTCAATTATTTGTTGAGGTTGATCTTGTTGGTTTTCTGATTCTTCAAACAATTGCATTGAAGGATCCATAAATTCTTCAAATACGAAAGGTGTATCACCCTCCGCTCGTGGTGTAGCTAAATCACCAAGACTTAAAATAATACCATCAAGAGTTCTAGAATCTAAAAGGCCATCTTGAAATTGTCTTAAAGTTTTTACGGTTGCTGGTTTTGATAAAATTCTAGCTAATATGTCATATCGTAAAACAGTTAAACCAACATCGACTAAGCTAAAAGGATTAAAGATGAACTCTGCGAATTTAGCACGAAGACTACCAGCAGCCATAGGACCACCGACGTCGCCTGCCTCAGCTAATCTACTGACATACAAATCAATATCAGCAAAGTTCTGTAAATCTGCCTCTGAGAAAAACTTTGTTAAGTATTTATTATTCGTTAGGTCTCTAATTTGTTTTTGAAGTGTAGCTATGTCTAAAACCTTACCCATCTTACCTTCTGTTGCAGCTTTGACGGATGTTTCTAAAATGTTTTCAATAACTCCTGCTCTAACAGATTCAACAAAATCAGGACCACCAACTCTAATTAATTCATCTAATTCTTTTGATACAAATGCACCATCACCCTTAGCTTTTTTGATAATTGCAGCTACAATTTCAAAGTCTTCACCTTGTTTAATTAAAGCATCTTTAAATACTGATTTAGCTAATTGATCATTAACCCTAGAAACATTGTATAACTTTTTAATTTTAGCCTCAGCAGCATCACCCAACATATAAATTAAAGTATCTTTGTCTTTAGTAATCCACTCGTCTAAATTTTTTGATAAATTATCAGGATCATTTAAAAGTTTTGTTATGAAAGATTTTCGAATTGTTTTAAGAGCGTAGTCTGAGATTTCTTTAGGAGTCTCTGGTCCCTCAATTATTTGTTTTAAAACACTTAACTTAATTTTATTATTTGGATTAACCACTAAGTCAACCCATGAGTCAGGATCCATCGTTCCTGTCATTAAACCCCTAGCCCATGATGTATTTAAAACTGCATCGGAGTGAAGCATGTTGTTTTGCAGGAGGCGCATCTTGCTTAAAAATAGTTCATCACCATCAATTAAATTGCCTTTATTATTAAAAATATTATCGATCTTGTTTAATATTTCTCTACCCGCATAGTTTTCTGCTTTATCATTAGATCGTAGCAATTCTGCCGCTTTGTATCTTATATTTAGTAAAGCGTTAAAGGATTTATCAAACTGTGCTTTGTTTCCTTTTCCACCAGAGTTCAAAGCATTTTCTAATTTATTAATATCACGTAATAAATTATCTACGCTTTCAGGTATTATGTTCACACCAGCTTTTATTTTTTTACCGGTTACCTTATCAACCTTACCAGTATAAAAAGTTCCAGATTGTAAAGTATTTCTAATCTGCGAGCTTGTCTTTTTTAAATCAAATAAATCTATTGATGCGTCGATAGCAGAATCTAAAACGTCATTACTTAATTTTTTATTGAGCTTAATAACGTTAGCGTTATATTTTTGTGCCAATTGAGGAAGAAGATCCTTCATTAACATCTGAGCTTGCTCGTCCGCGCCTGCACCCTTAATTAAAGCAGCCATTTCTTTTTCAATTGTTTCGTTAGCTAATAATAAATCAATCGGTTTGAGATCCTGTTTATTAGCCATCTCATCAAATTTTTGTAATAGGCTATCGAGCTGTCCTCTTGTTTTTGATCCCGGAACGCCTGAAAAGTCTCCGGCCTGAAAAAATGTTTTTCTTAAAATAGGGTTTGCTGCAAGTTGTGCAAATACGAGAGGCTCTACACCTAGTCTTTCTGCTGCAGCCACTATTTCGTCCGCACCCTCTATCTCACCAAATCTTATTTTTCCTGTCGCATATTTTACAGCAAGATCACCTAGTGAATAAAACGTAGCACCAAACAAAGCTTGAGTATTTTGATCCATGTCGGTAAACAGACTTTCTACAAATTCTATGGCGGTCGGGAAACCATCCTCATACTCTCTTTCGCCGTATCCTCTTAATGCTTCAGTAATATCTGCTGCTTCAATACCGACACGTGCTCCTACTAAAACTCTAAGAAACTTATTTACAGCACCAGCCCCTTTTGAATTAAATAAAGATACGATCTCCGCTGTAAGTTCTTCTGGTTTAATAACTCCCAAGATTTGCGGAATCTCTCCTGCGTCTCTACCGTAAGGGGATATCATTTTATACCCTTCATCATCTTTATTTAATTTGAAAATTTCTAAAAACTCAGTGTCGTTGTCGCTGATAGGAACCTTGATTCTAGTATACTCACCCTCCGGGTACGCTTTTAAAAACTTCTTTTTTCTATTCCCGAAGTTAGCACTTCTGCTCAAATCGTATTTAAGTAAAATATTTTTTACAAAACCAACTGGATCGGCTACTGGATTAAAGTTTAAACCTTCTGAAGAAACTGTGTCTCCCGCTAATGAGGAGATGTAATTCATTTTATTATCAAACTTTTCTTTTTCTAAATCAGATATTCTTTGCGTTACTTCTTTTTCAAATTCAGCGACATCACCTAAACTTTCTAAAAATCCTCTATCAACTCCTTCTAATCTTTCTTCTTGTTCTCTCGCTACCTGCTCTTGTATTGCTTTTTCATCTTCGATCGTTACATCAAAATCTTTTTCAAGATCAAATAATTTGAATTTATCTGTTGGTTCTAAAAATTCTTCAACTATAGGAAACTGAGTTTTAGTGTCTTGGTTTTCCTCAAATATATTGTTATTTTCTTCTTCCATTAGAATTGATCCGCAGCATAGTATCTTATGACTTCTTTCTTAACACCATCTTTAGGGTCTACTTCTTTTCCGACTATAACTGCATATATAGGTTGATTTGGATTTGCGCTAACTTGCGTGCCCGTACGTGAAACAAACAAACCATTGGAGTCACTGTAACCCGCTAACGCAACTTTATTATCTCTGTAAAGTTCAGTCATATTCAGCTTTTCACCCTGAATGGTCACATCACCTAAAGTTAGGAAATAGTCTGGTTTCTTAGCTTTACCTATGTTTGTTAATAATTCTACACCATTAGCATATTCTTGAGAGTCTCTATAATCTTGATAAAGTTTATTTTGCAACGCGTTAACCTCTCGTACAATTTCCAACGTTGACTTTTCGCCCTCTGCCATCAATCTATCTAGTTCTTGTTTAACCTCTTTTTGAATTGCAACGTCTGCTAAGTTTAAATTAATAATAAATTCTTGAGCATCTCTGTTTAAATAAGCAGGACCTGCTGCAGTAATCACCGCTGCAAATTCTTGTGTGTTGAAATTACCCGGTATAGCTCCACCTGCTGCTACATCTAAAACAGATTGAGCAGCTAAAGTTTGTAAAGCTTGAGTTGGAACTGCCTGACCCATATTTAAGAACTCATTAATTTTATCATAAGTAGGTCCTAGGGTAGTTTTCAAAGCGGGGAAGGTTGTAAAAAAGTTTTCAATAGCCACTCTTGTATCGTAAAGAGTAGGATCAGTAATCGCAGCATCTAAAATATTTCTTCGAGTGGTTAAGTTTTGTTCTTTTTTGTTAAGCTGATCTAAGTCGACATCTAATTGGGTTAATTGACCTTCTGCCCACTTTGCTTTTCCTTGTGCATCTAAATTTGCTTCAACGAGTTTTAACTCTTCATCAAATGTTAAATTTGGTTGTTTATTTAATAAATCTAATTGTGCTGCAATAATGTCATCCTCTGTGTATAAATCACCACCATCAGGATTTTTTTGCTCTCTCATCAAATCTGCTAAGGTGCTTAATTTCTTTTCAAACTCGAAAGGTTTTTCAGGATCAGTTACAATCGCGTAAGGCTGACCAACTTTTTTATTTACAACCTCTCCGTTTTCAAGATAAGACATCATGTTTTGTGCCATACCATTACCAAGATTAATTGTATAATTATCGAAATTTTCTCTTTTTACTTCCGGAGCTGGTCTAAGATCGTGAGCTATTGTTGAATCTCCAGTTTCTTTATCGACTTTAAGTACAACATTACCGGAAATTATATGGTCAAATTTATCTTTATCTTCATTAGAAAAATCATATTCTATATTTGATTCTCCAGTACGTTTATTGACTTTAATCACCCTGTCAGCAGCAATTTCATATTCAAATTGTGGACTATCATCTTTGTCTAAACTTTTTAAACCTGTTTGAATAGCAAGCTCTGTAGCTAAATCTCCTGCACGATCTGATTCTGGTTTAATATCTAAGAATTGACCAGCTTCACCAATCTTACCTAAAACAGTTTGACCGGGAGCCATTGGTGATCCAAGAGCCGCGAAGAATTTTAAAGGGCTCATGCCTGCTCTTTCAAAAAAAGTTTCTTTTGGAAAATATTCTTGTAAGATAGGTTCTAGTTCCCCTCTAGTAACTCTAATTGTTGATGCAAGACCACCGGGTTCAAACTTTTGTACAGGTTTGCTAGTCAAACCAGAAGTAATACCTACACCTTTTGATGACGGACCTCTTCGAGGAGCCATCTGTGAGGGTTTTCGAAACATTCTACGATCTAAAACCATCTTACCTACCCCGCAAACTGACCTAGTCCGTATGCTAAGGAACCAATACCACTAAGTGCCTGTAAGAACGGATTAGCAGTTGGAACTTCTTTTTGTTGAATAGTTGTACCACCAAACGGTAACCCTGCTAAAGCTTCTAATCCATAAGAATATCTTCTAAAAGGTTCTTGTTGTTGTGCTAATAAATTTTGTCTTTGTGCTTCTAATTGTGCCTGACCTAATTGCTGTTGCAATCCACCGACACCGAGTAAACTTTGTATGTCTTGTAAGTTTTGTGCTTGAGCCGTGGTCCCTAATGCACCAAACTGTTTTCCTTGTTGTAGTAAACCAGCACCCGCTCCTTGACTTGCCGCCACTGCTTGCTGATAGTTTCTTGATAAGTCTTCAAATATTCTTCGTGACATAATATCTTGAATACCACGTTCAGTTTCTGCACGAACAACACCTTCTCTTGATCCGCCAAAAGCTCCTGCTTTAACAGCTTGTGCAGATTGTGCTTGTCTTGCAATGTCACCTTGTCTTCTAATTTCTTTTAATGCTTCGTTTGTTACATCTCGCTGATAAGGGTCCATGAAAGCTTGTTGTGCGCCGGGTTGAAATCTTTGACCCGCTTGCGCTGTTGCTGCTTCTGCAGCCTGAAGAAATGGAAGATATCCACCAATACCTTGTGTCGCTAAAGTAAACGCTTGTTGTTGCGCGGGGCTGAACCCTGCAACTTGTTGCCCTACAACGGGTAATGGAGTTTCAACTAAACCTTGTTTGTCACCTACTCCAAATAAAGTGTTTAATAATTCTTGCTGTCTCTGCTGAACGTATTCAGGAGGCATTTGATATTGATATGATTCTACTACCTCTGCCATTATGCCACCGCTTCTAATTTATCCATTGTCTCATACATTTTTTTCGCTCCTAGTTGCCTAGCTTCAAAATCATCTTTTGCACCGGCTGCATAGCCAGCACCTTTTACAGCTCTTGCGTTCATCACAAATTCGCCATCACTTAACATAGCGGGGATTGAATCAGAGGTCTCTGTCCCCGGGCCCTCTATAGCACCTATTCCGTTTTCACGTGGAAACTCAGGTGTGCCACCTACGGCAGCGTAAAAAGGTATATTACCATAATCGAACGTTAATTCACCTCTTTTTTGCGGCGGGCTAGGAAATATTATTTCTGGCGTTGAGTAGGCAAATTGACTATCACCACCTAATGTATCATCGGTTGTAACTATATCTGGTTTTGTAATAGTGTCGTCAGGCTCATCTTCTTCTAAAGAATCTGCAAGTGTAAGAGTTCCTAAACCTGTTAGCGCAGCTTTTTGACCAAAGCCCATTTTATCGGTAAGCGCGTTAGCTCCTCTATCAAAACCTGCACCAAATTTTCCGCCTGCACCAAAGATACCTTGTGTTGGTCCACCTATGTCTGCTCGGTTGGCGGATCCTAAAAGAAAATCTGTAAAGCCTGTGGCACCGCCCATTTTATTTGCTCCAGTTAAAGTTGCCATGATGCCTGTATTATTACCAAAGGAACCAACTCCTTGTAGTCCTCCACCAAGTCCTGCGATACCCGGACTTGTATAACCTGCAAGCGCACCGCCAATAGCACCACTTGTGCCACCGCCAAGATATCCTGCTCCTGCAGCTAATAAGGGATTACCGGTTGCTAAACCTACAATTGTACCTAAGTATTTTTCGGAGTCGCCGGGTAATATATCTCCTACAAGCTTCTGAGCGCCTTTAACTAACTTCTTTAGCATTTAATATATTTATAATCAAAAATGTGATATAAAACAATGAGAATATATGAGATTATTTACTGCTATTCCCTGTTTCGGGGGCAAGATAGAGTCCCGCACGACAGAAGCCCTACTGAGACTACATCATTATTGTATTGATCAGGGCATCTCTATTAACCACAATTTCCTAAATAATTCAGCGATTATTACAGAGGCTAGAAACGAGCTTGTAGCTATGTTTTTAGAGACTGAATGCACTCATTTCTTGTTTATTGACGCTGATATAGAGTTTCCCCTAAGTGCCTTTCAACGTGCTCTAAGAGCCGATAAAGACGTGTTTTGTGTCCCTTATCCTAGTAAGAAGTTTCATTGGAAGTATTTTAAACCCGAGAAGGGTGAAAGTTCTGCCTATTGGTTTCAAATGATGTTTGACACAACCAAAGAGTTTTCTCTAGAAGACGGTGTTATGGAAGTTGATCGAGCACCTACAGGATTCATGTTGATCAAACGAAAAGTCTTTACGACTATGCAAGCATTGATGCCAGAGCTTCAATATAAGATGTCTCGAAGCATGAACGGGGAGCTAAAAGAAAGAGAGCTATGGGGGTTCTTTGATTTAGGTAAAACATCGGAAGGCGGTCGAGTCGGCGAAGACTATGCTTTTTGTGACCGCTGGAAAGCTTGTGGTGGGCGGATTTTTGCTAGTGTGCTTGACAAGATGGCGCACATAGGCAATCATAGCTATGAAGGAGCCGCAATAGATAAATTCGATGTCGAAAGAAAAGAAGAAAATTAAATGCGAAATGGTCCGTGTTATATGGCTCGATGCCTATGAAGAAGCATCGGGTTGGCATGATCCTAAAATTTTAAATACAATAGAGTGTTCTAAATGTCGTAGTTATGGTTTGATGCATAAAAGAAAGAATGACATTGTTTTATTTGGCGACATAGCGGAAGATACTTCTCAAGAAATAGGAAGAATCACTACTATTCCTAAATCGTGGATTAAAGATATAAAACACTTTGGTGTTTTTGAAGAAGTTATTCTACCGTATTAGAAGCACCTATACCTAATAACTTAGGCGCAAAAACTTTTACATCTCTTCGAATATCGTCTTTAGTAGTTTCTGTATTAGGATCTGCGATGTCTGCAGCGCAAGCTTCTTCTGACGCATAAATTTGTTTAGTTTTTTTATTCATGATTGTTGTTTCTGTTTTTGCACTGTAAACAGGAACTTTAACACCATTTATTTCTTCATACCTTAAAATTTTTGGTTCATCTACTATAGTCATTTTATCCTTTCTGTTATTGTTGTTGTTTAATCTCAAGCAAAGACACTGTTACCATAGCTCTATTAGATGCGTTTGCTTGTACTTTTAAAAGGTCTCCACCTTCAAATACTTTAACATCAGTTCTCGTTGTAGTATCCGTGCCAGATACATCAACTTCATCTATCTCAAAATCACTTGTACCATTGTTTTGAATAATACTCACGGTCACTGAATTTGATGCATCGTAATTGTGTACTGATAATGATTTTACCACAAATGTTGATACAGGCACGGGAGGTGTAGCGGCAACATCTGCCTCAGGCACTGTAAACACTGTTGTTAAATTAGTGCTAGTTAAATTTGAAATAAATCTTTTAAATACGTCAGCCATTATCCAAAGAAAAACGCCCTTCTCGTTTGTTCGTTTGCATTATCCTGTTGATAGGAGGAGTTTAATTGTAGAACCAATTGCTCTAACTGACGCACGAGTTCAGCAAAAGCTCTTGGGTCATATTCTGGTGGTGGGTCGGGAAATCGTGTTTGTGGTATTTTAGCCATTATCGTCCTCCATCTGGTGTAATATCAAAATGATATGTTCCTACTTTAAAATTACCGCCTAGGGCATTACTCTCTATTTTAAAGTTAGCTTGTCTGCCCCTACCTCGCATATCCTTTTTTATATCTGTAGTTGCTACTGTCAAGGCTGTTTGACTAATAACATTACCATAGGGGTAATTTTTAAAACTGACTGTTACCGATAAATCACCCGACTGATTTCTAAAGTCAGGAACAAATCTAGAAATTCTCATAGGGTCTTCTATGTTATCAGCAAGAGTAAAATCACCTGTTTGAATGAAAGCCTGCATTGCACTGCCGTCATCATCTGAACCAAACTCCTGTTTATAATGTTTTGATACACCATTTGATAAACCAATTACAGTTGGTGTTGCGTTGGTCGTGCTGTCTTGTAAAAACTCTGTTGCCAAAGGAAACTGAAAGACTCCACGATCAGCCCAAGTTGTTCTATTCAATGTGCCCACGTACCAAGAATTTTCTAGATAATTAAATACAACACACTTGTTAACTTGCGGTGCTGGATCATTATCAGGATTAGTTACATAAAACCAAATAATCTCTGCAAACTCTGTGTTCACACCTGCAAAGATTTGATCAGTTTGTGTTAAATCAATATTCTCAAATACAAAATCATCGACAGTACAAGGTATCTTTTTAACTGTACCATCAAATACGAAGAATGCGTTCTGACCCATCCAATATGCTACGTCTCGAACAACCACAGCAGCGTGTTGCCCTAATAAACCACAGTTAGTACCTAACTGATTAAGTCCAAATGTAAATGGTGGACCAATAAATTGTAAACCATGTAATGATGTATCTGTCCATACCAATATCTGACCACGAGCTTTATCCGCTCCAACAATTGTGGAACCATCTTGTATACGAAGTGATCCCGCTGTGTTCGTAGCTTGTGGTTGATATGTGTTGATATCTTCTTGTGATGAAAAACGTAATAGTAAAGGATCTTGTGAGGAGCCAGTGCCTATAGTTTTTTCTGTACCAAATAAAAGTAGATGTCGATCTGGTGTAGAAACAAGTGAAAACTTTGAGGTTGTTGGTGCGTTTGTAACTAAGGTTGCTCTACCAGTTAATCCGTCCGTGGTTGGTGACCATTGAAATGTTGAACCATTTAATACTGTAGCTATCATTAGCTCACCAAAATTGTCTATGGACCAATCACGACCATCAAGTATAACTTCAGAAGTTGCGGAAGCTTCGTTCCATGCTGTGGCATCGGTAGAACCTTCAAAGAAAGTAACGACTGTACCACTATCATGTGCTGATCTTGTAGAACTATCAACGGCTCTTGTAATTCCTGTTAGATCATTAGATGAAACTCCTGAGTAAGATATAATCTCTTCACCTACAATAATCTTTCCTGAAGTAGCAAAACCCGCGGTGCTAGTTAATGTGATAGATGTTCCAGAACCACCTGTTCCATTACTATCATCAAGCAATGCACCATTTAGTGTATTTGTAACAGAAGTTGTAAAACCGCCCCAACCGCTTGTACCCCAACCATAACCGAAAGTGGAAAAAGCAGGTCCTATACTTATATCAAAAACTGCAGTAGCAGTTCCTGTTGTGACCGAACCAGTTGATTCATTAGAATCTTGTTGTATTACAAACTGATTAACATTGGTTACAGATTTTACTTCAAAGCTACGATTAAAGTTAGCGGCTGTAAAACTTGTTCCCGATAAACTTGTTGTGCCAGAAAAGGTAACAACATCTCCTTCACTAGCGCCGTGACCTGTAATGTTTACAGTTACGTTGGCAGAGCCACTGGTTGTTGTAAAAATATTTGTTATACTAGAAAAGGTGGCTCGTGCTGGAGTGATATCATAAAAGATATCGTTAGCGAAAATATATAATTTTTTATCAGTACCTATAGCTTGTAAACGAGTGCCATCTAAAGCGACCCAGTTGTGTGCGTCACGTGCTACACCAATAATTGTAGTATTAGTTGTTTTTTCCCAACCGCCTATTTTTTCAGGTAACCCATATCGGAATCGAACATTATCAGAGTCTGTATAACCACCAGCGGCACCTAAACTACTGGTCTGTTTTACTATTCCCGGTTTGAGTTTTATCTGTGTTAATGTCATTTTTCGTACTAAACATAGCCCCTACATGTCCTTTAAAATGCATGTTTCCATGATGTGTTAAAGGCGAAGCTAGATCCGCCCATATATTACCACCGATCCTACTCCATAGTCTAGAAAAATAGTAATCTTCGCTAAGATAACGTTCATCTTTATCACCCTCTAATTTACCAACTCCAAAAAAATCATAGCAATTATCAGAGGAAAATTGAGTGCCATTGATAATCTGATCGGGCTTATATCGACGCTCAGGATAGGCTTTTTTCATCTTTTTGAATACACTTCGTTTTATCAGCATCATCCCTGTTGCCGCCTCTAAAACTTTCGCAAAGCCGTTTTGTATGTGAATATTTTGATTGTCTTCAAAGTTTAAGTTATATCCTAGGGCCTTATAGGATAATTCTTCTTCTGAGATATCAGGATTTTCTTTCATCGCATCTATTACTTGATTCCAATGAATACATTTGCGTGGATAAATACCACAAGCAACATCTTTATCTGTTCTAATCAAACGTTCAATATTGCTATTATCAAAACCTATGTCAGCATCAACAAATAACAAATGAGTTCCAATAAAGGTAAGATCATCTAAAAACATTGTAACAAGAGTATTTCTTGCTCGACTAATTAATGATTCATTTCCTATAGTGTTTATTTTGACTTCTATACCTTGAGTTAAACACCATTGATGTAAAGAAAGAAGAGCGTGAAAGGTAGACTCTGATAACATCCCACCGTACATAGGAACTGCTACAGCTATTCTTATATTATGATTTTTTAGATCGCCAGTTAACATACTTTACTCCATGTTTCGGGACAAGGCAGACAATGCTCTGACTTGATTCCCTTTTTCATAGTTAATAATACATCAGCAGAAATACTAATGCGGGGTTCATCTTTTTGATTTGATTCAGTGTAGTGCAACATATGACTAGGAAAAATTATTAATCCTCCTGACACAGAGGGATATTTAACACTAGCATAATTAATCTCACTGTAATTTGTGAAATAGTTTGGATTGACAGGAACATACATACTTTGTTTTTTATCAGCATCAAAACATATATCGCCTTGATCCTCTGCTTTCACATAATAAACAAGGCTGTAATGACTTGCTGTGTGTTTATGACTTTTAATATGCTGATCTTTTTTTGAAAAGGTTGCCCAAGCTTTTGTAATATTAACATCAAACTTTGTTAAATCATAATGATGATCAACAAGAAACTCTTTGATTTTATTTCCGATTGCATCAAATAGTTTTTGATGTTTTTCATCAGTATGTAAATTGTCCTTTCCATCCTCTCCTACATCAGTTGTTTTTGCAAAGGCTCCTTCTGTGGGATTTATATTTAAATTTTCTAATACGCTTTTATTTAGTTCTTTGTAGTTTTCTATTTGTGTTGAGTAAATAGAATTACCAAACCACATCTTTATGCTTTTTGTCATTTCTACCTTTCTATTTATACTTTGGTCCGTGACTCCATATAACAAGTGAATACCTTGTGCCTTTTGTTACCGGGGAAACCCTATGCCAAACAAAAGAAGGAAACACTATTATAGATCCTTTCTTTCTTGCTTCTTTCGAAGATAATATATTTGCAGAACTATCTTCTTGATCTCGTAAATCAAACTCTAAGTCTCCTCCCTCATAAGCATCGCCATCTTCTAAGGATACGGTAACGGAAAGTTTTCTAATGTAATTTTCTATTTGATGCCCTGCTGAATCTCTGTGCCAATCATAGTATTGTTTTTCTTTGTACATGGTAAACTGACAAGCTTCTGAACCTATCAAATCAAAATCCCACTCTGCTTTTTTATTTGCTTCCATTATGTAAGGATTAATGGCTTCATAAATCCAAGAATCAGTAAGCCATGCTACAGAAGAATTACGAGCTTGTTTTTTAGACTTATCCATAACCTCGGCTTCTTGAACATTGTCCTTACCAAGATTAATTATCTTATCGCAAAGGTCTGGTGAAAGTGCTGATTGAAAATAATAGTACGAGTATTTTAGATACATAAATAGAAATTATTGGACTCGTAAGAATCTATATCTAATTTCTCCTGTTCCTCCGGCACCGCCACTGCTTTGAGGTTGTGCACCTCCTCCTCCTCCGCCTGAGCCTCTTGTTCCTGCATCTCCTGTGCTACCGAAACGACCTGTGCCTCCTGCAATATTTCCAGCATAAGAAGCCCCGCCATTTTTACCTGCGATCTGACAGTTGTCACCACTACAGTTTTGACCTGTCACACCTGCAACACCACTTCCTGATTGATTATACGAACCAACGGGTCCTTGAGTTAAAGTTGAAGCTGAGGGTATAGAAGCGGCAGAACCATCTGATTCTTTAAAATTTCCAGATGTTAAAACTGAAGCATTAACTGTAGCAGATCCGCCTGATGAAGCTGTATTGTTTCTAACGCTACCGTTTGGTGAAGATCCACCACTAGAACCACCGGCGCCTCCTCCATTTAAAGTGAATATGGTTCCTGTGGTTGTGCCTGATAAAGTTGTGGCCGTACCATCTTCACCTCGAAAGTTAGGATAAGAACCTAATTGACTGTTTGTTCCCCCTACACCAATTGTAAAAGTAAGAGCTTCTCCCTCTGTCACTGAATACACTTGATCGGATACATATCCTCCTGAACCACCGCCTGTTCCTCCAGATTCACCGCCTGACTTATCATACTCTGCACCACTAACACCACTAGCTCCTCCGCCTACTGCAGCTTGAACATGAAGTGCATTGGCACCATCAGGGACAACAATTGTTGTATTACTCGTTTGTGTGACAAAAGCCGTAGCGACAAAGGCTTGATAGAACTGTTTCCAAGCTCCACTTACTTTTATGTATCCTTCTTGAATTTCTTTCCAACTACCAGAAACTTTAACAAAAGCGTTGTTAACTAATTTCCAGTTAGAACTTGTTTTTAAATACCAATCACTAGCCATTATGCATCATGGATAAGATAGAAATCTCCATCAGCTCCAGTGCCGCTACTAGGTGCTCCTGAACTTGTTGTAGTGAATAAATTTCTAGCTGTAATATTACCTATATTTGATGCGGCAATTGTAGATGAAGTGGTTATAGTTGATGTGGCAGCGATTGTTGTAGTAACAGTCAATGCTCCTGTTACTGTCACACCTGCACTAGTTGTTTCTAATTTTTTTTTGTTATTGAAAAAGATGTCGACGCCGTCATCTTTGTCCATTGTTAAAAATGTTTCTGTTCCCGAATCAGATCGTATGGTGATGTTGTCTCCTTGAATATTTAATTCACCTGTATTGTTTTCAATAAAACTATCAACACCGTTGTGATAAAGTTGTAGATCAGGACCCGCACCAATATTTAAATATTTACTGTCACTTATTGCTACATTACCTGTAAAGTTTGCAAGACTAGCTCCAATAGTACCCATTGAAGCAAATACGTTTACGACGTTAAAATCACTAGAACCATCACAATAAACTTCTGAATGACCACCTTGAGTGATAGCAACACCGTTAGCAGTATGCCCGGTAGCTGCAATAGTTAATGAATGAGAACCTGATGTGTTGTTAAAAAATATGTAATGACCTTCTGCGGCAGGGATAAAGACTGTAATATCACCAGTTAATGTGCCTGTTAATTCTATAACTTTATTTGAGGCTTCTGAAGTAGGTGAGGCATTATCTGTTGTCAAAGTTACGTTAGCAGATCCTGCTACGCTTTTTGTTAAATAACCTGCAGAAAATGCGTCTAAAACGTTTAAATTATTATTGGTTTTATCACCCCAAGTACCCGCGTTTTCACCCGTGCCTTGAAGCTCTAATTTAAGCCTACTTGAAAATGTTGATGCCATAACTTACTCCTATCATACTTTAATTTTTACTGATACTCAAATATTACTACAACTCCAGCACCACCTGCGCCACCATTATTAGAATTACCGCCACCATTAATATTTGCTCCACAAGCGCCATTTCCACCAGATCCGTTTGCTCCCGCAGTCCCATCTGCATGTGCATTTGATCCAACGTACTGTGGAGCCGGACTTGGCCCCCAAAAACTCGCACCTCCTGTGCCTCCAGTAGTTTGAAGATTACCACTAGCGTCTCTAACGTTTGTTTGTTCATGAGTGAGACTAGGACCACCTCGTAAATTTAAGTCTCCATTAGAAGCTGTCCCGCCTGCAGAAGCTCTACCGAAACCGGGCACTGAAGTAAAATTAACTCCAACACCACCCGATCCTCCGCCTCCTGTTAGGGTGGCTCCTGATCCTTGAGGATTGAAAGTTGTATCTCCACCGTCACCACCATCGCCTTCTCCTGCGCCTGCAGTTCCCCCAGCACCGATAGTTACGGCAGCACTTGATCCTAATTCGGTTGAATTAAATATTTTCATAGCGCAACCTCCGCCCCCACCGCCAGCTCCAGCGCCTGTGCTAAAGTTGTTAGTGGTGACACAACCTCCACCACCGCCCCCTGCACCTATGCAATAGACTTGAACGAAAGATGTCCCTGCGGTTGGAGTGTAAGTTGATGTAGAGGTAATTACTATTGTATCGTGAGCAGCAACGCCACCTCCACCAAAACCACTAGCTGTACCATTATTGGTTATGGTCGCTCCTGAAGGTATAGTGATCGTATCACCACTATCACCTAATTGAACTCCAGTCCCGCTTTCGGGCGATACTTTATTTACTTTTAATTCGCTACTCATTTAGGGTATTTATCCTTTATAGATTTTATAGATGCCTTCCACCCGTCAATACCGTTGTGATATAAATCATCCAATTGATCAACAACGCTAGGGTATTCGGCAGCTCTTTTATATTGATACTCATTTGGATCAACCCAAGCCTCAACATTTGTCCAGTTTATAGTTACACTGTTTCCACTATTATCTAAGGCTCTTATATCTTCTTTTGTGTTACCATGTATTGTGACTACATCACTATGAATTGCTCTGATTGCTTTATGTAAATCTGCCATTATGCTAAGACCTCCATAGCTGTTATCATTGTTGTTCCAAAATCTGTTGAGTTGTTGAATGATCTGTTTAAAGTCACAGTTCCACCCGAATTATCATTTTTAAATTTTAAGGCATAGGTAATCTGAGATGTAGATGATGGACTATCTAGGTAACTCCAAGTAATAGGAACTAAAGCATCATCTTGTACAGTATAAAAAGAACATTCTTTTAATAAAGTTGAATCTCTATGTAATCCAGTTGTAACTCTAGTATGCGAAGCATCATTACCACCAACGCCAGAAACAAAAATCATTATTTTACTAGATGTTGCACTAGGCGTTATATCTACATTTAAATCAAAATCAGCATAAGATGTTGAAGTTGAAGTTTTTACATCGTCTACTACAGTTTGAACTACTTGGTTGATTTTTCCTCCGCCAAATCCTGTAGCAGTTCCGCTATTGGCAATAGTTGCCCCGGCGGGAATTGTAAATGTATCGCCGCTATCTCCAAGAGTAAAAGCTGTGCCTGAGGCAGGAGAAATTTTGTTTGTTTTTAATTCATCAGTAGCAACAAGAGATGCACCTGTCGGCACTGTAAATGTGTCCCCACTGTCACCTAAGGTGAAAGCTGTTCCGCTTCTCGGAGATACTTTATTTACTTTTAATTCACTCATGTCACTAATTTAAATCCTTGAAAATCTGAATTATTTGATCCGTTTAATATACTTATAGGACGGTCACAATAAGCATAAACCTCGATGTAATCAGAAACAGCTAAATTGAAAACTCCAGTAACCATTAAAGTTTGGTCTTGTCCTCCCGCTGGAGAGGCGCCGTTGGTATGACTTAGTTGGTATCTTGTTAGTTCACTTCCATTTTTATAAATATAAGTTCTCCATTCTTTTGGTCTGGTACTACTTGACCAATCGAAAAATAATTTTGCAGATAAAAAATATAAACCCGCTTGATCCGCAGGCACTGTAAATTTATCAGAAGCGAAAGCATTAGCACTATCGTAGTCCTCCGTATCAAATGTAATTTTTGTATTAGTTGTAGCACTTATGCTTTGAGCAGAACTTTTAGTAACCCTGAAGTTCGGAGTGTTTGTTCCACCAAAACCTGTCTGTGTTCCATTGTTTGTAATTGTAACGCCACTTGGAATTGTGAACGTGTCACCACTATCACCAAAAGTAAATGCTGTTCCAGAGGCAGGAGATATCTTATTTGTTTTTAATTCTGTTGCTACCGATTGTACAGCCGGTAAAGTAACCGTTGCGTCTGAAAAAACAACCGTATCTCCAGTATCGCCGACAGTTAGACTTGTTCCTGATTGAGGAGTTAATTTATCTACTTCAAGTTTTGACATCTATACCACCACCAAGTTTCCTGTTACTGTCACGGTCCCTGTTATTGAAACAGGGCCTGCTAATACTCCTGAATTAATTGTTTGATCATCAGAAATAGTTGAATTATGTGTGTTAATGTAAGTTGTAGCAGTCATGCCTGCCGAAGGTGTTTGTTTTGCAGGAAGACAACAAATGACTATTTTTGTCCCCGCGGAAAAATCTACTGCGCTATCAGAGTTAGATGATGAAAAGATGGTTGTTCTTGAAAGAGTATCGGGACTGGAGTCTGTGACTGTGCCTCTACCCACTTCAAATTCTGAGCCTTCTATGCCAAATATAGAATAAAATGTTTCTTTGCCGTTACCTACACCAGATACAAAAGTCTCAAAACCTGTTTCGGCACCCGCTAATTGAATTGTACCTGTGCCTGTCGAGGTGGTAGTTTCTTTTACACGATCATTTAATACAAAATCTGCCATTATCTAATTTATAACACTATCCTAACTCGCTGTCATCTACTTCTGTCCATGTGTTTGTAGCACTATCGTCTACTGCAGCCCATGAAAATGAGGCTGTATCACTGACAGGAGTCCATGTCATTTGTGACACATCTTCTACAGTTGCCCAACCTCTAACGCCTACACTGTTTTGAACCATATTCACAATAACTCCCGCCGGGAAAGCTGTAACTCCAACGTCCGCTGCAACTCCTGAGTTATTAAAAGTAGAGTTTATTTGTATACCAGTCGGAAAAACATTGACGTTTGGAAGGACCGCACTCGCTTGAGCAATGGTAATACCAATACCCGTTGGAAAAGTAGTGACGTCCCCTGTAAATAGTAAAGCGCCTTCTGTTGCGGTTACTCCAATACCGGTTGGGGTAACATCTATGCTCGCACTCCCTTGATTTCCAAAAGTACGATTTCCAAAAGTCGTAGCGCCAAAAAACATAGTAGCTTACCTCAGTATGCTACGTCAGTCTTAATATAGCACTTGAAGCATCGTTCGTTGGAAACTGAACAGTGAAAGTCCCTGATGTAGCTGTTTTATCAGATCCGAAATCTAAAACCATAACTGCAGCATTTGTATTTGTTGTTGCTGTAGTATTTGCGTTATACACCAAAGCGCCTCTAGCAGTGATCGTTGCACTCGTAAAACTAATATCACTAAAGTCTATAAAAGAAGTGTTGTTAGTTTTTGCAGCGCCTGTATTTGTAAGGTTACCACCGCCTGCACTGTAAGTGCCAGAAGCAGCAACTTCTTGAGAAGTTGTGTACGCCGTTGTTGTATTACTTAAAGTTGCGGAACTTGTATATAAAGCTAATTTAAATAGATCGCCACCAGAGGATCGAAAGTCATGTTCGCCTTCTAACAACTCTTTTTTGAAGCTATCACATACCGCTTGTGTTATTGCCATTTTTATCTACCTCCGGGGCCAACTGATTTAAGAGGAATACGGAGGACCCCATCTGCATATTCATCTCTACGTTTTCTGCCCATCTGAGTTTGTGCTAAGTTTTGCACTGCTTGAGCATACTTCTGTTCGTATAATTGCACATCTTGAGGCGTTTTCAAGAAAGAAAAAGTCTCAGCCAAAGTGCCATAAATTAAAGTCTCTGGTGCGTTGGTTGATAACCAAGTCGTAGTATTTGTACTAGATAATCTGTCTGGTGTTTTGTTATACCATAATTCTACTGTAAGTGCTGCATTTGGAGTAGGAGCAACTATCAAAGTATTATCATCCCAATTGGCATAATATTTTGGAGTGCCTGTATTGTTGGTTCGATCAACATTATATGTATCAATAAAAGTAGTATCTTTTTGTTCTAACCAAGTTCTATCAGCGTTACCATCTACTATTTGAACACCTCTTTCAAAAGCAAAATCATTAGGCACTGTAATAAAAGGATTACCTATAACAAGAGTCGAAGTAGCAAATTTTCTAAATGCATCTAAATCAACTTCTCTTTGAATTCTGTTTTCAACGTTTACGATGAATACGTTGATAATAGAATCAGTTAAAACATCAGAGCTGACCTCTGAATAATTTCTTATATTTGTTAATAATTCACTATAATTCATATTATTGTAATAGATCCTCCCATGCCCGGATGGTTAGGGCAATAATAATACAACGTAGGCGTCGAAGAGTCTATTGTTAGTATTAACTCTCTAGTTTGAGACGGTGATGTGAACGCAGCTATATAACTTGCTTGATCTACAAACGTACTACCTGCTAATCTATAAGCCACGTTAGTGGTATAAACGGACCCCCCGCTGTGACTTCCGTCCGATGTCGTACTAAGTAACATAGGATGTCCATCCGAACTACTATCGCTAAATGAAAAAGATCGAACTTGACCTACTTGAAACTGAAAATTTCTTTGTTCAAAACCGTCTGCATAATAAGCGTTACCTCCGCCACCTGATTTTGGAGCCACAGTCATTGTAAATATTTGAACAGAGCCTGTAGGACCAATAACTACGCTACCTAGTGCCATACTTACAATGGTATCTTTGCTTATAGGTGCGGGCTGCATCCCTTCTGATTGAAAGGAACTAAAGTTAATGCCATCGGTTGGTGGAAAAGCTGTTGCATCTGCGATCTGTCCTCTTGATATTCTTAAAGCTTCAGGATCAGCTAGTTGTTTTTTTGTTTGTTCTAATTGTGGGTGTTTAGGTTCAAACTCTGAAGTATGAACAATCGAACCGTTCCATTCTTTCACCATTTCTTTATAGGGGAAAGCAGCACCAGACCGATCAGATATTCTTAAAGAATACTTACCACTTGCGTATCTTGACATTAGGTACCTACAAAATAATTTTGTGGTGTTAAGAAAACACTATCTCTATTACCGTCGGTATCTGCGGCTCTTTTCCAAACATCTTCATATTCAAATTTTAAATCTGCCATACGTTCGGGAGCTCTTTTCATTGCAATGTAGTATGCAAGTCCTGCCACCAAACAAGGATAAAATCTAAAAGGTAAATCGGTTGTGTTTGTGTAAGCTCCTGCGTCTTGTATTCTAGTCAACGCATTATATACAATCGTATATGCTTTATCTGCTGCTGGGTAAAAAAACATTTTCGGATCGATTTGACCGTCAAAAAAGAACTGAGTAGGTCGTCCTGTTGTTGATTTAACAGGAGTGTTTAAATATTCAGCTCTACTAATTTTATTAACAGTGAAATCAGTTGTGCCGTCACGAACAACAACATCTAGAACATCAACAATATCAGTAGCAAAATCATTAGTGTTGCTCTGATCATCAGCCGCAAGCGTTGCGGTTCTCTGCTTAATTGTCCAAATATTAATCCCACGGTTCGCCCATTCAGCAAACATAATATTAAGAACACGTCTTGAAGAAGTTAAATCATAACCTGTGCGAGTTTGTAAACCACATCTCTCGTACGCTTCTTCAATAGCGTCATCAATACTTAGATTAAAATCAGTTGTTCCAGATGTTGCCATTACTATTTTTTCTTAGCCATTCCGCCGCCGCGCATCTTTCTCATCATCATGCCGCCGCCACGTTTCTTTACAACGTTTTTCTTTTTAGCCATTCCGCCGCCCATCATGCCCATAGGATCTTTTTTCATCATCCCACCGCCACGCTTCTTTACGACGTTCTTCTTTTTAGCCATTCCGCCACCGCGTTTTTTTATGACGTTTTTCTTTTTCGCCATACCGCCGCCCATCATGCCCATTGCCATTCTCTTACGCTGAGGTATTTTTTTCTTGTCCATCATTTTTTGCTCCTTTTACAAAAAGTTTTTCATATGTTTGTTGTCGAGATTTTACGACTTCGTCGTAATACTCTTGGGGCCACTTTTTATAGTATCCCATGCGCTTTAATCTATCAGATGCTTCATATAATTGCGAGAACTTTTGTATCAGCATCATGCTGTAAGTGACCTTGCTCTCTGGCATTTCAACATCGTCGCCTCGAGGATTTACCAAGAATTCTTGTTCTTCTTCTGTGGCAGGGTTGTTGGGGTGAAATCCCATGAAATAAATGTCCTCTGTATTCCATTTATCATTAAAATAATCTATTTCTTTTTGGAAACGGTTCAGGCTAAATTCTTTGAAATAGGGGTCACAAAAGATCAATATTTCTTTTTTTGTGAAATCAAGCTCTTTTAAGAGATTGGTTAGTTGACGACGATACCCTTCGTTAGGCTCACGGATCTCAATCCAAACCTTGTCATCTTTCCAAGCTTGCCGGGCAAACGGACAAGCAGGCATTTTGTTTAAGTGAACGTTGGGTATTTCTAGATATTCTTCAGACCATGTCTTAACGTCTTCGAATATAAGTTTTGCGTAAGGTCCCATTTTTTTTCTTCTTCCTTTTTATTTTTTTAGAGGGAGGTTTAGCTATTTGCTGCGACATTTGCGAGCGACTGATTGCCATTAGTAATCTATTGTTTTAATTAAAAACTCTTCTATCCAAATGACGCGGTCATCCATTTGAATGATTTTTTCTTTAATGACTGCAATATCCTGTTGCATTTTTGCAACACTATCAGCCTTCTTCTCAACAGCGTTAAGACGTTCTGACCACATACCCCACGTCATGCCAATCGTTCCAATTAGCACGACATAAGGTAAAACCGTTTTAATATCTAGCTTCATCTTCCGTTAATACATTGTCCGTTACAGGGGCAGCTCATTGTAATCTCCTTAGTTTGATTTAGCGGACATGCCGCTTAATGGGTTATTTAAAGCCTTATCTATCTTTAAGTCAAGACTTTCTTCGAGTAATTTCATTTCATTAAGAATTTCTCTGTTATCTTCCTTTTGTCTATCCTCTACGTCATTTACTATTTCAGTAATATGACGGACATCGCCTTCCATTTGGCGTAAATCAGTTTTAAGATCGTCTTTTAATTCACGACTTACCTGCGATATTAGATTAATTTCCTCTAAAACTATGTCTAATTCACTTTTTAGACCGTCAACTTTTTGTACTACAATTTCCATTTGTGCTTGAGTTTCAGACTCTATCAAAGCTATTTTCTTGTCAAATCCGCTAAGATCCGGCTCGGTATATTCTAAAATTTTTTCCTTCATCGTGAGATAATCCTGATAAAAAGTGAACGTTGCCCAAGCTCCTGACCCTAACGCTCCCAATAATGTCAGTATGGCGAAGACTTTTCCGCCCGTTACCTTCATTCCCGCATACTCAATACTGGGCATCTATCATCTCCTGAAGTGTGTCATTTTGCGCCATATTGAAGAGCATACCATATTGATCATCTATTGTCTTGTTTAAATACTCTGTAACGTTCGTATCAACTATTGTGGATTGTGCATCAAAGAAAGTTTTTGTATTACCTAATATCTGCATGACAATTAAAGTTTTTGTTTGAGCGGCATCATCATATCTCTCCTTATCATCTATCTTCTTAACGATTTTAGTAGCAGCTTTTTCTTTCTTTGATACCTTAGGCTCTGATGATTTCTCTTCTTTTACCGTTTCTTCTGGATCTTCTTCTTTTTGTTCTGTTTGCGGTTGTTCTTGTTCTGGTTCCTGTGATTCTTCTTGAGGTTCTTCGATAATTTCTTCCTCAGGTTCAGCCTCAACAACTACGATTTCTTCCATCTCCATTTCGATTTCCATCTCAACTTCTGTTTCAACTTCAACGATTTCTACCTCAGGTTCAGGTAAATTAATTTCAATCTCGGCTATTTCTAATTCAACACTAGCAACGGTAATCTCTTCTACAGGGGCTTCAATAGGCACGAACTCTATCTCACCGTCATTCATGCTTACATCATTAAATTCAAAAACCTCCTCCACAAAATCTAATTCGGCAGTGTCAAAAAGATTTAGATAATATATTTCTTCTATGGACGTGATTTGCTGAGTTATGATTGTGTTTATGACATTATAGAAAACATTGACCGTGACATCATCAAATAAGGGTCCTATTGCGAGGTTTATATCTCGTCCTCCCACTTCGACAGTTATTCTATTTAGAGCGCCACTAAAATCGAAAGATCCTGTATATGATTGATAACCTGACGCTATACCTGATTCAGACAATATATCAGTCCCTTGAAAGACTGTGTTAGATCCATTACGTCCTGTAATGTGCATGTATATTCTATCCTGAGCGTCACGTTTTTCCACCTCAATTGAATACCTCACCTCTCCACCTTTATCTATCTGTAGGTCGGAAATATTAATGTTATTAATAATAAAAGTTGTCCCCATACCCGGAACACCCATCGTGGACGTGCTATTGCCAGATCCAGTGATCTGTGCGCATCTATCTGCACCTAACTCACCACAAGTATTGCCAGTTGGCATAGAGGCAGGCCCTTGACCGCCCCAATCCGTGCGCATGTCTCCGTCGTCTTGAGTGCCTACATAACCTAAAGAACTATCTAGAATATTACCTGAGTCTTCGTTTGTTACAGTTGTTGTGGTAGTTGTGACCGTGGTAGTAGTGGTCGTAATTATCTCCGTGCCTTTGTCCTCTTCAGTTACAACAATATTTTCGTCCTCCGTGATGGTGACACCCGGAGTGCAAAGACCTTGTACGTCAGGAAGGCATTCAGCCTTAGAATAAGAGGAGACCAGTAGTAATAAGGAAAAAAGTTTTAAACAGAGCAGCATTTTGTGCATCATTAAACTCCTTTGGTTCTGGTTTATTTGCAGCGATGTATTCCGGTTTGTATCTACTGCCGTCTGGAATTATTTCGGGATTCTCTTGCCAGTAATTAGCTGCCTCAGCGCCAATGAGCCCGTTGACGGGGCACGGCGTTCCTGCGTCCATCATACTCGTCCAGACACGTGGGTCTTGACATAATAATGCCACCGCCGAAACTTTCATGCCATATGCATATTGTGACCGTGATAATTTTAAAAGTTGACACAGCTCGTCGTCGATTAAAATTCCTGTAGCTACGCCTAAAACGTTATTTTGAACTGCACCTCCCACACCAACTTTACAAATATCACTGTTAGAATTGGGTATAACTGGTGCATTTGCTGTTGGAGGAGTATTATTAACTACCGTGCTTGATACGGTATTTGTCTCAGCAAAAACAAGGCTCGCCGTGAGAATAAACATTACCGTCGCCGTTACAAATATAAACCAATCGTATCTCATCAACATCTCCAGCGTTTACGAGCTTGTCTTAATCTTGAATTTGGATCTTTTGCTGCTTTTGGAAACTTTTTCATCTGTCCTGCACTTCTAGCACAGAACGATTTTCTTCTTTTTGCAGCCTTACTGCCGGGTTTTACTTTACCTGTGACTGCTGTTTTTAACTTAGAACCGGGGTTATCTCTTCTATACTTCTTAACGCCGGCTTTAGTCATTCCCGCCCCAGACTTAGTGGGGCGGAAATATTTTTTAGTTCTTGGTGGTTGTTTGTCCGCCATTATCCGGTGAAAAACACAGTGATACTTGCTGTACTCGTTAGGGTACAATGTATCCCTGTTCTAAACCTCATACCATAATCACGAAGATCGATATTTACTTTAGTATTATTGGTATTCGGTGTTTGTAAAGTAACTAAAATAGGACCTGAGGCGTCTGTGCTATCTCTTAGAACAATGCTTCCATTACCACTATCTGGTGTTGCATAGATGTACATCATTCTAGCGGGGCCACTGGTTATTGTACCAGTGGCTGTTAAATGTTTTGATTTATAATCTAGCATAATGAATCACCCCGCAAAGAACACAGTAATCCCCGCAACGTTAGTAAGTGTTACGTGAATACCATTAACGAACCTCATACCTTCATCAGGTAAAGGGATCTCAATAAGTGTTCTGACAGATCCAACGCTATCAAGTTGTACTTTTATATCACCTGAACCGTCGGTGCTGTCTCTTAAAATAATAGATCCTGCACTTCCGGTAGGAACACCATAAATAAATACCACTCTAGCAGGTCCTGTATGAAGCAAACCTGTGCTTGTTCTATTGGCTGCTTTAGTATCAATCATGGTTTACTCCTATTCGTAGCTTACGTCTCTATCTTGAGCACCCATTATGTAGTCAATAGTTGTTATCTTTTGACCTGTAGCATCACCTGATACACTCGCAGCAGCTAATTTCATATTTGCTGTTGGAATGTTTGTCTTACTTCTTCCTGCGAATTTTCTGTTGATGTAGAATTCAACTAAATTCTTAGAAGCTTCACTACCGGTTGTTGCAACAAAACCTAAAGTTACATAAGTATCGTTAGTTAGAGTTGATAAAGTTGTATCATCAAATGTTACAAGAGTTTGAGTACCACTAGCTTCAGTAGTTCCCTGAATTACAGCACTACCGTCTGTTAACAAAAATCCAATGATGTTTGCTGACGCAAAAGCATTCTCAGGATTAGTTGTAAAAGTTTCTGTTAATCCAACAAGAACATCCATCTGATCAACGTCAGACATTTTAACTCTTGTTTCATAATATAACTTATTACCTGCTGTTGAAGGTAGAGAGTAAAACTCATGTTTACCTTGAATCGAAGCACCATCATTATCTGTTGTGTTCGCTGAAGTTAAGTTGAGTTCACCAGATCGCGCATCTGCAACAATAGCTGCCGCTGCTCCTGAATCTTTTACGATTGTAAATCTTAGTGTCTCATCAAGTGCCCCATGATCGAAATCATCGAACTGAATGAATTGATCATTCCATCTGGCAATATTTAAATTTTCAAACGAGGGTCTCTGCGCTGAAAATAATATTGGCCCTTTAAAGTGTGTAGCCATTTTAAACCTCCTTGGTTGTATAGACCATTCGTTATGCAGTCTCTATACCGTCTGCTAGCCCAGTGTGCATAACTGTTATTAATGCTAGACCCCCAATATGGCATAAAAAAAGGGCGGAGTCAAAGACAACCGCCCTTCTACGAAAGGATTTAGTTATTTGTTCTTACGAACCTTGTGAACCATATACACAACGTGGATCTGAGAAACCGAAAGAATATCTCTCTCTAGCTTTGTATCTCACGTTACCTGTATCGAAATCACCTTCCATAGCTGTTGCTAATGGAGTTCTCACGAAGTGTTTGAATCCGTTAGGTGCGTCGGTCATGATGAAGTATGCATCAGTATCTGTTAGATAGTGATTTACTCTATAACCCTCAGGCAACATTGACATGTTCACTAATGCGTTGATGTCGTTGTCTGCTGTACCTGTTCTCAATGTTGAGTTTAGGATTCTATCCGCTACGAACATTAACTGAGGTGGGACAATCAGTTTTCTTGCTTGTACAGCAATTCTTAGTCCTCTCTCATCGATGAATTGAGAAATATCAATCATCGCCTGCTCGAGTGATGTTTCGTTCAAGTCTGCATCGGTTGCATTTCTGTTTGAGAAGTTACCGCCACCTGTTGTTGGGTGTGCAGTATTCACTAGAGAAACGCCGTCACCACCAGCAGAAGCACCGCCTGTAAACGCATTGTTTAATACGTTTGCTGCTTTGATCTGCTTTGTGTGTGCCATTGATCTTGCCAATGCTCTTGTGTATCTAGCTGATAATCTGTCATAAAGATTATCTTCTACAGCTTCTTCTGTAATAGAGAATGCTAAAGCTACGGTTTCGTGTGAATAACGTGCTGTGTATGCTTCGTTTGCAGAGTCAAAAGTTACTGCTGCGCCCTCTTGCTTCACAGGTGCGTTACCAAAACCTGTTAACATTACCTCTTCTTCAAAAGCTCTATCAGATGATTCTTGATTGAAGATTTCAGCGTGTTCATTTTCGTACTTATCGTACTCCAAACCAAACAGTGCGTTTAGGCCCGGTTCCAACTCCTTAACGAGTTGACTTCTTGATATAGCCATAGTGTAACCTCCTATACGCCTACGGTATTAGGAGCGTAGAAATGATCGTTGATCTTCACGATTAAGTTAGCATTATCGCTATCTAAGTCGTTATTATCAGGATCAGCGTCAACACCAACTACTCTTAACATTAAATCTGTTGTATTGAGCGTTGATGAATCTAATTCACCGCTTGATATACCGTTTGTTGTGTTTCCGTTTGCATTTCCTGCAACGTCTGCATTCATTCCTATTGAAGTCTGAGCAGAAGTACCATCAGCCTGAATCAAAAATAATTGATTAGGGTCATCGTACACTCTGATCTTAATATCTTGGGAACCGAGAGTTGCCGTTGTGTCTGGAAAATAATTTTGAAATGTCGGAGTTCCGTCTGTTGCTGTGTATTCAATACCGCCTGCAACACCCAGAATTTGTGTGTCACTGTTGCCAGCTACGACTACGTATCCGTCAGATCCTAATTTTACAACTGCACCCTGAAATATATTCCCGGAGTTATTACCTGACTTCACAGCGTATGTGGTAAAACCACCTGAGTTATAGTTTGCGCCTAACTTTGCAAGTGGGCGTAAACCAAAGGCTGCGTTTTTATTTGCCATTTTATATACCTCCTAAGTATATGTTTAGTTAATTATCCTCGGTTGGCTTTGGCCCCCCGAAGCTTACTCTACTTTGCCTCTCCCTATGGATTGGCATGTTTGGGTGCTCGTCTTTCATTAAGTCGTTATCAACACTCTGCATTTGACCCTCCGTTTGACCCTTGAAGTAACGATCACGTTGCTCCTTGATCTCAATCGGACATCGCATAAGAATCAGTCCCCCGATCCCTATGACGCCTTTGAACTTTCCTTCGGCTATTGCGGGTATATCAAGACGTTCACCGTATGTATCTGCTTTAACAAATTCATACCCTTGTCTTAACCTACCGTTGACATTCTTATCGTCAGGTACTCCACGATATTCGTATCTTACCCATCGATGATGCCAGCCTTCGTCAGGTTGTGGCGCTTCGAGTGATGAAGGTGGTACCCATGCTTTTGGTCGAGCTTCCGTTTCACGGGTTTCCAACTTGCGTGAAGTTTTATTTAGTTTAGTTTTTTCATTTTCCATAATGTTACGCCTCCTTCACGTATTTAGCGTACTCTTCTAACGGCACACCTAGCCTTTTGGCTATCGCGACCTGTGATGGTGTGAGCCTCACAGACCTGCGTCCATCTTTGTTTACGCGTTTAGCAGAAGCAACCGTTTGGACGGGTTTCGATTGCTTTCCGACATCTCCCCCATCGGAAAATTTATGGGGAAACTCTTTTCTCATTCGAGAATTGATCTCATTATAATACTCATCTGACTTCGCGTCAAATCCTTCTTCTTCAATAAGTTTCTTATGAATACCGAAGGCTGCGTATGTCATGGCCTCGTCCTGACCAAACCACGTGTTATCTCTTGCCCATTTTTCCGCTTTTGGATCAGGTTGGGCGGGTTGTTGGGGCGTTTGTGGCTCATTCTGTTGTATTTTTGCAACACTTTCTGGTTGAGCAGCTTTCTCCTCTTCCAGCTTTTTGGTTGCTTTTAGACGCTCATTATCAAGAGTCAATTGAGCAAGCTGTTCTTGTGCTTTAACGATAGCATCAGCATCTCTTGCATTGATAGCTCTTTTTAGATTGTCTTTTACAACCTCTGTCTGTGTTGTTACCCGAGATTCAAATTCATTTAAATATCCTTTGTCTAGTTGAGAGTATTTAGTCTGGCTATCTTCAAATTGCTTTTTTAATCCTTCAGCATATTTTAAAGCCTCTTCTCTCTGTCTCTCAGCCTCACGGTATTTTTTGGTTAGATTAGCAATTCTCTTTTTAACAGATTCACTATAATCATCTAAACCATCATTAGATTTTGTTTCACGTGAAACATCTTCTTCTTTAACTTGTTCAACGTTAACTTCTTCTTTTGCCTCACCGTTAGGTTTTGTTTCTTTTTCATCTTTAGATTGTTCATCTAAAACAATTTCTACTTCATCACCTGAAGTATCAATATCTACCATTTTGGATTTATCTTCTGCCATGACTACCTACCTTTCTACCTTGTCTAGCTTTACGTTGGACGGAAGTATACTCATTGGATCGTCTACTTGTGCAATGACTTCGTCATCATTAACTACACGTAGTTCCCCGCCGTCGATATATAAACGAGATCCGGCGTATTTAGTGATGACCACCCAATCTCCTTCTTTACACCATGGTCCATCTGGAAAACGATCTTTGTCTCTGTAAGCAGAAGGTCCTACCTTCAAAACTTTACAAACGTTTCCGGCAATCTGTGCCATGTGTATTGTATCGTCGGTTAAATAAACACCGCCTTTTGTTTTTTCTTGAAGCCGAACTGGTAATAATAAAAGTCTCCAGCCCGTTGGGTTTGGTAGCTTCGCAGCTTCGGATTCTTCCTTCTGTTTTTCTACCTTGTCTTTTAAGTGCTTAGGCACTATCAGTTCCGTCATCTATTAGCTCCTGTTTTTTTAGCAGGTCCGAGAGTTCCTGTAAAATGTTAGTATATGCCAAATACTCACCGACAAGTTTTTGATACTCATCAAAAGATTTGGCGTTACCATTACTAATAGCAGACGAAATGTCACTCTGTCTAGTCTTAATTATTTTTTTTAGATGGTCAGTAAATCGAATTATATCCACGTCTATAAACTAGCCATATGATCACTGAGTCTCTTTGCACGGTTAGGAGTCTGTTTTGCCCAACGTGAATCAAGCATCTCGGTCGCACAATCAGAGTAAGATCCTTGTTCTAGGTGTTTTAAAGCGTTCTTAAATTTGCGAACACCTGCTTCACCCATTTGATAAACCATATGAATAATGATTTCCTTGGCTTCATCCTTGATGTCCCAATCACCACATATATTCATACCGCCTTCATAAGCACGAGCAAAATCCTTTTCAAACAGCTCTTCCCAACCTTCTTTGGTTGTTGGAATTTCCTCACCGTCTATTATTTTGTGACCATATCCACCCGTGGGGTACCCCTCGGTATCGATATAAACCTCGAGTTTATAGCCTTCTTCTTTCTTAACCTCATTTTTCAAGTTATCTAAATTCATGATCCTATACCTAAATGAGTTTGATGCTCATCAGGTTCTCCTTTCTTAAATAAATTCATAATTAATTGTTTTATCTTATATATCATTGCATATCCATTTTATTCTATCTTTTTATTTTCATTTCTTTTCATGTCGACAACATCACTTATCATTTTAGAAAACTCTGTTGCTTCTTGTTCGTTTTTAAATCCTGTTAAAAAATCACCCTTATCAAGTGCATATTGTAAAGGATCATCAACCTTTGTTAATTTACCGTCAATTATTCTCATGGTCGGCACTAGATATATCTTGCCGTCTTGTTCAAATGATGAAGTTCTAATCGTTTCATTTGCCTCTGTTGTTGGAGTGCTTTTATCTATAGCTCTTTTAAACCACGACATACTTGTATAATCGTTTTTATCCGCCATTAGTTTATCTCTTCTTTTTTCTAGTAAAAGTTTTTACGTTTGTTGGCTTACCACCTACTCCTTGGGGTTTTGATCTTTTTCTAGAAACTGCTGATTTAATTTCACCCTTAGTCATCCTGTTAGCTTTTGCTTTGGGGACACACTTAGGATACTTTCGTTTGGCGTCTTTCTTTTGTTTTGATCTGCCACATTTAGCGAAGCCTCCACCTTTTTTCCTAGATCCGATGTCGACCCACTCCTGCTCAAACCACTTTTTAAGTCCGCCTTTTTTTGCCATGTTGTTTCCTTATACTATCTTTACCTTTTTTAAAAATATTAGCAACTTGAGTTTTCCCCATGACCTTTGCTCTTTGCTCTCCTACAGTAAGGATTTGAATTTTTCTCGCAAACGGTTTTTTAACTTTTCGCACTTTTGAGACCGTCGCCCGTGCATCAGAAGGAGTAGCGAACTTAATACGGACAGTGTCTTTAGGATTTTCATCTGTATATAATCTCCTCCCAGAGCCTTTTGGTTTTTTTCCAGTCCCTTTTTTAGGATCTCTTTTTTTTGCCATTACGCACGTTTGGTGACTTTTCTTCTATTCTTCATTACGCCACCACATCCTTTTGCAATGCCGCCTTGACCAAAGCTAGAAACTCTTTTTCTTTCTTGTGAGATTTTATTAATCATACCACCGTCTGCTTTGTTAGCAGGTTTAGGACCTTTGAAATCTTTTCTTTTTACACCGCTAGGATCTTTGATTTTTCCTGCACAAATTTTTGAAGCGTAGGCGTTTGCATATGCTGAGGGGTAGACTTTGAATTTCCGCTTCGCTGCTGCCTTACCTCTTGGACATAATTTAGTCATTATCTCTTCCTCGCTGTTTGTTTTGCTCTAGCAAAATTAGCTGCTGTAGGTGCACCCTTTGCACCTTTCTTTCGCATTTTACCACCACGTTTTCTTTTAGCGTGTATGTTTGCATAGAGACCTTTTCTCATTATTTTTTCTTTTTAACCTTTTTTGTTTTTTTCTTAGTTTTCTTTTTGATCACGCCACGTGCCATTAAAATATCTTTCATGGTGACTTTTCCATCACCACTTATATCTGGAAATTTTTTCTTTTTTTTCATCGTCCTTGCCCCCTATAAGGTTTAAAACTTCGCCTCTTATGTTTATTCATAGAAGCTGTCATTATACGTCCATTGCCTATTGTAGTCTTTTTAACCACATGGTCAATATTAGTGTTAATCTTCTGCTTCTTCATGTTCGTGTGTGCAACCTACACATCCGCACCAAATACAACTTGTGCCACAATGACAGGCACAGTCGCATTTCACACAAGCTATCATTTCTTTTTGGTGATTAAACCCATAGCACCTTTTGCCCCCTTGATGCCGAAGCTCGCACTGCAGGCGATATATAAGAGATGCTTATAATAATCAGGGAGTGAGTGTAGGGCTTCAAAGCCTGCTTTGATATGAGGTGTCCATCCGGGTATGAAGACTGCCACCGCCGGAACCAACAGGCATATTAAAATTAGCTCGTCTTTCCAGCTCCCCTTCATTTGATCAACCGCACTAGCTTCCCAACCGATTTTGCCAGCGATTTGCTGCTCTTTGAGTGACTTCTGTGCTTTGATCTCTGTAAGTGCTAGATCAGCCTTTGCCTTTTTAGTCTCAATGAAGCCTTTGACCGCATCTCCGACTAAACTTGAAATGGGGCCTACTAAAAAATTAAGCATTGGTAATTATTAAGTAGATGACAACAATTGCTGCTCCACCAATTAATATTTTACCTTTTTTATTTAATCTACCCCACCAGTGGCGTAGGTGATTCCATTTCTTGTTGATATAACCCATTAGAATACTCCTTTGAAAGGTTTCTTCTTTACTTGAACTTCCTTTTGTCCCTGAGTCTTAGACTTTGGGGGATCTGCTGGCTTTGTTTTCAATGGAACATTGCCATCAGGTGTTAACTTCATTGGTGTAGATTCAGTAATTTTCATAATACCTCCTAGTGTAATGTATAATTCCCATTAATCAAGCTTTGATCTGGAAATTTAGCAAGTCTTTCAATTGCCTTTTTTGTGTCTTTATGACCAAGGGAAGCCGTCATTATACGTTTTCCCACGCCCAATAAGGCACTAGATACAGTTACGCCATCATAACCTTGCATAATCATGAGAGTAACTATTTTCTCAACATCTTGAACCACTGACTCGATGACTGATTCATCTACGTGTGGTTTTTTTACGTTTTTTCCGTCTACTGACATCTTTTTTACCTGCCTTATTTAGCGCTATTGCTATTGCCTGCTTTTGAGGACGACCCTCACTTTTTAATTTCTTTATATTAGCACTAATAGTGCGTTGACTACTACCTTTTTTTAATGGCATTTTTTTTCATGAGACCACCTTTGCTTGCAAATCGAGGAATTGCGGTGCCTCCTTTTAATATTTTAGCTACTTCAGCTCTAATTTGGGCAGAATCGACACCTTTTTTCTTTTGTAATAACTTTAAAAGCGCAATTCTTTGTTCTTTAGTCAGTTTTTTAGGTAATCTCATCGATTTGCTCCTCTCGTTTTTGCTAAAGTAGTGGCTGATCTTAAATCAGCGATGTTTTGCTGTGCTTCAACGCGTTTGTCAGTCTGTTCTTCTTGAGATTTTATTCTCTCACGGTCTATTTTGAACTTTTCGTCCTGTTCTTCCTTTCTCATTTGTTGGTCATTGAGTTTTAGGAGTAAATCTTGCTGTTTAAGGTCGATTAAAGGATCAGTTTCACCAGTTTTTTCTAAATATTCTTGTTCTTCAGCAACTGCATCGTTAGTCATTTCTGCAATTACTTGTGCAATCTCTTTTTCATTCTGTGCTTGGAACTGCTGTAGAAGTTCTGGAGGTATTACACCGCCAAATTTTTGTGCTTGTTCTTGGATGACAGGAGCATTTTTCGCTTCTACTTGCTCTCTTGCCATTAACGCAATGTGTTCTGATACATGCGCTTGTAACGCAGTTAACACAGGTAAATTATTTTTGACTAAGAACGAACTCATGAACGCTCTGTGCGCTGCAATATGTGCTTCATGATTTTGTCCGGGGAATACTCTGATTGGTGCTCCCGTTAAGCTTCCTGCGTTTTCCAGACCCGGATCTTGTGGAACAGGATCTGTAGGTGGAGGCAGTATAAGATTAATATTCTGCACGCCTAACGCTTCATACATTCTTCTGTATGCTTCATATAAATTATGAATTTGAGGATTAGATTGTGCTAATTGTAATTCGGTTTGTGCCAACGTAATACGTTGTGCCATGGAGAAGATGTTTGGATCGGATACAGGAATGACATCGACTCTGTCATCGAAATCTTGCATCTTGATCATTCTGTTTCCACCAGCTACGTTGTATGGATATTCTGGTGGTAAGTATTCAGCAAATACTCTTGCTAAAATTTTAAACTCTTTACGCTGTGCGTGATGTAATCTTTTGTGTATAGCAGACATGACTCTCGCGCCACGTTCCATAATTGCCATGGTTGTGCCGACAGGATTAGCTTGAGAACCTTCACCTAACTTCTGATCTGCAATCGCTGCAAATCTTGTTCCTGCTTCTACACAGAAACCGAGTAACTGCATTAAGACTTGATCAGGACCTTTGTATGGTAGAGGAAGTAATCCCTCACGTAAGCTACCGCCCGGTGCATCTACATCTCTAAACTCACCCGGTCTTAAAGGTGAGTCATCATCTCGAATTCTGAGCCCTCTTGCCTTGAAGCCGGCAGGCAAATTAGAAAGGGTACCAGCGTCTAGTAATTGTCTTAGGGCCGCAGTGGCAGTTCTAGACAGTCCGCCAATCATGTGTATCAAGCCGAAGCCATAGAAACCGAGACCCGGTAAGAATTTGTAATGAACAAAGTATTCGGTCTTTTTCTTTAGCGGGTCTCCTTCTTTATAGTTTCTACGTATTGAAAGGACTTGAGAGGAATTTTCGTCGACTGTAATAATGTAAGGTAACATGATACCTGTAGGCTCACCATCCATGCCCTTATCTTCAAAACCTCGAATATCACAAATTACATGAAACTCGATAAGGTTAAAGATATCGTCTTCGTTTTCTTCAGGTGATGTGCCGTCTAATTCATTGTACTTTTTTTGAACTTGATCTTGTTCATCGCCTCCTGCTTTGAGAGGGATGTCGCGATAGAAACCCATAACTTGTTTCTTGCGTAAATCGTTTGCAGTTATACGAACACGTTGTCCGATCATTTCTGCTGTTTCTAAATCCGTTACTTCGTAAGGAATAATTAAATCTTCTGCAGGCACGAAACGTGATACTGCTCTTCCTAAACCTGCATCGTAATAAACTTTTTTAAATGTCGAACCGGCAAGCGGTAAGTAGAAAAGCATTTGATCCATTTCTTGATCGTACTCTTCCATAGTGTTGGTGATTTCATAATTCATGAAATCTTTGACACGTTCTGCTTGAGACATGACGTCTGGTGTTTGATCCCCGACTACTTGTGTGTGAACGGGACCACCTGCGGGTAACATCTCTTTGTAAGCGTGTGCTTGAAACTGTGTCACGGATTCGGCTAGTAAAGGATGTGTCACGCCGCTCGCTCCTTGGAACGGTTGAGTTCGTTCGCTGTACTTAAATCCTAAAAGGTCTAAACCTCTAACGTAACCATCTTCCCAATCTTTACGAGAGTCTTTGGCGTTCTCATAATCGCCTAATAATTTGTTTGATATTCTTTGGAGTTCGGACTCTTCAACGACTTCCGCGAGGTTATCGTAGAAACCAATTGCTGGCATCTCTTCTTCAGGATTGATGATGGCTGAACCATCTTCCATCATTTCGACTACTGATTCTTGGTCCGTGGTCCCCGGGTCAACAACCTCGGTTACATCCTTTTCTTCAATCTCTAATTCGCCAGCTTCACCTGTTACTCTTTTATCAACTACCATTAATCACCCTGTTCTTCTAACAGAATTCCAAGAGGGAATTTTGCCTCCTGTTCTTCTGTTGGTTGGTTTTCTTTCACGGCTTGTAGAATTCCTTCGTTTGCTTCTTCAAGACCCATTCCTTCTTTAAGGTTCCCTTCAGAATCATACAATGTTGCATCACCCATTTCTGTTGGCAAGAAAGCACTAACAGCTCCTAAAGCTCTACCTGCGATAAAGTTGAGAAGAGCCGTGGTCCCCGCAACTTTAGGAAAGAATTTTACAACTTGATCTTTGATGTAGGCGTATTTTTTCTTTGTAGGGTTTCTACCAAATTTTTCATTTGCATCAACTCTGATCTCTTCGATCTTATTGATGGCTGAACTTCTAATCTCTTTAACGTTAGGCTTGCCCGCTTCTGTATCTGTAATCTCATCTACTAAAGCTTGACCTAAACCTTTTTCAGACATGTCTACAGAAATGTAAGGCATCTTACCTGCATCCTTTAACATTGTGTTTAATAAATTTGTTGCTGCTGGTGAGCCAACTTTAATTCCTTTGCTTTTAAGAAACTTGTTCCACTCTCCTTTTGAACCTCTGACTTTCCCTGTGTTCTCATCTACTTTGGTAAAACCAATGTCCTTTAAAAAATCTTCAAATGATTTGTTGCCATAGGTTGAAGGAATTCGAACGGATCCTTTTCTGTATCCTTTTTTGACTTCGCCTCCCGGTTCAAGGAACATGATTCCACCCTCAGATGCTGTTCGCGGTCGCGTTCCGATATTTTTTAAGAAGTCATCAAATGAAACACCGGGGTAGTTACCGCCTGACTCTTTCATCATCTCATCGTAAATTGTTCTTAGATCACCCGGATCCATATCAGGATCTACTAAACTGTCTAATTGAATAATACGATCATTAGCCATTAACATTTCTGTTTCTCTTTTTATTGGCACCATTTTATCGCCCTCCATTTTATAAAATTTATCATCAATTTGAATTACCTTTGGGGCCATGATACCTTCGCGTTTTGTATTTTTAATACCATCATCAAGCAAAGACATTAACATGTTTGATTCTGCTTTGTTAAGGTTGCCGGACATTGAAGGTTCTACAAGAAGATTACCTTCAGAATCAAACAATAATGATTCTTTACGGTAAAGCCTATTTCGTTTCTCTTTTTCATTCATCATGTTTTCCATGAATTTATTGAAAAGATAGTCCGAGATAAAACCTTTTTGTTCGTTGGTTAACGGATCTTTGTTTTGTGAGTTATTTTCGTCAGCCATTGTTTTTTATAACATTAATAATATCTATTTTCATCAATAAAAACATCATCTCGTGGAGGATCATTATAATCATCCTCGAGACTAATAAAGTTACCTTGTCTGAATCGCATCACTGCTTGAGTGGTACTATCAACCAAGTCGTCATGATCACCATACGGGAAAGCTGCACATTCTTCAATAACTTCTTCTGCCCACTTTTTATTAGGAGCATAAACTTTACCTGACTCAAATATAGGGGCTACTGAGTTGACACGTACCATTTTATCGTTTCCTCTGCTCGGTGTATATTTCACAACAGGGATACCTAAGGTGCGTAATTCGTCAGTTAGGGGTTGCCCCGATGCCTTTTGTTCGATGATGATAGTTTCTGGCTCCCAGTATTGATACTGTTCTAAAGCAATTTTTTTTAATTCTGGAAAATCCCAACGTCCCTTTTCGGCAGCCAGTAAAATTAAGTGGGGGCCTTTATTAGGGGGGTAGAACACTCCCCATGTGGTAATCGCAGAAAAGTCTGCCGTCTCTCTTTTACTGAACGCGGTATCATAACTTTGTATCACGTGGACTAAATCAGGTTTCTCTTCCTTGTCCCATTTCTGCCACCATTCGCGTTTGATGATGGAGCCTTCTTCTGACGTAGGATTTTGTTGCCATTGCGCGTTCCATTTTGAAATAGACAAAGATGCCTTTACTGCTTCGAGTTCCTCGAGCTTCCAATATTGAGGCCAGACAGGTTTGTTGTTGGGTAAGATTGCAGGGAACTCGATGACCTCCCATTGATCACCTTTGATATCTTTTGCTTGAGCGTCGATTAATTTACCAGTCAAATCTTTTGTATTCCAACGGGTCATGACACAGACAATTGCACCGCCGGGTTGTAAACGCTGACGAGGTCCTGAGGTATACCATTCGTAGGCTGACTCCATTGCAGTCTCGGACAATGCATCTTGTTCCGAGTGTGGATCGTCAATGATCAACAAATCAGCACCACGACCAGTAATGGCACCGCCGATACCTGCAGCGTAGTATTCGCCACCGTGGTTCGTTTCCCATCGCCCGGCAGCTTTGGAATCTGATTTAATTCTAACGTCATGAAAGATCGTGCGATAATCTTCGGTGTCGATAAGGTACTTCATCTTACGACCA